>ERZ1370068.6152-contig-5154_pt1 | contig 63921 bp, 101 predicted proteins | sample MGYA00561227_ERZ1370068 | MGnify/ENA primary metagenome ERZ1370068 (study PRJEB38410, sample SAMEA6850437) | metagenome | study: Metagenomic assessment of the ecological functions of the soil: analysis of the soil microbiota associated with the... | reverse complement strand
TACGCACGTTCCTGCGCGCGGATTGCCGAATTACTGGATCTACCTTGGTGCCGTGGCCAATGGTCACCATCGAAGGTCACGGGAATGCCATGACGACCGCGCCGCGCGCCGCTGATTTCGCGTGATGCTGCGTTGGCACGCGTCGGCGTTCATATCGTGGGCTCGTGCGCGGCGGGGATTGTTCAGTTCGAGGGCGGTCCGCGATGATGGCCCTCCCGCAGGCGCACAACCAAATCGATGGTGTGCTTTGCCGCCAACGACGTCATGGCGCTGGGTGCGATCGATGCCATGCGACTGAGCCGGCGATCGAGCTCAACGTGGCCATCAACGTTACCACGCCTGATGGCATCAAAGCCGTCAAGCGCGGTGGAGTTGCTTGCCTCGGCAGCCTTCGATGCGATGACGTTGGCCTGCCTCGCGGTGGAGGCGGCGGTGCGGATACCGAGGCGAGCCGGTGCCCGCCGCGCTCACGCTGCCGGTAGAAATCGTCGGATCGATCCAACTGCGAGGCCTGGGATCAATCTTACGTGAAGTGATCCCTACCGGAAGTGGCATCAATACCTGGGCAGCCCTAGCTTGAGCTAGCTTCCCGAGCGCGCCCTGCGTATTGACATACAGCGGCGTAGACCGACTGGCTCGCGGCCATAAACAGGCGGTTGCGCTTGAGGCCGCCGAAGCACACGTTGGCACTGCGCTCGGGCAGGGCAATTCGCCGATCGGTTTGCCGGCCGGCGCAGAAGATCATGACGCCGTCGAGTTCGGCCGACCGCATGCCCCAACCGCACCAAAGGTTGCCGTCGATGTCACATCGCATTCCGTCAGGCGCATCGGCGCCGGCATCAATCAGCACGCGCTTGTTGGCGAGCTTACGACCGCCATCGATGAGGTCATAAGCCAAAATCTTCCGGTTCGGGATGCCGCGGCTCTCGACGATGTAGAGAATTTTTTCATCGGGTGAGAAGCATAGTCCGTTGGGGCCGAGCACGCCTTCGGCCACGATCGTTGCTCGTTGCCGCTGCCGGGATCGAGCCGGTAGACGTTAGTCTCGATCTCGGGCTCGGCCTTGTAGCCCTCATAATCGCCGAGAATGCCAAACACGGGATCCGTAAACCAGACGGTGCCGTCGGACTTCACCACAACGTCATTGGGTGAGTTCGAGTCGGTGACCGTCGAAGCTGATCCATCAACACCGTGATCGCGCCGTCGTACTCGGTGCGCGTCACGCGTCTGCCGCCGTGCTCGCAGCTGACGAGAACGACCCTGCCGGTCGCGGGTGTTGCCATTGGCAAAGGTGGAAGGTTTGCGGTAGACGCTGACCGCTCCCGTCTCCTCCTCCCACTTCGAGCATGCGATTGTTGGGTATGTCGCTCCACAGCAAATAGCGCCCATCGCCGAAATACACGGGCCCTTCCGCCCCAGCGGCAGCCGGTGGCAAGCCGCTCGACACAGGAGAGTTTGAGCCAGTACTTCTCAAAGCCGGGGTCCAGCGCGGTGATGGCGGGATCCGGATAGCGCCGTGGCCTGCCGCCAGCCGCTGCTCTGGGACGGGACGCCCCGGTGAATTTGGGCCAGACATGGACCGGCTCCGGACACTGCTAAAGTGAAAGCCTCGTTATCGCTTCGGAACGCCGCCGCCATGCCAGCACAACCACTGCACAACGGCTAGGATGTGCGCAGTGTTTCGGGGCGGATCTGATCGCGTCTCGGTGCACGTCCGGCCGCGTCGGCCGCCTCTCTTGCAGCTCATGGCGAAACTCGTCCCGCATCTCGTGAACAAGAGGCGATCACCGGCCCCGCCGGCAGACCTGAGGTCCACCAGCGCCGCCTCCGGAGAGCTGCAGGCTCGCCTCGATCGTCTCGGGCACCGCGTCCGTGACGCCGATGGTGTAGAGATGGCGGGCATGTGCCGGCATCGCGAGCGCGCGGCGACGATGAGCGACGTCCGGCCGCGCGGTGCGCACCATCTGCACGATCTCGTCGATCGCCGACCTGCGCATGGATGGTGACGATCACCGCCGTGGCGCTATGGCAGGCCGCAGCTCGTCAGGAACGCGGGATTGGTCGGCATCGCCGTAGTAGACTTCCGCCCGCGCCGGCGGTATTGGCGCGACGGCGGACGGATCGCTGTCGGTGGCGATGAACGCCACGCTGTGAGCGCTCTGAGCATCGTGCACACGACCTGCCCGACGCGGCCATGGCCGACGACGATGGCGCGGCCCTTGTCGTCGTGCCGCTTGGCGGCTGCAGCGCGTTCAGCGATCGATCGACTCGCGCTGTGTTTCCATGCCGGCCGCAATCCGGCGCGCAGCAGTTGGCCAGCAGCGGGATCATGCGCCATGGTGAGCGAGGTTACCGCCAGCGTAAAGCTGCCGGCGTCGCGGCGTAACGAGTCGCAGCGGCCGTGGCCAGGCCGATGCACGACAAAGGCGAACTCGCCGCCGGGACCGAGCAGCACGGCAGTCTCGATCGCCGCCGGCCTGCGGCACGCCGGAAAGAGGCGCGCCGAGGCCCGCAACGTCAGCACGGCCTTTGATGACCGATGAGGCCGACGACGCAGGCGAACAGCGCACACAGGGCTCGCGCGCCAGCTCGCGGAAATCGATGGCTCATGCCGACAGTGAAGAAGAACACGCCCGAGCAGCAGGCCCTTGAACGGGCTCGATCGTCGTCTCGATGGCCTTGCGGAACTCGGTCTCGGCCAGCAGCAGCCCGGCAACGAGAGGCGCCCAGCGCCATCGACAAGCCCGGCCAGCGCCGGCGATCACCGCCGGTGCCGACGATGACGAACAACGTCGCGGCCACGAACAGCTCGCTCGTGCCCGCGGAGCCGACACAGGCGGAACAGCGGCTTGCAGCAGCGGCCGCCCGACGACCACGATGATCCCCGATTGCCAGCGCGGCCTGGGCGAGACGCCAGTGCCAAGGCTCGGCGACGGTGCCGCCGGTGCTGTTCAGCCGAGAATGCGACACGAACAGCAGGATCGGCACGACGGCCAGATCCTGCGCCAACAGGATGGAAAAGCTGGCGCGACCTCGCCGCCGTCGCCAGGCGCCGCTGATTGGACTGGGATCTCGATCGACGATCGGCCGTCGACGACGGGGACAAACAGGCACCGACGATAGCCGCGGTGGCGGTTTGTAGCCGAGCAGCGCGGCGAATGACGCGCCGAGTCACGGCAGTGCAAATCGTCACCTGCAGGCTTCCCAGCCCGAATACCAGCGTCGCATGGGTCAGAGAGCCGCTCGAGAGGACGGCTCAGGCCGATCAAGAACAACAAAGACAGCACGCCGAGTTCGGCGATCTTGAGCACGTTTTGGCGTCGCGCCGTCAGCCAATAACAGGATGCATAGCTTGCTCGATTTGAACGAGCCCAGACCAGGCGGGCCCAAAATGCGGCGCCCGCGCCCAGATAGACGAGCACCGGGCTCAGCGCCGAAAGCGCGCACCAATGCGCCACGACCACGCACCGCGCGTGCCGAGCGACAACGGCAGAGGCAGTCGCTAGTAGGCGCTGAGATTGATGAAGTGGCGGCCATCACGCCTCTGCCCCGGCCTCCAGTCCCCTGACGCATCAAAGGCGTAGCCTTGGGGAACCGCCGGGCAGCATTGCAAGGGTTATCTGTGTTCCGCGGCAAGGCAGGCGAGACCAGCTCCCTCGGATCGGTGCTGGTCGTCGCGCCTTCGGTGCCAAAAATTCAAAGCGATCCTGCGTCAGTAGGACTTCGGCAGGCCGAGCGCCTTCTCGGCGATGTGGCACAGGATCAGCTCGCGCGAGACCGGGGCGATGCGCGCGATCAGGACCTCGCGCAGCAGCCGCTCGACGTGGAACTCCTTGGCGTAGCCCATGCCGCCGTGCGTCAGCACCGCCGTCTCGCAGGCCGTGAAGCCGGCCTCGGCGGCCAGGTACTTGGCGGCGTTGGCCTCGATGCCGCACGGCTTGGCCGGCGTCGTAGAGACGCGGCCGCCTTCAGCATCATCAGGTTGGCGGCCTCGAGCGCCATCCAGCACTTGGCGAGCGGGTGCTGGATCGCCTGGTTCTGGCCGATCGGGCCGGCCGAACACGATGCGCTCCTTGGCGTATGCGCGCCGCGCGCGCGAGCGCCGCGCGGCCGATGCCGATCGCCTCGGCGCGCGATCAGGATGCGCTCAGGGTTCATGCCGTGCAGGATGTACTCGAAGCCGCTGCCCTCCTCGCCGATGCGGTCCTCGCATCGGCACGGGCAGGCCGTCGAAGAACAGCTGGTTGGAGTCGACGGCCTTGCGGCCCATCTTGTCGATCACGCGGGCCTCGACGTAGCGCTGCGGTCGAGCGCGGTGTAGAACAGCGACAGGCCCTCGGTGCGCTTCTTGACCTCCTCGACGCGGCGTGGTGCGCGCCAGCAGCAGCACGCGCTCGGCCACCTGCGCCGTCGAGATCCAGATCTTCTGCCCGTGCACGAGGTAGCCGTTGCCGTGCGCGCACCGCGCGCGTCTTGAGCCTGGTGGTGTCGAGGCCGGCGTCGGGCTCGGTGACGGCGAAGCAGGCCTTCTCCGTCGCCGCGCGATCAGCGGCGGCAGGAAGCGGCTGCTTCTGCTCCTCCGTGCCGAACACCACCACCGGGTTGAGGCCGAAGATGTTCATGTGCACGCGCCGAGGCGCCGGAAAGGCGGCGCCCGACTCGGCGACCGCCTGCATCATGACGGCGGCCTCGGTGATGCCGAGCCCGATCCGCCGTAGGCTTCCGGCATGGCGATGCCGAGCCAGCCGGCCTCGGCCAGCGCGCGGTGGAACTCGTGCGGGAAGCCGCCGTCGCGATCTCTGCGCCAGCCAGTAGTCGTCGCCGAAGCTTGCGCGCAAATCCGCTCAGAAGTAGAGGCGCGGATCTCCTGTTGGGCCGGTGTCAGGTCCATCGGCGTCATTGCTCGACTCCGCTGGCGGCCCCACGACCCTGCCCGGCGCAATTCGCCAATTTCAGGCGCGCTGAAGCCCCAATCGCTCAAGCGACGGCCTCGCTGTCGGCGCCGCGCGCGCGCGCTGGTGGCAACCCATCTCGGCTGGCCGTGCGGCTGAAGCGCGGCGCGGCGCGCCGGCTGCAGCACGCCGTCGCGCCGGACGAAGGTACCGCGCGCCGCGTTGTGCGGGTGGTGGCTCGACCTCGCCAGCGACAAGCACCGGCGCGACGCAGGCGTCGCTGCCCGCGAACACGCGCTCCCATTCGTCGCGCGTGCGCGGTGGCAATCGCCTGCCGGCAAAGCGCCGGCGCAGCACCGGCCAGCCACTGCGGTCGTGCTGCCCGGGCAGCTCGGCGGAGGCCGAGGCCAAGCTTCTCACGAACTCGGCGTAGAAGCGCTGCTCGATGGCGCCGACCGACAGCCACTTGCCGTCCTTGGTCTTGTAGGCGTCGTACCAGGGCGCGCCGCTGATCGAGCGACGTTGACGCCGCGCTCGTCGGCGCCACGAGCCCTTGCGCATAGCAGGCCGTAGCATCAGCCGCCATCAGATAGGCGGCGCCGTCGACCATGGCGGCGTCCACCACCTGGCCCTTGCCCGACTTCTGCGCCTCGAGCAAGCGCACAGCACGCCGAAGGCTAGGAACATGCCGCCGCCGCCGAAGTCGCCGACCAGGTTGAGCGGCGGCACCGGCGCCTCGCCCTTGCCGGCCGATGGCATGCAGCACGCCGGCAAGCGCGATGTAGTTGATGTCGTGGCCGGCGCGCTGCGCCAGCGGTCCGTCCTGGCCGAAGCCGGTCATGCGGCCGAACACCAGCCTGGGATTGATCTGCGAGCAGTACGTCAGGCCCGAGCCCCAGCCGTTCCATGACGCCCGGGCCGGAAGCCCTTCGATCAGAGCGTCGGCCTTGGCCGCGAGCCGCTTGACGACGGCGCAGCCTCGCCTCGCTCTTGACGTCGACGGCGAGCGAGCGGCGGCCCCGGTGCAGCACGTCGAATTTCGGCTCCCGGCCGGGCAGGCCCAGGTCGGTCGCCTCGCGCCGGTCGACGCGGATCACCTCGGCACCCATGTCGGCCAGCAGCGTCGCCGCGAACGGCGCCGGGCCGATGCCTGCCATCTCGATGATGCGCAAACCCGGCCAGCGGACCCATCGTGGTTACCTTTCTGGTTGCGTTGCCGTCGAATCGCACCGCCGGCGGCACAGCTGGCGTGTGGGCAGCTGCAAGCGTGGATAGTCCGGGTAAACGTTTCTCAATGCCGGACGTGGTTGCTCATGCACGACAACAGGCGTCAACGATAAACGAGCGTGCGTCAAGCGTGTCTCCAGCTGCGACGACCTGCCGGGCCGCGCTGCGCGGCCTGGCTGCAAACGCTGCAAGGCGACTGCGCGTGCCAGCCGCCTGGCGCCTGCGCCGTCGCTCGGCAGCAAGCCAGTGCTCGGCGCGACCTGCACGCTGCTGAGTTCGAGCGCTTCATGCACATCGGCGAGCGTCTCGAGCGGGGGCTCGAGGCGCTCAAGGACATCCAGTGGGAGATCCGAGAGAACGAGGCCCGTTACCGCGATCTGCTCGGACAACCAGGCCGACGTTATCCTGCGGCGCGACGCCCAGGGCCGCCTGACCTTCGTCAACCGAGGCCTTCTGCGGCGTGTTCGGTCTGGAGCGCGAGCACCGTGCTCGGCCGCCCGTTTCGCCCATCGCGTCTCGGCCGGCGATGCCGTGGCGCCGCTGGCGCCGGGCGGCGCGCTGCGCCAGCAGCGCTACGTGCAGGAGATCGAGACGGCGCGCGGGCCACGCTGGTTCGAGTGGGAGGAGCACGCCGTGCCGGCCAGCGAGACGCCGGTCGCCGGAAGTGCAGTGTCTCGGCCGCGACATCACGGAGGACGCCTGCGCCGAGGCCGAGCTGCAGGGAGGCGCGCAAGCGAGGCGGAGGCAGCCAACCGCGCCAAGTCGCGCTTCCTCGCGCGCCATGAGCCACGAGATCCGCACGCCGATGAACGGCATTCTCGGCATGACGTCGCTGCTGTGTGACACCGAGCTTGCACCGCAGAACAGCAGACCTATGCTCGCGCCATCGAGCGATCCGCCCGCACGCTGCTCATCCTGATCGACGAGATCCTCGATTTCTCCAAGATCGAGGCCGGACAAGCTGCAGCTGAACTGCGCCGGCCGCTGGCGATCGACGACTGCGTGCAGGGCGTGGTCGAGCTGCTGGCACCGAAGGCCTACGAGAAGGGCATCGACATCGCCTGGGCCGTCGACCCGAAGCTGCCGCGCCCGCTGCTGGGCGACGAGGTGCGGTTGCGCCAGATCGTCACCAACCTGGTCGGCAACGCCATCAAGTTCACCGATGCGCGGCGGTGTGCTGGTCACCGTCGGCACGTCCCGCATCCAGGCAAGCCCGCCGGCGAGGACGACGTCGCGGTCGCCGATCACGGTCGAGGATACCGGCATCGGCATTGCGGCCGAGACGCTTGCCGGCTCTTGTTCGGCGAGTTCGAGCAGGCCGAAGTGGCATGCGTGCGCCGTCAGGGCGGAACCGGGCTGGGCCTTGCCATCTCACGGCGCCTGGCGCGCGCCATGGGCGGCGACATCCATGGTCAGCAGCCGGCCGGGCTGTGGCTCAACGTTCGCGGCAACTCGTGCGGCTCAAGCGCGCCGAGCCGCCGCTCGTGCCCTCGGCCTGCCCGCGCCAGCGCGGCATCCATGCCGCACGTCCTGTTGGCGCTGGATCGACCCGTCGAACGTCGCGCCCTGCGCTTGGCGCTCGAAGGGGCTGCAATCCCGCTCGAAGAAGGGCCCGTAATCGGCGCCGCGGACACTGATTGCGGCTGCCGCGGGCTTAAGCTGAGCCCTTCACGACCTTGGTGGTTGATGGTCGCTGCGGGGTTGCCGCGGCGGCTGGCCCCTATTGTCTCGTGCCCGACAGGCGGCTGGCGCCCAGGCCGTGCGCGGTGTCGTCGTGCTCAATACCGCCGCCAAGGCGGATTTTGTCGAGTTTCGCGGGGCGGGTTTCGCGGCCTATCTGGTGCGCCCGGTGAGGCCGCGCTCGCTGCTGACCCAACTCGGCGCCGGGTCGGCTCACAGCAGCGACACCCGCCGGTCGCGCCAAAGCCGCGGCCGAGCCGAGCTGGCAAGCCGGCCCACCCCGGGTCTTGGTGGTGGAAGATAATGACGTCAACGCCCCTGCTGGCGCGACGCATGCTGGAGAAGGCCGGTTGCGCGGCGAGCCTCTGCGGCAACGGGCGTGAGGCGGTGGAAGCCGATGCGCCGGGTGATCGCCGGCAGCGAGCAGCCCTATGACCTCATTCTCATGGATGTGCATATGCCGGTGCTGGATGGGTTGGAGGCCACGCGCTGCATCAAGTCGCTATGCGGTGCCGTCTCAGACGGGATCGCGACCTCACCGCCGATCGTGGCGTTGACCGCCAATGCCTTCGATGATGATCGTCGCCGCTGCCTGGAGGCAGGAATGGACGACTATTTGGCGAAGCCCTTCGACCGCGAAGACCTCTACCGGCTACTCAAACGCTGGTGCGGCGGCGCGCGCACGCGCGTGGCCTAGTCGGTCGGGGCTCAGGTGTTCCACGTCGTAGGCGGCCAGCGCGGCCATGTTGACGACGTCGCTGTCCTTGGCGTTCGAGCGGGCAGATCTGCACCGAGTGCGTGAGGCCCACCAGCATCGGCCCGATCAGCGTGGCGCCGCCCAGCTCCTTCAGCATCTTGGTGGAGATGGAGGCCGGAGTGGAACGCCGGCATGACCAGCACGTTGGCGGTGTCGGAGAGGCGGCAGAACGGATACTGCTTCATGCGCCTCGCGGTTGAGCGCCACGTCGGCCGCCATGTCGCCGTCGTACTCGAAATCGACCTGGCGCTTGTCGAGGATTGCAACCGCCTCGCGCACGCGGTCGGAGCGCTCGCCGCGCGGGTGGCCGAAGGTTGAGTAGGCCAGCAGCGCGACGCGCGGCTCAATCGCCAGGCGGCGCGCAACGCGCACGGCTTCCTCGGCGATGTCGGCCAGCTGCTCGCCATCCGGCATGTCGTGCACGCTGACGTCGGCCACCAGCACGGCGCGGCCGCGGATGAGCGCCATGCGACACGCCGATGACGCGCCGCCGAGGTCTGGCGTCGAGCACTTTGCGCACGTCCTCGTAGGCCGTGTACCAGTTGCGGGTGACGCCGGTGACCATGCCGTCGGCATGGCCCAGTCGCCACCATGCAGGCGGCGAACACGTTGCGGTCGTTGTTGACCAGCCGCTGGCAGTCGCGCAGCAAGATAGCCCTTGCGCTGCAGGCGGCCGTAGAGGAAGTCGGCGTACTCGTGCCGGCGCTCGTCGCAGGCTGGTGTCGTGCATCTCGATCACGTCCGTCAGGCCGATGCCGGCGATGGTCGAAGGCCTCGCGGATCGGTGCGCCGCGACCGATCAGGATCGGCCGGCCGAGACCGGCGTTGTGGAAGGCGTTGGCGGCGCGGGCGATCTGCGGCTGCTCGCCTTCGGCAAAGACGATGCGCTTGGGCGCGTCGCGCACCTGGGCGAAGATGCTGTTGCAGCCAGCCGGCGACCGGATCGAGCCGGCCCGACAGCTCGCGCCGACGTAGCCTTCCATGTCGACGATCGGTCGGCGCGCGACGCCGCGTCTCCATGGCAGCCTTGGCGACGGCGGGCGGGAACGTGGCTGATGAGGCGCGGATCGAACGGCGCCGGGATGATGTAGTCCGGGCCGTATTTTACCTGCCGGCCGAGGAAGGCCGCGGCCACCTGGTCGGGCACGTCCTCGCGCGCCAGCTCCGCCAGCGCCTTGGCGGCGGCGATCTTCATCGCCTCGTTGATGGTCGAGGCCTGCACGTCGAGCGCGCCGCGGAAGATGAAGGGGAAGCCCAGCACGTTGTTGATCTGGTTGGGATAGTCGGAGCGCCCGGTGGCAACGATGGCATCGGGCGCACCTCCGGCCACCTCCTCCGGCGTGATCTCGGGGTCGGGATTGGCCATGGCGAAGATGATCGGCTTGTCCGCCATCGACTGCACCATCGTCCTGCGTCACCGCGCCGGCGGCGGAGAGGCCGAAGAAGGCGTCGGCGCCCGCCAGCGCATCGGCCAGCGTGCGCGCCTTGGTCTCGACGGCGTAGGCCGACTTCCACTGGTTCATGCCTTCCTTGCGGCCGCTGATAGATGACGCCCTTGGTGTCGCAGAAGATCACGTTCTTCCTGCGGCATGCCCATGGCGGTCAGCAGCTCCAGGCAGGCGATGCCGGCCGCGCCGGCGCCGTTGACGACGAGCTTGAATGTTCTCGATGTCGCGCCCGGTCAGCTCGAGCGCATTGATGCAGGCCGGCGGCGGCGATGATGGCGGTGCCGTGCTGGTCGTCGTGGAAGACCGGGATGTCGAGCAGCTCCTTGAGCTTCTCCTCGATGATGAAGCAGTCCGGCGCCTTGATGTCCTCCAGGTTGATGCCGCCGAAGCTTGGCCCCAGGTAGCGCACGCAGTTGATGACGGCGTCGACGTCCGGCGTGTCGACCAGGAGGTCGATGGCGTCGATGTCGGCGAAGCGCTTGAAGAGCGCGCCTTGCCTTCCATCACCGGCTTGGCCGCCTGCGCGCCGAGATTGCCGAGGCCGAGAATCGCCGTGCCGTTGGAGACGACCGCCACCAGGTTCGCCCTTGTTGGTGTAGTCGTAGGCGAGCTGCTGGATCCTGCGCGATGGCCAGCACCGGCACGGCCACGCCGGGCGAATAGGCGAGCGACAGATCGCGCTGGGTGGTCAGCGGCTTGGTCGGGCGTGATCTCGAGCTTGCCGGGCTTGCCCTGGCTGTGGAATTGCAGCGCCTCCTGCGCGGTGAAGCGCGCGGCAGGCGAACTTGATCGGCATGGGCAGCTCCGGGATGGTCGCTTCCGCAGTGACGATAGAGCGCGCAGCGCGAGGCCGCACAACTGCGCTGCTGGCATACAGAATCAGCGGCCGCCTGCGGTTTCCTGGCGCGGCACGGAACGGCTATGCCTATCGCGCGACACGGTTTGTGGCGGAGCAATGCGCAGCTGGTACAAGACATCGAAGGCGGCTGCCGGCGCGCGGCGGCGGCGTCGCCGCCGCGCTCGACTGCCGGCGCGGCCGCCCGCCGAGCCCGAAACGCAGCCATGCCTGGCGGGCGTTACGCCGTCGATGGCGCAGTTCCTGGAGATCAAGGCCGCCAATCCGGACTGCCTGCTGTTCTACCGCATGGGCGATTTCTACGAGCTGTTCTTCGAGGATGCGGTGGCCGCCGCCGCAGGCGCTCGGCATCGTGCTGACCAAGCGCGGCAAGCATCTGGGCGAGGACATCCCCATGTGCGGCGTGCCGATCCATCGCGCCGACGAGTATCTGCAGCGGCTGATCCGGCTGGGCTTCCGCGTCGCCGTGTGCGAGCAGCTGGAGGACCCGGCGGAGGCCAGGAAGCGCGGCTCCAAGGCCGTGGTGCGCCGCGACGTGGTGCGCCTCGTCACGCCCGGCACGCTGACCGAGGACAGCCTGCTCGACGCCAAGGCGCGCAACTATCTCACCGCCGTCTTCGACGGCCGCGAAGGCGCGGCGCCGCAGCGCGCCGATCGCGCTCGCCTCGCTCGACATCTCCACGGGCGAGTTCGAAGTGTGGCGAGGTGCCGGCGCCGACTTCGCGGGCGAGATCGTGCGCCTGTCGCCCGAGCGAGGTGATCGCCAGCGACCGGCTGCTGGCCGACTTGCGAGATGCGCCGCAGATGGATCAGCATCGCCGGCGCGGCGGCGACGCCGGTGGCGGCCGCCTCCTTCGACAGCTTTGGCCGGCGAGCGCCTGCTCGAAGGCGCAGCTGGCATGTCGCCGATCTGGCGGCGTTCGGCGCCATTCTCGCGCCGGAGCTGGCGGCCGTCGGCGCGCTCCTCAAGTACGTGGAGCTGACGCAGATCGGCAAGGATGCCCTGCCTGCGCGCGCCGCGCCGGACCGGGCCGCCGAGACCGGCTCGTCGATCGACGCCGCGACGCGAGCGAGCCTGGAGCTGCTGCGCTCGCTGTCGGGCGAGCAGGCAGGGCAGCCTGCTCGGCGCCATCGACCGCACGGCTGACGGGGCCGGGTGCGCGCAGAGCTGGCGGCGCCGGCTGGCGAGCCCGCTGCGAGACCCGACGGCGATCGCCGCGCGCCTCGACGCGGTGGCCTTCCTGCGTGAGCACGAGATGCTGCGCGAGCGATCTGCGCGCGGGCGCTGCGGTCGGCGCCCGACATCGCGCGCGCCATCGTCGCCGCTTGCCCTGCAGCGCGGCGGCCCGCGCGATCTGGCGGCCGTGCGCGACGGCGCTGGCGACGGCGGCGGGCTGCGCCGAGCTGCTGCGGGCCGCCTCGGCGTGCCGTCGGCCTGCCGGTCAATCTGGCGCATCGTCAGCTCGCCTGTCGGCTTGCGCCGGTCGCACCTTGCCGAGCAATGCTCACGTCGCGCCCTGGTCGGACGATCTGCCGCCGCACCGCGTCGCGACGGCGGCTTCGTGCGGCACGGATTATCGCGCCGAGCTCGACGCGGCGCGCTGGCTGCGCGACGACAGCCGCAAGGTGATGGCCGCGCTGGAGGCCCAGCTACGTGGCCGAGACCGGCATCAAGTCGTTGCAAGCGTGCCGCCACAACAACATCCTGGGCTTCTACGTCTGAGGTGCCGGCCGGTGCAGCCAAGCCTCTGCTTGAGCGAGCCGCTGGCGCAGACGCTTCCGGCACCGTCAGACCATGGCCGGCGCGGTGCGCTTCACCACCGCAGGAGCTGATCGAGACCGAGAGCCGCATCGTCGCAGCCGCCGAGCGCGCGCTCGCCATCGCGCTGGAGCGGAAATGTTCGCCGAATGCTGCGCCACCGCGATCGGCCGCGAGCACGAGCCGCTCGGGCGAGTTGGCGGCAGCGCTGGCCGAACTCGACTGCGAGGCAGGCCTCGCCCAGGTCGCCGCCGAGCAGGGCTACACGCGACCCGGGCTCGACGACAGCATCACCTTCGAGATCCGCGGCGGCGCGCCATCCGGTGGTCGAGCAGGCGCTGAGGGCGGCCAAGGCCGGCGCGTTCATCGAGAACGACTGCGTGCTGGTCGCCGCCGCGGCGCCGAGCATGCCGACGGGCTTCGACGAGGTGACGGAGGCGCGTATCTGGCTGGTGACCGGTCCGAACATGGCCGGCAAGTCCGACCTTCTTGCGCCAGAACGCGCTTGATTGCCGTGCTGGCGCAGATGGGCTCGTTCGTGCCGGCGCGCTCGGCGCACATCGGCATCGTCGATCGCCTGTTCTCGCGCGTCGGCGCCGCCGACGACCTGCGCGCGCGGGCGCTCGACCTTCATGGTCGAGATGGTTGAGACGGCCGCCATCCTCAACCAGGCCACCGAGCGCTCGCTGGTCATCCTCGACGAGATCGGCCGCGGCACCGCCACCTTCGATGGCCTGTCGATTGCGTGGGCGGTGGTCGAATATCTGCACGCGGTCAACCAGTGCCGAGCGACTGTTTGCCACCCACTACCACGAGCTGACCGTGCTGGCCGGACGCCTCGGCGAGGTTGCCAACGTCACGATGGACGTGCGCGAATGGCAGCGACGAGATCGTCTTCCTGCACAAGGTCAAGCCGGGTGCCGCCGACCGTTCAGCTACGGCATCCAGGTTGCGACGCTTGGCGGGCCTGCCCAAGGCAGGTGACCGAGCGGGCGGCCGCAGGTGCTGGACACTGCTCGAGAAGAGCGAAGCGCAAGGTCGCCGACGGCGAGGCCCTGCTCAGCGATTTGCCGCTGTTTGCGGCCGGCCCGTTCGAAGGCTTCCGAGCGCGAGGGGGCCGCGGCGCTGGAGCAGCGCGCTCGCCGACGTCAATCCGGACGAGCTGACACCCAAGGTCGGCGCTTGAGTACGCTGTACAAACTCAAGGCCTTGGTGGAGAAGGGTCGCCCTGTGCCACGCTGTCGCGCTGGCAGCCTCCCGGATCGCCTGACCGCGATGGACAACAGCATCACTCCTGCCCCCTATTTCGACGTGCGCGAGCTCGGCCGCGAGCTCGAGGCCTGATCGACGTGGCGGGCTGCGGCGGCGGCGGCGCGGCCGGCCGTGGTCGAGCGTTTGAAGGAGCTCCTGCGCTCGGCCGCGCGCGGCGGCGCCAGCGCGGCAGCTTGACAGCGATGGCAACGGGCGCCGCTGCGCCGAGGGCTCGGCGCTGTTCCACGACGCGCTCATTCAGCCTGGTCTACGACTACACCATCGCGCACGTCTATCGCGCCACCAACCCGTCCGACGCCGAGCGCATGGCGATCGTCGCCACCGGCGGCTACGGCCGGCGCCTGCTCGCACCCTACTCCGACATCGATCTGCTTGTTCGTGCTGCCCTACAAGCAGACGCCCTGGGGCGAGAGCGTGGTAGAATACCTGCTCTACCTGCTGTGGGACCTCGGCCTCAAGGTCGGCCACGCCACCCGCACGGTCGACCAGTCGCTCAAGCTTTCGCGGCGCCGACATGACCATCCGCACCACGCTGCTGATCGATGCCGCGCTGATCCTGGGCGATCAAGTCGCTGTTCGCCCAGCTGACGCGGCGCTTCCAGACGCGAGGTCGTGCAGGGCACCGCGCGCGAGTTTGTCGAGGCCAAGCTCGCCGAGCGCGATGAGCGCCACCAGCGCGCCGGTGCCTCGCGCTACCGTGTCGAGCCCAACATCAAGGACGGCAAAGGCGGCCTGCGCGACCTGCACACGCTGCATTGGCTCGCCAAATACCTTTATGGCAATGGCCTGAGCGAGGCCAAGCGTGGAGACCTCGGTATCTTCGAGCGAGGAGTATTCCACCTTTCGGCGCTGCGAAGATTTTCTCTGGACTGTCCGCTGTCACTTGCACTTCCTTGCCGGACGTGCCGAGGAGCGGCTGACCTTCGACCTGCAGCCGGCTATGGCGCGAGCGCCTTGGCTACGCCGAGCGCGGCAGGCCTGCGCGCCGTCGAGCGTTTCATGAAGCACTACTTCCTGGTCGCCAAAGACGTCGGCGACCTGACGACCATCCTTTGCTCGGTGTTGGAAATGGAACAGGTACAAGGCCTCGCCGGGCTTGGCGCAACTTCTTCAATCCGCTGAGCTGGCGCGCGCGCCGGAGGATCCGCATCACCAGCGATTTCCGCATCGACAACGGCCGCTTGAATGTCGCCGATCCAGACGTCTTCAAGCGCGATACCGTCAATCTCATTCGCTTCTTCGCCACGGCCGAGCGGACCGGCGCCTTTTTCCATCCAGGTGCCGTGCGGCTGCTGCGTCACTCGTTGCGCTTGGTCGACGACAGGCTCCGCAACGATCCGGAAGCCAACCGCATCTTTCTCGATATGCTGTGCTCTGCTGCCAACAATCCCGGAGCCGGCGTTGCGACGCATGAACGAGGCCGGCGTGCTCGGCCGCTTCGTGCCCGAGTTTGGTCGCGTCGTTTCGATGATGCAGTTCAACATGTATCATCACTTTACCGTTGACGAACACCTGATCCGCACGGTGGGCGTTCTGTCGGATATCGAGCGCGGGATTGCGGCAGAGCCGCACCCGCTCGACCGCCATCATTAAGACCGTGCAGTACCGGCGCGCCGCTTTACGTGGCGGCCTTCCTGCACGACATCGCCAAGGGGCGTGACGAGGATCACTCGATCGCGGGCGCTCGCATCGCGCGCCATCTAGCCCCGCGCTTTGGCATGACCGGGGCGGAGACCGAGACCGTTGTCTGGCTTGTGGAGCAGCACCTCGCGATGAGCTCCGTTCGCCTTCAGTCGCGATATTGGCGACCCCAAGACAATCCGCGATTTCGCCGACATCGTGCAGAGCCCTGAGCGCCTCAAATTGCTGCTGGTTCTTACGGTAGCGGACATCCGCGCCGTTGGACCTTCCGTGTGGAATGGCTGGAAGGGCCAGCTGTTGCGCGCGCTCTATTACGAGACTGAGCCGGTGGTGGCCGGCGGCCACACGCAGCTTGCTTCGCGCGATCGCATTGCCGCCGCCCAGGCGGCGTTGCGCACGGCGACCGCCGACTGGCCGAGGGCGGATGTTGATCGTTTCGTCGAGCGCCACTACCCGGATTACTGGCTCAAAACCGATACGCGCAAGGTTCTGGAGCATGCCAATCTCGATCCGCTCCATCGAAGGCTCGCAGCGCAAGTTCGGCAGCAGCATCGCCACCGATGCCTTCACGGCCATTACCGAGCTTTCGCTGTTTGCGCCCAACCACCCGCGGCTGTTGGCGCTGTTCGCAGGTGCGTGCGCCGCAACCGGGGCAAACATCTCGGGTGCCCACATCTCGACGACGCGCGATGGATTTGCGCTCGACACCTTCCTTTTGGCGCGCGAATTCGATCAGGACGAGGATGAATTGCGGCGTGCGCGGCGAATTTCAGAGACCATCGAGCAATTGCTCAAGGGCGAGCAGCGGCTGGGCGGGCTCATGGCCAAGCGACGCGAACGTCGCGGCAAGATCGGTGCCTTCAAGGTGGCGCCGGAGGTCTTGATCGACAATGCGCTATCCCAGCAATTCACTGTGATCGAGGTTGCCGGTCTCGATCGACCAGGCCTGCTGTTCGAGCTTACCAATTCGCTTTCAGACCTCAACCTCGACATTACCTCGGCGCATATCACCACCTTTGGCGAGAAGGCGGTCGATGTGTTCTACGTCACCGATCTCACCAACAAGAAAATTGTCAGCCCGCAGCGGCAAAAGGCCATTCGCCAATGCCTGCTCGAGGTCCTGGGCGAGAGCCGCGCCGGCGATGCTTCGCTGGCACGTCCTTCGAGCGGGCCGTTGCCCTAGCGCTGCCCCAGGCCTTGAAGTCGGCAAATTGTCGCGTCACCAGTGAGCCCCATGTTCAGCATCCGAATCGCGCTCGCCACATTCGCACTGTTCTTTTGGCGCCACTCGCCGTCCATGCGGCCTGGTGGCTGTCGCACGACACCGCCGTCGCCTGGGCGAGGCCGATTGGTCGAGCGCCCAGCTGTTGCCGGCGGCGCGGGCGAAGCCCGAGGCGTTGGTCTACGTCTATGCGGCGCGCACGGGCCGCTGGAAGGGCATTTTTGCCCACCACAGCTGGATCGTCATCAAGGAGCGCAACGGCGCACGTTACACGCGCTTTTGACAAGGTGGCATGGGGCCGCCCCGTGAAAATCGACGGTTGGGCCCCCGATGCGCGCTGGTACGGGCACCGGCCGGTTCGGATCGGCGCCGTCGAGGGCGCCGCGGCGGAGGCCCTCATTCCCAAGGTTCGTGCGGCGGTGGCGCGCTATCCACACAACGACTTTGGTAGTTATCGCGTCTGGCCCGGCCCCAACTCGAATTCGTTCATCACCCATATCTTGTCCGCCATTCCCGAGGCCGGGATCGCGCTGCCACCGACCGCAATCGGCAAGGATTTTCGCCTTGAGGCAGACCTGGTCGCGCTGACGCCGAGCCGAACCGGCCTGCAGCTGTCGCTTGCCGGCCTCGCCGGGATCACCGTTGCCTGGGTGGAGGGCGTGGAAATCAACGTGCTCGGCCTCGTGCTGGGCCTCGATCTCCGCCGGCCGGCCATCAAGCTCCCCGGTCTCGGGCGTATCGGCGTCGGTATGGTGGTGAGCTAAGAAGTCCAGTGGCACCGGGCGTGCACCTGGCTGCCTCTCTCGCTTGCCTTGCTCTTGTCCGCGCGCTCCGCTAGGGGTCGGACCCCATGAGACTCTACCGCGCCTTCGCCACGGTCGGCGGGCTGACGCTGCTCAGCCGTGTGTTCGGCTTCGCACGCGATATTTTGCTAGCCGCCACCCTGGGCACGAGCGCCGTGGCGGATGCCTTTTTGTGGCTTTTCGCTTCCCAAACCTGTTTCGCCGCCTGTTTGGCGAGGGGGCCTTCAACTCCGCCTTTGTCCCCCTGTTTGCCAAGGCGCTGGAAGGCGAAGGCAAGGAGGCGGCGCGCCGGTTTGCGGAAGAGGCCCTGGCGGGTCTGGTGTTTGTGCTGCTGATCCTGACGGTCGTCGCCGAGATCGTTATGCCCCTGCTGATGTGGGCCCTGGCACCGGGCTTCAGCGCCGATCCGGCCAAGTACGATCTGGCCGTGCTGCTGACGCGCATCACCATGCCCTATCTCTTGTGCATGTCGGTGGTGGCGCTCCTCTCAGGCGTCCTGAACTCGATGGGCAAGTTCGTAGAAAGCTCCTCGGTTTCGATCGTCCTCAACCTCACCATGATGGCGGCAACCCTCATCGCCCTCAGCATCGGCCTGCGCAACGATCCCCTGGCCGGCATCATCCAGGCCTGGGGAGTGTTTGTGGCGGGCCTCCTGCAGCTGTGGCTCTTGATCGACGGGGCGCGGCGCAACGACCTGTCGCTCAAGCTGCGATGGCCACGCCTGAGCCCAGGCGTGCGCCGCCTGGTCCGGCTCGGTATCCCAGGCGTGATCGCGGGCGGCGTCACCCAGCTCAACATCATGATCGGTACGATTGTTGCCTCGCTGCAGGATGGTGCTGTTTCACACCTGTACTATGCGGATCGCATTTACGAGCTACCACTGGCGATCGTCGGCATTGCCATCGGCGTGGTCTTGCTGCCCGACGTGGCGCGGCACCTGCGCGCGGGTAACCACGCCGCCGTGATGGACAGTCAGAACCGCTCCGTCGAATTTGCCATGCTGCTGACGATCCCGGCAGCCGCGGCCCTGGTCGTGGTGCCGACGCCGATCGTGCAAGGCCTCTTCGAGCGCGGGGCCTTCAGCGCGGCCGACACGCCGGCGACGGCCTATGCGCTGGCGATCTTCGCGCTCGGCCTGCCGTCGTTCGTGCTCATCAAAGTGTTCTCGCCGGCCTACTTCGCCCGCGAAGACACGGCCACTCCCATGCGCTATGCGACGTTGAGCCTGACGCTCAACACGCTGGGCTCGATCGCCCTGTTTTTCGCGTTCCGAGCCTTCGGTCTGATGCCCCACCTCGGGATCGCGGTCGCCACCACGCTCGGCGGTTGGCTAAACGCTGCACTCTTGTATGCGACGCTGGTGCGGAAAGGACAATTCGCTAGCGACGCCCGCCTTCGCCGTGCGTTGCCGCGGATCGTGCTGGCCAGCCTTGCCATGAGCGCCCTATTGTGGATCGTGGCGGCGCTGCTGGCGCCCTCGTTTGCGCGCACCGGTGCAACACTTGAGCGTGCCTTGGCCCTGGTTATGTTAATCGGCACCGGCCTCCTGGCCTATGGCGCTGCCGTGCTTGGGCTGGGCGCGGTGCAGATCCGCCAGTTGCTGCCTTTGTTGCGCCGTGCTTCGCCAGCGGCGGACAGGTGAGGGGCTGAGAGGAAGGCAATGCATGCTGCCGCGCCGGCGGTGCTTGCGTTCCCTGCCGCCTGACGCCATAACGCGCCCGCATTTGCAGAGGGATACCCATGGCCTTCACCCCGCGCGTCTTTTCTGGCATGCAGCCGACCGGCAACCTCCACCTTGGCAACTACCTGGGCGCGCTGACGCGTTGGGTAGAAATGCAGAAGACGCATGATTGTCTGTATTGCATCGTCGACATGCACGCGATCACGTTGTGGCAGGACCCCGCCGAGCTCAAAGCCGCGATCCGCTCGGTGACCGCGGCATATCTGGCCGCGGGCCTCGATCCCAGGCGCAGCATCATTTTCAACCAAAGCCAGGTCGCCGAGCACGCCGAGCTGGCATGGGTGTTCAGCTGCGTGGCGCGGCTCGGCTGGCTCAATCGCATGACCCAGTTCAAGGAGAAGGCGGGCAAGGATCGCGAACAAGCCTCCGTCGGGCTTTATGCCTATCCAATTCTGATGGCCGCCGACATCCTCGTCTACAAGGCAACCCACGTCCCCGTCGGCGACGATCAGAAGCAGCATCTCGAGCTGACGCGCGACATCGCCCAGAAGTTTAACAACGACTATGCTGATGCCATCCGCGCGGCCGGGCATGCGCAGGCGGCATTCTTCCCACTGTGCGAACCCGTCATTATGGGACCCGCCACCCGCGTCATGAGCCTGCGCGATGGCACCAAGAAAATGTCAAAGTCCGATCCGTCGGAGCTTTCGCGCATCAACATGACGGACGACGCCGACACCATCGCCCGCAAGATCCAAAAGGCCAAGACCGATCCCGAGCCGCTGCCGCGCGAGGATACGGGCCTGGCGAGCCGCCCGGAAGCGGACAATCTGGTCGGTATCTTCGCCGCCCTTGCCAATAGCAGCAAAGCTCAGGTGTTGCAGGAGTTCGGCGGCGCGCAATTTTCCAAGTTCAAGACCGCTCTGGCTGAGCTGGCGGTGGCACGCCTCGGCCCGGTCAATGCCGAAATGTCGCGGCTGTTGGCCGATCCCGGCGAAATCGATCGCGTCCTTGCCGACGGCGCCGCGCGCGCCCGGCTGCTGGCCGCGCCTGTCATGCGCCAGGTCAAGGAGATCGTCGGATTCCTGCGGCCGTGACCAAGCTGAGGCGCTTGCACGGACGGCAATGCCGTGACTGCTATTGTTGGCGAAGGCAAGCCATGGCAGCATGAGATATGGCCAAGAAGCGCAGAGTCTTCGAACAGGGCCACCGCCGCAAGCTGATGGTGGTCGTGGACGAGGTCGCCCGAGGTGGAGGGCGCCCTGTTCTATGCCGCATGCCGCGCCTCCCACACGGGCGCGCACGTGCTGTTGCTCTATGTGATCGAACCCGACACCCAGGTCTGGGATGCGGTCCGCCAGGCCCAGCTTGAGGAACAGACCACCAAGGCCAAGGCCCTATTTCGCTTGTTTCGCCGCAAGCTCAGCAATGACGGCCTCGACATGGTGCCGATCGAGGAAGTGATCCGGAGGGCAAGAAGGTCGACGCCATCCTGCAACAGATCGACGAGGACGAGGACATTGCCATCTTGGTCCTCGGCGCCTCCAAGGAAGCCACCGGACCCGGGCCGCTGGTGTCCTCGCTGGGGGCCGGGTCGGCCGCCGGCAAATTCCCGATCCCGATCACCGTGGTTCCCGGCGAGCTGGCGATCGCCGACATCCAGGCGCTGGCCTGAGGCGACCTGAGGGGCGGGCCTATTCGCGCCTCGCATTTTGACCCTGCGCCTCCCATCTACTAGAATGATTCCAAGAACACGCGTCGAGGCAAATCCCCATGTTCATCCAGACCGAACCGACCCCCAATCCGGCCACCCTCAAATTCATTCCGGGCCAGACCGTGCTCGGCGAGGGTAGTGTCGATTATCGCGACAAGGTCGAGGCCGGAGGATCTCCCTCGCGCTGCGGCTGTTCGATGTGGAGGGCGTTACCGGAGTTTTCCTGGGGTCGGACTTTATTTCCGTGACCAAGAGCGACAGGGACGAGTGGCAGCACATCAAGCCCGCCATCCTCGGCGCCATCATGGACCACTACATCTCCGGCGCACCCGCGATGGCGAGCGGGCGCGATGGCGGTGGCGCCGCCGAAGAGGACTACGACCCCGAAGACGAGGATACGGTCAACACCATCAAGGAGTTGCTCGATACCCGCGTGCGGCCCGCGGTTGCCAATGACGGCGGCGACATCGTCTTTCACGGCTACAAGGATGGCGTCGTGTACCTCCACATGCGCGGGGCCTGTGCGGGTTGCCCGAGTTCGACCGCAACCCTGCGCCACGGCATCGAAAACCTGCTGCGCCACTTCTGTCCCGATGTCCGGGAGGTACGGCCCATCTAGATTGGCGCTCGGCGGCTAGATCTTTGACCCCGCTCGTCCGCGAGCGGGGTTTTCGTTATCGATGGAGCCCTTCCGGGAGGCAACTATGGCACAGCGATTGGACGACAGCGCGCTCAGGCAACTGTTTTTGGAGGCACGCACACACCGCGCCTGGCTGCCGATCGAGGTGCCCGACGCCGTGCTGCTGGAGCTGGTCGACTTGATGAAGTGGGGTCCCACGGCCTCCAATACCTTGCCGGCCCGCATCGTCTTTGTGCGTTCCAAGTCGGCCAAGGTACGCCTGCGGCCGCTTTGGCCGAGGGCAACCGGGAGAGGACCATGTTGGCCCCGGCCTGTGCCATCCTTGCCTATGATGCCAAGTTCTACGAGCATCCGCCGAAAGGACAAGACCCGATGCCGGGGTTCGCGCAAAACCCGAGCAGCGCCGAAACCGCCGCCATGCGCAACAGTTCGCTGCAGGGCGGCTACTTCGTGCTCGCCGCGCGCGCTCTCGGCTTGATGCCGGGCCCATGTCGGGCTTCGACAATGCCGGCGTCGACCAGAATTCTTCGCCGGCACCGACGTGAAATCGAACTTCTTGTGTAACCTGGCTATGGCGATCCGCCCAAGCTGCGGCCGCGAGGTCCGCGCTTTGCCTTCGAGGAGATGGCGAGCATCATCTAGCGTCCATGCACATCCTTGCCTTCGATACCTGTCTTGACGGCGTGTCCGTGGCCGTGGCGCGGGCAGATCCAGCCGGCACGCGCGTGCTGTGGGAGGCCTCCGAACGGCGGCGCGTGGGGCACGCCGAACGGCTGATGCCGATGATTATCGCGGCGCTGGCAGGCGCCGGTGTCGGCTTTGCCGATCTCGGGCGCATCGCCGCCACGTGCGGCCCGGGCAGTTTCACGGGCGTGCGCACCGGGATTGCGGCCGCGCGCGCCCTGGCCCTGGCGATCGGCTGCCCCGCGGTGGGCGTGGGTTGCCTGGCGGCGATCGCCTGCGGGGCGCGCGCCGAGCTCGGGAAGCGAGCGCGGGCCGCCCGCTAGCGGTTGCCCTCGATGCGCGCCTCGGCATGGTCTACTTTCAGCTTTTCGACGCCACGGGCGAAGCGCGTGGAGCGCCTTTGCTGTTGGCACCGCAAGCCTGCGCCGAGGTGTTGGGGTCGGCCGCCGCGATCGTGGTGGGATCGGGCGCGGCAGCGGTGGTTGAGGCACGCCTCGCCGCGGGCCTCGAAGCGCGGCTGCCCGAGGTAGAGCCGCGCGCATCCGTGGTTGCCCTGTTGGCGGCCGAGGCAGCGGCGGGCCAGCCGCTCAAGCCCCTCTATTTGCGCGCGCCCGACGCCAAGCCCCAGGCCGACCGGGTGTTGCCGCGGGCGCTCAGCTAATGCCGGCGCCGAACGCGCGCGGCCTCAGCCTGCTGAAGGCCTCCCCGCGGACGCCCAGGACTGCGCCAAGCTCCACGCGGATCTGTTCGATCCGGCATGGGATGCGCGAAGCTTTGCCAGCTTGCTCGGGCAACCGGCGGCGCTGGCCTTCGTGGCGCGACAGGGAGCACCAGGTGAGACCGTCGCTTTTATTCTTGGCCAAGTCGCCGCCGATGAAGCCGAAATCCTGACGCTCGGGGTCCGTGCCGGTTGGCGGCGCCAGGGTGTTGCCAGCCGCCTGATCGAGGCCCTGATAGCGGCGGCCAGAGCCGCAGGTGCGCGCGCCCTGTTCTCGACGTGGCCGCCGCCAATACGGCTGCCCTTGCGCTTTATCGCCGACTAAGGTTTGAGGAAAGGGGCCGGCGCAGGGCCTACTATGTCACGTCCAACGCCGCGCCCGTCGATGCTGTTACATTCGCCCTCGCCTTGTAGTAAAGTTGAGGGCTCGGGATTGCGGCCCACGCTCGGCTCTCTTATAAGCAAAGAAGCAAGGATTCTTCTGTCGTTATCAACGGCATGTCGGTCTTGATCGAAACTTTCCCGAGCCGCATCGAACGGCTTTGCGCAGAAAAGCAGCTTCGCCTGACGGGGCAGAGGCGCATTATTGCGCGCGTACTTTCAGACCCAAGGATCACCCGCACGTGGAGGAGGTCTATCGGCGCGCCAATGCCGTCGATCTCGCGTATTTCCTTGTCAACCGTGTATCGTACGCTCGCTGTTTGCCGCCAAGGGCATCCTCGAGCGGCATGACTTTGGCGCGGGCAGGGGCCGCTACGAGGAAGCCGCCGGCAAGCACCATGATCATTTGATCGATATCGAGAGCGGCAAGGTCATCGAGTTCCGCAACGAGGAAATCGAGCGCCTGCAGGAGCGGGTGGCGCGCGAGCTGGGGTTCACGCTGGTTGGACATCGCCTCGAGCTGTTCGGCGTTCCTCTGAAACGAGGGCGCAAATAATTTGCCGCCGGAGCGAGGGCGCGTGCCGACCTCTCGGGACGCTTGCGCGGCGTCGGTGTCGCATCCCGCTGTTCGGAAAAGTAAGGTTTGATGGCTGCATCCAAGAAGGTGTTCGTCAAGACGTTCGGCTGCCAAATGAACGTCTATGATCCTGAGCGCATCGGCGAGGCTCTTGGCCGTGCGGGCTATCTGGCCACGGCTGCCATCGAGGACGCCGACATGGTCGTCCTCAACACCTGCCACATTCGCGAGAAGGCAGCGGAGAAGGTTTATTCCGAGCTCGGTCGCATCCGTCTGCTCAAAGCCCAGCGCCAGCAAGAGGGCAGGCAAACGCTCGTTGCGGTGGCAGGCTGCGTCGCCCAGGCCGAGGGCAGCGAAATCGTCCGACGCGCCCCGGTGGTGGATCTCGTTGTCGGCCCGCAGAGCTATCATCGTCTGGGCGATCTGATCGCCCGCGCAAGGCTTGAAGGGCGACCCCAGGTCGAGACGCAATTCCCGGTGGAGAGCAAGTTTGCCGGCTTGCCGCAGCGAAGCTTGACGCGGCGGCCCAGCGCCTTCCTGACGGTGCAGAGGGCTGCGACAAGTTCTGCACATTTTGCGTGGTCCCCTATACGCGCGGTGCCGAGTATTCACGCCCCGTGGCCGAGATCGAGGCGGAGGCACGCCACCTCGTCGACAACGGCGCGCGCGAACTGACCCTGCTCGGGCAAAACGTCAATGCCTATCACGGCAGCGGGCCCAACGGGGCGGGCTGGAACCTAGCGCAGTTGCTGGGCCACCTGGCGGGTGTCGATGGCATCGAGCGACTGCGCTACACCACCAGCCATCCCGGCGACATGCGCGATGACCTGGTCGCGGCGCATCGCGACGTCGCCAAGTTGATGCCGCACCTGCATTTGCCGTTTCAGTCGGGCTCGGACCGCATCCTCGCGGCAATGAACCGCAAACACACCGTTGCCGACTACCTTGCCGTGATCGGGCGACTGCGCGCCGCCCGTCCCGACATCGCGCTGTCCACCGACATCATTGTCGGCTTTCCCGGCGAGAACGGAGCAAGACTTCGCCGCCACGCTCGCACTCGTTGAAACGGTCGGTTTCGCGCAAGCCTATTCCTTCAAGTGGAGCCCGCGTCCCGGCACGCCTGCGAGCACGCTTGGCGGGACGGTGCCAGAGGCGGAAAAGACCGTCGTCTCCAGCGCCTGCAAAGCCTCTTTGGGACGCCATCAAACATCGTTCAATTTGGCCTGCGTCGGGCAGGTCATGTCGGTGTTGTTCGAGCGCCCGGGGCAACGTCAAGGCCAAATCGTCGGCCGGTCCCCCTACCTTCAATCGGTCCATGCCCAAGGCTCTCAGCATCATATTGGGGCAAGTCTCGACGTTGAAATTCTGGGCGCGGGACCCAATAGTCTCAGCGGTTTGATCCTGGAGTCTGGGCGTGGCAGGCATGACGCCGAATCCCGCGCCATGTGAGCTAGAGTTGGAGGGCGAGATTCTCTGCTATTCGGCTTTCATTAGGAGGCCAGGTCTTTGACTGGCATGCGTGCGCCGGGGGCTGCCGGACTGGGTAAGCAGCTCAGGAATGAGCAGGCCCGTCTGGTGGTGCCGTTCCGAAGACAACCGGCATCTCAATCGGCTGCTCGGGGAATACGATGGGCATTTGGCGTTGTTGGAGGAGCGGCTTGGGATCGAGGCCCATGCCCATGGCAACGTCGTTACCCTGACGGGACCTGGGCCGGCCTGCGAGACGGCGCGCGAGGTTCTAGAAAAGCTTTATGCGCGGATACGCCAGGGCGAAGACATCGGCCCCGGCGACGTCGATGGGCTGTTGCGCCATTCGCGCGCCGACGCCGCGCCAGCGAGCCCGCTGGCGCAGATCCGCACGCGGCGCAAGGTGGTGACGGCGCGCTCACCCAACCAGGGCGCCTATATCGAAGCCCTCAACCGCGTGGATCTGGTGTTTGGGTTGGGCCCGGCCGGCACGGGCAAGACCTACCTTGCCGTCGCCTATGCCGCCCAGTGCCTGGAGCGCGGACAGGTCGAGCGGCTCGTCCTATCGCGGCCGGCGGTGGAAGCCGGGAACGGCTGGGCTTCCTACCCGGCGACATGCGCGAGAAGGTCGATCCCTATTTGCGCCCGCTCTATGATGCTCTTTACGATGTCCTGCCGGCCGCTAAGGTCGAGTGGGACTTGGCCACGGGCGTGATCGAGATCGCGCCCCTGGCATTTATGCGCGGACGCACGCTGGCGCACTCCTTTGTCATCCTGGATGAGGCGCAGAACACCACGAGCATGCAAATGAAGATGTTTCTGACGCGGCTCGGGGAGGGGATCGAAGATGGTGGTCACCGGCGACCCGAGCCAGATCGATTTGCCGCAGGGCCAGAAGTCGGGGCTCGAAGAGGCGGTCGGTCTGTTGCATGGGATCAACGGCATCGAGGCGATCCGCTTCACATCGGCCGATGTCGTGCGCCGCGATCTCGTCGCGCGTATCGTCGATGCCTATGAGCGTTTGCGCTAGCGATGGCCATGAGCCTTCCAACCGATAGCCCGCATTTGCCGGTCGACGGGGAGGCCCCGCAACAGCCCGACCGGGTGCAGCTGAGCCTCACCGTCAGTCAAGCGGAGGGCGATTGGGCCGACGGCGACGCCCTCGTGGTGGCGATCTGCAGGGTGGCGGCCGCCTTGAAGTGGCCATCCGGCCGGCGCTGGCACGCAAGGCCGGGGAGGCAACCGTTGTGCTGGGCAGCGATCAGCTGCTGCGTCGCCTGAACGCTACCTACCGGGGCAAGGATGTCCCCACCAATGTCCTCTCCTTCCTTTCAAGCCGCGCGCCCGCGCGGACCGGGAAGCCGATCGCTACCTGGGCGACGTCGTGCTGGCGGCCGAGACGATTGCCGGGGAGGCCGCGCAACGCCGCCTTGAGCCGGCCCACCATGTGCAGCATCTTGTCCTGCACGGTCTCTTGCACCCTGATCGGCTATGACCACGAAACGGAGGCGCAGGCCGTCGAGATGGAGCGCCTGGAGAGGGAGATTTTGACGGCGCTCGGCCTCAAGGATCCCTACGCCTCGAGCCCGCCGAGCCAACATTAGTGTTTTGCCATTACCAGGCCTTGCCCACGCCATGAGCGGCAAATCCCTAGCGCCAAGTCCGAAGCCGGCCAGCCCGCAGCCCAAGACGCGGGCGAACCGGCGCACGGCTGGCTCTCGGCGCTTCGCGCCCGGCTCGGCATCCCGGGTGCGCCGACGCTGCGCGCCACGCTTGAGGCGGAACTGAAAGCGGCCGGCGACGGGCATGCCTTCTCGACGGAGGAGCGCGAGATGCTGCTGCGCATCTTGCGCTTCGGCGCCTTGCGGGTCCATGACGTCATGGTCCCGCGCGCCGACATCATTGCGGTCGACGAGAACGAGCCGATCTCGCGAGCTGCTGCGCACCTTCGACGTGGCCGGAGTGTCGCGCGTGCCGCTATTTCGCGAATCGCTCGACGATCCGCGCGGCATGGTGCACGTCAAAGATCTATTGCGCTGGCTTTATGGCGACGCCGCCGGGCGCACGGCCGACGGCAATGGCCCAACGGGGGAGCGCCCGCACGGTGCCCTTCAATCGACGCCGGCCGAGCCGGCGCTCGATCTGTCTCCGCACCGACCTGTCGAAGCCGATTGCCTCCACCAAGTTGCGGCGTCCGATGATCTACGCGCCGCCCTCGATGCCGGCGGCGAACCTGCTCATTCGCATGCAGTCGACGCATATCCACATGGCCCTGGTCGTCGACGAATACGGCGGCACCGACGGCTTGGTAACGATCGAAGATTTGGTCGAACAGATTGTCGGCGACATCGAGGATGAGCACGACGAGGTTGAGGCCGCCCACATCATCAGTGATTCCAAGCTTGGCTTGCTCACCGCCGCCCGCACGCCCGTGCGCGAACTCGAACAGCACCTCGGAATCCAGTTGCTCAAAGAAGAGGAAGAGGCCGATATCGATACCCTTGGTGGGCTGGTGTTCGCGCTGGTCGGGCGTGTGCCCGCGCGCGGTGAACTGATCCGGCATCCGGCGGGCGTCGAGTTCGAGGTCCTGATGCGGATCCACGGCGGGTGAAAAAGCTAAGGGTGCACGTCACGCGCCGGCCAGCGTCAGCGGAAGCAAGCATTGCCAAATCTTGAGCCGACCTGCTGCGACGCCGGGCAGCAGCAGCCGCCTGCGGCGTGGGGTTTGGCGCGCTTGGCCGCCAACGTTGCCGCCTGGGCCGGGCGCCTCGCAGCCTTGACCGGCTGGCGGCGCTTTGCTGCCGCCTTTGCCGCCGGACTGCTGTCGGTGGCGGCATTGGCGCCCTTCAACGTCTGGCCGGTGCTCTATGTCACCCTGCCCAGCCTGATCTGGCTGATCGATGGCGCCATCGGCCAAACGGCGCTACGCGAGCCCCAGCGGGCGCCGGCGCGGCGACCCTGGACCTCGGCGTGGGCGGCGGCAGCCGTCGGCTGGTGGTTCGGGTTTGGTTATTTTGTCGGGGGCTCTACTGGGTCGGCGCTGCGTTTCTTGTCGAGGCGGAAATATTTGCGCCCCTCTTGCCCTCGCCGTCACCTTATTGCCCGCCGGTCTGGCGCTCTTCTACGGGATGGCAGCGGGACTGGCGTTTGCCGGCTGGCGCCCTGGCCCCTCCCGCGTTCTCGCCTTTGGCGCTTGCGCTCGCGGCCATGGAATACGCCCGCGGGCACCTGTTGAGCGGGTTTCCTTGGAACGTGCTGGGCTATGCGCTGACCTATCCGCTGTCTTTGCTGCAAAGCGCCGCCCTTATCGGCATCTATGGCTTGACCCTGGTCGGCGTCGGGTTGCTGGCGGCCCCTCGTCCTCCTGGCCGAGGCGGTGAACGGCCCAGCGGGACGGCGCCGCCGCGGCCTGGCGCTGGCGCTGGGCATGGTGCCCTTCTTGGCCTTGGCGGCGTGGGGCCACCTGCGCCTGGCCGGAGCTCCCGCCGCGATGGTGCCGGGCGTCAAGCTGCGGATCGTGCAGCCGAGCGTCCCACAGCGGGAGAAATGGCGGCCCGAGAACCAGGAGCGCATTTTTCTCGACCATCTCCACCTGTCGGCCAGCAATGCCGCGGGCCTCCCCGACGGCCTGGAAGGTATTACGCACGTCATTTGGCCCGAGGCGGCGATGCCGTTCCTGCCGGTCGATCACCCGGCAGCCCGCGCGGCGATCGGACGCCTTTTGCCGCCCGGAACCCTTTTGATCGCCGGTGGATTGCGCGCCGAGCCGGCCCCGGCGGGGTCAACGGCAGCCCGGCGGATCTTCAACAGCCTTTTGGTGTTCGGCGACGGCGGGCGCTTCCTTGCCGCCTACGACAAGGTCCATCTCGTGCCCTCTGGCGAGTACCTGCCGTTTCAGGCGGCGCTCGAGGCCGTAGGTCTGCAGAGCCTGACGGCAGGCTGCGCGGCGGCTTTACCAGTGGGGCGGCGCCCCGTCCGCTCTTGCGCCTGCCCGGGCTGCCCGCGCTGGCGCCCCTGATCTGCTATGAGGCGATTTTCCCGCGCGCCGTCGTCGCCGGGCCCGAACGGCCTCGCTCTCGTCAATCTCACCAACGATGGTTGGTTCGGCAACACAAACCGGGCCGCGCCAGCACATGCAGCAGGCGCGCGTACGGGCGGTCGGAGGAGGGGGCTGCCATTGCTGCGCGTGGCCAATAACGGCATTTCGGCCATGGTCGATGGCCATGGGCGGGTGCTGGTTGAACTAGGTCTCGATCAACGCGGTTCGGCGGATACCGAGCTGCCCGCGCCCCCTGGCACCGACCCCTTACGCCCGCTTTGGCGATGGTATTTTCCTGGGCCTGTGGTTACGCGGGGCGGCCGCGCTGGCCGCCGGCGCCCGGCGCCGCGGGCGCGTGTCGGCCGCCTGATCCCCTGGGCCCAGAGCCAGACCGGACGCGCTGCAGTGCACCTGAGGTTGACGGATTGCCCATCTGCACCTACCAATTGCAGGCGAATGACAGGATGACGGGGCTGAGTGAATGTCGAGACCGACCGAGTTCGCCACGGAAGTCGATGGCGAGGATAAAGGCTCGCGGCGACCCAATCCCATCGACGTACATGTGGGGGAGCAGGGTCCGCTTTCGCCGCATGCTGCTTGGGATGAGCCAAGAAAAGCTGGGCGAGAAGCTGGGTTTGACCTTTCAGCAAATCCAAAAATACGAGAAGGGCATCAATCGGATCGGCGCCAGTCGGCTGTTCGACTTGGCGCAGGTGCTCGGGGTGTCGGTGCAGTTTTTCTACGAGGAGGCGCCAACCGGGAGGTGCCGCGCTTCGTGGCCGACGGCTTTGCCGAGCGCCCGGCGGAAAGCTCGATTGTGGAATTCTTGCGCAGCCGCGATGGGTTGGAACTCAACAAGGCGTTTGTGCGGATCGCGGACGTGCGAGCCCGGCGCGCCATCGTGGAGCTCGTGCGCAGCCTGGCCGCCGATGACGAAGTGGTGGACTGAGCCCACTGCGGCCGTTGCCGGCCGAGGCTGCCAACCGGTGCCGTGCGTAGGCTTCGGTCATCTTGACCCCCGCTATAAACGCTGTAACAAGACGGGCAATTTGGCGCTTAGCCATGGGGAACACAGTGTCGCGAAAGTCCTATTTATTTACGAGTGAATCGGTTTCGGAGGGGCATCCCGACAAGGTTTGCGATCGCATTTCCGATGAGGTCGTCGACTTGTTTTTCCGCGAAGGTCCGAAAGCCGGTATCGATCCCTGGCAGCTCAGGGTCGCCTGCGAGACGCTTGCCACCACCAATCAGGTCATAATCGCGGGCGAGACGCGCGGGCCCAAGACCATCACCCGGGATCTGGTCGCGCACGTGGCGCGCATGGCCATCAAGGACATCGGTTACGAGCAGGAGGGCTTTCACTGGGATCGTGCGGATATTCGGGTGCTCTTGCACCCGCAGTCGGCCGGATATCGCCCAGGGCGTCGATAGTGGCGGCAATCGCGATGAGGGCGCAGGCGATCAGGGCATCATGTTCGGCTTTGCCTGCAAGGATACCCCGGAACTGATGCCGGCTCCGATCTACTACAGCCACAAGATCCTTCGCTTGATTTCCGAGGCCCGGCACGCCGGCAAAGAGGCGGTGCTGGGTCCCGACCCAAGAGCCAGGTCACCGTGCGCTACGAAAACGGCAAGCCAGTAGCGGCGACCCAGATCGTCGTCTCCCCACCAGCACCTGGTGGAATCCATGACCTCGGCCCAGGTGCGCGAGCTCGTCGAGCCTTACGTAAGAAAGGCACTGCCGAACGGCTGGATCAGCAAGGACACCGTCTGGCACGTCAATCCGACGGGTAAATTTCACATCGGCGGTCCGGATGGGGACTCCGGGCTGACGGGACGCAAGATTATCGTCGATACCTATGGCGGGGCGGCCCCCACGGCGGGGGCGCGTTCTCGGGCAAGGACCCCACCAAGGTTGACAGGTCGGCGGCCTATGCGGCGCGCTATCTCGCCAAGAATGTGGTGGCGGCGGGGCTTGCCGATGAGTGCACGATCCAACTCTCCTATGCCATCGGCGTCGCCAAGCCGCTGTCGATCTACGTGGATGTCGGCCGAAATCCCAACGATATCGATACGCCCAAGCTTGAGAGCGTGCTGGGCGAGCTCGTCGATTTGTCGCCGCGTGGCATCCGCAAGCACCTCGACCTCAATAAGCCGATCTATGCCCGCACCTCAGCTTATGGGCACTTCGGCCGCGAGCCGGACAATGAGGGTGGGTTCTCTTGGGAGAAGACCGATCTTGGTCCCAAGATCAAGGCCGCGATGGCCTGAGCGCCCGCGCCGCGCGGTCGACCTTTGCGGGCACCGGGCGCCTCACCGCTGGGCGCCGCCATGACGGCGGGCGCCGGTGAGCTGCGCAGTTACGGTCGCCGGCGCGGACGCGCCCTAAGCGCGCCAGGCCGGCCTCTGGCGCGAGCTTCTGCCGCGCGTTGCCGTTGCCGGCAGCGCGGCGGAGGTGGCAAACCCTTCCTGTCTGTTCCCGCCCAGCGTGGGCGAGGTATGGCTCGAAATTGGCTTTGGTGGCGGCGAGCACCTCCTCTGGCAAGCCGAGCAACATCCCAAGGTGGGCCCTTCTCGGTTGCGAGCCCCTTCCAAGACGGCGTGGTTAAAGTCCTGGGCCGCCATGGCCGAGCATGGCCCTTCCAACATTCGTTTGTACACCGATGACGCCCGCAGTCTCATTCGCCACCTGCCGGCCGCCTCGATCGGGCGGGCTTTTGTGCTGTTCTCGACCCGTGGCCGAAGCGACGCCATTGGAAACGCCGGCTGGTGTCACAGGGCACGCTCGCCGAGCTGGCGCGCGTTATGCCGCCGGGCGGCGAGCTGCGCATTGCCACCGATATTGCGGATTATGCCGAATGGATCTTGCTGGCCGTGCGCCGGCAGGGCGGCTTTCGCTGGACGGCCAAGCGCCGCCGCCGACTGGCGCGAGCGGGGCAGCGGACTGGCCTCAAAACCCGTTACATGAAGCCAAGGCTTTGCGCGCGGGCCGGCGCTGCAGCTACTTTCGCTTCCTGCGGGCCTGAGTACCAAGGCCCTGACGAACGAGGCCCTCCTGACCCCTCCGCAACCTGGCCTCAGCAACCCGGGCGCGCGCGTTGCCTTTTGCGGTGCGACAAAAATCACACTTCCCGCTTGCAACTTGGGCAATTCCCGCTTACCATCCTGCTGCTCATGATCATCTCAACTCTGAGAGTGGGCCCTCCGGGTCCGCTCTTTTTGTTTTGAGTGGTCGAGCGGGCACCCCCACACGGGAGTTTCGGGCAGGCGGAGACGCGGTGGTCGAGAGCACACCCGAGGCGCGCTTTATTCATGAGACCGGGCTGGCGGCACAGCTTGCTGGGTTGGTCGAACCGGTGCTCGAGGACTTGGGATTTCGCTTGGTGCGGGTTACCATTTCCGGTCACAACGGCACGACGGTCCAAATCATGGCCGAGCGGCCGAATGGGACCATTACGGTCGGGGAGTGCGCCGAGATCTCGCGCACTCTGTCGCCGTTGCTTGATGCGCATGACCCGCTGCCCGGCCACTATGCGCTCGAGGTATCCTCGCCCGGCATCGACCGGCCCCTGGCTCGCGTCTCCGATTTCGAGACCTGGGCGGGTTATGAGGCCAAAATCGAGCTGAAGCAGCCCGTGTCCGGTCGCAAGCGTTTCCGGGGTGTGCTTGAAGGTGTCGAGAACGGAGAGGTTCGCATCGAGGTCGAGCTCGATCAACTCGGGCGTCAAGTCATGGGACTGCCGGTTGCGCTTATTGCCGAGGCGCGGCTCGTGCTGACGGACGGCCTCATTCGCGAATCGCTACGGCGCTCGAAGCGAGAACGTGCCGACGAAGCGGCAGATGATGTCGCGCCTTAGCTTGAATTGGAGGGTGCCTTAGATGGCCCAAGCCGGAATTAGCGCTAACCGTTTGGAGCTGATGCAGATCGCCGATGCGGTCGCGCGCGAGAAGTCGATCGATCGCAAGATCGTCATCGAGGCCATGGAGGACGCCATCCAGAAAGCGGCCAAGGCCCGCTATGGCGCCGAGAACGACATTCGCTGCGTGATCGACCCAAAGACGGGCGAGACCAAACTTACGCGCGTACTGCAGGTGGTCGAAACGGTAGAAAACGACTCCACGCAAATCGTGCTGGCGAGCGCCAAGCGACGCAATCCCGACGCCAAGATCGGCGATCTGATCGCTGAGCCCTTGCCGCCGCCGGATTTCGGCCGGGTGTCCGCGCAGAATGCCAAGCAGGTGATCGTGCAGAAGGTGCGCGACGCGGAACGCGAGCGTCAGCATGGTGAGTTCAAGGATCGAGTCGGCGAAATCGTCAGCGGCACCGTCAAGCGCGTCGAATATGGCAACGTCATCGTCGATCTGCAGAAGGCGGAGGGGATCATCCGGCGCGACGAGATGATTCCGCGCGAAAACGTCCGGCTCGGCGACCGCATCCGGTCCTACATCTATGATGCGCCGCGAGCAACGTGGGCCCCAGATCTTTCTCTCCCGTGCTCGTCCCGAATTCATGTCGTTGCTGTTCCGGGCGGAGGTTCCTGAGATCTACGATGGCATCGTGCAGATCAAGTCGGTGGCGCGAGATCCCGGTTCCAGGGCAAAAATTGCCGTCATTTCCAAGGACTCTTCGATCGATCCGGTCGGCGCCTGCGTCGGCATGCGCGGTCAGCGTGTGCAGGCGGTGGTCGGCGAGTTGCAGGGCGAGAAGGTCGACATCATCCAGTGGAACCAGGATGCCGCCACCTTTATCGTCAATGCGCTGGCGCCGGCCGAGGTGACCAAGGTAGTGTTGGACGAGGATCCGAACCGCATCGAGGTGGTGGTCCCGGAGAGCCAGCTTTCGCTGGCGATCGGTCGGCGCGGCCAAAACGTGCGGCTTGCGTCCCAACTTACCGGTTGGGATATCGATATTCTCACTGAACAAGAGGAATCGGAGCGGCGTCAGAAAGAGTTCGCCGAGCGCTCGCAGCTCTTTATGGAAGCGCTCGACGTCGACGAGGTGATCGCCCAGCTGCTGGCGACCGAAGGCTTCGAGACCGTCGCCGAGGTGGCCTACGTCGATGCCGGCGAGATCGCCCACATCGAGGGCTTCGACGAGGACACCGCCAAAGAAATACAGGCGCGCGCGCGCGAATACCTGGAGCGGCAGGAGGCCGAACGGGATGCCAAACGCAAGGCGCTGGGCGTGTCCGACGAGCTCGCCAAAATTCCCGGCATCAACACGGCGATGCTGGTGGCCTTCGGGGAGAACGAGATCAAAACCGTGGAAGACCTCGCCGGTTCGGTGACCGACGAGCTCGTCGGCTGGACCGAACGCAAACGGGAGAAAGATGCCGAACCGGTCCGCCACAAGGGCGTGCTCGAGGGGATGGAGATCGGGCGCAAGGAGGCCGAAGACATCATCATGGCGGCACGCATCGCCGCGGGCTGGGTGACGGTCGAGGATCTCGAAAAGCTGCGTGCCGAGCAGGAGGCTGCCGCGGCCGCAGCGCAAGCCGCCGCCGCGGCACAGACTGCTCCGGCCCTGGCGACAGGCGCCAAGGCTTGAAGGCTATGGGCGGCAAGGACCAACAGGCACGTGGCAAGCGCCGAAGACAGCCAAGTCCCACCGGATGCGATGCAGGGTTCGCCGCAGCGGCTGTGCGCGGTTACGCGCACCCACAAGGGCCCCGACGATCTCATCAGGTTTGTGCTCGCCCCGGATGGCAGCATCGTTCCTGATCTGGCGCGGCGCGTTGCCCGGTCGCGGGTTTGGGTTGGCGCGACGCGGCGGGACGTGGCCGCCGCGGTACGCCAGAAGGCCTTTGCCCGCAGCCTGAAGCGCTCCGTGCTGGTGCCAGACGACCTCGCCCCGAGGGTCGAAAGCCTGATCAAACGGCGCCTCGCCGATGCCATCAGCCTCGCCAGGAAAGCGGGCCTCCTGGTTGCAGGATTTGCCAAAGTGGAAGACTTGATTGGCCTGGGCCAAGCGGTCGTCCTTGTGCATGCGGCCGATGCCGCCGGTGACGGTGTTGCCAAGCTCGATCGTAAATTCAGGGCGTTACGGGGGCCGGCTGCAGAGGCTGAGGCAATTGTACGGGAGTTGACGAGTGCCGAATTGAGCTTGGCCATCGGGCGGTCAAATGTGGTACATGCTGCAGCGTCCGGAGGTGGCGCCTGCCGGCGAATTGCCTATGAGGCTAGCCGGCTCCGACGCTACCGAGAGGGTGGCCCCGAGGGCCTGCGGATATTGGTTCGAATACAGGACGTGTGATGAGCGAGATCAAAGAGACCGCCGACAAGACGCTACGCGGTGACGTGCGCAAGCCCCTGAGCTTGAAGCGCACGGTCGAGTCCGGCCATGTGCGGCAAAGCTTCAGCCATGGCCGATCGAAATCGGTGGTGGTCGAAAAGAAGAAAAAGCGCACGATATCGGCGCCGGGCGGCGAAGCCGAAGAAGCCACCGCGCCCGAGGCGGCCGAGGCGGTGGTCACCGAGATCGTGCACTCCGCAGCGGACCGGTGGCCTGTCCACCGACGAGGTCGACGCGCGTCGTCGTGCGCTCGAGGCCGCGCGCGAACGTTCGGAATGGAAGAGCGCGAGCGGACCCGTCTCGAAGCCTTGAAGCCGCTGACGCCAGCGGTGGAGGAGCCAACCCTGACGTCGAAGCCGCCGCCACGGCGCTCGTCGCAGCCGAGCCGCAAGCCGAAAGCGAAGCGGCTCAGCCGACCCGGAGCCGGCGGCGCGCGCGCCGGAAAAGACGGTGCAAGCTCGCCGACACGGTCAGGCGGCCGGAAATCGTGAGCAAGCGTCCGGCGCGCAGTCTCGAGGTCGAACCCGATAGCGAAGAGGAAACACGCACCAAGAAGAAGGGCGCCAAGCCGGCCAAGAGTCCCGGTCAAGGGCGCCGAGGAGCGTCGCGAACGGATCAAGCTCACCATCAACAATGCCTTCGACGAGGCCCAACGCGAACGGTCGCTTGCTTCGCTGCGCCGGCGCCGCGAGCGCGAAAAGTTGCGGCAGGCCGGGGTCGTACAGCAGCGTGACAAGGTCATGCGCGAAGTGATCATTCCCGAGGTCATTACCATTCAGGAACTGGCCAACCGCATGACCGAGCGGGCGGTCGACGTGATCAAGCTGCTGATGGCGCAAGGCGCCATGCACAAAATCAATGACGTGATCGATGCAGACACCGCCGAACTGATCGTGCAGGAATTCGGCCACAACGCTCAAACGCGTGTCCGAGGCGGACGTCGAAGAAGGCTTCATCGGCAAGACCGATGCCGATGAGCAGCAGCTGCCCAGGGCACCCGTCGTCACCATTATGGGTCACGTCGACCACGGCAAGACCTCGCTCCTGGACGCGATCCGCCAGACCGATGTTGCGGCCGGCGAGGCCGGGGCATCACCCAGCACATCGGCGCCTATCAGGTCGCGACGCCCGACGGGCAACGCATTACCTTCATCGATACGCCAGGTCACGAGGCCTTTACGGCCATGCGCGCGCGCGGCGCCAAGGTCACCGACATCGTCGTGCTGGTGGTGGCCGCCGACGACGGTGTGATGCCGCAGACCGTCGAGGCGATCAACCATGCCAAGGCCGCCCGCGTACCGCTGATCGTTGCCATCAATAAGATGGACAAGCCCAATGCCGATCCCAACCGAGTACGTACCGACCTTTGCAGCACGAGGTGATCGTCGAAAGCATGTCGGGTGAAACGCCTCGAAATTCCGGTATCCGCTTTGCAAAGGACGGGTCTCGACCGACTGCTGGAAGCCATCCAGTTGCAGGCCGAGCTGCTGGATTTGAAAGCCAACCCGAACCGGTCGGCCGAGGGCGTGGTGATCGAGGCGAAACTCGAGCGCGGCCGTGGTCCCGTCGGTACCGTGCTCGTGCAGCGCGGTACCCTGCGCGTCGGTGACATCATCGTTGCCGGATCGGCCTGGGGGCGGGTGCGCGCGCTGATCGACGATCGCAGTGAGCCGGTGACGTCGGCCGGGCCGTCGGTGCCCGTGGAAATTTCGGGCTTCGATCCGGCGCCGGAGGCCGGCGATCCGTTTGCCGTGGTCGAAAGCGAGGGCCGAGCGCGCGAGATCACAGACTATCGCACGCGCAAGCGGCGCCAGACGCTGGGTTCGGCGGGGACCGCGCGCACCCTTGAGCAGATGATGCAGCAGCTCAAGCGAAGCGGGGCGCAAGGAATTTCCCCCTGCTCGTCAAAGGCGACGTGCAAGGTTCGGTGGAAGCCATTGCGGGGGCCTTGCGAAAGATCGGCAACGATGAGGTGGAAGCGCGCATCATCCACTCGGGCGTCGGCGGCGTGACGGAATCCGACGTCGCGCTTGCCAACGCCTCCAAGGCGGTGGTGATCGGCTTCAACGTGCGCGCCAACGCGCAGGCGAAAATGCTCGCCGACCAATCCGGCGTGGAGATACGTTACTACAACATCATCTACGACCTGGTCGACGACGTGAGGGCGGCGATGTCGGGCCTGCTGGCGCCGACCTGCGCGAAATCTTTCTTGGCAATGCGCAAATTCTGGAGGTGTTCAACATTTCCAAGGTCGGCAAGGTCGCCGGTTGCCGCGTGACCGAGGGCAAAGTCGAGCGCGGCGCAAAGGTCAGCGCTGATCTCGGGACAACGTCGTCATCCACGAGGGTACGCCTCGACGCTGAAGCGGTTCAAGGACGAGGTGCGCGAGGTGCCGGCCGGGCAGGAGTGCGGTATGGCCTTTGCCAACTACCAGGATATCCGCGCCGGTGACGTCATCGAATGCTTCAATGTCGAGAGCATCGCCCGGACGCTCGAGACGTTTGTTTGCCGTTGCAGGGGTCGGCACGCGGACGCGCCGACCCTTTTTCCCATCCGAGTTTCGCAGCATGTCCAAGCGCCAGTCCGGCAAAACCACGGAACTTCGCAGCGGCAGCTGCGCGTGGGAGAACTGGTCCGCCATGCCCTGGCCGAGTTGCTTGCGCGCGGCGAAATTCACGATGACGTGCTCTTGTCCCACGCCGTGACAATACCCGAAGTGCGCATGTCGCCGGACCTGCGCCTTGCCACCATTTTTGTGCTGCCGCTCGGCGGCAAGGACATCGAGGCGGTGCTGGCCGCGCTGGAGGCCAACAAGCGCTACCTCCGCGGCGAGGTCGCGCGCGCGGTCAATCTGAAGTTCGCGCCCGAGGTGCGGTTTCGCGCGGATCAGACCTTCGATGAAGCGCTGCGCATCGACCGGTTGTTGGCGAGCGACAAGGTGCGCCAGGATCTCGATAAACGATGAGGAGCGCGCGCCGCAGAAAGGGTAAAGCAATCAACGGCTGGCTGGTGTTGGACAAGCCCGCCGGGTGACCTCTACCTACGCCGTCGGCGCCGTGCGCCGGGCGTACGGTGGCGCGCAAGGCCGGGCACGCGGGAACCCTCGATCCCGCGGCAACCGGCGTGCTGCCGATCGCTTTCGGCGAAGCCACCAAAACGGTGCCCTACGCGGTCGACGGCGAGAAGTGCTACCGCTTCACCGTGCGCTGGGGCGCGGAGACGGAAACGGACGATGCGCAAGGACGGGTAGTGCGCAGCAGTGAGGTGCGCAGCGAGCCGGCGGCAATTTCGGCGCTATTGCCGCGGTTCACCGGCGAGATCATGCAGACGCCGCCGGCCTACTCGGCGGTGAAGATCGACGGCAAGCGCGCCTACGATCTGGCGCGCGAGGGGCGAGACCGTTGCCCTCGAGCCGCGGCCCGTGGCAATTCACGCCCTGCGCCTGCTTGAGATCCCAGACCCCGAGAGCGCCGTCTTCGAGGCGCGCTGCGGCAAGGGCACCTATGTGCGCGCTCGCCCGCGACATGGGGCGCGCGCTTGGCTGCCTCGGCCACCTGGTCGCACTGCGCCGCACCCGGGTTGCGGGTTTTGCAGAAGACGGCGCGATCGGCCTCGGCGCACCTCGAACAGGCCTTGCAAGAGGGCGAGGGCGCTGATGCGCCTGCTGCTGCCGATCGAGGCGGCGCTGCACGACTTTTGCCGTGCTCAACGTGGGCCCGGCCGACGCTGCTCGCCTCTTTGAACGGCCAGCCGATCCTGATCCGCGGCCGCGATGCCCCTACCAGCCCGGGCCGACCTATGCCCCAGGCATGGGCAACCTCGTCGCGCTCGGAGAGATCGAGCGGGGGAGTTGCATCCGATCCGCGTGTTCAATCTGGGGATGCTGGATAGTTGAGCCAAATCAAATGCTTGCGTCCGGCGTTTTTCCTCGCAATCGTCGCCAGTTCGTGTATAACGCCGTGCATCCGCGGCCAGCGCCGCGGTAACGCGACCAGAGCTGGACGACATCCCGGCTCATGGCCGCTCCAACCACTTCAGCACACAAGAAAGGTTAAGGCGATGTCGCTGAACGCACAGCGCAAGCTGCAACTCGTCAAGGAATACGCAACTAAGAAGAACGATACCGCGCTCACCCGAGGTCCAAATCGCGCTGTTGACGGAGCGCATCAATGGCCTGACCGAGCATTTCAAGCTGCACAAGAACGACAATCATTCGCGGCGTGGCTTGCTCAAGATGGTGAGCTTGCGCCGCAGGCTTCTCGACCACGTGAAGTCGCGCGACGAGGGGGCGTTATCAGAGGATTATCGAGCGTTTGGGAATCCGCCGCTAGCGGACCAATGGTCAGGCAGCCGAGCGGTTCACGTCGCAACGATGCGGAACTGTGGGCCGGCTTTGAGCCGCAGCAAGTGCCGCTACTGGGCGCTTTGTACAATGAGAAACGAGATACGAGATGCTTGACACACAACGTGTAGAAATTGAATGGGCCGGGCGCAAACTGGTGCTGGAAACCGGCAGGTTTGCGCGGCAAGCGGATGCCACCGTACTAGCGCAATACGGCGAGACGACCGTGCTGGCGACCGTGGTCGCTGAAAGCGCGCCGCGGGCTGGGATTGATTTTTTCCTTTGACCGTCAACTACCAGGAGAAGACTCTTGCCGCCGGCAAAATCCCCGGCGGATACTTCAAGCGCGAAGGTCGCCCGACGGAAAAGGAGACGCTGACTTCGCGCCTGATCGACCGGCCGATCCGACCCTGTTCGTGGAAGGCTTCAAGCACGAGACGCAGGTGGTCGTCACCGTGCTGTCGCACGATATGGAGAACGATCCTGATATCGTGGCAATGGTGGCCGCCTCGGCGGCACTGACCTGTCGGGCGTACCCTTCCTCGGCCCGATCGGCGCCGCCCGCGTCGGGTTGATCGATGGCAAAACTCGTGCTCAACCCCATGATCGACGAGATGGCCAATAGCGATCTCGATCTCGTGGTGGCCGGCACTGCCGACGCCGTCATGATGGTTGAGTCGGAGGCCAAGGAACTCCCCGAGATGCAGATGCTGGAGGCGGTCATGCACGGCCACAGCGGTTTCCAGCCGGTCATCGAAGGCGATCATCCGCTTGGCGGAAAAAGCGGCCAAGGAGCCGTGGGATTTCAAGCCCGCCGACAAGTCCAAATACAAGGCCAAAGCCAAGGCCCTCGTCGAGGCGGACCTGCGCACGGCCTTCGCCACGCCTGAGAAGCAAAAGCGCCATGAGCTCGTCGAGGCCGCGAACGCCAAACTGAAAGCCGAGTTGCTGGGAGCCGAGGCGGACGCCAATGAAGAGGTGCTGCTCGGCTCCGTTTTCAAGGAGCTGGAACAGGAAGTCGTGCGCGGCGACATCATTCGCACCAGCGCCGCATCGACGGGCGTGACCTGAAGACCGTGCGTCCGATCTGTTCGGAGGTGCATGTGCTGCCGCGAACGCACGGTTCCGCCCTATTTACGCGCGGGGAGACGCAGGCGCTGGTGGTGGCAACCCTCGGCACCGGCGAGGACGAGCAGTACGTCGATGCACTTCGAAGGCACGCGCAAGGAGCGCTTTCTGCTGCACTATAACTTCCCGCCCTATTCGGTGGGCGAGACGGGCCGGATGGGAGCGCCGGGTCGGCGCGAGATTGGCCACGGCAAGCTCGCCTGGCGCGCCGTGCATCCGCTGATGCCGAGCGCGGAAGAATTTCCCTACGTCGTGCGGATCGTCTCGGAAATTACCGAGATCGAACGGCTCTTCCTCAATGGCGACGGTCTGCGGCTCGTCGCTTGGCGCTGATGGATGCTGGCGTACCGCTGAAGCGTCCAGTCGCCGGCATTGCCATGGGCCTTATTACGGAGGGCAACGACTACGCCGTGTTGTCCGACATCTTGGGCGATGAGGACCATCTGCGGTGATATGGACTTCAAGGTGGCGGGCACCGAGAAGGGTGTCACCTCGCTGCAGATGGACATCAAAATCGCTGGCATCACCGAGGAAATCATGCGGGTGGCGCTGGAACAGGCGCACCAGGGCCGCATGCACATCTTGGGCGAAATGTCCAAGGCCTTGGATTCGGCGCGAACCGAGCTCGGTGAGCACGCCCCTCGCATCGAGACCATCAAAATCCCGGTCGACAAGATTCGCGAGGTGATCGGATCGGGCGGATCGGTGATCCGCGAGATTGTGGCCGAGAGCGGCGCCAAAATCGACATCGAGGACGACGGCACCATCAAGATCGCGGCCGCCAAGCGCGAAGCCATCGAGGCGGCACTGGCGCGCATCCGCGGCATCACGTCGGAACCGGAGGTGGGCCAGATCTACAAGGGCAAGGTCGTCAAGATCATGGAATTTGGCGCCTTCGTGAACTTTCGGAGCCAAGGACGGTCTCGTACATATTTCGCAGCTCACGCACGGTCGCCCCGAGACCGTGGGCGAGGTCGTGAAAGAGGGGCAGGAAGTCTACGTTAAGCTGCTGGGCTTCGATGATCGCGGCAAGGTACGCCTCTCCATGAAAATCGTCGATCAGGCGACCGGCAAGGAGATCCCGCGCGCGGAGGGCGAGGCCGAGGACCGCTTCGAGGGCGGCGGGCGTCCGCCGCGGCGCGAGCGCGGCGAACGTGATCGGGGAGCGTCGCCGCGAACGAGGATAATGGCCTCGCCAGCGCTGGCCGCACACAACAAGGAGGCCGAGCGGCGCCCTTCGACCGGCGCCCAGGCGCGTCCATGCTTCTCGATCGTGGTCGAGGAAGCTCGATTTCGACGGTGTCGCGCTGACGCTCCCAGGTGAGATGGCCAAGCGCGACCACGGCCAGCAGCAGGCTGCCAGGCAATAAGCTCGAAAATCGGTGCGCAGGCTCGCTCCGTTCCAGGCCGGATGCGGCCCGCCGGCGCTGCGGCGGCTCACCCCTGCCAGCCAAACGCGACGGCCGCTCCGGTCCAGCTTCGCATGCAACCCGAGCCGGTGAGCGGTAGGATGCGTTGGCACTGGGCCGCCGCCAACGCAGGCCCCCGCGCGGCGCGGTCGCTGGCGCCGCGCCCGTTGCCCAATGTGGCAAAAGGTGCCCGCCAGTAGACCGCACCTTGGCGAGCACGGTCCAGGCGTCTCGTTGTGGCAAAGGCGCCGCGCACGGCGACGGACGGTCTGGCCGGCGCGCGTTAACCATCCGCTTCGTGGGCCGATGAGCAGCGTGTACTTTTCACCGGCGCACGAGCGTGAACGCATCGATGGAGGACATGCATGCGCCCAGGAACTGCCGCGATCACTGCCGGAGCACTCATCTATCTCGCCCTAGCGCCGACGGCGGCGCATGCCCGCTGGGAGAGGCTGGGTTGTCAAAAGGTCGGTTTTATCGTCGACAAGGACGTTATCAGGGTCGGGCGTGGGGAAGGCCGCTTCAAGTCCATCCGCCTGGAGGTCTCTGGCAACAAGGTCTACATGGATGACCTGAAGGTGATCTACGCCAATGGTGAACCCGATGATATCCCCGTGCGATCCGAAATTCGTGCCGGCGGACAAACGCGTCCCCTCGACCTCAGAGGAGAGCGCCGCGCCATCAAAGAAATCGAGATGAAGTACCACTCGCAGCCGAACTTCAAGGGCCAGGCCACCGTGTGCGTCGACGGGCAGTCCTAGCGCTTTTGCCCGACCCGGCGGGATGGCTTGTCACGGCCAGCCCGCCAGTTCGCGCGCCAGCAGGCGGGCGCCGAGCAGCACGAAGACGGCGCCGAACCCCATTTCCATGCTTGGCCGGTAGCGGCTGTAGAAGCTGCGCGCGGCGGGCTTTTGCATCAGCCAAGCAAGCAGCATGAGATAGCAGCCGTTGCCGACGACGATGACCCTCGACCGCGGCAAGGCCGGTCGCGAGGTTGGCCTTGAGAATGCCGACCCCGGCAAAGATGCTGGCGAGAAAGAACAGGGCCTGCACGTTGGCGAGCGCAGTGAGGATGCCTTGCGCGAAAGTGCCGGCCGCTGAGGCGATGCTGGCGGCGGCCGGTGCGGCCCCCGTCGCGCCCGCGCCGTTGAGGCCCCTGAACAGGAGGCTCGCGCCGACCCACACCAGATAGGCGCCGCCCAGCACCGTAGATGATCAAGCGCACGGATGGTGCTTTCGCCAGCAGCAGCGCCAAGCCCAGGAGGGTTGCCAATGCATAGCCGGCAATACCGATCAGATTGCCGATGAGCGCGATGGCCACCTCTCTCAACCGCGGGTCAAGGCGAGGTGCACGATCAGCAACGAGTTGGCCCCGGGTGTGGGTACGATGGCGAGCCACAACAGCGTGAACGCCCATAAGACCTGATAGTCGAGCGCCAAGATTTTCTCCTCGTCCCATCCCGGCCAATGGCCGCGCCGGCGCCAGAACGGCAGGCGACCCGCGGTGCCTGGCGGCGCCGAGGCCCGCCGCGTTCTTGCGAGGGGCTCGTCGCCGCCGCCTCGTTTCTGCTACACTTCCCTATCCCAACAAGGACGGTCCCTGATGCTGCGTCAATCCCTGGTCGAATATGCCAAGCCCCTCGAGGCCACCGAGGCGCCGACGCCGACGGTTTCTGGTTCCGAGGTGCTATTGCGCGTCAGCCATTGCGGCGTGTGCCACTCAGACCTGCATCTGCAGGACGGCTACTTCGATCTTGGCGGCGGCCAAAAGCTCGATGTGCGGGGCAACCGGCCGATGCCCTTCACGCTCGGCCATGAGATCGCCGGCGTGGTCGATGCCGTCGGGCCCGACGCGGCCACGCTTGACAAGGCTGCGCGCTATGCGGCCTTTCCTTGGATTGGTTGCGGCAAATGCGGGCTCTGCGCGCGTGGCGATGAACACATGTGCAATGCGCCGCGCGCCCTTGGCATCACGGTGGACGGCGGCTATGCGACGCACGTGGTCGTACCGCATCCACGCTACCTGCTCGATGTGACGGGCATTGCGCCGCAGATCGCCGGCGCGCTGATGTGCTCCGGCCTGACCGGCTACAGCGCCATCAAGAAGGCCGTCGCCTATCTGCGGGCTGGCCCCGTGCTGATCGTGGGACTTGGCGGGGTTGGCATGATGGGTCTGCAGTTTGCCCGCGCCGCCACCGATAAGCCGATCTTCGTCGCTGATATCGACGCCAACAAGCGCCGGGCGGCCTTGCAGCTGGGCGCGGCGGAGGCCTTTGATCCGGCCGATGCCGGCGCGCGCAAGGCCATCATGAAGGCGTCGGGCGGCGTCGGTGCCGCCGTCGACTTTGCAGGTTCCGACAAGTCGCTGAACTTCGCGCAGGGCGCCGTTGCCAAGGGCGGCGCCGTCGTCATTGTCGGCCTGATCGGCGGCAGCTTTTCCATTCCGGTGCCGATGTTTCCGCTGCGGGCGCTGACCATCATGGGCAGCTACGTCGGCTCGCTTGCCGAAGCGCGCGCGAAATGATCGCCTTGGTGAAAGCGGGCAAAGTGGCGCCGATTCCCGTCGAGTTGCGTCCGCTCGAACAGACGAGCCGCGCGCTCGATGACTTGCGCGCGGGCCGGGTGCTGGGCCGCGTCGTCATTACCCCGTGAAGCGCCCATGAGATCTCGATGAAACTAGTGGTGATGGGTCCAGGCGGCGTCGGCGGCTACTTCGGTGCCCGGCTGGCGGCCGCCGATAATGACGTCACGTTTGTAGCGCGCGGCGCGCATCTCGAGGCGATGCGCACGCACGGGCTCAGGCTCGACAGCGAGATTGGCGCCCTGCATTTGCGACCGGTCAAGGCTGTCGCGGATGCAGCTGAAATTTCCACCGCCGACGCCATCATTTTCGCGGTCAAGCTCGCAGATACGGAAGGGGCAGCCGAGCGCTTGGCCGGCCTCGTCGGCAACGGGGCGACGGTCTTCACCTTTCAGAACGGCGTCGAGAGTGCCGAGCGCATCGGCAAGGAGTTGGGCGCCGACCATGTCGTCGCCGGGGCGGCCCGCATCAATGCGCAGATCACCACCCCGGGCGTGATCCGACAGCAAGGCAAATTCGCAAGCCTCGAGTTCGGCGAGGCCGACGGCCAGAAAGCCCGCGCACGACCGCGTTGCTTGTCGCCTGCGAGCAGGCCGGCATCGCTGCCTCGCTCAGCGCGGATATCTCGCGCACGCTCTGGCTGAAGTTCCGCCATGCTGGCGCCCATGTCCGGCCTGACGGCGCTGACCCGCGGGCCGATCGGCCCCGTGCGGGCGCGCACCGGAGAGCCGGCGCCTGCTCGAGGCGGCGGTCAGGGAAGCGGTCGCCGTCGGCATCGCCCAGGGCGTGCGCCTCGAACCGGCCGATGCCGACGCCGTCATCAAGGCGATCGATGGCCTGCACCCGGCCATGATGGCCTCCATGTGCCATGATCTTCTGGCGCACAAGCCGCTGGAGCTTGCAGGCCTGTCCGGTGCCCTGGTGCGACTGGGCGCAAGCACGGGCGTGCCGGTGCCGACGCATACCTTCATTACGCAGGCGCTGTCGCCGTTCGCCGAAGGCAAACCCCGGTTTTGAGAGAGGCGCAATGACACTCGGCCCCGAAGAGATCGAGCGCTACAAGCGGCACCTGGTCTTGCACGATGTCGGCGGCCAAGGGCAGCAGAGGATCAAGGCTGCCAAGGTGCTGGTGGTGGGCGCGGGCGGGCTCGGCTCGCCCGCGCTCATGTACCCGGCTGCCGCCGGCGTCGGCACGCTCGCCGTCATCGACGACGATCGCGTTTCGCTCGACAACCTCCAGCGCCAGATCGTGCACGACACCCCGCGCGTCGGGGTGCCGAAGGCGGCGAGCGCGGCAGAGACGATCGCCAGGCTCAATCCACATGTCGTCGTCGAAAGCTACACGGAACGCCTCACGGCCAAGAACGCGCTTGGCATCATTGCGCGCTATGACATCGTCGCCGATGGTTCCGACAATTTTGCCACCCGCTATCTCGTCAGCGACGCCTGCTATCTCGCCAAAAGACGCTGGTGTTTGCCGCGGTCGGTCCGTTCGATGGCTACCTCACCACGCTGAAACCGCACGAGACGATGCCCGATGGCCTACCGTTTCCGAGCTATCGCTGCATTTTTCCCGAAGCGCCGCCGCCGGGCACGGTGGCCAATTGCGCTGAAGTGGGCGTGCTCGGTGCGATCGTCGGTGTGATCGGCGCCTTGCAGGCGACGGAGGTGCTGAAGGAAATCGTCGGACTTGGCCAGAGCTTGGCCGGACGCCTGCTGATCTATGATGCGCGCGCAGCCCGCTTCACCGAAATCAAGGTGGCATGGGACGAGACCAATCCCTTGTCGGGTAGGGTGCCGACGATCTGCGATCTCACCGGGCACGAACGGGCCGCAAACGATCCGGCCTGTGCCGCCTAAAGTCATGCCAGCGCGGGAGGTACCGTGGCGATCGGCGCGATCCTATTCGACAAGGACGGCACCCTTATCGACTATTGGCTGACCTGGGTGCCGATCAACCGCGAGGTAGCGTTGTTCGCTGCCGGCGGTGACTCGGGCCTGGCGCACGCGCTGCTGCGCGTCGGCGGCCAGGATCCGGCAACCGACCGCGTCGTGCCGGGTTCCGTGCTCGCGGCCGGCAGCGTCGACGACATCGCCGCCGCCTTCGCCGCCCAGCTTGGGGCGCGCACCCCCACCAGCTGGCGCAGGGCATCGAGGCAATTTTTCGCCGTGGGGGGCTGAACATGGGCGCCTGGCGCGCGGCGCCAGAGCAAACCGTCGCCGAATTGCGTCGGCGCGGCTTTCGGCTCGGCCTTGCGACCAACGATTCAATCGGCGGCCTGGAAGCCTCGCTGGGCCCGCACCACATCCTCGACCTGTTCGAGTTTCGGGTCGGCTGCGATTCCGGCTTTGGCGGCAAGCCCGACCCGCGCATGGTGCTGGCGTTTTGCGCGGCTCTCGGCGTGCCGCCGAGCGCCGTCGCCGTGGTCGGCGATGCCGCCCACGACCTCATTATGGGGCGCGCCGCGGGCATCGGCCTGACGGTGGGGGTGCTGGCTGGCACCAGCGGGCGTGAGGACCTCGAGCCCTACGCCGATCGCATCATCGATGAGCTTGTGGATCTCTTGCTGATTGCCGATTTTCGCAGCGGGACGCCGCCCGGGCGCAACTGATCGCCGCCGTCGCCGGCATTGCGCGAGCGCCGCCAGCAACGGTGGGCCCGACCGCCGCCGCGCCAAGCTGTAGTGCGCTCGGTTAGCGGGGGCGGCGGATGCGCCAGACAAAGGCCGCATCGCCAAAATCGCGCCGCGCCAGCACCTCAAGACCAGCCGGCGATCGTGCACGGCGAGGGCGCCTTCGAACAGGCCATTCCAGGCCTCGAAGATGGCCGGCGAGTGCGGTTCGAGCCCACGCATTAGCCGCCAGCCCTCCCGACGCACCAAAGGTGGCGCCGTCCGCCTGGATGGCCAGTGCCGCCGCATCGCCCTCGGCTGCGGCCAGCCGCAGCATGAGATGGGCAAACGCCTCCGCGCCGCCCGCCTCGATGTCGAGCAGAGCCGCCGTCGCCTTGTATAGCTGCGGCACCGATCAGGCGGCCCGTGGTGCGCCGAGGTGGCCGGCCTCGGCCGGTCCGAACAGTTCGGCCAGCCGTGGCAGACCGGAGCGGATGTACTCCATGGCATAGTTGCGCTCGGCTTTGGCCAGCCGTTCGGGCGGCCAAGCGGCCGCCGGCAGTCCGCGGTGCCGCAGAGGGGTCGAAGGGCGGCGGCAGCTCGCCCGGACGGAATGATAGCCGTTCATCCTCAGCGAGTTCGCGGCCGTGGTCCAGGAAGTAGCCGGAAAGGCCATGCTGCCCGTCCGTGGTCTGGGCGGTACAGACAAAGCCGAGGCGGGGGTTGGCGAGGGAGACGCCATTGTGCGCGTACCAACCGCGCAGGAAGGCGCGTGAGACCTCGCTCGGCACGGCGCAGATGCTGGCGCCGGGGTAGATCCAGCGCGGCGGCACGAAATTGACCCAGGCCTTGCGCTCGCTCTCGCGCATGAACTCGACCTCAACCCCGCCGATTTGATTGGAGAGATAGTGAAAGGCGGCACAGGCGACGGCATCGGGCATGCCCTTCAATCCAAGCTTGTCGAAGCTCGAGAGGAATTTTTCGTGGTGCTGGTGGCGAAACAGGCGAAAGACCCACTCGGCCGCCTCCGGCGCGCGCGGCGAGGTGACGAGCGTCAGGATCAGGCCTGTGAAATAGCTATGGTAGAGCCCGGCGGCAGCCTTGATGGCACGGGTGTCGATCTCGGGCATCGCCGCACGCCGATGGACGCCGGCTAAAACATGGCGGCGTGCACGCGATCGGGCGGATTGTGTCCGTCGAGAAAAGTCTTGATGTTGATGACGACCTTTTCACCCATGTCGATGCGACCTTCGATGGTTGCCGGAACCCATGTGCGGCAGGAGCCACGACGTTGTGAGCTTGCCAGCAGCTTGGGATTGATCGCCGGCTCATGTTCGAACGACGTCGAGGCCGGCGCCGGCGATCTGGCCGGTCTCGATCAGACGGGCCAGCTCGTTTTCGTCGATCACCTCGCCGCGGGCGGTGTTGACGACGATAGGCGGTCGGCTTCAGAAGCTTGAGCCGGCGGGCCGACAGGAGATGGTAGGTTGCCGGCGTGTGCGGGCAGTTGACGGACAGGATGTCCATGCGCGCCAGCATCTGGTCGAGACTATCCCAATAGGTGGCCTCGAGCTCCTGCTCTACCTCCTCGGCAACCGGCGGCGGCGGTTGTGGTAGTGGATCTGTAAGCCGAAGGCCTTGGCGCGCCGCGCGACGGCACAGCCGATCCGGCCCATGCCGATGATGCCGAGCCGCTTGCCCCAAATGCGGTGGCCCAGCATCCAGGTCGGCGACCAGCCGACCCACTGCTTGCCGGATCGCTTGAGCAGTGCCGCGCCTTCGGCCAGCCGGCGCGGCACGGCCAGGATCAGGGCCATGGTCATGTCGGCCGTATCCTCGGTCAGCACGTCCGGCGTATTGGTGACGATAATGCCACGCAGGCGCGCCGTATCCAGGTCGACATTGTCCACGCCGGTGCCGAAATGTGGCGATCAGTTTAAGCTGCGGGCCGGCTTGGGCGATCAAGGGACCGGTCGATCCGGTCGGTGACCGTCGGGACCAGAACATGCGCTGCCTTTACCGCCTCGGCGAGCTCCGCCTGCGACATTGGTTTGTCATCGAGGTTGAGCCGGGCATCGAACAGCTCGCGCATCCGCGTTTCCACCACATCGGGCAGCTTGCGGGTGACGATTACCAGCGGCTTCTTGATCGGATTGGGCATGCGATGCTCACGCTGCTATGGGTTGGCGCTGCTACCTCGCGGCATCACCTGCCCTGTACTAGCGAATACCGTGGTGGGGACAAGGTGGCCCAATGCCAAAGCCGGCTTCGGCACGGGTGGGACTTGATCGCCGGCATCAATTCGTGCTTTCCCGCGAGGGTCGAAGCAGGGGGCGAGCAGGTTGGCGAAGTGGGTAGAACGCAGTTCCAGGCGAGACTTGCATTTGCCGCGCTGGTACTGGGGGCGGCGACGGGACTTGCCGCCCAGCCGGCGCCCGAGCCGCAGAGCACCGGCGCGAGCGGCTTGGCGCTGCCGCGCTTTGCTCAGCCTCAAATCCGACCGGGTCAACCTGCGCCGAGGGACCCGGCACCGACTACCCAACGGCGTGGGTTTTCCGGCGTGCCGGTCTGCCGGTCGAGATCGTCAAGGAATTTGAAAGCTGGCGCCAGGTGCGCGATGCGGAAGGCACCACCGGCTGGGTGCTGGGCGCCATGCTGAGCGGCAGGCGCACCGCCGTCGTGCTGCCCTGGGAGCAGAAGGCGGGCCAACCGCCAGCCGGCTTCGGCAGCGTTGCGCGATGACGACAGCGCCTCGGCCAGGCCGCTCGCCTACGTTGAGGCCGGCGTGCTTGCGAGCATCATCAGTTGCGATGGTCGTTGGTGCCGGATCTCGGTTGGCGGCTTTCGCGGCTACATCGAGGCAGATCAAGTTGTGGGGCGCCTACCAGGGGAGGTCATCCGCTAAGTTGGCCTTTTTGGCCCCCAGGCCCAACGCCCCAAGGCCGGGCTGCCCTAGCGACGCGGCACCAGGCGCACGACGACGTCAATATGCGAAATTTTCAGATCCGCCGGCGGTTTCCGGCAGGCCGTCGACCGGATCGTGTCGCCGGGAATGTCGACCAGGCGGCCGTGTTCCTCGACAAAAAATGGTTGTGGTTGGACGTGTTAGTATCGAAATAGGCGCGCTGGCCGCCAATGGCGATTTCCCGCAGCAGGCCCGCTCCCTTGAATTGGTGCAGCGTGTTGTAAACCGTGGCGAGCGAGACCCGCTACTCCGGCGCGCACGGCCTCCTCGTGCAGCAGTTCGGCCGTGACATGCCGGTCGCCGTTGCCAAACAACAGCGCTGCCAGCGCAATGCGCTGCGCGCGTCGGCCGCAGGCCGGCCCGTCGCAACAGTTGAGAAACAGAATTGCCCATAGCACAGGAGCTCTGCCGGTGGGGACCTCCGCCAAGCGCGCTGCCTGAGCGACAATCGTCCCGCAATTTTGATATTGCCGCTGTTTGCAAGTATATGTCGCCATTCCCGGCTGGGCAACGGTCTACCTCACCCCCGCCGTCCCGTGCTGGGCGCGCGCCTGGAACACGGGCTTTTGAGCGGGGGGCGAGTGTGATAGGACATGCCTGGCGTGGGTAAAATAAAGCGCAAGTGCCGTTCGCGCACCGACATTTCGTAGAGGGAGGGCGATGCCCGAGCGCGTTGCAACCTACGAATACGCAGATCTCCTCACCTGTGGCCGTGGTGAGCTCTTCGGGCCTGGCAATGCGCAGCTGCCTTTGCCGCCGATGCTGATGTTCGATCGGATTTCTTGCATCTCCGACGTCGGCGGCGGCGCGCACGGCAAGGGCCAGGTGGTGGCCGAGCTCAAGGTCTCGGGCAACCCGGCGCTCGATTGGTTCTTCGCCTGCCATTTCAAGGATGATCCGGTGATGCCGGGTTGCCTCGGACTGGATGCGCTCTGGCAGCTCACCGGCTTTTTCCTGGGATGGCTGGGTGCCCCCGGCAAGGGGCGGGGCGCTCGGCGTGGGCGAGGTCAAGTTTACCGGTATGGTCATCCCGACGACCAAGACCGTGCAGTACGTCGTCGACCTGAAGAGGGTGATCTTGCGCCGTTTGAAGCTTGCCATTGCCGACGGAGTGATGAAGGCCGATGGCCGGGTGATTTACGCTGCGACCGATCTTCGCGTCGGGCTGTTTGAAGCCGGGAGCAGCCAGCAGCCTTTGGGGTGCCTCAATCCCTCCGTGTGCGGGTTCGGCATGAGTTAAGAGCGGCACGAGGATGCCAAGAAGGTCTGGCAATGAGACGCGTGGTCGTCACGGGGATGGGTATTGTGTCCTCGATCGGCAACAATACCCAGGAAGTGCTGGCCTCTTTGCGCGAAGCCAAGTCGGGCATCGTCCACGCGGAAAAATACGCCGCACTCGGTTTCCGCTGCCGGAGTCCACGGCGCTCCAAACCTCGAGTGGGAGGCGATGGTTCCCCGCAAAGGCGCGCCGCTTCATGGAGGCCGGTGTCGGCTGGTGCTTCGTCTCCATGGAGCAGGCGATTCGTGACGCCGGGCCTGAGAGCACGGACGTCGTCAACGAACGAACCGGCATCATTGTGGGCTCGGGCGGGCCCTCCACCGCGCGCGATCGTTCGCGCCGCCGGACGTGACGCGCGAGAAAGACCCGAAAAGATCGGCCCGTTCGAGGTTCCCAAGGAATGTGCTCGGCCCGTCGGCCGCCCTGCGCAACCGCCATGCAGATCAAGGGCGTCAACTATTCGATCTCTCTCTCGGCGTGCGCGACATCGGCGCATTGCATCGGCAATGCCGCCGAGGCTCGATTCAGTGGGGCAAGCAGGACGTGATGTTTGCGGGGGCTGCGGAGGAGCTTGGACTGGACGCTGTCGGCGCTCTTTGATGCCATGAGGAGCCATGTCGACGAAATTCAACGCCGTGCCGGAAAGCGTGCGAGCCGCGCCTCACGACAAAGACCGCGACGGCTTTGTGATCGCAGGCGGTGCCGGGGTCGTCGTTCTCGAAGCCTTAGACCACGCCAAGGCGCGGGGGGCGCGGATCTACGCGGAGCTCGTCGGCTACGGCGCCAACTCCGACGGTTTCGACATGGTGGCGCCCTCGGGCGAAGGCGCGCGCGCGCTGCATGCGCATGGCCATGCACGGCGTCGATGGCAAGGGCGTGGGCAGGATCGACTATATTAACCCGCATGGCACGGCAACGCCGGTCGGCGACGAACGGGAAATCGATGCCATCCGGCAGGTGTTCGGCAAGAACCTGCCGCCGATCTCCTCTACCAAATCGTTAACGGGCCACTCGCTGGGCGCCGCTGGGGTGCAAGAGGCGATTTACGCGCTGCTCATGATGAACAATCGCTTTATCTGCGAGAGTGCCAACATCGATGAGCTCGACCCCGCCTTCGCGGATGTACCGATCTCGCGCGAAGCGGTAGGGACGATGTAAATCTCAACTGTGTCATGTCGAACAGCTTTGGTTTCGGCGGCACCAATGCCACGCTGATTCTCAGGCGATACGACGCATGACCCAGCATGCGGCGACGGCGGGGACGTTAGGCGTTTTTAGAGGGGCAGGGCGGAGGCTTGTCACCGGGCACCTTGCCCGCTGAGGTCGCGAGAGGAACGAGGTCATGACGAACAGGGATATGGCCCAGGTCGGGCCACTGATGGCGGGCAAGCGCGGCCTCGTCATGGGCGTGGCCAATGACCGCTCGATCGCCTGGGGATTGCCCGCATGCTGGCCGGTCACGGCGCGCAGCCTGGCCTTCACCTACCAGGGCGATGCGTTCGGGCGCCGCGCGGTGCCGCTGGCAAAGTCGGTTGGCTCGAGATCATCGTCAGTTGCGACGTTCTCGACCTCAAAAAGCGTCGACAATGCCTTCGCCGAGATCAAGACCAAATGGGGCAGTCTCGACTTCGTGGTGCATGCGCTGGCCTTCTCGGATCGGCGCGAGCTGTCCGGCCGCTACGCCGATACCACGCGCGAAAATTTCACCAACACCATGGTGATCTCCTGCTTTAGCTTCACCGAGGTGGCCAGCGCGCGGCCGCCTTGATGCCGGCCGGCGGGTCGCTCTTGACGCTGACCTTCAGCGGCGCGACGCGCTGGGTACCCTCCTACAATGTGATGGGCGTGGCCAAGGCGGCGCTGGAGGCCTCCGTGCGCTATCTGGCGGCCGATCTCGGCGCCCAGGCGATCCGCGTCAATGCGCTCTCGGCGGGCCCCATGCGCACGCTTGCGGGCGCGGGCGTCGCCGACGCGCGCGTCATCTTCAACTACCAGCGCGATCACGCCCCGCTGCGTCGTACGCCGACGCTCGACGAGGTGGGCGGCTCGGCGCTCTACCTGTTGTCGGATTTGTCGGGCGCCGTTACGGGAGAAGTGCATTTTGTCGATTGTGGCTACAATACTGTGGCCATGCCGAGCCTCGATTATCTGAAGGAGCAGGAACAGGAAGCGGCACACGCTGGCCGCCCCCCTCAGAGGCCGCCGAGTAGGTCCGCCATTCGCTATAATCGCCGGGTCCGGCCCGGCATGGCAGCGAAACATGATCGGGGTCTTCGATTCAGGCCATGGCGGGCTCACCATCGTTCGTGAGCTGGTTCGGCGTTTCCCAGATCTTGCCTACGCCTACCTGGGCGACCACGCCAACGTGCCCTACGGGGAGCGCGCCTCCGACGAGATCGTTGCGCTCACGCGCCAGGGGTGGAGCGACTATTCCATCAGGGTTGCCGGCTGGTGCTGCTTGGCTGCAATACCGCCACCTGCGTGGCGGCACGCACCCTGCAGCGCGGTTGGCTGCCCGTGAGCGGCTGGAAGGGTCATAATGTCCTCGGTATCGTCGCGCCGACGGTGGAAGCGGCGACCAGACCCCCTGGGCGGTTTCGACCCCGCAATATCCGCAAAAGTACAACACCGATGTGGTCGCCGTGTTCGGCACGACGCGGACCATTGCCTCGCACGCCTATCCCGAGGAAATCCATAAGCGCTGCCCAAGGGTGACCGTCGTGCAGCAGGCGTGCGCCGGTCTTGCCGGCGCGATCGAGGCCGGCGCCACGGAAGGCGCCATCGAGGCGCTGATTGGCGATGCCGTCGGCGGCTTGCTGGCACGCACGCCAGGGCAGCCACCGCATCGCGCCATCCTGGGGTGCACGCACTATCCGCTCGTCGAGCATCTGTTTCGGCGCCACCTGCCGCCCTTCACGCGCATTCTGTCGCAGCCGCGGGTGGTGGCCGATAGCTGGAAGACTATCTCACCCGCCATCCCGAGTACCGCGCACGCAACGCCGGGGCGGCCTCGACGGTGCTGCTGACGACGGGTGATCCGGCCAGAGTCAATCGAACGGCGCGCTTGTTCTGGCCCGGTGCCCCCGCCTTCATCGGCCTACCCGCCTAGGATCTGGCCACCTCAAGGTGTGGCCAGACCATTTGGCAGGAAGCTACCCCGGGGCGGGGGCGGTTGGCATCGCCCGCTACTTGGCGAGGTAGCTGCGGTGCAGCCAGCCGCCGTCGCCGCCGCGCGCTCTTCGTTGTAGAGCGTCTTGTCGCCGTCGCGCGTCTCCTGACGCGTGCCAGCCGCGCCGACGCGTTCGAGCGCTTTGCCGCGCTCGGCTTCGGTCAGAATTCGGTGGCCTTGGCCGCCGCTGGCGCTGGGCTGGCTGGGCCGGTCCCGCTCTTTTCGCCGATCGCTTCCGTGACGACGGCGGCGAGCTGCTTGTCCCACATTTTGCGAAACATCGCGTTCGAAGGGTAGAGGTTGGCACTGCTCATTTGCCCGTTGATCGCCACCACGTAACCCAAGATGTCCGACTCGGCTTCACCCTTGGCTTTTAGCGCCGCCAGATAGCTGGCGCGGGCGCCTTGCAGCCTCTCGTTTTCAGAGACTGAGCTGCAGGCTCGTCGCCGAGGTTGGCGAGGCGACGCTGGAGTTGAGGGCCGCCCGCCAGCTTGCTCTGCGTCGCTGCCACTGAGTCCCAGACCTGCTTTTGCTTGGCTGCCACCTCGCCGCTGGCGGGTACATCACCGGCCGGCCGAAAGCCACCGTCCTTGGCCGGGGCCGGCGCGGCCATGGCCAGCAACGCCGCCCGCGACGGCATCGCCTCGCTCGCGCTCGAGAACTTGTTCACATCTTCCTTGCCGCGCGCGGTCCAGCGTCCTTGCTCGACGCAGAAGTGACGCGATCGGCAGGCGCCCGGATTTCGCCGGCAACAAGAAGCTGACGGTAAGCACCCGGTCCTGCTTGCCGCCCTTGACGATGTCGCCGGCCTGCACGAACACCGGCTCGGTACCGGTATTTTCGATTTGCAGCTCATTGACCTGACCGGTTTCGATCACCTGCACCCTACCCTTGGCGACGGCCTCTTGCAGGGTGAGCGGCACGGCGCCCGATGCGCTGACGCCGTGCAGGAAATAGACGGCCAAGTTTTCGTAAGTGTGGGGTCCCGATAGGCGATGACCTTGCTCGGCGAGCGATGGGCCGCTCGAGGCGCCGATCGCCGCGAAGGCCGCCGCCGCCACAGGAGCAACAGACCAGATGCGCATGTCTCAACCCTTTCTCGAGGATGCCAGACCTCGCCTTGCTTACTGCAGTTTTTTGGCCGCGCCGGGATGCTGGCTGGGCGAAAGCGCGGTGGCTCTGCGGCCGGATGATGGTATAACGCTCCGCATGAGGATTAACGCATTGGTAATGTACGGCTTTATCAGCGCTCGGACTTTACCGCAGGCTTTCCGCGGCGAAGCCGCAGCGCGGTCTTTGCGCTCGAGCCTTTCCTGCCGGTCGAACCGAAGCCACCGACGCGCGCGGCGGCGTCGGGCGAAGCTTACTGCAATTTCCACGAGGCTCGCGCGTTCAACGCGCTGGAACGCCAATTGGGCAATACGTTCGCCGCGTTCGATGACAAAGTTTGCTTCGCCCAGGTTGACGAGCAACACCTTGACCTCGCCGCGGTAGTCGCAATCGATCGTGCCTGGACTGTTGAGCACCGTGATGCCTTGCCGGAGGGCCAGTCCCGAGCGTGGCCGCACCTGCGCCTCGAAGCCCGGCGGCAATTCCAGGACGAGACCCGTGGGGATCTGCGCGCGCGCACCGGGCGCCAGCCGGACCAGGCGGCGTTCGGCAACGGCGGCGAGGAGGTCCATGCCGGCGGCAGCCTCGCTTTGGTAGCCGGGCAAATCGAGACCGAGCCCGTGCGCTAGACGCAGACTCCCACCACCGCTCGGCGCTGGGGCGGCTTGGCCTCATGTCACGGCGGTATTGTCGGCGAAGCCACTGGGCGGCGCGGGCAACGAGGCGCCGGGCGACTTCCTGCCTAGGCAGGTCGGGCCAGGCTCGACGTCCTCTGCCGTCACGAGGTGCACGGTGTTGCGATCGCCGCCCATGATGCCCGTCTGCGGCGAGACGTCGTTGGCAAGAATCCAGTCGGCGCCCTTGGCCTTGCGCTTCTTTTGGCGTATTCGACCACGTGTGCCGTCTCGGCAGCAAACCCGATCACGAGCGGCGGTCGTCGACCCGGCGGGGACTGGGCAATGGTCTTCAGGATGTCAGGGTTCTCCACGAGCTCCAGTCGCGGCGGCGCGGATTGTGCGCCCTTCTTGAGCTTCATCGGAAGATGTCCGTGGCAACGCGCCAGTCGGCGACGGCCGCGGCGAAGATGGCGATATCGCAGGGCAGGGCCGCAGACACCGCCGCCAGCATCTCTTGCGCGGTCTCGACCGTCACGAGATCGACGCCGGCGGGGATCGGCAAGCTGGCTCGGTCCGGAGACGAGCGTTACGCGGGCGCCGAGGGCGCGCGCTTGCGCGGCGATGGCCATGCCCTGCTTGCCGGACGAACGGTTGGCGATATAGCGCACCGGGTCGATCGGCTCGAGCGTGGGACCGCTGGTGACGACCACGTGTCGTCCGGCCAGCGGACCTGCTGCGCGCGCGTGCGCGCCGGGCTCAGCGTCAGCCTGCGCGGCATGCTGCGCCGGTGCGGCATGAGCCAACGTGTCGACGATCGCCGCCAGCAGCTCGGCACCTCCGCCAGGCGCCCGGGTCCCGCCTCGCCGGCTTCAGCCATTTCGCCCACCGCCGGCCCGACGAAGAAAATTCCGTCCGCCTCGAGCAGAGCCACATGTTGCGCCGCGTCGCGGCGTTGAGCCACATGCGCGGGTTCATGGCGGGTGCCACCAGCACCGGCTTGTCGGTCGCCAGCAGCACGCATGAGGCCGAGGTCGTCGGCATGCCCGCCCGCCATTTTGGCGAGCAGGTCGGCGGTGGCCGGTGCGACCACGATCAAATCCGCCTCGCGCGCTAGCCGGATGTGGCCGATCTCGCGCTCGTCGTCGAGGTCGAAGAGATCGGTAAGACGTGATCGCCCGTCTAGGGCCCCGACCGACAACGGGGTGATGAAGTGCCTGCGCCGCCCTGGTCATGATGGCGCGCACGCCCACCCGCGCGCTCGCGCAGGCGGCGGATCAGGTCCAGGCACTTATAGGCGGCGATGCCGCCACCCGATAATCAGGGCGAATGCGCTTATCGACCGCAGCCTCCCGGCCAGGGCCCGCAGCCGCGCTCGCCTGCGTCGGGACGAGCCGGGGCCGTTGCGGGCCCATCGCCGACACCCCCGCGCCCGCGGCCGGCGCGCCAGCGCCATGAAGGCGCGCACGCGATCGGCGGTCTTGAGCGTGACGCTGTTGCCGCGCCGCAAGTTGGCGACCAGGTGGCCGTCGTTGACCGAGGTCAGGCCGAATTTGGTCGGCGTGAGGCCGGATTCGGCGAGAAAGGCCTCGATCTCCGTGAGCAGGGCGCGCGCCATGGTGTGCATGGCGGCACTCTCGTGGGAGATTCTCCATTAGTCAATGGGTATCCGGTCCGCGGCCGTATCGCTGGGATCCCGCCAGCTTAGCGCTCGCCCGGACGGCGCAGGCGCGCTTCGGCCTCCGGCGCGCCCAGCTCGCGCGCCTTCTCATACCATTTCTGGCCTCGGCCGCTGCCGGCTTCAGGCCCAACACCTTGAGGCGTGCGAGCTCGGCGGCGTCATAGGTGGCTGCCAACGCTAGGGCGCTTTCCGCCAGGCCGGCCTCGGCGGCACGCTCGAAGAACTGCCGCGCCGCATAGATGTTGCCACGTCCCAGCTGCCCTCACCCCGGGCGTGCAACCTGAGGGCGCGGTCGCGATCGGCTGGTGCGAGCTGGGGGCCGAAAGCGCGCGCGTCGTGCTGTTGGGCGGCGCGGCGGCTGCCGCGGGGGCGTCGCCGGGGCCACCGCCCGCGTGACTGCAAGGGTCGCTGGTCGCCTCGGCCAAGATCGATCCCTCGACGTTGAGCGAGCGCGACGACGACTTCCGACTTGCCCTCCAGCCCTACCGGCACAATGACCATGAGGCCCGGCAGGGCGTTGAGCGGCACGGCCCACGGAGCCGGGCGCGATCGCATATCCCTTCCGACAGCGCCGCCGTCGCTGGCAGCCCGCGAATGCGGACAAACGAGTTCTTGGCGAGCCCGTCGCGGGGGCGCACCTGGATCGATAGGCGCACGCGCGAGGCCGGTGCCGCGTTGGTCACCGGCGCCACCTCCAGTGCGATGGGCTCGCCCTGTTGGGCGGCGGCAGGGACGTGCGCCCCAGGGGGACGGCCGCCAACAGGGCGGCAAAATGAGGGCGAAAACGCCGACTCTCAGTAGGGCGCGAACTTGCAAAACTACGTTGGCCTGCGCGGCCCGCCGCGGCCAGGTCGCCGTCCTGCTCGGGGCGATGCCAGGGTGGGCTGCGCGCAGGCGCCTCTCCTTTGTTTCCCAAGGCGGGTGGTTTGGCTGAGCACCCCGCCGACCTAGACAACCAAACCGCGGTTACGGAGCGCATTGGTCACAGCCCGTGCCAACGCCCCCTTATCAGTCCTTTTATCAGTCCCTTATCAGTCATTGGCCTCTTCTGCCAACAGCGAGGATCGGCAAGCATGCGCCCGTCTCACTGCTTCTTTTGCTGTTTGCTCCACTCCAGGAATTGCTTGAACAGGCGTTCCTGCTCGACCTTGCTGTCGACGGCCGCGCGCGCGCCTTGGGCACGGGTCAGGTTGGCCTCCGCGCTGCTGCCTGCGCGGCGGCCTTGGCAACCAGGGCCTGGGCCGGAGGGAAGCGGGTCCAGCCCGAGGACCGGTGCCGGCCAGTTCATGTCCTTCCAGCCCGGCTGGTAGGGCTTCTCGCGCAGCTTTGTCGAAGCGGTCGAACAGATACTCCACAAAGCGCACGCAGCGTCGGTAACGATCCGTGTCCTTTGTTCCAGTTGTAGAACCGCGAGCAAGGCCGGCACCGAGATGGTCTGCACGGTTTCGCCCTGTGCGATCAAATTGGGGTAGTCGGCGGCCGTCAGCTCGGCAGGGACGTAGTAGCCTCGAACTTTTGCGCCGAACTCGATCGGCAGGAAATGAAAGCCCGGTTCCGGTTTGAATTTCTGAAAACAGGTCGTTGGGCTTGCTCACCACGTGCACGATGCCGGCGATTTCGCCCTTTGCGCATTGCTCGAGGGCGACCGAGTTGTTCTGGAACAGCCGTTCGACCTTGATGCCCAGCCCGATCGAAGACGATGCCGCCGGTATAGTTGGCGGCGCTGCCGACGGTGTTGAAATTCACCTTCTTGCCGACCAGGTCCCTGGAAGCTTTTGATCTCCGTCGCGCGACGATAGACGTGGACCTCGCCCTGGAACATGGGGATGATGTAGTTCACCCGCCGCTCGATACCTGGGAATTCGCTCCACGTTCCTGAAGTGATCGAGCACATCGGAGTAGGTGTATGGCGATGTCGATACCCTTGAGATAGATGAGGTCGCTGACGTTACCCACCGCGCCGTAACTGACGATCGGCAGCACACGCAGGTTGTCACCATCGTCGAGTGCCTTGCCCAAATCGGCGGCGTAGCGAACGAAGGTTCCCTCCAGCAGGCCGCGCCGGCGACGCCGACCGTCCAATTGTTGATACGAGCGGCCTTGGCGGCCTCTTCTTCGTTCACTGGTTTGTTGGGAATCGGCTGCGCGCGCGCGGGGCGCGCGTTGGCCTGCGCGACTTCCGCGGTTCCGGGCCATAAGCAGCTGGGCGGCGGCCGGGGTGGCCGTCATGGCCGGCAGCCAGGCAGGCCAGGTAACCGAGCGTGGTAGCAATGCGATACACGTTAATGCCTCCTCGAACCCTTCAATGTCTCGTGCTCGGCGCGTCGCGCGGCTTCGCACGGCCTTGCCAGATTGCGAGCTCACCCAGCACCTCGGAGGCGGCGCCCGGATTGCGACGGCAGAAATCGCCTGGGACCCTGCCAACGGCTGGACGGGACGCGCGCCGCCCGAAGCGTTGAAACCTGCCTTGCCTCCAGTCGGGCATGGCCGTAGAACGGCATCCGAGCCTGTCCTCCGGCTTACCCGATGCCGTCGGACGATCAAGCCAGGCTGGCGTTCATTTCATGGCAGGCGCGCCCGCCAGCCCTGTTTTTCCGAGGGTAACGTTTAGCGAGGCCGAAGATGTGACGCTCAGATTTGAACGCCGATTGCCGGCCACTCCGGGGGCGGGAGGAGGCTTACGGCGATCACGCGCCATACGAGGGATGCGCCGCTGGGGTTGCAGCGGCATGAGGTCACGGTTGTGCCGCCTGCGTTCGACCGGGCCTCAACGGCGCCACCGGCTGGCGGGCTGCGGCCCTCCGCCAACGGACACCGTCGCAATGGCGAGCCACCGCCATGTTTTAACACACGATTAAGCGAGGGACAGGCGGTCGCGCCACCAGGCCGCAAAGCTCCTGCTACCACGCAGGCGATCGGCCACGGTCGTCAGACCCGCTGTGGCCGTGCCGGCTTAAGCTGGCGCGGGTGGAAGGGCCCGGCGACCGCCGCCGTGAGCGCCTTTACTGGGCATGACGGCGCCCGGCAAGCTTGGACCGGGGCCCGGTGCTACCGGTGACAACGTGCGCGATAGCGCTCGGCGACGGGCGTCGGTGTGCGACCAACTGAGCTTTATGCGGGCGCAGGTGGGGGTCACGGAGGCCGCCATGGGCAGCGCGGCCCCGCGCCATCCTTGCTGGCCCGCGCCGGCCACGGCACGCTGCCCACTTGCACGTCGCAAAAATTCCCCCTGGCTGGGCTGCAGGCAGGTCAGCGCATCCGCCCACCGCACGGGGGTTAAGCCGTGCCGATCGCCATTCGCCAGATCACCATTTTGTGTTCGTCGAAGGAGTCTCAGGTCAATCAGGACGCGAAGCTATCGCGGCCGTCGAAGCTGGCATGGATCGGTATGCCGTGCTCGGTGTTCGCGATCAGGCGGTGAGCGGTGATGGGCAAATGGCGTTCTGCCGCAACTTCAGGCCATCCTGAGTCGCGCGGTGATGGCAACGTCCGCAAGGAGGGAAGATAAACGGCCCAGCCCGCTGGGACGGTGATGTCTCCAATCCTCGGCCGAGGACGGCACAGGCCGCTCGCTCGCGACAGCCGTCAGCGCTTGGCAATCTGGGCAACCTGCTGCTGGCACTCCGACCACAGTTCCTTCCACGCGCGCCATTCCGCCAATATAACCTTTCGGCGCGCCTGGTGAACCAGAAATTTGGCGAATTCGCCGACAGCGCCGCTGCACGATGCATGCGTCAGGACAGCAAGGCCGAAATCGAGAACACGGCGTGCGGCACTCGTTTGATGTTTTCGCGCGGCTCCCTCACCGGCTTCGTCGACTGCACCGGGGAGGAGAAGCAACTCTTCAAGCCTGCGGCTGCCAGCGCGGGTGCGCGCACGCCCCGTCAGCGGCCGCAAGTCCCTTTATCTTTCCTCCTGCATTGCCGGCGGCATCATCGGCAAACCGACGCCGGAAGCGCGCATCCTATTGAACGATCTCAAGGAGCACGCCACGCAGTCGCGCTCCGTCTGTGGGCACAAGTGGAAGGTCAACGGTAATATCGCTCGCGGGACGACCGCCAGACCATGCCGCCGTGGCCGGCGCTACGATGAGAGCCAGCCGCGCGACGATGCGCTCGCGACCACCGTCGCCGGCGATGCCCCCGACTCCATGCAGCGCAGGCCGCCGCCGACCAGGCGTCGCCTGCGATCGAGCGCCGTCGCCTGGCCGAAGCCCTCAAGCAGCGTGTCCGTCGAGGCGCGCCCGGCCCCAGTCTCCTCGGCGGCCGGCGGTGCGTGACTGAGGTACAGCGGCGAAGGAGGGCATCGGACACATCCGGCGAGAGCGCGCGGCGCGACCAGGCCATTGCGGTGGCCCTGTGTCGACGATCAAAGAAGGCGGCGCGCCGCCGCCGAGCTACCGTCCTCGAACAGACGCACCGCCAAGCTGAAACTCCGTGTCGAGCGCGGCCTCGAGCGATGGCGAGGCGCCCGGGCATGTCCAGGTGGCCGCACAGGCAAGGATTCCCGAGCGCTTTGGGCGGGCTTTGCGCCAGCGCCCGGCGCGTTCCAGTCGACTCCAATCGAGGTTGCTGTGTTCCAGGCGAGCCGGGATCACCTCGAGGCTGTCGGCGGCGAAGAGTCCGATCCAGTATCGGCCGCACGGTCGGCCGGGCGAGAACGGGCTCCGCCTCCTGCGTCGATCGTCTTGAGCACCTCGCCAGCCGCCCCGCCCCTGGCGTCTCGAGCGGGCAGCGTCTTGAGCTCCTCGAGGCTGCTTGCGAGGCACGGATGCATCGGAGCGCAAGCGCGCATAGATTGGCGTCCCGGCCGCATCCAACATACGGCACGCCGTCAACCCGAGATAGAGCCCGGCTTCGCCCGGGGCGCTGCGCCAGCAGCCAACTGCCGCTCCGCATCCGGGGATCAGCCCGATGCCCGTCTCCGGCGCTGGCGAGCCGGGAACGCTCGGTGACGATAGCGGTGGCAGGAGCGTGCGCCGATAGGCGCGATACCCTCTGCCCATGACGATGCCAGTCCGATCGCCGCATAAGGCTTGTCGCAGCGACTGATCAGGGCGTTGAGCCGATAGTCGTCGCGCCGCGCGCGGCGCCTCGAGCCGGCGCTGCGGCTGTCGCGGAGGCAAGCGACATCGCCGCCGGCGCACAGGGCCCGTTCGCCGCTGCCGTCGAGCAGCACCCACCTCGACGCGGGCATCGTCCCGCCAGGCCAGCCAGGCATCCCAGGTCGGCGCCAGCGTGGCGTGCGTCAAGGTGTTCAGCGCCCTGAGCAATACGTAACG
>ERZ1370068.11147-contig-9788_pt1 | contig 63958 bp, 70 predicted proteins | sample MGYA00561227_ERZ1370068 | MGnify/ENA primary metagenome ERZ1370068 (study PRJEB38410, sample SAMEA6850437) | metagenome | study: Metagenomic assessment of the ecological functions of the soil: analysis of the soil microbiota associated with the... | reverse complement strand
GTATACTTCGTTCCAGTTACGTATTGCTCATCGACCCTGCCGTCACCGGCACCCTTCCGAAGGTGGGCCGAACCCGCGCCGGCCTCGGTGCCGAGATCGAGGAGGACCTGGGCGGCGGCCGGCGGCCATGCGCGGTGGCCCGGGCGATCGCACCGGCGCGCAGCGATGGCCGAGGTCGCGGTGCCGTTTCCGGCGCCGGTCGCGAGGAAGAGCGGCCGACCACCACCCGGAACCGCCGCCGTACCCGCCGCGGTCGAGGCGGCTGACGCCGTATCCACCGAGGACGGTCCGACCCTGGTCGGGCGCGTCGGCGAGACCCGCGCGTCACGCCGTCGCCGCGGTGGCGGGTCGAGCACCAAGCCCGGCGGCATTACGGTCGCCACCGTCGAACCCAATGGATCGGCAGCGCCGGATGCGGTGGCCGCCGAGACGGCTATCGCCCAACGCCCGGCTGGCCTGTCCTCCGGCCGCCGACGTCGCAGTGCCGACACCCTGGCGCCGACGGCCGCCGACGAGCCGGCGAGCACCGTTCGCCCGGCGATGCCGCCGGCAAGCCGCGGCGCCGATGGCGAACCGGAAACCGGGGCGTAGCCGGCATCGCGCTGCGCGTGGCGCCAAGCACCCTCGTTTCTGTCGTGGTCGACGAAGGCGGACGGAAACCGGGTAGCGTCCACCACGTGGACAGCGAGCGAGCAGTGGGCATCGGGATATATCCCGCCGCCGCCCACCGCGCCACCTCCGGCGGGCTGGCAACCGTCTCGGCTGGTCAACCCGGCGCGCCGCGGCTGCTACCGGACCAGGATGCACGCCGCGATCGATCGCGCCGGAGAGAGCGCCCGGGCGCTGACCGCAGCCGTCGGGATCGCCGCGACGGTGGTCCTGATCGGCCCCTGCTGATCGTCCTCTCGTGGCCGGTTAGTCTTCTGACGCTACGGGAGGGCCGGGTGGATTGCCCGGGCGCCGGTGTCACCCGTCTTGAACACGTAGTAGGCGGTCACGAGTGCAGAGAGCCGACCGTGACGACGACCGTCACCCAAGCGATGACCTGCGGCTGCGAAGCAGAAGCAGCCGAACCCGTCGAGCTGGACACCTGTGGATACGGGATCGCATAGAACACCATCAGGAAAGCGATGACCACACCGAGTCCGGTGGTCAGGAGCGACGTCGGGGATGCCATATGATTTGATGCGTATTGATCTTATTGAGGAACTCACCACTCGCGCCAGTGCGATATCCAGTAGTTGCGGTACTCGTTGCCGGACAGGCGGGCCGCCCAGGCCGCGAGAGGGGCAATCACACCGAGCGCGGCCACGATCCACCACACGTGGCGGCGGGTGGCCGGCAGGAACCGACAGTAGACTGATCGCCGCCAGTACGGCGAGCGGGATGAACACCACGGCGACATGGACGATCAATGCGTGCGCAGGTAAAGCCCAGAGATCTCGTAGGAACACCGATGCCGCTCCTTCAGGGGCGGCGTTACGCGCCGGATCGTGCCCACTCCTATTGGAGCGGCGTACTGCGCGGGGGCCTGCAAGCGCACACGCACGCAGGGAGTGGATCAGGTTCGACACGAGCGATCCTTATTGTTTCCGCGTCACAAATCTTGAGCTGGCACGCCGCCATGGTCTGATAGATGGAAATGCCACCCGAAGAGCTCTCCGGTCCTCGTGGCTTGCGTGACCGCCCGGCCGCGACTGGCCGTGCTCGCGGTTTTCGGCGCAGGCGGCCACTTCCAGGTGGAGAAGGCGCCACCGGGCTGCCCGGCAGCGGCTCGATCTCCGTGTCCACTCAGCGGTCTCACGATCGCTCGGTGCTCCTGCCCGGGTCCGGTGCCGGCCTGACGGATTGAGCCGGACCGGAAGCCCGGCCCTGTACGAGAACCGGCGGCAGACAACCACCACCACGTTGTCTGCCGCGGCTGTGAGATGACGATCAGCGATGTTGACTATGTCGTTGGCGAGGCGCCGTGCCTGAACCGTCACCGAGCCATGGATTCGTCATCGGCGAGGCCGAGTGACGTTCTGGGGTCCCTGCGCCGCCTGCCAGGCGAGGTCCGAGTTTCTGACGGCTCTGACCCGCCAACCGCAGCTACGACCTCGTTCCCACCCGCCAACCGCCGATGCCGTGGCACGCTGTGATGGTGGACGCGGATCTGCCTTTGGACCAGCAAGCGTGACCTGGCGGCTGCGCGCGGAGCTGATCCTCTCGGTCGCCGGCTATCGCGCGTCCTGCTGCAGAGCCTGCACCCTCGGGCGCTGGCCGGCGTACTGCAGAACTCGAACTTCCGCGAGGATCCGTGGGGTCGGCTGTGGCGGACGGCGCGGTTCTACAGTGAGGAGTGATCTACGGCGATCTCGGACCAGGCGGCGAGGGCCGGCGCCCGGGTCCGACGCATCCATTCCCGGCTCGGCGGCACGGACCCAGACACCGGTAGCGCCGTTCCGCGTCAGACGAGACCAGACCTGCTGCGATGGATCTACGTCACCGCCACGGAATCGTTCTGCAGCACCGCCCAGCGCGCCGGGCTCGGGCTGAGTGCGGCCGAGGTCGACCGGTACTACGACGAGCAGCGTGCACGTGGCGCGTCCTCGTCGGCACTTGACCGCGACGATGTCCCGGCGGATGCCGCCGGTGTCGAGGCCTACTACCGGGCCGTGCGACCGGAGCTGCGATCCGACGCTGATTCCGGGCGACGGCCCGGCTTCCTGGCCGTGCCGACGTTCCCGTGGGGCCTCGGCTGGACCCCGGTCCGTCCACTGTGGCTAGGCGTTTCGGCGTACGCCTTCAGCCTGCTGCCCGCCTGGGCACGGCGGTTGTACGGGCTGCCGGGACTGCCGACCACCGACCTGATGGCGACGCTTGACCAGCCGTACCATCCGGTCCGCGATCCGCGCCCTGCCCACCAGGCCGGCTGGAGGGAACCGCTCTACCGCGCCGCGATGTCCGCGCGGCCGCGGCCGAGGCGGCGCGAGCGGCGTCGACGACCCGGAACGCCGGGGCCAAGACCATGATCAAGAGTACGAGCACGGCCGGCACCGCGAAGGCCAGGCGCAGGCGACCCGCGTCCTCGCCGGTGCCGGCGACGATGCCGATGATCGCCGACCCGACGATGACACCCCGCGTAGTTGAATAGGTTCACCTTCGCGATCACGGTTCCGGTTCCTGCCGGGTCGAGCGCGTCCGCGGCCGAGAACGTCAGCGGTACGACCACCGACAGACCCAGCCCGACCGAGGGCGAAGCCGGTGACCGCGAGCTGCCACCGTGGAGCCAGCACGACAGCGACGAAGCCGCCCGCCGCGACCAGGGCGCCGAGCACGACCGGCTACGGACGGCGCCGATCCGGCCGATGATCGAGTCGGCGGTGGTCCGGCCGAGGAACTGGAGAACGAGGTGGTGGCGAACAGTCCAGACTTCGGACGATCGTCGGCGTGGCCGACAACGCGTCCTGCAGGAATATCGTGCTCCAGCTCGTGGTTGGCGGCGTCGCCGATAAACATGGTCATGAGCGCGATGCCGATGAACGCGACCACCCAGCCGCGACGGGTCGTCACGCGCGGGGACGCCAGCCGCCGCTTCCGCCGCTGGGCTCCTCCGCCTCCTGCGCTTTTGTGAGCAGGCCCGGACCTGCTATCAGCGAGATGACCACGCCCGCCGCAGTGCGGCGCCCAGAGAACATCCTTTGCGAAATCCCCGGTCGGCCACAGATCAGAGCGGCAGCCGCAGCGGCGATGCCGGCGATGCTCCACCACGCGTGGCACGACGCCAGGATGCTCCGGCCGTACCGGCGCTGTACCGCCGTGCCTTGCATGTTCATCGACGCGTCGACCGCACCGAGGAACAGGCCCAAACAGGCCACCGCGGCGTAGAAGAGCGGCAGCTGGTCGGCGCGAACCCGGTCGCCGCGACCATCACGGCAACTCCCAGCGCCGCCGTACGCAGCACCGCGGCACCGGCTGCCGACCCTCGGCGCGAACACTCCAGCGAGCACGCTGCCGCCACGCCGGCGATGATCGGCACCGCCGCCAACGTCACCGTCAGTTGCGTGTCGTCCAGGTCGAACTTCTTCCGGAAGACCGCGACCTGCGAGATCCACGGCGGCGAAGCTCAGCCCCTGCACGGCGAAGCCGGCCGAGGGGCGCTGACTCGCGCCAGGCAGTTCCGAGCGGCTCATCATGGGTGGTTGCGCCTCCGGCGCGGTCAGCTCCGCGCTATGCATGGGGGCGGAGTCCCTCCGAGGTGAGTCCTACTCATGTTTCGCGCGATCCTCCCGCGCTCACGCAGGGTTACGCAACCCCCGCGCTGGAGTCAATCCGCGACCGTCGACTCCCGGCCCCGGTCGAGTCCGGCCCATGAGTCGTGCCCGGGTCGGACCGAACCCGCCGGGCACGAACGCCGGAAGTCGCACCAGCCGCAGATCGCGCCGGGCGTGGCCGGAAATTCCCGATCTGGGTCCCCGCCCGTCGCGACCGCCTTCTCAGCGGCCATCGCATCCCCGGCGGTCTGCTCGGCCCGCCGCAGGTGCCGCGCGATGGACTCGTCGGAATGCTCGTGCGCGGCGACCGTACCGGTGGGGAGATGGTGGAGTTCAACGCGCCGGCATTTGCGACGAAACATCCGTTGCGCCGCGTAGGCGTACAGCGCCAGCGCTCGCGAACCGCGCGCGTCGTCCTGGCCGAGCCCCGTCCGCCCGGTCTTGTAGTCCACGATCACGAGCTCGCCGCCCGCTTCGTCGATGCGGTCCACGCGCCCGACAGCGCCAGCACGGGCGTCTTCGCCCCGACCGTCCGTTCGACGGCCAGCGGTTCAAAAACAGGATCGAGCTTGACCAGGTACGTCTGGAGCCACCCGAGCGCACGCTGGTACGACTCCCGCTCCTGAATGTCGTCCAGGTATCCGTCGCGCACCCAGGTCGCACGCAGCAGCGAGTCGACCACCGCCGGTCGACGCCTCGCCGGTGGCAGGCTGAACCACGAGCGCAGCGCGGTGTGCACGCTCGCCCACGAGCGGGTTGTGCGCCCACGGCGGACCCTTGGGCGGCGGCGGCCGATCAACGTAGGTGATACCGGTAGCGCCGCGGGCAGTCCTCGTACGCGACGAGCTTGCTCGGGGTGCACGTGAACAGACGCACCGGCTCGGCGAAGAGCTCCATCTGCTCGGTGTCCAGCACGGTCCCGAGTCTGCCACTCGGGTCTGTCAGCCCTGGTAGGCGCGCACTGAACTGGCCGATCGCGTCGGCGACGAGCTGGACCGCGATCGCGGCCAACAGCAGGGCCGGCGATTCGGGTGAGCACCTCGATTCCGGCCGGCCGCAGCACCCTTACGATCACACCCGAGAAACGAAGGATCAGCCACACCGCGATCAACACGGCCGCGATGCCGAGCCCGATCGAGATGTATCCGGCTGCTGCGTCCGCCCGCTGGACGAAGAGCATGGTCGCGACGATCGCACCCGGCCCAGCGCAGCAGTGGCGTGCCGAGCGGGACCAGGGCCACGTTTGACGGCGCCGGGCGGCTCGGGTCATCGGTCACGCCAGTGAGCAGCTGCAGTGCGACCAGGAGAAGCAGAATCCCACGCCGCCGCCTGCAACGCCGGCAGATCGACGTTGAGATACTGCAGGATCTGCCGCCCGCCGACCGCGAACACCACGATCACGCCACCGGCGACGCTACCGCGGTCCACGCGGCCCGGTTGCGCTGCTTGGCGGGCAGCATGCCGGTCAGAGCCAGGAAGATGGGGACCATACCGGGTGGATCGGTGATCACAAACAGCGTGACGAACACCTCGCCGAACAGCCGCACGTCCACGGCTTCCTCCTGTCGGGTGTTCAGGATGCGTTGCGGGCACCGGCGCGGGCGCCTCAGAATGCCTTCGCTGACGTGAGGTGTTTCCCAATCGGGATGGGCTTGTTCGTACCGTGGAAATGCCACTCGAGCCCAGCCGTAGCGATCAGGTTGAGGTCGTCGGCGAGCGCCCGTACGCTGACCGCTCTTGCGGCGAGTGGTCCTCGTGGTCGACCTCAAGCCCGGCCGGGCCACGAGCGGCCATCTCCACGATCAATGAGTCGGGCACGACCCGGCCCGTCCGGGTCGCCCGGGGATGGGCGAAGACGGATACCCCGCCGGCATCGCGAACGAGATCCAAGGCCACAAATACGTCTGTGTCCTCCTTCGGCAGCCGCCATCGCTGGCCGAGCATCGCCGGGGCAAACGCCTCGGCCACGGTCGTCGCGAGTCCGCGCCGGATGAGGGCCTGGGCCAGGTGCGGCCGGCCGACCGTGCCACCGGCGGCGTACCCCTGCACCTCGGGCCAGGTGACGTCGAGACCATCCGCCCGCATCGAGCTCAACCATCCGCTGCGCCCGCTGCTCCCGCGCGTCCCGAACCCGGCGCCAGCTCGGACTGAAGAGCGGCGTGCGTCGAGATCGACGTAGTACGCAAGTAGATGCAGCGGTATGGCCGGTTCCACCGCGTACCACCGGGCAGGAGATCTCCACGCCCGGTACGAACCCGATCCCCAGCCGCCCGGCCGCCTGCGCCGCCTCGGAGCCAGCCCCGCAGGCTGTCGTGGTCGGTCAACGCCACGACGTCTCAGGCCGGCGGCGACGGCGGCCCCTCGATCACCTCAGCCGGCGAAAGCGTGCCATCCGAGACGGTCGAGTGGGTGTGCAGGTCAATACGCATCGACCGCCGAGGCTACCGGAGGGTTAGCAATCCAGTTACATCCCGTCGTCGACGCGCGCGGGGCGGCGCCGTGCCTCGGAGGCGTCAGGCTCGTACATCTCCTCGACGACCTGCAGATAGAGGTCGGTCGGGTTGGGCAGGTTGGCCACCTTGCGCAGTGCCTGTTCCTGGCCGGCAGACTCGATCTCGAACTCGCCGTATCCGAGCACCCGGCCGAGGGCGGACTGGGTGTACTTCATGTCCGTGACCTTTATCAACGGCATCATGGCCACCCGCCGAGCGACAATGCCTTCGATGAGCATGACCCGCTTGTTGGTGAGGATGAAGCGGTCGTAGTACCACTCGCCCACATCCCAGAGGACCCAGGCGATCACGCCAATCCAGACCAATACCAGGATGGTTAGACCGGTTTCGATGCCCTGCTTGGCGAAGTAACCAGCGAGGTAGCCGAGGATGAATGTCACGGGAGGACGCCAGAGGCCGAGACGTTTCGCGAGGTGGATCCAGTGCCGCCGCCACTCGCCACCGGAACTTTTCGGTCGGGAAGAGGTAGCGCCGTGCCAGCTCGCTTGGTTCTCGAGGTCGCGATGAGATCGACGCGGTCGAATCCGACGCCGGCCTGGTTCGCCCCGAGCGCGGCAAACTCGTGGTCGTCGAACTCGACGATCTGCGCGTAATCTGGTCCAAGATCGATGGGGATCGGTTCGGTGTTGCGCTCCGATGGTTGGCGCCTACGTTCGTCGTCAGGGTCCTCGCCTGGGCGTGGGTCCTCGGAAACCATAGATAAAGCGTTAAGCGACCGAGGTTGGTGAAGAAGTCACCGAAGCCCGTCGCGATGTCCATGATGCCGGCGCCGATCGACTTGAAGACCTCCGCGGCCGAAGCCGGCCGGAAGGCGATGAAGAAGATCAGGAACGCCACTCCACCCCAAGTGAAGATCTTCTTGGCCATCCCGGTTTCCTCCTTGGTCCGGGCGCCGTCCTTTGGTCTGACAACATCGTCTTCAAAGCGTCCTGTCGGGTTCTGCGCGTCCGCAGGGGCGAAGCACCGCCCGTGTGGACGGACGGAGCACGAGCCTCATGGGCAGAGTCTGACTTACGGTAGCAGCTTCGGTGCGACCTCGTTAATCGCTTCTCAGCAACTCGCCGAATTCACATCAATCGCGATCCGGCCCGCCGCTCGCCGCGAGTCTCGGATGCAGTCGGTGGGACTCGGCGCCGTAAACAGTTCGCTGGAGCAGGATTCGACCAAGTCATGCAGGACGATGTCATCCGCGAGGAGATAACCAGCCGCCGGCAGCGGTGGCGATCACATACAGCCGCATCGCCCTCGCCTCGCCGACATAGACGCTGCGACCCGGGCCTGCCGGCACCGCCCACAGTGGAATCGGATGACGACCGGCCCACACCTTGGCGTGTGGTGCGCAGTGCTGGGCGGCATCCGCAACGCTGGTCCCGGATCGGCACCGGTCAACCCGCCGAGCGCGTTGCCAAACCCCTACCCGGGGTCCTCGGCCACGAAGACCATATCGGCCGGCCCCGATGAGAATGGCGCCGGTCCGGACAGCGCGATTGCGGTGGCCCGCGGCGCTCTGCGGTCGTCGCCTGCCCATCCCACGCCCGTGACTGTCCACCCTGGAGGCAGTGGCCATGGGCACCACACCGGTACCGTGCCGTCATCGCCATCGAATCGACGGATGCGATCGCGCAGACCCCGCCAGTAACTCGGGCGCGACCCGGCCTGCGACGTGCAACGGAGGCACCGCGCCGCACATTTCACAGCGCCACTCGAATGCATGAGATCTGGCGGCCGGACCGCGCCTCCACCAGCGCAGCGGCAGCTCACCGCGGGCCCACGGGTCCATTCTGCTCCCGTGTCAAGACTTTGGGAGCTGTGTTAGTCGCGCGGGGGCGGCTCGGGCATGCTGGCGGATCCACGTGTGCATGGCGATCCCGCTGGCGCTACTCCGCGTTGATCGACCGGGTCGAGCCGTACTGTGCGATCGAGCAGACCAGAGCCGCGGCATCCCGGGCCGCATCCGACAGTCCCGGTCCCTCCTGGCCGAACAGCAAGCACGCACCGCCGTGGCAGGTGCGCCGACTCTCGATCGGGCACCGCGCCGGGCAGGTTGTCCACGCCGACGACGACGATGCCCAGCCGCGCGCCCAGGCCGCCAGGGCGGCCGGATCCTCGTGGTAGCGCACGGTGCTGGTACCGGTCGGTCACCATCGCGCCGCGCCGGTTCCACCGCCGGCGGCCGACGATGTGGACCCCGGCGAGAAAGGCGTTCGCGGTGCGCACGACGGTGCCGATGTTGAGGTCGTGCTGCCAGTTCTCGATCGCGACATGGAAGTCGTGACGGCGCTGTGTCGAGATGTCGCGACGATCGCAGGCGAGGCGCCAGTAGCGGTACCCGATCCACGACATTGCTGCACGGTCGCCCTCGGCGAGCGGAGCGCCGGATCGAACTGCTCCCCGTGGGCCACTCGCCCGGATAGGGCCCGACGCCCACCGGCAGTTCGTCCTCGACCCAGAAGAGCACTCCCAGCATGCCTATAGGGCGCAGGACGCCACCGAGCGCATGCGGAGAAACCGGCCTCGGCGAGCCGACACGGCGCTGGGCTGCGGCACGGGCCACACCCTGCGCCACGCCGGCGACCGCAGCGGCGATGTGGTGCAGCCATCTCTCGGTACGGCCGTCGCGTCCGGTTCGCTGCAACGGGCCGATACCACCTCCGACGCGTACCGGCACGCTGCGAGCGTCTGCACCGCGACGCACATCGGCGTCGCTCGGCACCTCGGGTCGTGGTAGGACTCGGCGTAAATCGAACCCACCACCTCCCGCACCAGCAAACTGGCGGAGGCGAGACCGACGCGATTGCCTCAATGCCGGCGATTCCCCGGCAGCGCGGCGTCCATCGGCCGGCGCCGCGGCACGGCGGCCATCAGCGACCCTACGGGGAGGGTGACGATCGGCTCCCACTCGTCGCGGTCAAAGGCGAGGCTACGGCGGATTGACGGGGCTGGTTCGATGATGATGGCGACCTCCCGCCGTCAGCATATTCTCCTGCCCGGCTCGAGGCCCAGAGGCCTGATGTCCGGCTAGCCGGCGACGTCGTGGCTCCAGCCGTCGTATGGTGCCGCCATGACGCTCGACCGTCTCCTGCACGCGCCGGGTCAGATCATGCAGTCGCGGCGGCGCAACGGGTCGGCCCGGCAGCGGTCAGCGCGAGGCTCCCCGCGCCGTCGCGATCGACAGCCGTCGCGAAGCCGTCGGCGCGCAGGTCGGCGGCGGCCCGCTCAGCCGACTTTCCGTCGGCGAAGAAGGCCACATGAGTCACCTCCCGCACGGTGCCGAATCGGTCTCCCGCCGAGGCGAGCACGTCGAGGACCGCACCGTCGGCGAGCAAACGGTGCTGGCGCGTCGTCCGGTGCGAGGGTGTCGCGGACGTGGAGTCCAGTGCGGTCGTACTCGACGGTCACCTCGGCCTCGACCAACCTGGCACAAGCCTTCTGTCGATGGCTGCGGCGCGGAGGTGGGCCGTGAACCTGGCATCGGCCAGCTGGTCGCCGACGCGGCCGAGGTAGACACCCAGGCCGTCAACCCGCGGGTACGGACCGCGACCCTCCGATCGACGGTGTCGCCGGGATCCATCGGCGCAGAGCAGGGTACGGCACGGTCACGTCGACGCGGACGGCGCAACGCGCGGGAACCGGCGCGCGCGTCGACCGCGCCCACGTCGACCGACCACGGCGCGGCGACGTCGCCGACGAGACCTAGGGTACTGCCGGGACTCGGGCCAGCGCGGACTTCTGCCAGCCGAGCAGCCGTTCGATGAGACTCACCCGGAACTCAGCTCGGAACTCCCGAGTTTGGCAGACCCCGCTAGGCCGTGAGCGGGTCAGGCCGATGGGGCGGGCGTCGGAAAGCTCCGGCTGCTCAGGCCGGCGAATTCCTTCTTCGGCACCATCACCGGCGTCGGCGGAATACGCACGACCAGGGTGCCGTCCTGTTTGTAACCGCGCGTCTCCACGGTGACGACGCCGCGATCAGCTCGGATTCCGATTCCTTCTTGTCCAACACAGTCGGTTTCGCCGTAGATGGTGTCTCCGTGAGGAAGGTGGGTGCGACGTGCCGCAGCGACTCGACCTCGAGGTTCGCGATCGCTTTGCCGGAGACGTCGGCCACCGACATGCCGAGCAAGATCGAGTAGATCAGATTGCCGACCACGACGTTGCGTCCGAACTGGCCGTAGAGGTGGCGGCGTAATGGGCGTCGAGATGCAGCAGGTGGTGGTTCATGGTGATCAGGCAGAAGAGGTGGTCATCGCTCTCGGTCACGGTCTTGCCAGGCCAGTGGCGATACACGGCCCCGATCTCGAACTCCTCGAAATACCGACCGAACTGCATGACTCCTCCGCCCATCCTCGATCAGTGAAGGCGGCGTCTCCGAACGTAACCGACCCCGGATCGCAGTGAACGGCGGGCCTCCCCGGCGCCCGCCGCCCACGCTCTAATGACCGAAACGCTGCAGCCTCGAGGAGTGCCTAATATCTCATAGAGCGAACGCCACAGAGTATCCGGGTCCCACAGTTATCAAACCGTGAGGTTCAATCGCCGAGAGAACACCTGCTCGGCGCACGGTCTGTAACGGCCGGAGTACGTGAGCGGTATCGATGCGCGGCCACGGGCCGGGAACACGCCGGCGTACCGCCCGGCATCCGGTGGCGATTCCGGGACGCCCAGCCGGTATACCGGCCGCCTGAGCGGCGAAGCGCCCGGCGCAACCCGAGCACGCGGCCGACCGAAGGCGCCAGTACCACCGTGAGTCGCGCAGCAGCGCCGCGATCGCCGCCGGGCCTGCAGCCCTCGATAATCGCCGTCTACCCACTGCACCGCCGCGTCGCACTCGTCTCGGGTGAGCGCCAGTGAGCGGCCACGTCGGTGAGCTGCCACGGCACGACGAGAGCCCGGGTCGGGATCCACCGGTGTACAGAACGCCGCGCACGCGCTGCAGAAGCCGCAGTCGCCGATCAAACAGGAACACCGGTTGCGCAAACTCATAGTGCGCTTGTTTGGGGGGCAGGTGCGGGTGCACGGTGAAGTGACCACGCGGTAGTGCACACGCTCGTCCCGTGTTGCGCACCAGGAATGGTTGAGTCGGCACCAGAAGCATGTTGTCTGGGTTGCCGGGACATCCGCGCCCCGGACGATCGAAACGCGGAGTATGCGATAGGCGACGAAGAACCTGACCGCGGCCGAGTTTGCGGAGGTAACCAGCGAGGAGGGCATCACGCTGGTGGACTTCGGGGCCGAGTGGTGCCAGGCCAGTGTCACCGCTTCGCGCCGGTGTTCGAAAGGTTTCGGAGAACCACACCGACATCACGTTCGGCACGGAATTCGATACCGAGGCTGAGGCAGGCTCTCGCGGCCGGGATTCCAGATCTACTCTGATCCCCACGATCATGGCGATCCGCGACGGCGTCGTGGTCTACCAGCAGGCCTGGGGCGCTCCCCGAGCACCTTTTGGAGAACCCGATCAGCAAGGTGCGCCGAGCTGGACATGGCTGAGGTCCGCGCGGCGGCCGCGGCCGCCCAGGAGGAGCGCGCGGCGAGCGCCGGCGCCGGCGCGACGCCGGCTGGAACCGGACATTGCCTAGGAGCGCGGCGGGCTCTGCTCGAGGGCAGGCTTGATGGAGCGTCGGAAGTTTTCTACGGAGCGGGTGGACAGCCCGTACGTGTGTTCGTATTAGTACGTGCGTTGGAACAATCTGAGCATTGAGGCACCCAGGTCGCCAGGGCGCTGCCTGGCGATTCCTGGCTCCATACCTCGAACCTTTGACTCTCCGGGCTTCGCTGGCATGACCTTCTTCGAGATCCGAGGCGGGAGTCGATCATCAGCCGAGTCCCCGCGGCGTCTCGGATGCCGTTCGAGGTGGACCATCAACCCCTACCGCGGCTGCAGCCATGCCTGCGTCTGCACCAAACCGGCGATACGCCCATCCTCATGGCCGACAGGGGCACCAAACCCGCTGGCAGACATCCGCGTCGGGGGATCGTGTCTGTGCACGGTGGCAGCTTTCGGCCGGCGCCGTTACAGGCGAGACCACTGTGCTCGCTCACTGGTCGACCACCGAAGCCCGCCTACCGCGTCAGGCTGGCGGACGGCACCGAGCTGATCGCGAGCGCGGACCATCGGTACCTGACCGACCAAGGCTGGCGACATGTCGCCGCCGGCTGCGGGCATCGCGCGCGGTCCTTACCCAGGCACATCGGGCCATGGGCACCGGCATGTTTGCGGAGCCCCCAGAAGGACACCGCCGATTACCGCTCCGGCTATCTGAATGGCCTCGCTCGCCGCCGACCGTCCAATGAGGACGCCTGCGAATGAGGTGCTCGAACGCTGCGCGACATACCTCGCAGGTTTCGACGGGCCGCGGGACCATCCTTGGCCGCCCGCACAGCGGCCCGCCGCTGCCGACCGACGAGTGGCGCGAGCTTCCTCGCGGGGCTGTTCGACGCCGACGGTCAAGGGATAGCCCGCCTTCGCATCGTCAACTCCGATCCTCATGTCATCGAATGCGCGCAGTCCGCGCTCACGGCGTTGGGCTTCCGGTTTGTCGTGGAGCCACCGCCACCGTCAAGCACGGCTGCGTCCGTCACGCTGCAGGGTGGACTGTCCGAACGCTTGCGCTTCTTCCACACCGTCGACCCCGCCGACACCCGCAAGCGGGGCATTACCGGGGTCACCGTCGACTCCGACCCGGTCTCGACGTTGTCTCGGTCACGCCGCTCAGTCTCACGCTTCGATGTTCGACATCACCACCGGCACTGGGGACTTCATCGCCAACGGCGTGGTGAGCACACACTGTTTCGGCGCGCAACACCCGCACCTATCTCGACCTCGACGCGGGGCATGACTTCGACAGCAAAGTGATCGTCAAGGTCAACGCGCCTGAGCTGCTGCGGAAGCGAGCTGTCGGCGGCGAAGTGGACCAGAGCCCACATCGCGATGGGCACCAATGTGGACTGTTATCAGCGAGCCGAGGGCAAGTACGGTCTGATGCGCGGCATCATCGGCGCGCTACGTGACTTCGCGAACCCGTTTTCGATCCTCGCCAAGGGCACGCTCATCTCCGGGACCTCGACCTGCTGCGGCAGGCCGCGGAGGTGACGAGCGTGGGGGTGAGCTTCTCGGTTGGCTTCGTCGACGAGGACGTAGTGGCGCAGCGTCGAGCCTGGCACCCCGAAGCCCGCTGCGGAGGCTCGACGCGGTACGAAGGTCTCGCCGACGCCGGATTCGCGGTGATGCACGTGTTGATGGCGCCGCTACTGCCCGGCATCACGGACACCGATGAGTCGATCGAGGCTACGGTGGCAGCGATCGCCGCCTCGGGTGCGGCCGGAATATCGCCAATCAGCCTTCACCTGCGGCCCAGGCGCTCGAGGGTGGTGACGCGGCGTGGCTCGGGCGAACCCATCCCGAGCTGGTGGACCGGTACCGGTCGCGTGTGCCGGGAACGGCTCTCACCTGCCAAAGGCATACCAGCGCGAGCGAGCGCCGGAGTCGCGGATGGCTGCCCGCCGACACGGCATCGGCCGCGCCCAGATGATCCGAGCTACCGGGCGATCGAACGCCACACCACCCAGAAGCCGCTACTATTGCCCACGGCCGAGCAGCTCACCCTTCTCTAAAGCTCGGTTACCTCTCGAGGATCTGGATATGGCCGTCACTTGCCTCATCGATCGCGGCCTTAGCCCCGAGGTCGCGGAGGTCGGCACGATTCGAGCTAGGGTCGCAATGTGCGGACGCCTGGACAGATCCTCGATGAGTCCACCACCATTGCCGTCGTCGGCGCTTCGCGGCACGAAGAGAAGGCTGCGTACGCGGTGCCACTGCAGTTAAAGCTGCACGGGTGGCGAGTGATTCCGGTGGAACCCGTACGCCGACGAGATCTGGGGCGAACCGTGCTACGCGAAGCTCGGGGACATTCCAGAGTCAGTGGATCTCGTCAATGTGTTCCGCGCCTTCCGATCAGGCGCGCTGCCGTCGCGCCCGCGACGCGGCCGCCATTGGCGCCCGGGCAGTCTGGCTTCGGCAGGGCATCGTGTCCGCCGAGCACGCCGGATCGCCGTCGAGTCCGGAATGGATTACGTCGAGGACCTGTGTATCGCCGTCATCCAGTGCCATCGAGCGGCTCACCAAGCGAGTCTGATCCGCGCCGCAGTCGACGTGCCCGGCTGATGTTTGCTGCGGATCACGGAGCCACGCACCTACGCCAACCTGGGTCGCCCGACCTACTTCGTCCTGCGGGACGCGTGATCACCCGGCACGCGCCACGCCTCCACGCGTCGCCGTCGCCGTGCCCGGTGATGTTCGCCGCTGATCACTGGGCACGCGCCACGCCGCCACACACCGCCGTTGACGTGCCCGGTGATGTTCGCCATGATCACTGGGCACGCGCCACGCCGCCACACGCCGCAGTTGACGTGCCCGGTGATGTTCGCCGCTGAGCACCGAGCATGCACCGCGCCATCCTGACTCCGCCATCCCGCCGCGATTGCTTCGCTCGCTCGGCTGGAACGCGTGATCGCTCGGCACGCGCCACGCCCCAACGCCGCCGTCGCCGTGCCCAGGATGTTCGCCGCTGATCACTGGGCACGCGCCACGCCGCCACGCGCCGCCGTCGCCGTGCCCGGTGATGTTCGCCGCTGATCACTGGGCACGCGCCACGCCGCCACACGCCGCAGTTGACGTGCCCGGTGATGTTCGGCGCCGAGCACCGAGCATGCACCGCGCCATCCTGCTCCGCCCCGCCGGATCTGCTTCGCTCGCTCGGCTGGAACGCGTGATCGCTCCGGCACGCGCCACGCCGCCAACGCGCCGCAGTTGACGTGCCCGGTGATGTTCGCCGCTGATCACTGGGCACGCGCCACGCCGCCACACGCCGCCCTCGCCGTGCCCGGTGATGTTCGGCTGCGGATCACCGAGCACGCACCTACGCCAACCTGCTCCGCGGGCCCGACCGTGCGTCACCGAGCGCGACCTGCTTCGCTCGGCGGGCCGCTTGATCACCGGGCACGCGCCACACCGCCACACGCCGCCGTTGCCGTGCCCGGTGATGTTCGCCGCTGATCACTGGGCACGCCACGCCGCCACGCGCCGAAGAAGTCGCGCCCGGTGACCATGGGCGCGCCCTGCTCCCGAACGGCTGACCCACCAGCGCCGGCAAATAGTGCGGTGTAGCGGGCCGGAGCCACCGGACGTACCCGGGGCTAGATCTTGTACTCCTTCGAGCAGACCACGGGAGATGATCGTCTTCTGGATCTCCGACGTGCCCTCGCCGATGAGCAGGAACGGCGCCTCACGCATCAGCCGCTCGATCTCGTACTCCTTGGAGTAGCCGTAGCCGCCGTGGATGCGGAATGACTCCTGCACCACCTCGGCGCAGTACTCGACTGGCGAGGCAGCTTGGCCATGCCGGCCTCGACGTCGTTGCGCTCGTCCGGCGTCCTTGAGCCGGGCGGCGTTGACCATCATCGGCGTGCGCCGCCTCGATCTTGGTGCCCATCTCGGCCAGCTTGAACGCGATCGCCTGGTGCGTCGGCGATCTGGCTTGCCGAAGGTCGACCGCTGCTGGGCATAGGCCACGGCCAGCTCGAAGGCCCGGATCGAGATGCCGCAGGCGCGGGCGGCGACGTTGACCCGGCCGACCTCGATGCCGTCCATCATCTGGTAGAAGCCGCGACCGAGGCCGATGTCGACGCCGCCGAGCACCGCCGAGCCGGCACCGCGTGCCCATCGAGGATCATCTCGGTCGGTCTCGACGCCCTTGTAGCCCATCTTGTCGAGCTTGCCGGGGATTGTGCAGGCCGGGCGCGGTCTCGCCGAAGCCGGGCTCCTTCTCCAGCAGGAATGTCGTCATGTTGCCGTAGACGGTCGGCGCGCCCAGGTCGGTCTTGACCAGGGTGGCGACCACCGAGGATTGAGCGCGCCGTTGGTCAGCCACATCTTCTGTCCATTGAGGACAAGTGCCGTCGCCGTCCTGATGGCGCGCGTGTGGATCGGCGGCCACATCCGAGCCGACACCCGGCTCCGGACATCGAGAACGCACCGCGCACGTCACCGGTCGCCATCTTCGGCAGCAGCCGCGCCTTCTGCTCCTCCGAACCGTGCTGCGGATACGAGGTAGGCGACGATGAAGTGGGTGTTGACGATGCCCGAAATCGACATCCACCCGCGCGGACAGCTCCTCGACCACGAGCGCGTACGTCAGCAGCGACTCGCCGAGTCCGCCGTACTCCTCGGCGATGGTCAGCCCGAACAGGCCCATCTCCTTCATACCCTCGACGATGCCGGAGGGTACGCGTCGGCGTGCTCCAGCCGCTGCGCGTGCGGGATGATCTCTTTCTCGACGAAGGCTCGCGCACGGTGGCGAGGATGTCTGCGCTGAACCTCGGTGAGACCGGGCGTCTGGGCGAGCCGAGCCACTGAGCGTGCCTCCGCAGTGCACGCGCTGGTGACGAATCGGTTACCGGTGAGTATGGGCTTGTCGCCGGTGCTGGCCAACGCGCGGGGGCAGGGCCCGCTGGTGCGAAATCTCACCAAATGCCGGGCCACGGGTAAGAATGTGGGCGACAGGAAGGGGAAGCGCGATGACGTGGTAACCACGGATCGGCGGCGCCGGCGACAACGACCTCGATGATCCACACAGTACGGATTCGCCTGGCACACCGCCGATCACCACCGCCCCACCGCCCCCACCGCCCCCGCCGCCACCGGTAACCTGCGCCGCCATCGGAGACCTGCGCCGGTATCGGAACCCGCGCCGGCGTCGGAACAACCGCCGCCATCAGGCCTCCCGCAACGGAACAACCGCCTGAGCTCCAACGACCCCACTCGTGGGAAGCCTGGGCCGACTCCACTACCGGAGCCGTGGCCGGCTGCTGCGCCGCCACCAGAGTCGCCGAGAACGCCCTCGTACGAGCCCCCGCTGCCCCTACGCGCCGCCGCCGGCTCCGCCGCCACCGTCGTATGAGCAACCGACGTACCAGTACGCAATCGCCAACGCCCGAGTACCAACCACCCGGCGGCTACCCGCCCCCGAGGCGGCTAACGGCGCCCGCTGGCGCCTACCCACCTGGCGGTCCGGTCTACCCCGGCTATGCGGGCACGGGCCGGCGTACGAACGGACTTGCGATCGCCGGCGTTCATCTGTTCTCTGGCCGGCTTCGTTACGCTGATCTCCGCGCCGGTCGGTGCCGTCCTCGGTCACACATCGCAAAACGCCAGATCGCCCAGACCGGTGAGGAGGGTGCCGGGTTTGCCCAAGCCGCCATCATTGTCGGCTGGGCGATCACCGGCGTCGTCCTGCTCGTCTGCTGCATCGGCGCGATCGTGTTCTTCGCCGCCGCGGGCTCCAACGTTCGACCGCGCCGGAACTCAGACCGTACGGGGCGTCAGCGGTACGGAACCTCACGCACGCTGTTACCTCCATCGATGACCAGGATCTGCCCGGTGATGTAGGAGGCCGATGGCGGGTACAGAGAACGCGATCGCCGCGGCCACCTCGTCCGGGGAGCCCGGGCGGCCCATCGGCGAATCCAGCCCACGTTTGAGTTCGGCCACAGTGGAGCTTCCGGTGTGGATGATCCCAGGAGCTACTGCGTTCACGGTGACGCCATCGGCGACCACCTCCATAGCCAGCGCCCGGGTCAGCCCGAGCACGCCCGCCTTCGCCGCCGCGTAGGCCGCCTCCGTGGGTAGCGCGTTCACCGGCCCGGCGGTCGCGGAGAGGTTCACGATCCGGCCCCAGCCTCGTTCGGCCATACCGGCGACGACCGCCCGACTGGCGAGGAATGTCGTGGTGAGATTGCGGTCGATCTCGACCCGCCACTCGTCAAAGCTGAGTTGGGCGACCGGACGCAGTACCTCCGGGCTCGCCTTGCTCGCCAAGCCCGCGTTGTTGACCAGCACGTTGATGTCGCCGAGCTGCTCCGTGACCGCATCGACCAGGGCGCCCACCTCGGCTTCGTCGGTGAGATCCGCCACGAATCCCGTCACGCCAAGTTCGGCCGCGCGGTCGTGGATCCGCTTCGGTGGTTGACACGATGGCTACGGACGCGCCCAGGTTCTGCAGGCGGGCCGCAGTAGCGAATCCGATGCCTTCGGGGCTGCCCCGCGCCGGTCACGAGAGCGACGCGGCCATCGAGGCGGTCTCGCATCCATGTCGCTGATCCTGCCGGTACCGGCCGTACCGGGCAAACGGATCCCGCGAGCGAGCGGTGCTCGGTGAGTGTGACCGAACCCGATACCCTGACCTGCGACGCGCGGCCCACCGGGCACCGTCGTCACCCACAACGGCGCCACCCCGGAGACACTCGATGACGAACCCTGAGAACCAGAGCAGCTGGTCGGACCCGACCTACCAGCCACCGACACCACCAACCTCACCGCCGGCCGAGCCACGGCCAGCTGCCACGCCCGAGCGGCGCACCCGGAGGCGCGGATACGCATATGCCGACCCGTCCACCTACCCGACCACCACGCCGTCGTACACGCCGGAGCCCTACTACCCCACCGCAGCCGGGCTACGCCGTGGGCCAGCCGTACGGCCAGACCGACCTACGTGGTGGCCCAGCCGACGAACGGCCTCGCGATCGCCTCGATGATCGTTTCCCTGGTCGGGTTCGGCCCGGTCGGCGCGATTATGGGCCAGCATTGCCCGGCGGCAGATCCGCGAAGCGCAACGAGCAGGGTGACGGGTTCGCACTCAGCCGGCATCATCGTCGGTTGGGTGATCACCGGCTTCTGGGTGCTGTGTTGCGGTGGCTACGCGTTGGGCTTCGCCTTGCTCGGCACCATCGGCGCCGGGACCAGCGTCGGCAACCGAGCGTCTGGCACCGGTGAGAATGTCGAGTTTTCTCGGCATTCTCACCGGTGAGCACGTCACTCGGGCGGGGCGAACGTGGAGGTGCGGGTCATGCCCGCCGCCCGACCCTTGGCCGAGATGACCAGCGCCATCTTGCGCGAGGCCTCGTCGATCATCTCGTCGCCGAGCATCGACCGCACCGCAGCCTGCCGCCCGCCTCCGACGTGTAGTAGTCGTAGGCGTCGAGGATCAGCTCGGCGTGGTCGTAGTCGGCCTGGCGACGGCGAGAAGACCTCGTTGGCCGCGTCGATCTGGCCCGGGTGCAGCACCCACTTGCCGTCGAAGCCGCAGCGCGGCCGGCGCGCTTGGCGACCTCGCGGTAAGCCGTCCACGTCGCGGATCTGCAGGTAACGGGCCGTCGATCGCCTGCTGGTCGTGCATCCGGGCGGCCATCAGGATCCGCATCAGGATGTAGTGGTACGGGTCGTCCGCCGGGTAGTCCGGGGTTCAGCGCGCCGACGACGAGCGACTTCATGTTGATCGACGCCATGAAGTCGGCCGGCCCGAAGATGATCGTCTCGATCCGCGGCGAGGCGGCCGCGATGGCGTCCACGTTGACCAGACCGCGGGCGTTCTCGATCTGCGCCTCGATGCCGATCCGTGCCGACCTGCAGGCCCATCGTCTTCTCGATCTGGGTCAGCAGTCAGGTCGAGCCAGGCGACCTGCTCGGCGCTCTGCACCTTCGGCAGCATGATGCAGTCGAGGTTGGCGCCGGCGCCCTCGACGACCTCGATCGACGTCGCGGTAGGTCCACGGCGTGGTCAGGTCGTTGACCCGTACCACGCGGGTCTTGCCGCGCCCAGTCGCCCTCGTTGAGCGCCGCGACGATGTTCTTGCGCGCGTCCGGCTTGGCCAGCGGCGCGACACGCGTCCTCGAGGTCCAGGAAGACCATGGTCGGCGGGCAGCCCTTGCGCCTTGCTCGAGCATCTTGGCACTCGAGCCGGGCACGGCCAGGCAGGACCGGCGGGAACGCAATGTGCCCACGGCGGGCTCCTTTAGGAGGGATGAACGATCGTTGATTCACTGCACGGTAACCTCGCGCCATGACGTCAGGAGAACCGTCCTGTGGAAGATCTCACTGGATCGCGCGTAGCCGTCGTGACCGGGGCCAGTTCCGGGATCGGGCGAGCCGCGGCAGTTGAGCTCGGCCGCCGAGGCTGGCAGGTTGCTTTGATCGGGCCGCGACCCGGATCGGCTGAACGACGGCCGACCGAGCGGGTGCGGGCGCGTCTCCGCCGCAGCAGCCGCAGGCGTACCGGTGTGATTTCGGTTCTCTGGCCGAGGTACGGGAGCTGGCGCGCGACCCTGCGCGAGCAGTACCCGACGATCGCCGTGCTCGCCAACAACGCGGGCGGGAATGTCCGCAACCAGACGGTCCACAGTGGATGGGTTTGAGGAGACGATCCAGTCGAACCATTTGGCCCCGTTTCTGCTCAGCCACGAGTTGCGGGAACCGCTTGCGCGGCGGACGGATCATCAACACGTCCTCCCGGCCGCACACGCAGGGCCGGCTCGACCCGCGCCGATCTCTGAGCAGCGCGCCAGCAGGCTTACATATCGCTGTCCGATTTACGGATCGGCGAAGCAGGCCAACATCCTGTTCACGGTCGAGGCGACGAGACGCTGGCCGGACATCGTGTCGGCGGCGTTCCATCCCGGTGTGGTGCGGACGCGGTTCGGCCACCGAGAACCCGTTCGTACGGCGGTTTCTTCTACCGCTTCGCGCCCGGGCCTACGTACACCTGAGCGGGGCGCCGCCACGCTTGTCTGGCTGGCCACGCGCCGAGCGATCGGCATCGACGCCGGGCGGCTACTACGTGGACGAGGCGCACCGCGCGCCGGTCACCCCAAGGCCACCGATCCGCGGCTGGCCACGGAACTCTGGGACGCCAGTGCGGCCGCCGTGGGCCTTTCGGCGTAAGAAAGGTGCCCCTCCATACGGATCCGGGCCATGAAGGGCCCGTCCTGGCGCGGGAATTAGCCGTGGGCTGATCACGCCCGCCTCGGCTCGTCGAGCACCACGGCACCGTCTCCCGCCGGCGCCGCCAGCACGACAATGGCCACGCCCACGAGCAGCAGGCCAGCCCGGGCACGGTCATGCCGGACGCGGTACCTGACCCAGCCAGGCCCAGGCGACCAGGGCCGCTCCGGGCACCTCGAGCAGGATCACCACCGACACCGTCGTCGCCGACGACCCTGCCGCAGCGCGTAGTTGAACATCGAGTGCCCGAGCAGCTGCGGACCGACGTCAACGCCACCAGCGCAAGCCAGGCGGTCAGCCGGAAAGCCGGTCAGCGGTACGCCGTCCCGACCAGGCAGACCGACGAGCAGCGCCACGCCGCAAACCGGTAGCAGACGGCGGTGTACGTCAGTACTGGTCGTGACGCCGGGCCCGCTCACCGAGCGACGTATAGACCGCCGCGCAACAGACCGCCGGCGAGTGCGAGCACGTCGCCGAGGAGGGCCCCACTCGACGCACGGAGATCCGCGCCCGTGGCCAACGCTGCACCGACGACAGCAATCCCGATGCCGAACCACGTCCAGCCCCGGCACGCGGCGCCCCTGCAGCACCACGATCAGCCCGGCCCACACCGGCTGGGTAGCCACCAGCGCGCGTCGCGGTCGCCACCGTCGGTCAGCTTCGTACTCGGGCACCCAGGTGACGAAACGCCCGGCGAGGGCCAACCCAGCGAGCACGCAGAACATCCCCTTCCCGGCGCGCCGGACCGACCAGCGCTCCGCAGCTCATGCCTCGCCGTAGTGCGGCGACCGGTACCAGAACAGGTGAGCGCCATCGCGTTGCGCCAGAAGGCGATCGCCAACGCCGGCGCGGCAGCAAGGCGCGATCAGCGGTCCCGATGTCGATACCGCGAGCACGCCGCCGAGGGCGAGCGCGGCGAAAACGGGCGCATCGGACGGCAGTGGGCTGCGAGTGGCGCATCGCGCCAGATCCTCGCAGGTCATTCACCAATGAATGCGGGCGGGCCGATCCAGCTCTTGGCCGTCGACGGCGAATACCTGGTACGACTCGCCGCCGCCTGGGTTCATGCCCGTCTCGACGGGACCCTCGGAGGACGGACAACTGCCGAAGTCCACGGCGCTCCTACGGCTGGGATGTTCTTCGTGACCTTGGAAAGCGACGGCAGCACTCCGAGGCTGCATTGGCTTCTCTCGAGCCGATGCGTCCCTTGTACCGTGACGTGGCGCGCAATGCGGCGAAGGCAATGAGCCGATCCCCGCCTGCCGCCGATCACCGCCGACGAGTTGCCTGAACCGCCCTTCTCCGTCTCCGTGCTGGGACCGGCCGGACCGATCGTCATGCGCCGCATGGCCTGACCTGACAAAGCAGTTGCGCCCTTATGTCGACGGTCTGATCCTCACCGCGCGGCGCCGGCAGGCCATCGTTCCTGCCGGCGGTGTGGGCGAAGCTGCCCGATCCGGACGAGTTTGTGGGCGCCCTGCTCCTCAAGGGCGGCTGGGCACCTGACCGGCTGCCGGTCGGGATCGTCGCGCACCGGTACGCCGTGACGGAGTTCCACTCGGAGTCTGTGCGGTTAAGCGGGTCCCCTTCCGCTACCGAAACCGACAATCAGGGGACCCCGCTTAACATGGGCCCGTGGAGTCGCTCGTCAGCGAGGCGATGAAGAAGGCCGCCGTCGCGGTGGATCGCGGTCGGCACTCCGGCCGGCCTTCGCGGTCTGGTGCCTCTGGACGGAGGGGCGCTCTACGTCGTGTCGGGGCCCGGCGAGCAACCCGCCGCCAGGGCTGGCCCGGGCCGGAACAGTCACGGTCCAGGCGCGCGGCGACCACGGGGGCCTCATCGTCGAATGGACGGCGACAGTCCACGGAGTACGGTCCGATAGCCAGCTCATGGGCCAACGTGGCCCCGACAATTGGCTGCAAAGCGGCTCAACAGCGCCTCGGCGCCGGCCCTCGTGCAGCGCTGGGCGGAGCGTGCGGTGGTGAGCCGCCTCGCCCAGTCGAGACGCTCAGCCCACAAACGGTGGGATAGCGATCTCGCCACGAGCGATGGGCACGACCGAGCCCGTCACTGTCACCCGTACGGCCTGACCGTCCACAGCGGACACAGTGCACTCAAGGTGGACGGGACGGTGAAGCTCGATGCCCTGCCGCACGGTATACGTGGACTCGCCTTCGCCGGGGAGCAACCCGGAGCCGACCAGCCAGACGCCGAGGCCCAGCGCGGCCGACCCCGTGGCGGGGTCCTCCGGAACGCCGAGTCCGGTGGCGAATACCCGCGCGTGCGCCACCTGCCGCGACGCGTCCCAAGAGAACACGTCGACGTCGGGAGACGCGCGGGAACAGGGGTCGCGACGGCCCGCGCGACGGCGTTCGGCTGCACCGGCTACGTACGGGAACTCGATCCCGCATCCGGCCATACGCACCGCGGGTCCGGCCAGGTCCATCTCGGACAGGCCCGCCGCGACCAGGTATGGCTCGGGGTCCAACGGTGGACCGAGTGTCGCAGGGCCGCCGGTCAGGGTGGCCCGGCCGTCGGTGTGGACGTGCACCGGCAGCACCCCGACCCCGCACTCCTGCACGCACCGGACCCGCTGGGATCAGCCCCGCGCGTGCCTGGGTCACCGCGGCGCCCGACGCTCGGGGTGACCGGCGAACGGCAGCTCCGCCGACGGGGTGAAGATGCGCAGCCCGATAGGTGGCACCGTCCACTGTGGGCGGCAGTACGAGACGCCGTCTCGGAGAGGTGGAACTCGCAGCGCCAGCGCCTGCATCTGGTCGCGTCGCCAGGGCCGTCGGCCCCGAAGACCACGGCCAGCGGGTTGCCGGCGAAGGGACGGTCGGTGAAGACGTCGACGACCTCGTACGACAGGCGCTCATGCGCTCCACCTGAACGCTCTAGCTGTCATGCGGCATGTGCCGGCGCTAGCGGCAACTACGCTGGACCCGTGACGTCCAGCCAGGGTCTACGTCGCGCGGATCGCCGGCCTGAGTGTCTTCGACCCCAATGGCGACCAGGTCGGGCGGGTCCGCGATGCCGTGGCCCGGCGTGCGGAAAGCCGGCCGCCGCATGTCGTCGGGCTGGTCGCCGAGATGCCGCTGCGGCGCCGGATCTTCCTGCCCATCGGCCGGATCATCTCCATCGATTCCGACGCGGTCGTGCTCGGCACCGGCACGATCAGCCTGCGCCGGTTCGAGAAGCGACCGGGCGAGCTGCTGCGCACTGGAACGAGCTGCTCGACCGCCACGTCACCATCGTCGACAGCGGCACCGCGGCCACGGTGGTGGATGTGGCGATGGAGTCCGACCGCGCCGGCGAGTGGACGCTGACGCCGGGTCGCGGTCCGGGAGCGTGACCGGGCGGCTGAGCCGGCGCGGGCAACTGCACCGAGCTCGACTGGGGTGAGGTGCGCGGGCCTGCTCGATGTCGACCGCAAGCCGCAGGGCACCGCCTCACCTGCTCGACGATGATCGAGGACATGCGCGCCGCCGACCTGGCCAACGCGCTGCAGGACATGGCCAGACGCCCGGCGCAACGAGGTGGCCGCGCGCGCTGGACGACGAACGCCTGGCCGACGTGCTCGAGCGAGCTGCCCGAGCACGACCAGGTCGAGATCCTCGCCGCGCTGGACCGGGACCGGGCGGCCGACGTACTGGAGGAGATGGACCCGGACGACGCCGCCGACCTGCTGGCCGAGCTGCCCAAGCTGGACCAGGAGGTACTGCTCGACCTGATGGAGCCCGAGGAGGCCGCGCCGGTCCGGCGCGCTGCTGGCCTACCGGCCCGGTACGGCCGGCAGCGTGATGACCTCGGAGCCGGTGGTACTGACCCCGGACGCGACGGTGGCCGAGGCGCTGGCCCGCGATCCGGGAGCAGCAGCTGCCGCCGGCCGTGGCGGCGCAGGTCTTCGTGGCCCGTGCGCCGATGGCCACCCCGACCGGCCGCTACCTCGGCGTGGTGCACTTCCAGCGGCTGCTGCGCGAAGCCGCCGTCGTCGATGCTCGGCGGCATCGTCGACAAGCGGCATCGACCCGCTGCGACCCGGCCACGCCACGCTCGCCGAGATCACCAGCGGCTGGCCACGTACAGCCTGGTCGCGCATCGCCGTGGTCGACGAGGCCGACCGCCTGGTCGGCGCGGTCACCGTGGACGACCTGCTCGACCACCTGCTGCCGCGCGACTGGCGCGACCGGGATCACGCCGAGCCCGACTGCGGATCATGGCTGAGCCGCGCCGCCCGACGGACCGGTCCGCAGCTGTGCCGGATCGCGCGAGCGCGCGCCAGGACGCCGGCTCGACCAGCCGCGCGAGCGCCGGCATCCGGCTGCCCCGTTTCGATACACGGAGGCGCTTCGGCCGCTGGGCGGAGGCGATCGCCCGGTTCATGGGTACGGCGCGGTTCCTGGTCTACATGACCGTGGTGATCTTGGTCGTGGATCGGCTGGAACGTACTTCGCGCCCCGCGGCTGCGGTTCGACCCGTACACCTTCACGTTCCTGACCCTGATGCTCTCCTCGCAGGCCTCGTACGCGGCGCCGCTCATCCTGCTGGCGCAGAACCGGCAGGCCGACCGGGACCGGCTCGCGCATGGAGGAGGACCGGCGGCGGGCCGCGGCTCAGAAGGCGGACACCGAGTACCTGGCCCGCGAGATCGCCGCGCTGCGCATCGCGCTGGGCGAGGTGGCGACCCGCGACTTCCTCCGCGTCCGAGCTGAACCGCCTCAGCGAGGAGGTCGACGAGTCGATCTCGGCGGCCGGGGCGGACCACGCGCCTACGCCAAGGGTCCCCAAAGCGATACGCAAGGAGCAGCGCAGGATGGCCCGCCGGGAAGCGTCGGCAAACCCGCGGCACACGCAGGCGAGAAAGGACTGAGCCCGCGCGCCTCAAGGGGCACGGCGCGCGGCGTACACCGATGTTCGCACTCGCTCCGGGGAAGGTCCAGCCCCGGACGGTGACCGGCCAACCCCACCTCCGCCACGGGCGGCGTCACGCACCGGCGCTAACTAGCATGGTTGGTATGTCAGCGCCCGCAACAACCCGTCGAGTCCGCGATCTCAGGCCGCTCTGGCCGCGGTCGACGACCCCGAGATCCGCCGCCCCATCACCGACCTCGGCATGGTGCGACTCGGTGACCGTCGACGCCGACGGCATCGCCGCGATCGGCGATCCTGCTCACCGTGGCCGGCTGCCCGCTGCGGGACAAGCTCACCGCCGACATCACGGCCGCCGTCGGTGCCGTGGCCGGCGTCTACCGGGTCGTGATCGACTTCGGCGTGATGACGACCGGAGCAGCGCCAGGACGCTGCAGCAGCAGCCTGCGCGGTGGCCCGGCCGCCGCCGAGCCGGTGATCCCGTTCGCCCAGCCCGGCTCGCGGACCCGGGTCTACGCGGTCGCCAGCGGCAAGGGCGGCGTCGGCAAGTCGTCGGTCACGGTCAACCTGGCCGCCGCCCTGGCCGCCGCGGGCCTGTCGGTCGGGGTGGTGGACGCCGACATCTACGGCCACTCGGTGCCCCGGATGCTCGGCACGCCGGCGCGCCCGACCCAGGTCGAAGACATGATCATGCCGCCGCAGGCGCACGGCGTGAAGGTCATCTCGATCGGCATGTTCACCGCCGGCAACGCCGCCGTGGTGTGGCGCGGCCCGATGCTGCACCGGGCGCTGCAGCAGTTCCTCGCCGACGTCTACTGGGGCGACCTGGACGTACTCCTGCTCGACCTGCCGCCCGGCACCGGCGACGTGGCGATCTCGCTCGCCCAGCTGCTGCCCAGCGCCGAGATCATCGTGGTGACCACGCCGCAGACCGCCGCGGCCGAGGTGGCCGAGCGCGCCGGCGCGATCGCGCTGCAGACCCACCAGCGCCTGGTCGGCGTGGTGGAGAACATGTCCTGGCTCGAGCTGCCCACCGGCGAGCGCATGGAGATCTTCGGCTCTGGCGGAGTGCCACGGTCGCCGCGACGCTGTCTCGGATCGTTGGAGCCGAGGTACCGCTGCTCGGGACAGATCCCTTTGGATACGCGGGTCCGGGAGGCGGGCGACGCCGGCGAGCCCATCGTTCTCACGGCTCCCGAGGCACCCGCGGCCGCCGCCCTCGCCGCGATCGCCGACCGCCTCGCGGTCCGCCGGGCGAGTCTCTCGCCGGCAAGCCCCTCGGCCTAGCCCCCTCACGGCGTTAGCAACCGTCGTCGACGCCCGCGACCCGACTCGCCAAGATCTCCGTGATCATGGCCCGAAAACGGGCGAATCGCCTCGATCATGTGGCGCGGGACATGATCGGCGTCAAGTGCGCGGCAAAGGTCAGCGGTTCAGGTCGCGTCCTGGTCGTAGGAGTTGGGGTCGCGGTGCCGGCCTGAGCCTGGCTGGACCTCGGTGGAAGGACGGCGCGCGGAACTGTCGGCGTCAGGCGATGCCGCGCACGTCACGCGCGAGGTCGTCGAACGGCCGGCGGAGTTCGCTTCGTCTTCCTCGGAGAGGAGGTGCTTGCGGTGATGAACGTCTTCGGGTGCGAGTCCTCGAGGCTCACCTCGGTGCCGAGTTCTCGACTGAGGTCGTTGGTGGCGTTACGAGCCATCGCACGCAGGCCCCGGAGGATGCGCATAGCGTCGGCGATCACCTTGGGCAGGCGTTCCGGTCCGAAGATGAACAGACCGAGGAGCGCCAGGCAGATGATCTCCCACGATGTTCAGGTTCGCGAACATCGCCACTCCTCCCGTCGCGCGACCAACAGTACGCGGGTGCGACTGCCGACCGTAACGGTCAGTTGGCGTCCACGGCGACGGACTCACGTTGGCGGACTGGGTGACCGCCCCGCGGCGATAGACAAGCGTCACTGTCTTACCCGGGATCGTACCGGCGCACCATGGCGATCAGGTCGTGTGGCGCCTCGGTCAGAGTGGGTGCCGATGCGGACCACGACATCGCCGGTCCGCAGGCCAGCGGCGGCGGCTGGGCCGCCCGCCGGCGACGCGTGGTGATCCGCACCCCACCGCCGGGCCCGGCATAGGCGTCGAACTCGGCGCCAAGCAACCGTTCGGCGGGCCTTGCCCAAATCGATGATCTCTCGGTGATACCCGGACCGCCTGATTGATCGGGATCGCGAACGCGATGCCGATGTTGCCGGTCTCGATGCCGTCCTCGACCAGCGACTGATCACCGAGTTGATACCGATGACCCGGCCGGCGCGTAGTCGAACAGCGGCCCGCCCGAGTTGCCCCGGTTGACGGCGGCGTCTGTCTGGATCGCCGCGTAGTAGCGCTGAACCCCGCCAAGATCACGGCGTCTCGATCGTCCGATCGACCGCGCTGACGATGCCCGGCCGTAACCGTTCCGGGCAGCGCCAGCGGCGCCCCGATCGCGAAGACGCCGTCGCCAACCACCACCGAGTCGGAGTCGGCGAAGTGCGACCGGTGTCAGGTTTTCCCGGGCCACCTTGAGCACGGCGAGGTCGGACTCCGGATCCCGCCGATCACCGTGGCCGCGAGCGCGTGTTGTCGGCGAGCGTCACGGACACGCGACTGATCCGGAGGATCCGTTGATCACGTGCTCGTTGGTCAGGATGTAGCCGTTCTCGGCGATCACGAAGCCTGAGCCGAGATTGCCGCCCGGTTGTCGGAGCGGGAGACCGTCACGACGCTTGGCATCACAAGCGGCACCATCGCGGCGAGTGAGCCGGGATTCCGAGGAGCGGCGCGGCGCGTTCCCTGCAGCGCCGAGGGTGACCGGATGCGGCCGCGCCGCCGTGGCGGCCAGAAAGCCGATGGCCCTGCCAAGTGCACCGGCCAGCAGCCCGGCGACAACCGGCGACGACTGACGAGTCGGGCCGTGAAGCGTGGCCGGCGGCGCGCATCGAATGGGGGCGGAGGCGGCGCCGGAACGGGCGCGGTCGTCATGATCACCGTGTTCGAGCTGGGGTCACGCCAGGGGTCGTTGAGCGCGTCAGACCACCAGTGCTGTGCTGGCCCGGCAGTCACGGCGATCACCTCCCGATTCCCTCAAACCAGGATGACACGATCCGACCTTGCCGAGGGCCGCCATGGTTTGCATAAGCTCAGTCCGCGCACCCTTGCCGGAGGCTGCCATCGACGTCGACCCGACCGGGCCGGGTCGAACTCGGGTACCGCCACGGTTCAGCCCGTGGTGCTTCACACGATGAGCTGGTCGGCCGAGTTCGCAGTGGCGTCGGTGGCACCAGCGACCGGCACCGTGCTACGCCTGCTCGCGGCGAGCACCCAGGCGCGCAGTGTCGTCGAGATCGGAACCGGTCTGGGCGTCGAGCGGTCTTTGGCTGCTGCAGGGTCTGCGCCCCGACGCCGTACTGACGAGCATCGATGTAGACTCGGACCACCAGGCGATGGCGCGCCAGTCCTTCGCCGCCGCGGGCCACGCGGCGAGCCGGGTTCGGCTGATCACCGGCCGCGCCGGCGCGGTCCTGCCCGCGGCTGGCCGATTCGGCGTACGACCTCGTCTTCGTCGACGTCGGCGCCGAGGATCATCCACTGTGTACGGTCGCCGCCCAGCGCCTCCTCCGTGACCACGGACTGCTCGTGGTACACCAGCCAACCGTCGACGCCACACATCTGGTCTCCGGTCCAGAGTGGACTTTCGCTCGACTGGGCTCGGACCTTCTCGCCGCGACGAAAAGCCCAGCGACTGTTCAGAAACGGGCCGTCAGAGCGACTGAAGGAACCGGACCAGGATCCGTACTCCCCAGCCGGTCGCCCCCTTCACAGAGGCGGCCCGTCGTGGCGATCGATCCACGATGGACCCGACATGTCGATGTGGGCCCAGCGGTCGCGCCGATCGCCCGCAAACTCGCGCAGAAACAGCGCCGCCACGATTGCGCCCGCCTGTGAGGGCTGGCCGATGTTGGAAAGGTCCGCCACGTCGCTGCGGAGCGAGCCGAGGTAGTCGTCGGGCAGCGGGGAGCCGCCACACCGGCTCACCCGCCTGATCCCCGCGCCGCCTCGAGCAGGTCGGCCAGCTTGTCGTCGCCGCTGAACAGGGCGGCCGTCCGCCTGCCCAGGGCGATGTGCGAGGCGCCCGTGAGCGTGGCCAAGTCGATGAGATAGTCCGGCTTCAACCTCTTGGCACCGTAGGCGAGCGCGTCGGCCAACACCAGACGACCCTCGGCGTCGGTATCCATGATCTCCGTGGTGCCGCCGCCGTAGTGGCGGATCACATCGCCGGGACGCATCGACGACCCCGAGACCATGTTCTCGGCCAACGGCGCGAGGGCGGTCACCCGTACCGGGATCTCAAGATCGGCCGCGGCGAGCACCGTCGCGCACACTGCCGCCGCGCCGCCCATGTCGCTGCGCATCAACTTCATGCCGTCGAGCGGCTTAATGGAGATCCCGCCCGAGTCGAAGCAGATCCCTTTCGACCAGGACCACATGAGTACGGGCGCCACGCGGCCGCCACGAGGCGCTCGATCAAACAGGGTGGTCGTTCCGAGCCCTGACCGACCGCGAGAACGCCCCCGAAGCCCGCGTCCGCCAGCGCCACCTCGTCAAGGACCGTCGCCGTGACGCCGGGCCGGTGTGCGGCGGCGCTCACGATTCGATCGGAGAACCACTTCGGAGACTTCTGCATGCTCGGCGTGTTGGTCAGAGTCCGCGCCAGCACCACTGCCTCTACGACGGCGCGCGCCTGTGCCACCATCGCGCGGGCGCCATCGGCGGCCGAGTCCGAAGACGTGGCCAAGGTGATCCCGTCGTAACTTGCGCCCGGTCGCGGAGTCGGCACCGAGTCGATAGCGGTACATCGCGAGCCACGCGCCGAGGGCGAAATCGCCAGCGGCGCCCGCGGTCGCGATCGGCGGGCAGGGCGACGGTCACCGCCGCCAGTCGTTCGGCAGCGGTACGGGCGACGGCTGCCCCAGCCTCCCGCCACCCACCCGCGTCACCATCTGCCGATTCCGACCAGCAGCAGGTGCGCCGGGTCGCGGGACGGCCGCGGCAAGAAGGTGAACGGTCCCGGCGTCCCTTGGTGGTCCACGTCGACGAGGAACTCGGAAACCTCTGAGGTGACCGGATCCGGCAAGGGGCCACCCGGTTGCGACGAGGGCACCGCGCTCGCCGTCGGGGCACACCGGTAAGGCCACGGCCGGGGCGCGGCCGCCGGTCAGCGCTTTGCTGCCCATAGGAGCAGTCGTGATGTCGAGCACGTCAGGCCCTCTCGGCATAGCCTCGCAGGGGCCACCCCTAGCTCCTGCAGACAATAGATCGCCGGCTCCGGGCACGGGTCACCACCTGCGGGGCGACCGGTACCCGCAACGGCGATCTCAGAATGCGGTGATCCGGTACAGCGATGTGTCAGCCGACGGCGGTCTTCAGCGCCTCGCCCAGCGCTGTCGCCTCATCCGGGGTCATCTCCACAACCAGCCGGCCGCCACCCTCGAGCGGCACGCGCATGACGATGCCGCGGCCTTCCTTGGTGACCTCCAGCGGGCCGTCGCCGGTCCGCGGCTTCATCGCCGCCATCTTGTCTCCCCCTCCAGATGCTGCCTTTTCCGTCGGGCCAACCCGCCGGGAGCTGCCGGTTGGCGGAGCAGCCGATGCCGGGGGCCACGGCGTCGCCAACCGGCGACGAGAATCAAACCAAGCGCGGCCGGCGGCGACGTTTTCTGCCGCTCCGGTTGCGCTAACGGATGATTTTCCCTGATGGCCACCCGCAGCCCCAAACTGGGCCGGCCATGTTGTGACAGATGTTGTCATTTCGTGACTGCGCACTGTCACAATGAACGCTCCATGCAGGCTCGCTCGGCGCTCTTCGATCTCTATGGCGACCATCTGCGCTCGCGCGGTGGCCGCGCGCCGGTCCGCCGCGCTGGTACGGCTACTCGGGCCGTTGGACATCGCGGCACCCGCTGTGCGCACGGCGATCTCCCGGATGGTGCGGCAGGGCTGGCTGCTTCCGGTACGGGTCGCCGGAGGTCCCGGCTGCCAGCTCTCCGTCCGGGCCGTACACCGGCTGGACGGGGCCGCCGCCCGGATCTACCGCACCGGCCGGCCAAGCTGGGACGGCCGATTCGACCTGGTGGTCATGACGTTGCCGGAGAAGCGCACCGAGCGGGCGCGGATCACAACCCCGATGTCCTACCTCGGGTACGGCAGGCTCGACCCGGCGACGTGGGTGGCTCCCCGCGCCGCCGATGAGGTCGACTCCTTGCTCAAGGAGGCCGGCATCAGCTTCGAGCGGTTCACCGCGACCCACGCCAGCAAGGGACCTCGGGCGCCGCAGCACTGGTTCGCCGAGCCTGGGACCTTGATGCGCTTGGCTGAGGCCTACGGTGACTTCGTGACCATTCAGGGCCCGGCGATGTCAGTGATCGCGCGACACACCACGGATGAGACCGCGTGCGCGGCCGGTTCCGGCTGGTGCATGCGTGGCGCTCGTTCCTGTTCCGCGACCCGCAGCTGCCCCCGGCGCTGCTCCCGCCCCCTGGCCGGGTGCCGCGGCAGCCGACTTCCTCGACCGCCACGAGGTGCGACTGCGGCCAGGCAGCCGACCGCTTCGTGGAGTCCTGCCTTTCCCTCTGAACCCAGCGTCCGTGGAAGGACATCGATGTCCTGACGTGCTGCTCACCGACCGTACCGATGGGGTGCTCACGCTCACCCTGAACCGGCCGGACTCGATGAACTCCCTCGATATCGAGCTGAAGGTCGCGTTACGTGAGGCGCTTAGAATCGGCCGCCGCGGATCCGGCGGCCCGCGCCGTGGTGATGACGGGGGCCGGTCGGGCCTTCTGCGTGGAGTCAGGATCTCAAGGAGCACGTGGCCACGCTCGAGGCCGGCGGCCCCCGCTGGGTACCGTCGTCGAGCACTACAACCCAGTGGTACGGGCGCTGGCCACGATGCCCAAACCGGTGATCGCCGCGGTCCGCGGCATGGCCGCCGGAGCGGGCGCCTCGCTCGCGTTCCTGGCCGACTTCCGGATCGGTGGCCCCCGCACTGCGTTCCTGATGGCGTTCGCAAACGTGGGACTGGCGCCGCCGACACCGGCGCTGCGTGGACCCTGCCCCGGCTGGTCGGCTATGCCAAGGCGGCGGAGATGCTCATGCTCGCCGAACCGGTGCCAGCCGGAGGCGCACCGGATCGGCCTGCTCACGCGGCTCGTCGACGACGACGAGGCGGTGCTGCCGACCGCTCAGGAGCTAGCCGCTCGGCTGGCCGCCGGACCCACCGTCGCCTACGGGATGATTCGCCGTCAGCTCCGCCAGGGAACCTCCTGGCGGTCTCGAGGCGGCGCTTGGGTCGAGAAGCGGCGGTCCAGCGGGCGTGCGGGCAGACCGCCGACCACCGCAGCGCGACGTTTGGCCTTTGTCGCCAAGGAGAAGCCCACGTTCACCGGCGCCTAAGCGGCCTGACCGGTGAGCCGAGAGCGTCCAGAGTGGTGCAAACTCACCGGTGAGCCTAGAGCGTCGGGGTGGCGCAAACTCACCGGTGAGACCAGAGCGTCGGGGTGGTGCCAGCTCACCGGTGTGGGCGTCGGTCTTCGTCGTCCTCTTCGGGATCGAGGTTCGTGACGGCGCCGAGCACGAACGCCTGCATGGCCAGTTCGTCGCCCCAGGGCCATACGTAGGCAGGTAGCTCGCGCGGCCCGAGCTTCTCCATGTACGTCCGAACTCCCGCACCGCGCGTCGGCCCGGGTCGCCGCCTCGATCCGGAAGGGCAACGCTCACGAACCATTCCGCCCGCCCGCCGCTCGGCTGGCCGGCGGGGGCAGCGGGATGCCGGCGAGGCGCGTGAATTCGGTCGACGACAGCGGGCGCGGTCCCGGCCGGCTCGGGTCGAGGTCGGACACCGGTCTGGGGTCGTCCATGGCGCGATGGTGGTAGGTGACCAGGGTCTCGCCGATGTTCGATCGGCCGGTTACGCGACCGAACCCAAACAACACAGGTGGCTCGGTGCCGGCGATCAGCGCGACGGGTCACCGGCGTTCGGCTCCCGTCGGCGCCGGGCTCGATGGCGATCACATCCCGCGCGCGTACATGCGCTCGGTCGTGAATTGCTCCTGCGTCACGATGCCGGCCCAGTACCGCATGGCTGTATCTCATCACGGCGGCACGAAACAGCCAAGTCGACGTGGTCATCGACCATTCCGGTGGCCTGCATCAAGGCGTAGGCGGTGGTCGGCCCGACGAACCCGGAACCCTCGCCGCCCGGCTCCTTCGCCATCGCGGTCGACTCCGGCGTCGTTGCGGATATCGGCGCCGACGGTGGCAGCCGGTGCGGGCAGGCTCGGGCGCGTACTGACCAGAGCAGGGCCGTCAGCCGCGTCGGGTAGCTGCTGCGCGGCGCGGGCGTTGGCGATCGCCGCCTCGATTTTCGCGCCGGTTGCGGCGGACGATGCCGGGATCGGCGAGCAATCGGGCAATGTCCTTCTCGCCGAGATCAGGCCGCCTTGTGCGACGGCGACCCACGAAACGCCTTCCGGGACCCCTCCCGCTTGCGCAGGATCGTGAGCCATGAGAGACCGGACTGGAACGCCTCAAGCGATGATCTTCTCGTGAAGCCGCGTTGTCGATCGCGGACCGGCCGACGCCCGCTCGTCGATCGTGATATCCGACATGCTCCGGTGCCGACGCACCCCATGCACACCGCGCCAACCCATCGGCGCCGATCACCAGCGCGCCGCGGCCACGCCCCAGCCACTTTGGCACGCACCGACAAAGAACCGCGCCACCGACAAAGAATCTGCGGCGCCGCCGGCGGGAGCTGCAGGTGCCCCGACTCGACTCGGGGCGGCGAAGCTGCCGCAGTGAGGCCCAGGCTGGGCTCGCCCGCTTGGAGCCGGGCCAGAGCAGCGGCCCAGGCGATGCGACCAGGACCCCGTCGGAGGCTGGGGCCATTCATGCCCAGACCATCTGCGTACGGCTGCCCCGGCCAGCCAGGGTGCAGCGCATGACGCCCGGTCCGCGGAGCACCTTCCCGGTGTGCACAACGCGTGCCTCGTACGGCGGATCCAGCCGGTCCCACGCGCATCTCGTCCACGCAGCACGAACGGCCCACTGCGGTCGTCCTGGCGCTCCGATCACGCTGCCCATCTGCTCGCCGCCGTCCCCCTCCGGATGCGGACCCTGGGTCGTCGGGATCCATTTCTGCCCTGCCGTTCCCACGCCACGAACGCCGCGAAGACCTTCCCTCCACCGGCGCGACCACCACAGCACGGTCGCCGTGACCTCGCCGCTGCCGGGCTGGGCGGGATCGAGTGTGGGCTCAGGCATGCGCCGACCGGTCCGCCACGTTGGTGACGGTTCCGTCGTCGGCCACCGCCTCGGGCGCCGCGTGCCGAGCGGGCCGATGCTCGTCCGGCGTCACGTCCTCGGACTCGGCTGCCTCGTCAGGACCGACGTCGCGGCGGCGCAGCGATCCTTCCGGGCGGTTGCTCGACCTCGCCCTCGGCCTCGCTCCTCGTCCACCGAGACGCCGGCTCCGTTGTCTGAGCGCCCGCCTCGCTCTCGTCACGAGCGCCGGCTCGGTGTCGTCGCGGTTGCCTCCAGCCGTACCAGGGTCAGCCGTACCAGGGTCGCGATCCGCCGCCGGCGGCTCGAGATCCAGTTGTACCGGCGCCGATAGAGCCGCCGGACTCGCTGCCGACTCCCGGGCCTTGCGCAAGAGTTCGGCATCCTCCATCCGGCCGTCGCGCAGCGCGCGGCGACTTCGGCCTCGAGCACAGCGATCATCTCGTCCTTGTAACCGAGGTCGTAGGCGGTCCGGCGAAGGACGCGGTCTCGACCTGCGACATTCGGTACCCCGCAGGCCGAGGTCGAATCGGACGTCCGCCGAGGTCGAACTCGGATAAAGATCGGTTGTTCGGCAACGGACGGGCGCGACCGTCCGCTTCAAGCTCGCGGACAAGCCCGGGTCATCCACCGGAGAGCAGCGTTACGACGCCAGTAACCAGCCCGGCGACGACGAGCACCACTACCAGGATCAAGGAAGGCCGTTGCCATGATGCCGATCGTGGCATGTCCAGAGGTCTCCAGCCGCGAACCGGGGCTCAGGCGGAGAACGCGATCGACAGCTCGACGACCCGGGCCTTGCTCCAGCTTGCCAGATTACATCTGCCCGGTGCCGCCGGCGTCCCACTCGAATGATGCCTTCACCGCGTCAGAGCCAGATCTCTTCCAGATCGATGAGCCATGGTGTCACTTGGCGGGCTGGGTGGCGTAGGCCTCGGCGATCGCCGGGCGTCCAACGAAAAGGCCCGTCGGAACGTCATCGAAGTTCATCACCGCGTCTTCGGCGAAGGTGGCCAGGAAGGCGTCGTAGTCACCCGGACGACACGGCCTCATTGAAGAGCTCAACGTGCCGCTCCAGCATTGCCCTTAGATCAGCCTCCGCCACGTCAGGCACGCTATCGAAGCGTTCGACCGCGTCGAGGGCTTCGTCCATAGTTCGTGGCGACGTGAACCCTGGTCAATCGCCGGCGCACGGACAAATCCCGCGGCGACCAGCCCAGCTGAAGCCAGTCGACAGCCCGGAAAAGAACCCGTCCGGTGTCCAGCACACACAATTGGCTTGTCGTGCAGCCGAGGGTGGCGGTCGTCCAAACCTCGAACAGTTCGTCAGGGTGCCGAGCCCGCCGGCGAGCACGGGAACGCGTCCGCGCGATCGACCATGACGGTCTTTCGCGCCGCCATGCCGTCGGTGATCACCAGTTCGTCGGCTTCGTGATCGGCCACTTCGAGGTCGACCAGGCTCTGCGGGATCACGCCGAGGCGTGTGGCCGCCGGCCGCCCGGGCTCCGACCAGCGGTGCCCATCATGCCGACCCGCCCCCGCCGGACACGATCTGATGATCGCCGGGCCACCAGGGGCCGCGCCCACGTCGCGCGCGAGATCGAGGCCAGCGGTGATCGATGGTGTCCGATGAGGCGCAGAGGACCTAGAACCAGACGCCACCGTCAGCTCGCCCCGCCAGGCGCCCCGGCAGGCTTCGCGGATGTGCCGCACGGCATCGTCCACGTCGTCGGTGAGATAGATCAGATCGAGATCGTTGGGGCCGATCGGCCCGATGCCCGCAGGTGCTCCCGCATCCACTCGATCAGGCCCTGCCAGTAGGTCGGTGCCGAGCAGCACGACCGGGAATCGCGGTCACCTTTCGGGTCTGTACCAGGGTCAGCGCCTCGAACAGCTCGTCGAGCGTGCCGAAGCCGCCGGGCAGCACGCAGAACGCCTGGGCGTACTTGACGAACATGGTCTTGCGCGCGAAGAAGTACCGGAAGTCGACGCCGATCTCGATCAACCGGTTCATGCCCCTGCTCGAACGGCAGCTCGATGCCGAGACCGACGGAGAGTCCGCCGGCCTCGGTGGCGCCCGTATTCGCCGCCTCCATGACGCCGGGCCCCCGCCGGTGATGACGGCGTACCCAGCCGCGGCCAGCGCCCCACCGAGCCGTTCGGCGAGCTCGCACTCTCGACTGCTGGTTTGGCTCCGGGCGGATCCGAACACGCTCACTGCGGGCGGCAGCTCCGACAGAGTGTCGAAGCCTTCCACGAACTCGGACAGAATCCACAGGCTGCGCCAGGCGTCCTTCTGCTTCCAGTCCGCTCGGCCGCGCGAGATCGAGCAGGTGCTCGTCGGCGGTCATTCCGGGTGGCGCCGCCGACCCGCGGGGCCAGCCGCTCCCGCGGTCGCTGCGAGTCCGGCGTGTGCTGCTCCATGTCGGTCACCGTAACGAACGCGGGCGGGGCAGCTCTGGTTGAAGACACCACGAGGATGCTCCGGTGAGCCAGCGACCGGAGGACGTCGGCTCCTTCACGGATCTTAGAGAGCTCAACGTGCTCGTCCTTGGTGTGAGCGAGGTTGGGGTCACCGGGGCCGAAGTTGAGCGCCGGCACGCCGAGGCTCGCAAAGAGGGCAACATCGGTCCAGCCCAGCTTCCCGATCGGCACCGAGCCAACGGCCGCGATAGAAGTCCTGCGCCCGGGGCCGAGCATCAGGACCGGGAGGGGCGCCGGCGACCGCGTCGACGATCTCGACCGGGTATCCGGCGAACAGGGACCGCAGGTGCGCCTCCGCCTCGGCCGGATTCCGGGTCCGGCGCGAACCGGTGGTTAACATCGATCTCGCAGAGGTCTGGGACGACGTTGCCGGCCACCCCGCCTCGGATCCCCACCGCGGTGAGGCCTTCGCGGTAGTCCACACCCGTCGATGAGTGACTCGCCGCGACTCGTAGTCCGCGAGCCGCTGGAGTACCGCGGCGGCACCGTGGATCGCGTTGACCCCGCAGCCACGCCCGGGCCGCGTGGGCGCGCTGGCCCGCGACCCGTACGATCGCGCGGATCGTGCCTTGACAGCCAGCCTCGACCCGGCCGTACGTCGGCTCGAGCAAGATGGCGAAATCGGCCTGCAGCCACGAAGGGTGGCTCTGGCTGATCTTGTTGAGCCCATTGCGCTCGGCGTCGATCTCTCTCGCAGTCGTAGAAGAGGTACGTCACGTCGAAGACCGGCTCGGCTACCGAGACCGCCAGATGAAGCGCGAGCGCCGAGCCACTCTTCATGTCCGAGGTGCCGCATCCGTACAGCAGGTCACCGTCCAGTCTGGACGGTAGGTTGTCGTGCACGGGCACGGTGTCGAGGTGTCCGGCGAGAATCACCCGCTGCGGGCGCCCGAGGTTGGTGTGCGGCCCGCACGACGTTGCCGACTCGCTGCACGCTCAGATGCGGCGCCGACTGCAGGGCCAGCTCGACCGCATCGGTGATCTCCTTCTCATCGCCGGAGACCGACTCGATGTCGACCAGAGCGCCGGGTCAGCGGCGACCGGATCGGCGAGTACGCCGGACAGCGATGGGGACTGTGACGCCATGCCGGGAAGGCTACCGGGTAGCGTCGGCAGCCATGACGCTGACGCAGCCCGCCTGGGGCCTGGGCCGTGGCCACGTTCGCCGCGCGAGCAGGTACTCGATGTCTGGTTCCCGCGGCTCGGTCTGGGCGCTGGCGCCAGACTCGGACCGGCGCCGGCGCCGGGCGAGCCGGCTGTCGTCGGCTGAGCGAAGCGTTGCTCCGGTGCTGCTTCCCGGTACGGTCGGGCGCCGACCGCTGCGCGGCCTGATCACTGCCGGCGTTCTGGTGATCATCGGCTCTCTCGCCGACTCGCCGAAGGACACCCTCGATGTCTGGCTGCGGCTGCACCTCGCTGTCTACTCGGCACATCAAGCCACACGACGCCAGCGTGGACGGCATCTTCGGGCTGCTCACCAACGTGGCGTGGACGTCGGCCGGTCCGTGCCCGCCGGACCGCGTAGACGAGACTGCACGGATCCTCGAGCGCGGCGCGGGACGGGTGCTATCGGTCTTCGGGGTGGACAAGTTCCCGCGGATGACCGACTACGTGGTGCCGTCCGGGCGTGCGGATCGCCGACGCGGACCGGGTACGGCTCGGAGCCCACCTGGCCGCCCGGCACCACCGTGATGCACGAGGGCTTCGTCAACTTCAACGCCGGGACGCTCGGCACGTCGATGGTCGAGGGCCGGATCATCGCCGGCGTCGTGGTCGGCGACGGCTCCGACGTCGGCGGCGGCGCGTCGATCATGGGCACCCTGTCCGGCGGCGGCAAGGAGGTCGTCTCGCATCGGCGAGCGCTGCCTGATCGGCGCCAACGCGCGGGATCGGCATCTCGCTCGGCGACGACTGCGTGGTCGAGGCGGCGGCTGGTGCATCACCTCTGGTTCGAAGATCACATTGCCGGACGGGCGCGGTCGTCAAGGCGCGGGAACTATCCGGCGTACCAGGGCTGTTGTTCCTGCGAAATTCCGTGACCGGCGCCCTGGAGGCCCGCGCTCGTGCCGGCAGTGGCATCGAACTCAACGCCGCCCTTCACGCACAACGACTGAGCGGCCGCGCTCGCGCTGTCGGAGCGGCCGGAGGCGAGGACGCGTCCCCCCTGCCGGGCCGGGGCTTGACTTCGCGGGGCGGGACGCGGTGGCCGTCCGCGCACCGGATCTCGACCTGCACGGGCTCACCACGGTCGCGGTGGGTCAGCTCGAGGCGGTGAGCCGTCCGGGTCGCCGAGATAGCTGGTCGCCCCAGGCGAGGATCGCGGCCAGCACCGGGTAGAGGTCGAGGCCCTTGTCGGTGAGCCGGTACTCGTCCCGGATGCGGGCGCCCGGCTCCCGATAGGGCTGCCGCCGGAGCAGACCGTGCTCGACGAGGGCAGGCCAGTCGGTTGGTCAACACCTGGCGCGGAATAGCCGTCCGCACCCGCAGATCTTCGAACCGCCGGATCCCCATGAAGACCTCGCGCAGCACGAGGACGGTCCACTTCTCGCCCAGGATCTCCATCGCGCGCCCGACGGTGCAGTTCTCGGCCGACCAATGCAGCGCTTCGGGCCGACTGGCGCGCGACGGCTTCCATGTGACACCCTACGTCTGCCGACAGACTTAGCAAGGTGGGTAGAAGCTGCGTCTGTGATTGAGATGCAGTTGCTTGAGGCCCGATCGACACCGCCCGTTCTCGCACGTACTCCTGGTCCGACCCATTGGCCAGTGCCGGTGAGGTCGGCAACCTCACCGGGATCGAAACGCTCCGCGCGATGGTCCGGGGTGAGCTGCCGGCACCGCCGATCATGCAGACGCTCGGCATGGAAGGCTTCGAGGTTCACGAGAGGCCTCTGCGCCTTCACGATGCGGGCCCAGGAGTTCCATTACAACCCGATCGGCACCGTCCATGGTGGAGTGCTCTCAACCTTGCTCGACTCCGCCGCGGGCTGTGCGGTGCACTCGACGCTTCCGGTGGGGTGGGGCGGTACACGTCGCTGGACCTGAACGTGAGGTTCCTCCGACCGGTCACAGTAGACTCCGGTCTCTTGCGCTGCGAGGGCACCGTCATCAATCGCGGGCGCACGACCGCATTGGCCGAGGCGTGCCTCTACGACACGGCCGACCGACTCGTTGCGCACCGCTACGTCGACGTGCCTGCTGCTCGAGATCCCCGCTTGACGCTCACCGACTCGGCTCGCGGCTTGAGGTCGCCGGGTGTGCGGTTGGCGTATGTTCGCGGCCAGGTCACCCGCTTGGGTGAGGTGGTCTGAGTCGCCGAGCTCGTCGGGCGCGACGGATCACCCTCAGCATGGTCTGCGAGGCGCTGTAGATCGGCCGGACCCGAGAGCATGTTCAGCACGCTCAGGAAGGTATTGGCGATCTTCTCGTCGACCGAAGCGGGCGAGGAGCACCGCGTCAGGTAGCGGTGCAGCATTCGAGTGCAGCCGTCGGACCGGCCGTGACGGGATAGCGCAGATCCTGCGTCGCGGGAGACTGTCCACGCCTGGTGCGCGATTCGGGCCATGGCCGTTTGCGCGGTCCGACTGAACTTCGGCATGTCGGCCTTGCCCTGAAAGCCTTACGCACCAACGTGTTCAGCCGGACACGCCTGACCCGCTGCCACGGTCATCCCCTGGCCGTAGATGGGATTGAACGCACGGAGGCTGTCCCCCAACACGATCAGACCGGCGGGCATATTCGGCAGCTTCTCGTAGTAGCGGCGTTGGTTGGCCGTGTGGCGGTGACCCCCAGATCGGCGATGCCGGCTCGGCGTCCTTGACCGCCTCGTAGAACTCGTGGCTGCGCAACGAACGCGCACAAGTCGAGGTATCCCGGTTCGTCGGTGGGCGGGTAGTCCCGGCAGGCCCCGAGAAGCGTCACGACCAATCGATTTCTCGATTGGAAGAAGATCCCCACGAGTGCCCGCGGTGGAGACAGCTGGATGTATATCCCCGTGAAGGCGTGCGGAAGCCGTCCGGAATTGTGGCCAGTCGCGTCGCGTAGCCCACCTGCGGGTCGACGATCTTCTCAATCGGCGGCTTCACGCCGTGGTGGTTCAGCCAGCCAGATAGTCCCGAGCGCCTTCCGGCCGCATCCACGACCAGGTCGGCGTGCAGCTCACTGTGTTCGCTACCAGCGCGCGACCTCACCCGAACCCCGGACACCGCGCCGGTTGCTGAAAGCAGCAGCCCGGTCACCTCGTGCCCGTCGATGAACCGCACCCGTCCGGTGTCTCTCCACTCGCCGGCGGATCACGTGCTCCAGCGAGCACCCTGGTCGAGATCACCAAGTGCTGCTGGGCCGGCCATTGCGGCAGCCACGGGCCGACAGATGCAGCCACCGGAACTCACTCCAGAACGCCATCGGGCTTCCGCCCGCGGCACGCAGATCGTGCTCGAGGTCGGGTAGTAAGCTGCTCGTTGGCACGCATGCCGCCCGCCCACATCGTGTGCACGTGCCGATCCTGCGGACGCCGGCTCGATGTTCCGAGCATCGGGCCGGCCATCCGGAAGCCATCAATAGGCGGCAATATGACATTGAACCACCGTGGACGGTTCGGATGAGACACGCCACCGCCGACGGCCGCCGTGGAGTCCGGTGATTGGATTCAGGCGGTGAGCCGCGTGACAGCCGCGCTGATGCGCTCGTCTGAAGCGGTGAGCGCCAGCCGTACCGTGACGCTGTCCAGCTGGCCCGTAAAAGGCACCCGGCGCCGCCAGAATTCCGCGGGCGGCAGGCAGTCCACTGTGGACCAGCAGTCCTCATTCCGCGTTGTCCAGAGGTAGAGCCCGGCCTCCGAGTGGTCGACGGTGAAGCCGGCCGCCACGATCGCCTCGCGAAGCCGGCTGCGGCGCGCGGCATAGACGGCCCGCTGCGCCTTCGCATGGTCGCGATCCCCGAGCGGCGGCAACCATCGCCGGCCTGAACCGGGGTCGGCACCGATCAGGCCCGGCGTGCTTGCGGACGCGCCAGCAGCTCGCCGACCAGTGCCGGGTCGCCGGCCGACGAAGCCCGGCGCGGTAGCCGGCCAGGTTGGACCGCTTCGACAGCGAGTGGACGGCCAGCACGCCGTCGTATGATGCCGTCGGTCGACCTCGCGGGCGAGGACCGAGACCGGCGTGCTCGTCCCAGCCCAGCTCGAGATAGCACTCGTCGCTGGCGACCACGGCCCCGATCGAGCGGGCCCAGCTCGACGACCTTGCGCAGATGTGCGGCCGGCAGCACCCGGCCGTGCGGGTTGCCCGGCGAGTTAACCCAGCACGCAGGCGCACCCGGCGTCGGGCCGATCGCGACGGTCGAGTCGGAGCCGGACCACCGCGGCGCTCCGGCCAGGCGAGCGCCGACCTCGTACGTCGGGTAGCAGCACCGGACGGGATGACGACCGTGTCACCGGCGCCGAGACCGAGCAGCGTCGGCAGCGCCGGCGACCAGCTCCTTGGAACCGATCGTCGGCAGCACCCCGTCCGCCGGCACGGTCGCGCCGCAGCGGTCGGCCAGATACGGCCGCGATCGCCGCGCGCAGCCGCCGGCGTGCCGGCCGTCTGCGGGTAGCCGGGCGCGTCCGGCAGCCGCCGGCTAGGCGCCCCTGGATCACGGCCGGGCACCGGGTCGACCGGCGTGCCGATCGACAGGTCGACGAGCCCGTCCGGGTGCGCCGCTCGCCCGCGCCTTCGCCGGCTCCAGCAGATCCCAGGGAAAGTCAGGCAGCCCGGCCGACACCGCGCCGGCGCGGCGATGGACACCGGGTCAGTGCTCGTGCTCTCGCGGCGGCTGCGCGGCGACGAACGCGAGCGTCCTTGTCGATCTTGCCGACCTTGGACGCGCCACCGGGCGAGCCGAGGTCCTCGAAGAACTCGTAGTTCGCGGCCGTGTAGTCCTTCCACTGCTCCGGCACGTCGTCCTCGTAGAAGATCGCCTCAACCGGGCAGACCGGCTCGCACGCACCGCAGTCGACGCACTCGTCGGGGTGGATGTAGAGCATCCGGTTGCCCTCGTAGATGCAGTCGACCGGGCACTCCTCGATGCACGCCTTGTCGAGCAGGTCCACGCATGGCTCGGCGATGATGTAGGTCACCGGTGGTCCTTCCTCGACCCACTAGCGATCGGCAATTCGTGGGACACGGCACGATCTTCCGGTCTCGGCTCAAGCCTAATATCCCTATGAGCATCGGGATATGACGGCGTACCTCAGATCGGAACCTCGGCGTGTTGCAGGAGGCGTGATCTCGGCCACCGGGTGGTGGTCCGGCACCGCACACCCCTGGGGCCGACCGATGTTCTGGGGCAGCTGACCGCCCTCGACGCGGAACGTCTCCGTGGTCCGCACCGAAGGCGGCGAAGAGCGGGAGAATCCGCCGTACGGACGTGATCGCCGGCAAGCCCATCCCCCGACCGGCCTCCCAAATACTCAGAGATCCTCGCGGTCGAACGAATCGCGGATCGGGCCTGGCCGGCGCCAGAGGTCGAGCAGCTCGGCGACTGGCTGCTGCGCGCCGCCGAAGGCTGGACCAATCGGGCCAACTCGGCCCTCCCGCTCGGCGATGCGGGGCTCCCGCTGGATGAAGCGACGCAAGTGTGCCGGGACTGGTACGTCGCACGCGGCCTTCAACCCAAGATCACTGTCCCGTTGCCGGTCCGCCGCGATATTGCCCGGCACCTCGAGGCGACCGGATGGAGTGCGCAGCCGCTGGTCCGTCGTCAAACCGCCGCCGTCGCGGCGATGATCTCTGATATGAACCCGCCAGTCGAGTTGCTCGAACGACCCTCGGCGCAGTTTCTCGACATCATCCTGGCCCGCAAGGCCGCCCTGCCTGCGTCGGCGGACCACGTGCTGACCTCGGTCCCAGCCGTACGGTTCGCTGAGGCCCGATCCGGCGAGGGCACCCTGCTCGCGGATCACCCGGGGTGCCGTCGTCGAGGACTGGCTGCACGTCGGCCTGGTCGAGGTGATCCCGGAAGCCCGCGGGCGCGGGCTGGCTCGGGCGGCGTCCGTAGCGCTGGCGGCGTGGGCGCTGGATCTTGGTGCGACCCGCGCGGTTTTACAGGTGGAAGACCACAACGTCGCCGCGCGTACGGCTGTACGCGCGCCTCGGGTTCAGCACCCACCACACGTACATCACGTACCACTTCCCGCGCTAACGCCTGCCCGCGCGGCGGATCGCACCGACGGCCCCAAGATCACCCGTGACGCTTCTATAAGGGGGTGGCGTCGGCCACTAGGGTTCGGTGTCGATAACCGGCGGGTGACTCAATCATGATCTGGCCAACGTATGGGGGCGTGTGCCTTTGCGTGACCCGTCCTCGCGGGTTGCCGGCGCCGGCCCAACCCACTCTGCTGGCCTGATCGAAGCCTCGTCCGCGCGTGGCGCGTGACTCATCACAGATCTGCCGCTGGAGTGCCCTTTAGCGGGGCCGGCGCCGTGCGAGTGTCCGCCTCGAGAAAGTCCAGACAACTGTAGTTGATCACGCTGGGCGTGGAAACTTGTGGTCTGGTTGCGCTCGGTGGTGGGCTGGGGTTCCCGCTGGCGCGTGTGTGTTTGACCGGTCACAATCGGCATTCATCGAGGGCTTGGTCCCTCGATGGATGCCCGTGACGTCGCAGGTTCCCTGGAAGTGAAATCCGTGAGAAAGTCTGACGCTGGGACCTGACCCGGAAGGGTCACGCACTGTTGCTACGAGCACGCCGGTCAGAGTTTCTGTTCCCTGACTTGGTCCCCGGGCATCCGCCTAGCCCATACGCATTGCTTGAGGAGGCGGGTCGATGGCAAGGACTAAGAGGGCGCCCGAGGGAGATCCCCGACGAGGAGTATGAGCAGGTCCTCGAGCGGGTCTTGCGCCATCGACGTGGCCAAGGAGTTCGGGCAGGGTGTGTGCGCACGTCCAGGGCGGATGGCAAGCGCGCCAGCACGGTCTTTGCGGTGGACGCGACCACCGGGGACATCCTCAAGCTGGGCGAGTCGTTGCTGGAGCAGGGCATCGAGATGATCACACTGGAGTCCACTTCGGACTATTGGCGCATCTTCTACTACCTGCTGGAGGGGTGCGGGCTGCGGGTGCAGTTGGTCAACGCCCGGGACGTCAAGAACGTCCCGGGACGCGCCAAGTCGGACAAGCTACGACTGTGTCTGGCTGGCCAAGCTGACCGAGCGGGGAATGCTGCGGCCCTCGTTCGTCCCGCCCCACGAAGTGCGAGTTCTGCGCGACTACACCCGCACCCGAGTGGACCTGACCCGCGACCGGACCCGTCACTGGCAGCGGCTGGAGAAGTTGCTCGAAGACGCCTGATCAAGGTCACCGCGGTGGCATCGAAGATCACCACGATGTCTGTGCGGGACATGATCGACGCGCTGATCCCGGGTGAACGTGACCCGCAGGCGCTGGCCGACCTGGCTCGCGGTGTCATGCGGAACAAGCGCCGCGACCTCGTGCGAGGCACTCGACGGCAGGTTCGACGACCACCACGCCGAACTCGCCACGATCCTGCTCGGCCAGATCGACAACCTCACCGCCGAAATCGACCGCCTAACCACTCGCATCGAACAACTCTGTCGACGAACTGCCCACCCGGAGCACCCCGTCGACCCCCACGATGGGGCAACGCCAGCACCAAGCCCGGGCAACGCGCAGCCGGCAACGCCACCAACCCAGCCACGCCCAGCCCTGCAACGACTCGCCGACATCCCGGGATAAACCTCGACGCCGCCGAGGTGATCCTGGCCGAGATCGGCCTCGACATGAGCCGGTTCCCGACCCCGCAGCATCTGTGCTCCTGGGCTCACCTGACCCCGCAGCTCATCCAGTCCGGCAACAAGCACCGCGGCGGCAAGACCTCCAAGGGCAACCCCTACCTCAAAGGCGTACTCGGCGACCGCCGCCGCGACCGCCTCCCGCACCAACACCTTCCTCGGCGAGCGCTACCGCCGCATCGTCAAACGCCGAGGCAAAGCGCAAAGCCCTCGTCGCCGTCGCCCGCTCCATCCTCGTCATCGTCTGGCACCTGCTGGCCAACCCCACCGCCACCTACCACGACATCGGCCCCGACTACTACACAAGCCGCATCGACAAGGAGCGACGCAAGCGCCAACTCATCCAACAACTCGAAGCACTTCCCTGGCCTACAGGTAACCCCTCACCCCAGCCGCCGCCTTCGAACACCGCACACACGGCAGCCCGGCCCAAACATCAGCCGGGCCACCCGCACGCCTTCCGGGGCTGAGGTTGGTTTCCGGTCAGGGAACGCCCCGTGGTGTCAATCCTGGCAGATCGTGTTGATGTCGTTGTCGGCGTGGACGCCCATGCCGACACCCTTACCGCCACGCTGGTCACCGCGGTGGGGGTTTTCGTCGATGAGCTGACGGTGCCGGCCGATGGCCGAGCCCTGTCGTTGTTGGGTGCGTGGGCCGATCGGCACGCGGCCGGCCAGCGTCGGGTCTGGGTCATCGACGGTTCCCGCTCCTACGGCGTGGGGCTGTTGCGCCAACTTCGGGCCACCGGTGAGGCGGTGGCCGAGGCGCCGCGGATCGGCCGTGGGGCTCGCCGGGGCACCGGCAAGTCGGACTCCATCGACGCCGCCTTAATCGCCCGGGCAGCGCTGGCGGCCGGCACCGTGGCTGAGCCGCGGGCCGACGGCATCCGAGAGGCGCTGCGAATCCTGCTGGTGACCCGCCGCCACCACAGCGACACCCGCACCGCCACGGTCAACCTGCTCAAGTCGCTCATCGTCACCGCGGACGAGGATCTGCGCCAGCAGCTGCGCGGCCGGTCCACCGCCGTCCAGCTCGGATACCTGCTGGACCTAGACGATCAGCCCACCAGCAATCAGCTGACCCGCATTATCCGCCAGCAGCTGGTGGACCTGGCCCGGCGCACCGCCGAGCTCGACCGCATCCTCAAAGCGAACAAGGCCGAGATCAACGCCCTCGTCGGGCAGTCCTGTCCCGCCCTCCTCGACGAACCCGGCGTCGGGCCCATCACCGCCGCCACCGCGTTGTGCGCCTGGTCGCATCGCGGCCGAGTCCGCAACGAAGCCGCCTTCGCCGCGCTGGCCGGCACCAACCCCATCCCCGCCAGCTCCGGCAAAACGGTGCGGCACCGACTCAACCGCGGCGGCGACCGCACCCTCAACCGCGCACTACACACCATCGCCACCGTCCGCCGCCGCGTCCACCAACCCACCCGCGACTACGTCGCCCGCCGCACCCACGAAGGCAAGACCGACCCCGAAATCAACCGATGCCTCAAGCGCTACCTCAGCCGCCGACTCTTCAGGATCATGCAAGCGAACGCCACGCTCGCTTGACATTCGCGGTCACAGATCATGATCTGAAGCGGACGAACACGGCGTCGATCATGTGTGCGCGGACATGATCGGCGCAATGATCACCGGCGAGATTAGCGCACGGTGCGGTGTGGGCGCTTCTGGTAGCGCTCTTCGTACCGCTTCAGTCCTCGGCTCTTCCAGTCCTTGCCCGCCACGATCGTGCCGACGGAAGCCCAGGAAGATGCCGATCGCGCCGAGCCCGAGGAACTGCAGGAACTCCCGGACGAACGTGGCCAGGCCTTCTTTGAACGGCGCGCGCTGCCACCGATGAAGGGACCGATGATCAACGAAAGCAGAGCACCCACGGCGGTCGCTGTGCCAAGGTCAAAGAAGATCCGCGAAAACGGGTATCGCACAGCCCAGTAGACGGTGGCACCGATCATCACGAGCACGACCGCGCCGGCTCCGATGTACGCCATGGGGTCCGCACCCAGGTGGCGTTGTCAGAGACGGCGAGACGGCTAATCAGCCGGGATGCCCCATTGATGACGAAGATCGCGACCGCGACCAGGCCCACCCGTACCCAGCGGTTCTTCCACATGTCACCCTCCGTACTCGGCGTGCTCCGCCGCCGGCAACCGAGGCGAATGGTATGGGCACCACCGGGCCACCGTCGACACGGCAACACCTGGTGACACCGTTCGAATAGCCTGCACGCGTGGACCGCGCCGTGACCCCACCAGAGTTCACCATCGCTGCCGAGGACCACGTCGCGCCGTACGCGCGCCGGCTCAGATCGCGCGCGCTCGGCAACCGGCTGCGGGAGAGCCTGTTCTTCCTGCCGATGGTGCCGCTGGTCGGTGCGATCGTGATCGAGGAGGTAGCGGCCGCCATCGACCGGCGCTACTTGGTCGCCGGCATCCTTTGGTCTCGCGTTGCCACCGGACGCGGCGGTGACCCTGCTCGCCACCGTCGCGGGTGCCACGATCACCACGGCTGGGGTCGTCTTCTCGCTGCTGGTGGTCACGCTGCAACTGGCGAGCGGGCAGTTCTCGCCGCGGGTGCTGCGGACGTTCTGGCGCGACCGGTTCGCTCAGGTACTTATCGGCCTGCTGCTGGCGACATTCGCGTTCTGCGTTCTTGCGCTTACGCAAGTCGATACGTCAGCCGCCGAAGCACTCACCGCTAACCGTCCTGCTCGCCGTTCTCCTCGCGTTCGCGTCGATCCTGACGATCGTCGCCTACCTCAACCGGATCACCCGCCAGCAGTACGTCGGTCGCATCATGGGAGCGCATTGGGGCCGAGACGATAACTCTGATCAATGGATTGCCGTACGGGGACGACAGCCGGCGGATCGGGGATCCCGTGAGCCGCCGCCCGATCTGATCACCGCCGGGACGGCACTCGTCGTGCACAGCGTCGAGGACGGCTGGGTGCAGCAGTTGAGCCTTCCGGCCGTGGTCGCCGCGACACCCGCGGGCGCGGTGATCCGGGTTGAGACCCGCGTTGGCAGCTACCTCGTCGCTGGCGAGCCCATCGCCACGATCTGGCCGCCGGCCGGGATGTCGCTGACTCAGCGGCAGGCTGGCAAGGTAACCGCGCCTGATTCGCAATGCGCTCATCATGGGCTACGCGCGGACGATGCAGCAGGATATCGACTTCGGTCTACGCCAGTTGAACGACATCGCCCTGCGCGCGCTGTCTCCGGCGGTCAACGACCCCACGACCGCGATCGAGGCGCTGCTGCGCCTTCGTCGGTCATGCGTCAGTTGGTCCAGGCCGACCTGCCGGCGCAGTCGGTCGCCGCCAGCGACGGCCGGATCCTGCTCAGCCCGTGGGAACTCGACCACGCCGAGTACGTCACGCACGCGTTCGGGCAACTGCGCGTGTACGCCGCGCCGCATCCGCAGGTGGCGACGGCGCTGGTACGGGCGCTGCGCATGCTGCGCGAGGCGAGCACGCAGGCGCTCGCGAGCCAGGAACTCGACCGCCAGCTCGAGCACACCCTCCAGGCCTGCGAGCGGGCGTCGCTACTCCCCGCCGATCTCGAGATGATCCGCGCCGCCGCCACCGCGACCGGTCAGCTTTCCAAGGAAACCCGCAAAATCTGACCGGTACACGAGCGTGAGGTGCGAGCGAAGCGAGCCCCGCAATCGCGAGCAAACGCAAGCTCCAGTCGCGAGCCGAGGCGGCTCAGTGGCGATCTAGCGGCCGGCGGCGCGGCACGAACAGGCGGTAGGCGGTCAGGCCGATGCGTGACGGAACCGGCGAGCAAGTAAACGGTGGCCACCCAGTTCTGCTCGACCAGCACCAGGTCTCCTCAGTGGTTCGCGCCGACATGGCGAGCGAGAGCAGCAGCCAGACCACGCCCGGGATCAGGCTGAGCCACACATTCCCGGTGACCTCGTGGGTGAACCGGATCAGCACCACGAGGCCGGCCACCACGAGGAGCACCGACACCGGGATCAACACGCTGCCGATCCGGAACGGAGTGAGAGAACGCGCCCGCGGCGGCGAGGAGCACGGCACCCCACGCGGCGACCACGATCCCACCGATCTTCAGCCACGGCTCAGCGAATCGCTTCGGCGCCGGCGGCGGACCGACGTCCTGCGACGGCGGTGCCTCGGTCACGCCGACGCCGTCCCCAGGCCTGCGAAAAGATCCGGTCTCCCAGTTGTTGGGTCCTTCCCCGGACCACGTGCACCGACCACCAGTTCGTAGTACTCGACACCCAGGTACTCCTTGCCGAAGCCCTCGGCGAGCGTGAAGAGCCAGGAGTCGGTGGGAATCTGGGTGGCGTGCGCCCGTACCGCGGCCATCTTGGCATCGGCGAATTCCGTGCGCATCGATGCAAGCGGCGATCCGTTCGTCGGGAACCGTGAACGGGATCTGATCCACGTCGGTGACTCCGGCGAACGGGTTGTTGTCGCTCTCGGCAAACCGCTCCAGCCCGGCTTGCATCACGCTGCGCGGGATCGCGGTCCAGTACACCTTGCCGGGCCGAAGCTGGCCTCGGTCGCACAGCTCGGCGGCACGAGTTGCGACCCGGTGGGATTGGATGTGGTCCGGGTGTCCGTACGCGCCGTTGGTGTCGTACGTGACCAGGACCTGCGGGCGTACCTGCGCGCATGATCTCGACCAAGCGGCCCGGCGGCCTCGTCGACATCGGCGCCCCAGAATGCGCCGCGGGTGCTCGTTGGCGGGCAGGCCCATCATGCCGGAGTCGCGGTAGCGGCCCGCGCCGCCGAGGAAGCGGTGGTCGGCTACGCCCAGCGCCGCGCACGCCCGCTCCAGCTCGACCAGGCGGTAGCCGCCGAGCTGGTCGAGCCTCGGACGCGGCCAGCGACGCCAGCTCCGGGACAAAGATCTCGCCCTCCTCGCCGAGGGTGCAGGTGACGAGAGTGACATGCGTCCCGTCGGCGGCGTATCGGGCCATCGTGGCGCCGCCACTGATCGTCTCGTCGTCGGGATGCGCGTGCGACAAACAGAATCCGGCGGGCCGTGCAGCTCCGCGGGGATGGTCACCCGGCCCACTCTACGCGGGCTGTCGTGCGACGATCACGAGGTGACGGTGCCTTCCGACTACCCGGAGCTGGCCGCCCGTACTGCCGGATTCCGGTCCGGCGAACCGCGCGCGGTGACGGTCGGTAGCCGACGGCGCTCGGGTGGTCTTCCTCCGCTCCGGCCGGACCCGAGGACCGAGCCGACGCGCTGTGGGTCTTCGACGTCGCCACCGCCACCGAACGGATGGTCGCCGACCCTCGGCCATGGGCACTGGTACCGGGCGACCTGCCCGACGCCGAACGGGCACTGCGCGAGCGGCTGCGGCTGACGGCCGGCGGGATCGGTTCGTACGCGACCGACCCGCTGGCCCGCGTCGCGGCGTTCAGTCTCGGCGGCGGCTCGTGACGGTCGACTTGCAGGCCGATGCCGGGAGCGCACCGGTGCCACGACTGCGCCGCGGCGGGCGTGCGTAGACCCGCGGCCCGGACCCGACCGGGCAGCGCGTGGCGTACGTGAGCGAAGGTGCGCTGCGAGTGTTCGACCTGACCACGGACGTGGATTCCCTGCTCGCCGGCGAAGCCGGCAACCCGCAGGTGACGCTGGGGACTGGCCGACTTCATCGCGGCCGAGGAGTTCAGCCGGTACCGCGGCTACTGGTGGTCCCCGGACGGAACGGCGGTGCTCGCGGCCCGGGTGGACAAGCACCCGCGTGCAGCGGTGGCACCTGCACGACCCCGCCGATCCGGCCGCACCGCCGACGACCGTCGCCTACCCGTCGGCCGGCACCGCCAACGCCGAGGTGACCCTGCACCTGCTCGACCTCGATGGCGGCTGGGTTGACGTGCACTGGGACCGGGAGACCTACCCCTATCTGGTCGGCGTCTCGTGGTCCGATGTCGGCGGCCCGCTGGTCACCGTCCTCAGGCGACTGCAGCAGCACGGCCTCGTGCTCGCCGTCGACCCGCGCACCGGAGAGACCCAGGTTCACGCCGAGCTGGCCGACCCGCGCTGGGTCGAGCCAGTTCCAGGCTCGCCCGGTCTACCTGCCCGACGGGCGGGTGCTCATCGGCGGCGAGCTGGCCCACGACGGCTACGACGCCCGATGCCTGTTCGCCGACGGCGGCCTGCTCACGCCGGCATCGCTGTACGTGCGGCGGATCTGCGGCCGGTTCGGCACCGACCTGCTCGTAGAGGCGAGCGAAGGCGAGCCCAGCGAGCAGCATCTGTACCGGGTCGGTACCCGTACCGGCAGCGCCCACAGTGGAGGTTGCCCGGATCACCGCTGACCCGGGCTGGCACGTCGGCCACGCCGGTGGCGACACGCTGGTCGTCGGCGCGCTATCGCTGGATCATGCAGGGACACGGTGGACTATCCATTCAGGACAATCCATAGTGGGCGACACTCGGTACCGTCGCAGCCACTCCGCCCTACGCGCCGCGGCCCGCGTTGGAGCGGGTGACCGACCGCCGCCTGCCAACCGGTGTCCTCTACCCGCGCAGCCACGTCGCCGGACGCGAAGCTGCCGGTACTGGTCGACGTGTACGGCGGACCCGGGCACCAGGAGGTCCTGGCGGCACGCGGCCGGTGGCTCGAGCGGCAGTGGTGGGCCGACGCCGGCTTCGCCGTCGTCGTCGTGGACAACCGCGGTACGCCCGGGGTCGCGCCGTCGTTCGAGAAGGTGGTCCACCGCCGGCTGGCCGACGTGATCCTCACCGACCAGGTGGACGCCCTGCTCGCCTTGGCGGACAAGCACTCCGACCTCGACCTGAGCCGGGTGGCGATCCGCGGCTGGTCGTTCGGCGGCTGGCTCGCCGCACTGGCGGTACTGCGGCGACCCGACGTCTACCGATGCGCGATCGTCGGCGCTCCGGTCACCGACTGGACCCTGTACGACACCGCGCTACACCGAGCGCTACCTCGGGCTTGCCGGGCGACGGCTGGCGATGTCTACGCACACAACTCCCTGCTCGAGGCGGCAGCCGAGCCGCCGATACGCCCAGACGAGGCTCGCCCGATGCTGCATCGTTCACGGGCTCGCCGACGACAACGTCGTGGCCGCCCATACCTTGCGGCTGTCCGCTGCGTTGCTCGCGGCTGGCCGCCCGCACTGCGGTGATTCCGTTGACCGGCGCCACCCACTTGGCTGCTGGCGGCGTCGCGCAGCGGCTCCTGCGCCTCGAGCTCGACTACCTCCGCCGCAATCTGTGAGTGCAAGAAAGGTGCCCTTCCATACGTTTTCCTGGCCATGAAGGTGCCTCGGCCTCTGGGAGTCAACGCAACACCGGTGTGAGTGTGTACGGGTTGGACGAGTACGTCGTTGAGGGCCTCGGCTGGGGTGTTCGCCAGCCCAGTGTCCTGCGGGTCGGCCATTGAGTTCTATGGCGACTCGGGCAATGTGCTCGGCGGTGTGCACGGTACAGGTCGGTGCCTTTCGGGAAGTATACTGGCGTAGCAGCCCGTTCGTAGGTTCTCGTTCGTGCCGCGTTGCCAGGGGCTGGCCGGGTCACAGAAGTAGATCGGCATGTTGGTGGCGAACGTGATCTGTCGATGGGCCGCCATCTCGGTCCCCTGGTCCCAGGTCAGCGACCGCCACAGGTGGCTGGGCAGTGTTGCCATCGCAGCGAGCATCGCCGTCTGGACCGCCTCGGCGTTGCTGACCGTCGGGCAGGTGCAGCAGCAGGGTGTAGCGGGTCGTGCGTTCGACCAGCGTGCCGATCGCGGATCGATTGTGTTTGCCGAGGATGAGGTCGCCCTCCCGGTGTCCGGGCACGGCCCGGTCGGCCGCCTCCGCGGGCCGCTCGCTGATCATCACCTTGTCGACGATGCGGCCAGCAGCTCGGCCGCGACGGGGCTTGCGGATCGCCCGCCCGGTACGCAGACATGACGTCAGCTCTCGGCGCAGCGCCCCGCGACCCTGCACGTACAGAGACTGGTGAGATCGTCTCGTGCGACACCTGCATCTCCGGATCGTCGGGAAACTGTGCCCGCAACCGTCGGACGACCTGCTGCGGACTCCACCCGCTGCTCAAGGTCAGTCTGCACCCGATCGCGCAGCCGGATGTTCACCGCCAGTCTTGGCCTGTTTCCGGCCGCCGGGCCAGCCGGTCCGCACGCGACCGTGCCACGTGGCCGCGGTACGCGCCAAACGGCTCGGATGGCGCGGTCGCGGTTGACCTCCCGACTGATCGTGGACGGCGCTCGACCCAGCGCCTAGGCGATCGCCCGACGACTGTGCCCCGCGGCGAGTCCGACCGCGACTCTCCCTCCCGCTCAGCAAGCGACAACCGCCAGCCGCTGGGCTGGGTCAACGCGATGGCAGGCATGCCACCACCCTGCGAGAGCCAGGCTTGGCCACTGTTGATCGACACGCCCGCCAGTCGAGCCGCCTCGGCACAGCTCAACCCGCGCCGAACCTCACGCCAGAACTCCGCTCCCGCTCACGAGCAACCCGCGGACGCCCAAACCCAGTCAACACAGCACCTCCGGACTAGGGCGTTGCACTCGACCGCCGGAGCCGCCCGTGCCCTTCCTCGCGTCCGCGGGCGAAGAGTTCCGTTTAACGCGCGCTGCAAGGGGAATTTCTATGCCGCGCGGGCACGGTGTCATGAAAGGCTGTGGACCATGAGCGAGTTTGAGGCGGCCACCGCCGCCGTCCAGGCCGCCCTCGACGCCGGAGCGAGTTACGCCGACGCGCGGGTGTCATGCACCGACGCACCGAGTCGATGGATGCCCGAAACGGGGAGATCGAGGAACTGAACCAGGTCGAGGACGCCGGCGTCGGGGTGCGAGCCCTGGTCGGGTCGAGCTGGGGGTTCTTCGCCCTGCCGGACCTCTCCGATGCCGCAGCCCGTACCGCCGGGAGCGAAGGCCGCCGCGATCGCCGTCGCCAGTGCGTCCGTGCCGGGTCCGCCGCGGCGCGCATTCCGGCGCCGGTGGTCAGCGGCGACCTGGTCATCGGCGTGCGAGGTCGACCCGCTCGGGGTGCCCCTGTCCGACAAGGGCGATCTGTTGGTATCGCGTCACGGCGACGATGCACGCGGCGGGTGCCGACCAGGCCGAGGGAAGCTACAACGTTTGGGACACCCGAAAATGGTTCGTCTCGCAGCGAGGGCCACCGGATCGACCAGCACATCCGGGAGTGCGGCGCCGGCATCTCCGCGACGGTGATCGGCGACGGCGAGACGCAGCGCCGGTCGTACCCGTCGTACCGCGGCCAGTTCGGCACCCGCGGCTGGGAGCTGATCGACCGAGCTCGACCTGGCCGCGCACGCCGAGCGGATCGCCGACGAGGCGCGAGGCGCTGCTCGACCGCGCCGCGTCTGCCCGGCCGGCGACACCACCCTGATCCTCGGCAGCGAGCAGATGGCGCTGCAGATCCACGAGTCGGTCGGGCACGCGATCGAGCTGGACCGCATCCTCGGCTGGGAGGCGGCGTTCGCCGGTACGTCCTGGCTGGACCTCGGCCAGCTCGGATCCGCTGCGGTACGGCTCGGAGCTGATGAACATCACCATCGACCCGACCATCCCGGGCGCGTTGGGCAGCTTCGGCTACGACGACGAGGGCACGCCCGGCCGCCGCCCGCGACGCCGTCCGCGAACGGCATCTGGGTCGGCGTGCTGGCCGGCCGGGACTCGGCCGCCGTCGCCGGGCTCGACTACGGCGGCAGCGTGCGCTCGGACGGTTGGGCGCGGCTGCCGATGGTCCGGATGACCAACGTCGGCCTCGAGCCGGGTCCGCACACGCCTCGACGAGATGATCGCCGCCACCGAGGACGGCATCCTCATGGACCTCAACCGCTCCTGGTCCATCGACGACAAGCGGCTCAACTTCCAGTTCGGCTGCGAGATCGGCTGGGAGATCAAGAACGGGAAGCTCGGCCGGATGCTGCGCAACCCGACCTACACCGGGCATCGGTCCGCAGTTCTGGCAGTCGATGGACATGCTGTCGGCGATGACGTCGTCGCCTGGGGCACGCCAAACTGCGGCAAGGGGCAGCCCGGCCAGACCGGCCACACTCCGGACACCCGTCGCCGGCCGCGCGGTTCACTAACGTACGGGTGGGGGTGACAGGGTGATGAATCTGAATGTCGCGTCACAGGTGCTTGACCTGGTGCGGGCCGCAAGTTCCGGCGCCGAGGCCGAGGTGCTGGTCGACACCACTGAGCTGGCGCTGACCCGGTTCGCTAACTCGTTCATCCACCAGAACGTCGCCGAGGCGACGACTCGGGTCCGGCTGAGGCTGCACGTGGACGGCCGGACCGCCGCCGGCGACCACGACCATTGTGGACAGTAGTGGACTGCGCGACCTCGTGGAGCGAACGATGGCCGCCGCCCGGCTGTGCCCACCCGACCCCCAATGGCCGGGACTCGCGCCGCCGGCGCCGACCTCGCGCAGTGCCGCCGCTGGATGAGGAGACCGCCACGGCCGACCCAGAGGTGCGCGCGGCTCGGGTCCGCGACTTCGTCGCCGCCGCCGCTGGCCTGAAGACCGCCGGTTACTGCAGCACGCTCCGCTGGGCCACTGCGCTTTGCGAACTCGGCCGGGATGTCGGCTGAGTCGGTGACCGCTCTTGCCGCAATGGACGCGATCGCCCGTTCCGGCTTGGCCGATGGCGTGGCGCGGCTAGCCAGCTCACGCGTGTCCGATGTGGACGGAGGATTACTCGGCGCCCGCGCTGCGACCAAGGCCCGCGCCAGCGTCGACCCCCAGCCCCTTCCGCCCGGACGCTACGAGGTGGTGCTTGAGCCGACCGGCGGTCCTGGACGTGCTCGAGAGCCTGTCGTTCAATGGCTTCAACGGAAAGGCGGTCCACGAGCGTCGCTCGTTCGTCGAGGTGGGCGAGGCCCAATTCGACTCCGCCGTGTCCATCGTCGGACGACCCGTTCGACCCGCGTGGTCTCCGAGTCGCCTTCGATGCTGAAGGAACTCTGAAGTCGCGACGGCACGTTCGTTGACGCCGGTGTGAGCACCGCGGTAGCCCACGACCGTCGCAGTGCGGCCCAGGCGGGCACCGAGTCCACGGGCCACGCGTTGCCGGGGCGCAGCGGCTTTCGGGGCCATCGCGCTGCAACCTCCACCTGCTGCCGGCCGGCGCCGGCCGACAAGCCGCCCGGCGAGGTTGACGGTCCGGCCGCCGACGCCTCGGTCGCCGCAATCGTGAGCCAGGTCGGCCGGGGTCTGCTCATTTCCGACTTCTGGTACACCCGGGTGCTCGACCCGCGGACCCTCATCATCACCGGGCTAACGCGCAACGGCGTGTGGCTCATCGAGGACGGGCAAGTGACCAAACCGGTGCAGAACCTCCGGTTCACCCAGTCGTATCCGCAGGCCCTGGCGCCGGGCGCGGTGCTGGGCGTGGGTGCCCACACGGACGGGCTGCCGTCGGGGTGGGACCAACTCGCGTTCCGGGCGCCGGCACTTCGCCTGGCATCGTGGAACTTCACTGGCAACGCCTCCGGCTGACCCATAACCACCGGTGAGCCCCCACGCCCAGGATGGACGCCCTGATGGCGCTCGCTCACCGGTGAACCCCACGCGCGGGATGGCGCAGGCTGACTGGTGAGCACGATGGGTCGTCGATTCGTCGGTGAGCGCGCCTTCGCGTTGAGCGCGTTGACGGGCTCCGCTACCGTCGTTGTGCCACGCGCCGTGGCCACCCCCGGAGGAGAGCCCTGATGACCGCCGCCGAAGACCCCTGACCCCCAGGAGTCGAGCCCCGCCGCCTCCAGCACCTCGGCAGCAACTGCCGCAAGCGGAACGACCGCGCCGACTGCCCCGGTTGCTCCGGCGAAGGCTGCCCCGGCGCCGCCACGCCCGGCCGCACCGGCGAAGCCGGGCGGTGGCGGCATGGCTGGTGGCGCCTTCGTGGTCGCCACGTGTGCGCTGCTGGTCGCGATCGGTGCCATCGGCGTCTCGGTCTACGCCCTGAAGGTGGCTCGGGACGCGGTGAGCAAAAATGCGGATGCCGCTGCCACGGCCAACACCTCCCTTCGATCGCGACGACCGAACCGGCCGCCGCGGCGCCCAGCGTCGCGGCCACCTCGTCGGGGGCCGCCGCGGGACCTCGGTGCAGTGCTTCCCCGAACTAACACGAGCCGAGCGGAAGATCGACGCGCCGACCGGCTGCAACTCGGCGTACGTGGATGTGGACACCATGGCGATCGGCAACGCCGTGGGACACGAGTTTTACGTGAGCCTCTGCAAGGACCCTGCCAATCGGAGGTCCGCGTTGACCGAACTTCGGGGCCTCAACCAGCGGCCCGAACCCCAGCGCCGGAGGTTTGCGCCTCACTCATCTCCGGTACCTCGACCGCCCGGGAGCTGATCCTCACTGCCAGGGCGGGGCTCACGTTCTGCCTGCTGACGAACAAGTCTGACGCGACGTCGCAGGGTCTGCCCCAGCGCTTGGCCATCATCGAGGTCCGGGACGTCCGGACTGGACCACTCTGTGACGATCGCTGGTGAGTACCTACCGCCTCGGCTGAAAACACTCAAATGTAGGAGATCAGGTCCGCGACCGAGGCCACCACCTGCGACGGTAGGTACGGGAACCGATCGACCTCGTCCGGCGGTCGTCACGCCGCGTGAGCACCAGGAACGTACGCAGCACCGGCCTCGAGGCCGCCGCAGGACGTCGGTGTCCATGCGGTCGCCGACCATCGCCGCTCGTCTCCGAGTGGGCGTCAGATCGTGATTCAGCGCCTCCCGCATCATCAGCGGGTTCGGCTTGCCGACGAAGTACGGCTCGACGCCCGGTCGCCCTGGTGATCAGCGCGGCGACCGAGCCGGCGGCCGGCAGCGGCGCCCTCCGGCGACGGGCCGGTGGCGTCCGGGTTGGTGCAGATGAACCGGGCGCCGTCGTTGATGAGCCGGATCGCCCGCGTGATGCGCCTCGAACGAGTAGTTGCGGGTCTCGCCCGAGCACCACGTAGTCGGGATCGCTGCTCGGTCAGGGTGTAGCCGACCTCGTGCAGCGCCGTGGTCAGCCCGCCTCGCCGATGACGATAGGCCGACCCGCCCGGCCGTTGGGTCTGCAGGAACTGCGGCGGTGGCGAGGGCCGAGGTCCAGATCGCCGACTCGGGCACGTCGATGCCGATGTGGGCCAGCCGCGCCCGCAGGTCGCGCGGCGTGTAGATCGAGTTGTTGGTCAGCACCAGGAACGCCCGGCCGGACTCGCGACAGGCGCCGGATGAACTCGTCCGCGCCGGGATCGAGGCTGCCCTCGTGGATCAGGACGCCATCCATGTCGGTGAGCCAGGACTCGATCGGCTTCCGCTCGGTGCACGGCGCGAGCGTGGCGCCTCACTGCTCGCGCCGTGGCCTCCGGAGTGCGCGTCGCTCGGTCCAGCGCCGGTCGATCGATGCAGCGTGACGGCAGTGAGGTTATCCACAGTTACAGCCGATGGGGTCGGCTGGGCTTCATCACCGCGCTGTCACGCGCGAGACTCCCTTCGCATGTGCTGTCGTAACCCACCGGGCGTAACGTGTGCCGACGCGACGCGGCGCGGCGAGGCGTTTTGCCCGCCTGCGCGCAGCTGCCCACCGAGGAACGTCCTTACCGCTCCGCCCGCCAGGAAGCGATCGACAGATGACGACGACGTCGACCAGACCGGCCGCGCGCGGGCGCCACGGGCGCCCGGCACGGGCGACCACCAGCGAAGACGCTGCGCACCGACCGCTGGTGGTTCGAACCGGCGTACACGGTGGTCGGGCTGTCCGCGTGGCTCATCTGGGGCCTGATCCACACGCTCTTGATCAGGGACTTCTACTTCGCCGAGGGCGCGGCTATCGCTACCTGACGCCGTTCTTCTCGCCCTGCGTCATCAACGCGTGCGACGCCGAGGCGGCGGAGTTCGGCCGGTTCATGCCGGACGTGCTCCTGCTTCCGTACGCGTTCCTCAGCCTGCCGTTCCTGCTGCTGTTCCGGCTCACCTGCTACTACTACCGGCAGGCCTACTACCGGTCGCTTCTGGCTCTCGCCGCCGGCCTGCGCCGTGCCGGACGGCGCACAAGACGTACACCGGCGAGACCCGGTTCCCGCTGGTCGTGCAGAACCTGCACCGGTACGCCTTCTACGCCGCCGTCGATCATCTCGCTGATCAACACCTGGGACGCCGGTCACGTCGTTCCAAGGCACCGAGGGCTTCGGCTTCGGGCCTCGGCAACGTGATCATGCTGGTCGCAACGTGGTGCATGCTGTGGGCCTACACGCGCGTCGTGCCACTCCGTGCCGGCACATCATCGGGCGGGCGGCTCAAGCACTTCTCGCAGCACCCGGTCCGCTACCGGGCGTGGGGCGTTCGTGTCCAAGCTCAACAGGCGACACATGGAGCTGGCCTGGATCACGCTCGGCACGCTGGCGCTGATCGACTTCTACATCCTGGCGATCGCCGCCGACTGGTTCCCCGACCTGCGGTTCATCAACTGAGGGCCTGACCGACATGACCGACCGAACATCGAGACGACACCAGCTACGACGTCGTCGTGATCGGCGCCGGCGGCGCCGGGCTGCGGGCCGCCATCGAGGCCCGGCTCGCCGGCAAGCGGACGGCGATCATCTCGAAGTCGCTGTTCGGCAAGGCGCACACGGTCATGGCCGAGGGCGGCGCCGCGGCGGCGATGGGCAACGTGAACGCCAACGACAACTGGATGGTCCACTACCGCGACACCATGCGCGGCGGCAAGTTCCTGCAACAACTACCGGATGGCCGAGCTGCACGCCAAGGGAGGCGCCGGACCGGGTCTGGGAGCTGGAGACCTACGGCGCGCCTGTTCGACCGCACCAAGGACGGCAAGATCTCGCAGCGCAACTTCGGCGGCCACGAGTACCCCCGGCTGGCCCACGTCGGCGACCGCACCGGCCTGGAGCTGATCCGCACCCTGCAGCAGAAGATCGTGTCGCTGCAGCAGGAGGACTACGGCCGAGTTCGGCGACTACGAGGCCCGGCATGCAGGTCTTCGCCGAGACGCACCATCACCGAGCTGATGCTCGACGACGGACAGGATCGCCGGCTGCGTTCGGCTACTACCGCGGAGTCCGGCGAGCTGCGTCTCGTTCGAGGCGCCCGGCGGTCATCCTGGCCACCGGCGGCGTCGGCAAGTCGTACAAGGTGACGTCGAACTCCTGGGAGTACACCGGCGACGGTCACGCGCTCGCGCTGCGGGCCGGCGCCACGCTGATCAACATGGAGTTCCTGCAGTTCCACCCGACCGGCATGGTCTGGCCGCCCATCGGTGCGCGGGCATCCTGGTCACCGAGTCGGTCCGCGGCGACGGCGGGGTGCTGAAGAACTCCGAGGGCAAGCGGTTCATGTTCGACTACGTGCCCGACGTGTTCCGCCACCAGTACGCGCGAGACCGAGGCCGAGGCCGACCGCTGGTACACCGACCCGGACAACAACAAGCGCCCGCCGGAGCTGCTGCCCCGCGACGAGGTGGCCCGGGCCATCAACTCCGAGGTCAAGGCCGGCCGGGGCACCGCGGCCGGCGGCGTCTTCCTCGACATCGCGTCGCGGCCGCCCGGCCGAGTTCATCCTCAAGCGGCTGCCGTCGATGTACCACCAGTTCAAGGAACTGGCCGATGTCGACATCACCAAGCAGCCCGATGGAGATCGGCCCGACCTGCCACTACGTGATGGGCGGCGTCGAGGTCGACGCCGACAGCGCGGCCACGCCGAACGTGCGCCGGCCTGTTCGCGGCCGGCGAGGTCTCCGGCGGCATGCACGGATCCAACCGGCTCGGCGGCAACTCGCTGTCGGACCTGCTGGTCTTCGGCAAGCGGGCCGGTGAGTACGCCGCCCGCTACGTCGACGAGCTCGGCGGCAGAACCGGCCGCAGGTCGCCCAGGTCCGATGTGGAGGCCGCCGCGGCGACCGCGCTGGCCGCCGCTGGACGGCGGACCAGGGCGAGAACCCGTACGACGCTGTGGCACGACCTGCAGACCGGTGATGCAGGACCTGGTCGGCATCATCCGGCGCAAGCACGAGCTCGAGGAGTCGCTCAAGCGGCTGGCCGAGCCTCAAGGTCCGCAGTCGGCGACCGTCAGGCGCGACCGGCGGCCGCAAGTACAACCCGGGCTGGCACCTCGCGCTGGACCTGCGCAACATGCTCGTCGTGTCGGAGTGCACCGCCAAGGCCGCGCTGGAGCGGGAGGAGTCGCGCGGTGGCCACACCCGCGAGGACTTCCCGGCGATGGACCCGACAGTGGCGCCAGGTCAACCTGGTCTGCTCGCTCGACGGCGACGACGTGCGCATCGACCGCACCAGCCGGTGCCGACGATGCGCGACGACCTGCTGACGCTGTTCGAACGCACCGAGCTGGCGCAAGTACCTGACCGAGGAAGAGCTCGCGGAGTTACTGACGCCCGACCGGGAAGGGTGAGACGTGATGGGAGCCGCTTCGTAAGTTCCGGGTGTGGCGCGGCGACGCGACCGGCGGCGAGCTCGAGGACTTCAAGGTCGAGGTCAACGAGGGCGAGGTCGTGCTCGACGTCATCCACCGGCTGCAGGCGACCCAGACGCCCGACCTCGCCGTGCGGTGGAACTGCAAGGCCGGCAAGTGCGGCTCGTGCTCGATGGAGATCAACGGCAAGCCGCGCCTGGGCTGCATGACGCGGATGTCCACATTCGACGACGGCCGAGACGGTCACGATCACTCCGCTGCGGACGTTCCCGGTCATCCGCGACCTGGTCACCGACGTCTCGTTCAACTACCAGAAGGCGCGCGAGATGCCGGCCTTCGCGCCGCCCGCCGGCGTCGCGCCCGGCGAGTACCGCATGCAGCAGGTCGACGTCGAGCCGCTCGCAGGAGTTCCGCAA
>ERZ1370068.453-contig-1041_pt1 | contig 63970 bp, 99 predicted proteins | sample MGYA00561227_ERZ1370068 | MGnify/ENA primary metagenome ERZ1370068 (study PRJEB38410, sample SAMEA6850437) | metagenome | study: Metagenomic assessment of the ecological functions of the soil: analysis of the soil microbiota associated with the... | reverse complement strand
CAGCCGCTTCGTTCAGTTACGTATTGCTCGGATCGGCAAACACAGGGGCCAGCAGCCATCAGCAAACCGCCGGCATAATCTCGCGGCAACCACGCCACGTGGGCGATCGGCTGACGGCATCGTCGTGCGTAATACGGTTTCATCGGCCACCTCGAACAGAAAGGACGGCGCCGGCCGCAAGGGGATGTGTTGGGCATCGGCGCCCCGGTGGCCGCGAGCAGTCGGCTATGCGGGCTCGGCTCTGTACCAGATTGAACGCGCCATCGACGGCCCGAGCCTCGGGCGTGTTATTGGCGCGCGGTCATGCCTGTCTACTGTTCGCCATCGCGGAACTGTCAATGGAAGATTCGCGCGTGCTGCAAGCGAGTCTAGCGTGAATTCACGTAGGCTGCTGAGGCCAGACAGAGCATGGTAATTGTCTCTCTGTCACTCGTGCTCGTGCGTCGCTGACCCTCCCCGAAGCGGCCCGGCACGCAGCGCCGCTTCCACCGACGCCGTCAACAGTTAATTGCGGCTATTGGTAACGTGCAGGTCAAACCTTAGCACTTGACTGCGCACCCGCAAGTGCTACTTTGCACCCCGTGAAGAAGGACCTTCGCCTCTACCACCTCCGCGTCCGGCTCACGGCCACCGAGCTTGCCGAGCTGGAGCGCTACGCCAACCGCGAGCGCTTGAGCCTCAGCTCCGCCGTGCGTCGGGTCATGCTCCTAGAGGCAGAGCGGACAGAGCAGCCAGAGCAGGCGACCGGGACAGACTGACCCCATGCCAGCCAAGGATCGGCTACTCCACCTTCCTGTTCAACGTCAATGATTGGCTGACGAGTAAGCACGTGGCCTCCATGACGCTGGAGCAGCAGGGCATGTACATGCGCCTGCTCTGCTATGCCTGGCTGAACGACGAGCCCGGCACCCTCGACAACAACCCCGTTCTCCTCGCTGCCCTTGCTGGCGTATCCCCAGAGGTATGGGCTCGCCATAGCGACGCCATAGGCTCGGCATGGGATCGCGATAGCCGCCCTACACGATGGGTACAGATTCGCATGGTTGAGGAGCGAAAAAAGCAGCTTGAGTACCTCGAATCACAACGCTCAAATGAGTGCCCGCGGAGCTCAAAAGCGCTGGGGACATAGTGTTATCCGACCCCATGATTTCGCCAATGGCGAACGCATGGCGAACGATAGCGGTGTTGGTGTTGGGTTAGGTGTTGAAGTACAGGAATCTAAAAGAAACCCCAAACCCCACCGCTAGCGCGGTAGGGACCTCCGGTTTCGCTATCGCGAAAGAACCTCAACGGCAATGACACACCCGCCAGCGAGGGACAAACCAGCTCGGGCGCGGGGGCCTAACCCATCCGAGGGCCGTGGCAGCCGCGGAAGTGGTACGGCGAGAAATGCACCCAGGCCGTAGCGGCTGATTACACGCCCTCAGGTCCAATCTCGATCTCCCCAGGCGGGAGGCGCGGTATCGAACTCCCCGGCGGCGAGTGGAGACCCTTCACGCCCCAAGAGCTGACCGAATGGCAGAGCGCCGTCATGCGCGTTATGGAGCCAAAGCATTGAACCTCAACGACTTCACCTACCACTACAAGCGCCTGTGGCTCGGATTCCGTAAGCCTGAGGTTGACCTTAACTCCCGAGCGCACAATGGCTTTGTTCCGCCACTACAGCCAGTTTTCGCTTCGAGGAGTTCGAGCAGGCGATTGACGCGGGTTGCGGAGGCGAAATTCCCGAGCGCCGCCCAACTCCAGAACCTAGCTAGAACGTCCCAGGATGCCCTCAGAACGAAAAGCGCAGCGAAATTGGTTGGGGATACCAGGAAGGCCCTCAGCGATGTCCTAGGGGCTTCTAGCCCAGCCTGGGCTCCGGGAGAAGCCGAAGCTGCGAAGGAGCTGGTAAATATTTGTTCGCATTGCTGGGAAAATGGGCTCGGCCCAGAGGCTGCCGCCGAGATGCTTGAGGCCATTCTCCCCGAGCATCCCAGCCTCCGTCCCGAGCTGAGAATATTGCACCGCATGGCAAGCATTGGCGCAATGCGTGGGGGCAATACTTCTGCCAAGATGCGACTCCAGAAATGAAACAACATCACGGACTTGAGCCCTGTGACTGCGAGGATTGCACGAAGGCTAGCCCAGGCTCTACAACCCCGCCAGATCCTAACTGGTGGTGGAGGCGCTGATGATGCTCAAGACCGATGTGGATAACCGCCTCGTGGATGCGCTTCAGGGCATCGCTGGAGGTGACCGGCTTCTCCCGATCCTTCGCTGCCAAGAACGATCGACCGGAGAGCTGTGCGCGCGGCCAGCCAATTACGTTGCCTACGCTGGCGTCGGTTACGTCGTCGTCTCGTGATCGGTGCATGCGCTTCTATGCCGACTCCCACAAGATAGAACTACCTGCGGATCTTGATGTTGTTGTCGGAAATCTCCGTGACCAGGCTCGCAATGCGCCTCGAATTGCTCAACACTAACCGCGCGTGTCAAAGATGACACACTCCAACAGGGTGCAGCCTTGACCGAAGCGCTTGAGCCTCGGCTAATTCTTCGCGGCGGGCGGGGTTGCCGCATATGCCGCGACCCTCGTGTCGGGGAGATGGAGGCGGCGCTGATTTCAGGCACACCCGTGCTCCACGTGGCACGCGACTTCGGCGCGAACTACGACTCGCTCCGTGGTCACGTCCGGCGCCACCTGCCGGCAGCGCTTGAAGAGGCCATCGATCCGCGCGACATCCCGCGGCTGCACACGCTGCGCGAGCGGCCTTGAGATCCTCCTGCACAACGCTGCGAACCACGCTCGGCCGATGCGCGCGAGCGGCACGATCATGGAGCGCGTGGCGGCCGCCAACACCGTGCTCAAGATCCAGGAATCGATTGGCCGGCGCACGGGCGAGATCAAGAGCCCGAGCGAGGAGGCTGTGTTTGCGCGGCTCGGGGCGAGTGAGAACGAAGTGAAGGTGGCACTCGACATGGCGCGGGCGAACAAGTCGCGCTCGCTCGATGACCATCTGTACAACTGCATGAAGCTGGTACCGAGTTCATATTGGACCAGAGGCCGGAGCTGCGACAGGAGGCTGCAGCGGAGTTGTTGCCCGTGCTGAAGGAGCCGGAGGCTCTGCCTGCGCGAACGAACGGAGCGCATTAACATGTCCGGCAAGCACAAGAGAAAACTGGCGTGGGCTGTCGTAGTGCATATGTCACGAGGAGCCTCGGCATATGCAGTTGCCCATGAAATCTACAAACACCTCGGACTTGTCGCATGGGTTGTGAAGGAAAACGACAAGATGCGCGACGGCATGGAGGAGGCGGAGGTGTGCGTAACCGCGCCCGATAAAGCGGTCCTCACCGACAGCGGGATCGACTACACGAAACTGCTGGCCGATATAATGGCCGGGAAAGAGAACACATGATCTGGATCGCATTCGCATTGCTCGCGGTAGGCGTTACGTCCTCCATCATCTTTCTCGCGAGCAAAGCCAAATATTGGATGACGGCGCTGCGGTCCGATGTGACTACTGTGCGCAAGAACATTTTGGGCATAGAATCCACAATGGCGGGCATCGCGGCCGAGCGCCCGCTTATCGACCACGCTCACGAATCACTGCGTGTCATGCATGAGACGGTCGCGACTCTGCACGCAGCGCTCGCAAAGCCAGAAGTCAAGCCCGAACCGCTCCCGCCGCTGCCAGCCTGCTCGTGCGGCAGCCTCGATCTCCTCACGCTCACCGGCCAGCGCACGCGCATCGTCTGCTGCCAGCGCTGCGGCCTCGTGTTCGGTGTCGATGCCGCGGGTGTACGCTTCGTACGTCATTCTGAGGCGATCCCCGAGTATGCAACGCAACGCGCCGCGCGCACGTTGGCGCTACGAGGAGATGAAGCACGCGATGGATGCGAAGCGGCCGGAGACGACCGCGAGCGCGCGAGCCGCTGGGGAGGCCGATCACGTGAGCGGATTCGTCGCGCTCGCCGAGCCGACGCGCTGTGCCACGTGCGGCGCCGCATTGCTCAGAAGCGCGCGCGCGTACCTGTACGGCGATTGCCGAGTGGAGTGCGTGCCGTGCCGCTTCAAGGCCGAGCGCGCGGACAAGCCGTTATCGCAGCAAGACCTATTCGGAGGAGGATAAGATGCCACCGAGCAAGTACGAAGTCAAAACCTAAGCCGACCGCGTATCGCAAGCGCAGCAAGCCGCCCGACACCGGTGGCTATTCTCGGACTGGCGAAGCGTCTGCCGCCGGATGCGGAAACGCCCAGAGTCGGTCGCGAGACGTAATGCGCGCTACGCGCCTCTCACGCGGCAGAAGGGCGCGAGAGTTGGCGGGAGGCGGAAGGACAATCCGCCAGTAGTGAAGAGCCGATCGCGAGGCCATCAGGCGCAAGCTCTACGAGAATGTAATGGCGAGGTCGACGACGACACGTTAGCCATTCTGATTTGTTGCTGGATTGTCGGCGAGATTGCGACCGATGCCGAGATCGACGTGCTCGATGGACGCCACATTGTGACGCGATGCAAATGCTCAACCGCATCGTGCATACACCCGAGCGCACGGATGCGCGGACTAACTGGCCTGACTAATTGGCGGCGGAGTATGGCCGCGATTGACCTCGAAGCGGCCGGCGCTCAGGCGCTCGCTGGCCTGTCGCTCCGAGAAGATCAGCCGATCGCGTTCTGGAAACATTCGAGCGAGGCCACGCGCAAGGCTAGCGCTGCGGTCACGCGCAGGCTCGAAACCTACATCCGTGCCGGCTCGCTCGGAGGCAAGACCGAATGGGGCGCTGCGATGGGCTGCGCCTACGCGCTCCGCATGTCCGTGCTCGACGGCATCAAGTTGCCGCGTATCAGGAAGAAGCGCGTCACGGGCGTCGTACTGCGCCTCGACTATCCGCAGCAGAAGTTCAGCGTACAGCCCGCCTACCTGCGCCTGCTCGGCAACTGGCCGCACAAGATCCGCTGGAAGCAGGATGGCATTGTAGGCTCGCTCACCGTCAAGCCGATCGGCGCTACCGACGACGAATCGACGTGGAGCGAGGTCAGCTTCATCTCGCAGGCGAATCTCAAGGCCGGCACCGGAGCGCGCGGAGTGGACTGGGTGCACGCCGATGAGCCGCCGGTCGAGCGCGTATGGCGCGAGTTCCGCAAGGCCGCGCACGCGGGCGAGTACATCTACCTGTGGATCACGGCCACGCCGCTCTACGTGTCGCAATACGGTTGGCTGCGCGACGAGTATGAAAAGCAGTACGAGGGGCGCGAGCATCACGGGCGGATCGAGCTTCAGGCTGCGCAGCCTCTACTACGATCCGGCAACGGGAGAGCGCAAGAGCGATAACGCGGCGCTGACGACCGAGGATCTGCAGCAGCTCGAATGGCGATACGAGAAGGACAATGCTGCGCGAGGCTCGCTGGGCGGGTGAGTACGTCGATGCCGCGAACGACAACCCGTACGACCGCGCCGATGTTGCTCAAGATGAAAGAGGCGTGGGCGGTAGCGCCCGATCCGTGGGAAGTGAGCGTGCGGCGCGAGACGGAGCGCAGCGCGTCAGGGCCTGATCATCATGCGAGCGAAGGCCAACGTCGACGTGTGGACGCCGCCGCGGCACTGGACTGAGGGCCGACATCACGGTCGATCCGAGCGCGCGGCATCAACTCGAAGAACCACGATCCGGGCGGCATCATCGCTACCGACGAGGCAACGGGCGACCTCCTCGCCATGTACGTCGGCTACCTCGGCAGCTACGGGCTCGGGCGGCTGGCGGCGATCATGGCGCGGCAGTACGGCGAGGGCTGGGTCGACTTCGAGAACAACGGCGGCTATGGCGAGGGCGTCGCGCGCGGACTGGCGGCGGCCGGCTACACAAAGATCCGGCGTCAGCGGATCGAGCTCGAAAAGGGCCGGTGGGAGACGCGGCTCGGCTGGACGACGACGGCACGGTCGCGCGGCAGCGGTATCAGCGCGATTCAGGACTGGATCGCGGCCTTCGACGAGGGCCAACCCTACGCTATGTGCCGCAGTGCCAAGCTGTTCGACTGCCTGACCGATGTGCTGATCGACAAGAACGGCAAGCCGGTGGCCGCACCCGGCATGCACGATGAGCTGCAAACCGTTTGGGGGCAGAGGCTTAGGAACAAGGCTGGGGCGAAGCCGACGCAGGAGGAGCAGCGGGCGCGGGAGGCAGGACGCAAGCGCTGGCGGAGACGCGGCGCCGGCCAGTCGACAACGCCGTGCAGGGCGAGCTGACGATTGCGCGGCTGGGGGCGATGCAGCAGGCGAGGCCGCGGGCGCGGCACGGTGCACCGCGTCGATCGAGCGGCCGGGTGGCTAAACTAGCGGGAAAAGTCGGATGCTTAGCTAAAGGTCGGGGCGAGTACCGGCCGCTGGCATCGCCCCTAGTTTTTGCCGCCGCGGAACTGAGTCGCCTGCGCCGACTCTCGGAAGTCTGCCACGCAGGACGTGAAACGAAACGGGCACGGCCGCAGTCTAACGGTCGCGCCCGCCTCACTGCGCTCCCCCACTCACAGGAAGCCGCCCCGGGGTTCGATCCCGTTGCGCCGCGCACAGTAGCGCCGTGCATTGCGTATTGCAAGGCCGGAGCGAGCGGCGTACGCTACCGGCGGCTGGCTGCCATCCTCTCAGGAGGTATCTCGCGCATGAAGCGCCTCACCGCAGTCTTGCTCGCTCTCGCGAGCCTCGTTCGTCGGCAGCCTCGTACTGGGCAAGGTTTGTCCGCCGTCGCTTTTTCAGTCGCGGATCAGCTGGCAACGGCTCAACTTCCGCACCATCGGCCTCGGCCACTGCGCGAAATCCGGATGGGCGGCGCCGTACCTCGCGCCCGGCTTCACGGATTCAGTGGTTTTTCGCAGGGCGCAGCGGGCCTCACGACGTACGACACCACGGCAGCGTATCCCATCAAGGAATTCGCCTTTGCGCCGGCAGCGTTCGCATCGCAGGCAACGGGCGAGACACGCCCGCAGTGCCGTGGCTCATCCTCGCGGCTGTCGCAAGACGCATTGCCGACCTGGAGACCAGCAACGACGCCCGTGCGGTCGTCGACGCGGTGGTCGGCTCGCTCACGCGCTCGGCCTGAAAGTCGTGGCCGAGGGTGTCGAGACAGTGGGCAGTGCGACATCCTGCTTTCGAGCTCGGCTGCGACGAGCTGCAGGGTTTTAACTTCGCCCGGCCGATGCCGGCAAACCCTGCTCGCCTGGGCCACCGGCACCAAGCCAGACAGCGCGGTCGACTTTTCGCATTCGACGCTGCTTTCGAAACGGCTCTGATCGCCTGGCCGCAGCGCCGGTTCTCCTACTGCCTGAGAGCGTCCTTTGCGCAGGCTCAACGGCTCCAACAATGGTCCGCATGCGCGCCACGCCAGCGCGCGACTACGGAGACACCGTGGGCGTTCCTCTTTCCCTCAGCGTCAACGGCAAGGCGGTCAGCGCAGCGTCGACCCGCGCACCTTCGCTCGTCAGTTCATACGTGAACAGCCTGCAACTGACCGGCACCCACGTCGGCTGCGACACCGCGCAGTGCGGCGCCTGCACCGTGCACCTGAACGGCCGCGCGGTCAAGGCGTGCTCGATGCTCGCCGCTGCAGGCGCAGGGCGCGACGGTCACGACGATCGAGGGCCTGGCCAAGAACGGCGACGCTGCATCCGATGCAGGCGGCGTTCCGCGAGTGCCACGGCCTGCAGTGCGGCTTCTGCACGCCGGGCATGGTGATGTCGGCGGTGCAGCTGCTGAAGGACAACCCGAAGGCGAGCGAGGAGCGAGATCCGCGAGGGCCTGGACGGCAACATCTGCCGCTGCACCGGCTACCACAACATCGTCAAGGCGATCCAGTTCTGCCAGTCGCGGCCAAGACGTCGCACGGCCTGAAGGAGCAGAGACATGAACGACATGACCTGTCCCAACGTCGCCACCGGCTCCGATCGGCCAAGTCCGTGCAGCGGCGCGAGGACCGCCGCTTCCTCACCGGCGCCGGCCAGTACACCGACGACGTCGTGCTGCCGGGCCAGACCTACGGCGTGCTTCCTGCGCTCGCCCGCACGCGCACGCGCGCATCAGCTCGATCGACCTCGACGAGGCGCAGAAGGCGCCCGGCGTGCGTCGAGATCTTCACCGGCGCCGACCTGGCCGAGGCCAAGGTCGGCGGGCTGCCGTGCGGCTGGCTGATCCACAGCAAGGACGGCACGCCGATGAAGGAGCCGGCGCACCCGGTGCTCGCGCAGGGCAAGGTGCGCCACGTCGGCGACCAGGTCGCGCTGGTCGTCGCCGAGACGCTGCTGCAGGCGAAGGACGCCGCCGAGCTGATCGAGGTCGACTACGAAGAGCTGCCCGCGGTGATCGACATCACGCAAGGCCGACGGCGCGGCGCGCCGGTGCACGACGATGTGCCGGACAACGTCTGCTACGACTGGGGCCACGGCAACAAGGACGCGGTCGACGCCGCGTTCGCAAGGCCGCGCCAACGTCACGCAAGCTCGACGTTCGTCAACAACCGGCTGATCCCGAACGCGATGGAGCCGCGCGCCGCCAACGCGAGCTACACCGGCACGACGAGAGCTACACGCTCTACGTCGCGAACCAGAACCCGCACGTCGAGCGCCTGCTGATGGTGCGCGTTCGTGCTCGGCCTGCCGGAGTCGAAGGTGCGCGTGATCGCGCCCGACGTCGGCGGCGGCTTCGGCTCGAAGATCTTCCTGTATCCGGAAGACGTCGCGCTGGTCTGGGCGAGCAAGCGCGTCGGCCGGCCGATCAAGTGGACGGCCGAGCGCAGCGAATCGTTCCTCACCGACGCGCACGGCCGCGACCACGTCACGACCGCCGAGCTCGCGATCGACGCGCAGGGCAACTTCCTCGCGCTGCGCGTGAAGACGATCGCCAACATGGGCGCGTACCTGTCGACCTTCGCGTCGAGCGTGCCGACGATCCTGTACGCGACGCTGCTCGCCGGCCAGTACAAGACGCCGGCGATCTACGCCGAGGTCAAGGCGGTGTTCACCAACACCGCGCCGGTCGACGCCGTACCGCGGCGCCGGCCGGCCCGAGGCGACCTACGTCGTCGAGCGCATCGTCGAGCAGGCGGCGCGCGACATGAAGATGGACCCGGCCGACGATCCGCCGCCAGAACTTCATCACCGAGTTCCCGTACGCGACGCCGGTCGGCCTGACCTACGACACCGGCAACTACGCGGCGCACCTCGACAAGGCGATGCGAGATGGCCGACGTCGCCGGCTTCCCGGCGCGCAAGGCCGCGTCGGCGGCGAAGGGCAAGAAGCGCGGCCTCGGCTACGCGTGCTACATCGAGGCCTGCGGGCTCGCGCCGAGCAACATCGCCGGCGCGCTCGGCGCGCGCGCCGGGCTGTTCGAAGCCGGCGAGGTGCGCGTGCATCCGACCGGCACGGTGACGGTCTTCACCGGCTCGCACAGCCACGGCCAGGGCCACGAGACGACGTTCGCGCAGGTGGTCGCGGCGCAAGCCTCGGCATCCCGGTCGAGAACGTCGAGATCGTGCACGGCGACACCGGCCGCGTGCCGTTCGGCATGGGCACCTACGGCAGCCGCTCGCTCGCGGTCGGCGGCACCGCGATCGTCAAGGCGGTCGACAAGATCATCGCCAAGGGCAAGAAGATCGCCGCGCACCTGCTCGAGGCGGCCGACACCGACATCGAGTTCGAGAACGGCGAGTTCAAGGTCGCGGGCACCGACAAGAAGGTGCCGTTCGGGCATCGGTGGCGCTGACCGCCTACGTGCCGCACAACTACCCGCTCGACAAGCTCGAGCCCGGGCCTGAACGAAAACGCGTTCTACGACCCGACCAACTTCACCTACCCGGCCGGCAGCTACGTCTGCGAGGTCGAGGTCGACCCGACACCGGCAAGGTGAAGATCGAGCAGTTCGTCCGCGGTCGACGACTTCGGCAACATCGTCAACCCGATGATCGTCGAGGGCCAGGTGCACGGCGGCATCGCGCAGGGGCTCGGCCAGGCGATGATGGAAGCCTGCGCCTACGACACCGACTCGGGCCAGCTGCTGACCGGCTCGTACATGGACTACGCGATGCCGCGCGCGGTCGACATCCCGAGCTTCAAGGTCGCGACGACCGTCACGCCGTGCAGCCACAACCCGCTCGGCGTGAAGGGCTGCGGCGAGGCCGGTGCGATCGGCTCGCCGCCGGCCTACATCAACGCGCTGACCGACGCGCTCGGCGTCGCGCGACATCGCGATGCCGGCGACGCCGGAACGCGTCTGGCGCGCCGCCAACGGCTGCCCGCCTGATCGAGACACGAGGAGACAGCACATGTACTGCCTTCGACTACCAACGCCGCCGAGCACGCGCGACGCCGCGGCAAGCGCGCTACCAGCGGCGACGCGCGCTATCTGGCCGGCGGGCAGAGCCTGATCCAGGCGATGAAGCTGCGCCTGTCGCAGTCCGAACGCCTGGTCGACCTCGGCGGCATCGCCGACCTGAAAGACGATCACGCGTCGACGGCAGCAGCGTCGTCGATCGGCGCGATGGCGACGCACGCGGCGGTCGCGCTCGTCGGCCGACGTCGAAGCGCGCCATCCCGGCGCTCGCCGAGCTCGCCGGCGGCATCGGCGACCCGATGGTGCGCAACATGGGCACGATCGGCGGCTCGATCGCCAACGCCGACCCGGCGGCGTGCTATCCGGCGGCGGTGCTCGGGCTCGGCGCGACGGTGCAGACCGACCAGCGCAGCGATCGCCGGCCGACGCGTTCTTCACCGGCCTGTACGAGACGGCGCTGCAGCCGGGCGAGCTGATCACCGCGGTCGAGCTTCCCGGCGGCGCAGAAGGCGGCGTACGTCGAAGTACCGGCAGCCGGCGTCGCGCTTCGCGCTGATCGGCGTGTTCGTCGCGCAGACGGCCGGCGGCGTGCGCGTCGCGTCGTGACCGGCGCGAAGGGCAGCGTGTTCCGCGCGACCGAGATCGAGGACGGCGCTCGCGCAAGAGCTTCACGCCCGAGGCGGCGAAGGCGGTCAAGATGCCGACGACCGACATCAACAGCGACATGCACGGCTCGGCCGAGTACCGCGCCGCGATGATCAGCGTGATGGCGTCGCGCGCGGTCGCGGCGGCGCTCGCGCGCTGAGGCGTCGGCCGCGCCGGCGCGGCGGCGCGGCGTCGCGGATGCTGCGCATGACCACGCACGCCGCACGCTGCCCGACTCGGTCGACGCGGTCGTCGCGCTGCTCGCGGCCGAGAACTACGTCTGCGACCGGCGCCTCGCGACCGCGCTGTTCCTGAGCCTCAAGCTCGCGCGGCCGCTGTTCCTCGAGGGCGAGCCGGGCGTCGGCAAGACCGAGCTCGCGAAGACGCTCGCCGCGCGCGCTGGACGACGCTGCTGCTGCGCGTGCAGTGCTACGAGGGCCTCGACGTCGCGCAGACCGCGTACGAGTGGAACGTCGCGCGCCAGATGATCGAGATCCGCCTCGCCGAGGCGGCGCACGACGGTCGGCGACGCGGTCGATCGCGCGAGCGCCTGCGCGACAGCCTGTACGCGCGCAGCATGCTGATCGAGCGGCCGCTGCTGCAGGCGCTGACGCAGGAGCGCATCGCCGGTGCTGCTGATCGACGAGCTCGACCGCGCCGACGAACCGTTCGACGCCTTCCTGCTCGAGGTGCTCGCCGAGAACCAGATCACCATCCCCGAGCTCGGCACGGTCAAGGCGATGCGCGCCGCCGATCGTCGTCATCACGAGCAACCGCACGCGCGAGATCCACGACGCGCTGAAGCGCCGCTGCCTGTACCACTGGGTCGACTATCCCGACGCGTCGAGCGCGAGCTCGAGATCGTGCGCCTGCAGCGCGCCGGGCGCGGCCGAGCGGCTCGTACGCTGCAGGTCGTCGAGTTCGTGCAGCGCATGCGCACGCTCGACCTGTTCAAGGCGCCGGGCGTCGCCGAGACGATCGACTGGACCAACGCGCTGGTCGCGCTCAACGCGATCCGCCTCGACCCGGCGACGGTGCACGACACGCTCGGCGTGCTGCTCAAGTACCAGCGACGACATCGCCAAGCTGCAGAGCGGCGACACGGCGAAGCTGCTCGACGAGCTGCAGGCGACGACGCGGCCTGGCTGGATTGACCCGGATGCTTCGCTGAGAACGTCGTCCACTTCGCGCGCGTGCTGCGCGACGCCGGCGTGCCGGTCGGGCCGGACCGGGTGCTCGCCGCGCTCGACGGCGATCGAGGCGCGTCGGCTCTCGACCGGCGCGACGACGTCCACGCGGCGCTCTCGCGCGGTGATGCTCGACCGGCCACGAGCAGCAGGCGCTCTTCGACGCCGCGTTCGACGCGTTCTGGCGCGATCCGAAGCTGCTCGAGCAGCTGATGTACCTGCTGCTGCCGAAGATCAGCGGCCGCGGCGACAAGAGCGCGCGCCGCGCGCCGAACCGCCTTGCCGACGCGCTCGCGCCGCCGCGCGCGCCGAGCGCCGCGCGAACCCGGCGAACCAGACCGCCGACGAGGAGACTCGAGTTCGAGACGACGCTTCACCTTCTCCGGACCGCGAGCGCCTGCAGCAGGCCGACTTTCGAGATCGATGACGGCGGCCGAGTTCGAGCTCGCGAAGAAGCATCGCCGAGGAGCTGCCGCTGCCGGTGCGCCGGTGCGCCGGCGCCGCCACGAGGCGCGCGCGCGCGGCACGCTCGACCTGCGCCGCACCATGCTGGCGCATGGCGCGCCAGCCGCAGACGCTGCCGCCGCGCTTCACGCGGCCGCGCGCGCGAGATGCCGACGCTCGTCGTGCTGCTCGACATCTCGGGCTCGATGGAGCGCTACGCGCGCCTGCTGCTGCACTACGTGCACGGCCTGACGCGGCGCTACCTGAAGGTCCACACGCTGACCTTCGGCACGCGCCTGACCAACATCACCCGCAGCCTGCAGCACCGCGATCCCGACGTCGCGCTGCAGCTGGCCGACGGCGCAGGTGCACGACTGGAAGGGCGGCACGCGCATCGCGTCCTGCCTCGACGAGTTCAACCAGCGCTGGGCGCGGCGCCTGCTCGGCGCTCGAACGCCGCGGTGCTGCTGATGACCGACGGCCTCGACCGCGACGAGCACGGCGACGCTGACGCACGCGCCGCCGCGCAGCTGCGGCGCTGCGCGCACCAGATCGTCTGGCTCAACCCGCTGCTGCGCTTCGACGCGCTTCGAGCCGCGCGCCGCCGGCGTGCGCGCGCTGCTGCCGCATGTCGACCGCTTCCTGCCGGTGCACAACCTCGCCAGCCTCGCCGACCTCGGCCGGGCGCCTGCGGCGCGCCGGTCCGGTCGCTCCCGTCCTCGCTGCTGGCGACTGACCGGACGATCCATGGAACTGCAAGGCGAACGACTCGATCCCGCGCCTCGTCGACGCGACCTGGGCCGCGCTCAACGACCCCGGAGATGCTGAAGGCCTGCATCGCCGGCTGCGAGTCGCTCGAGCGCACCGGCGACGACGCCTACACGGCGGTCGTGCGCGCTGAAGATCGGCCCGGTCAGCGCGCGCTTCAAGGGCAACTCTGAAGATGACCAACGTCCAGGCGCCGAACGGCTACACGATCAACTTCGACGGCCAGGGCGGCGTCGCCGGCTTCGGCAAGGGCTCGGCCGACGTGGCGCTGACGCCGCAGGGCGACGAGCAGACGCTGCTCAAGCTACAACGCCCGGGCGCGACGGTCGGCGGCAAGATGGCGCAGATCGGCTCGCGGCTGATCGACGCGGCCGCCGGCAAAGATCACCGAGGACTTCTTCAAGGCCTTCGAGGCGCAGCTGCAGGCCGGCAACGCGCCTGCGGCGGACGCCGCGGCGGTGCCGGCTGACCAGGGCGCGCCGGCCAGGGCGACCGGCGTCGCCAAGCTGTGGTGGCTGATCGGCGGCGGTCGTCGTGCTGCCGCGATCACGTCTGACTTACGCTTCTGAAGCAATGAGGAAGTCGCGTGATGGACAGTCTCGATCTGCAGGTGCTCGGCCAGGCGCGCGACTGGTTCGCGCAGGGCCACAAGGTCGTGGCTCGTCACGGTGATCGAGACCTGGGGCTCGGCGCCGCGCCCGCCCGGTGCGCTGCTGTGCCTGCGCGGCGACGGGCTCGGTCGTCGGCTCGGTCTCGGGCGGCTGCGTCGAGGACGACCTGATCGACCGCGCTGCGCCACGGCGAGCGCGTCGCCAGCCGTCGCTGATCGCCTACGGCGTCACCAAGGAAGAGGCCGCGCGCTTCGGCCTGCCGTGCGGCGGCAACCTGCGCCTGGTGCAGGAGCCGCTGCGCAGACGTCGCCTGGATCGACGAGGTGCTCGACGCGCACCGCGCGCCACGAGCTGGTCGCGCGCGCGCTCGATCTCGCCACCGGCGAGGTGCACGATCGAGCGCCGCGTCGCGCGGCGATGCGTTCGCGTTCGACGGCCAGACGCTGCGCGCGCTGTTCGGCCCGCGCTGGCGGCTGCTGATCATCGGCGCCGGGCAGCTCTCGCGCGCGGTCGCGCAGATGGCGCTGGCGCTCGACTTCGAGGTGATCTGCTGCGACCCGCGCGAGGAGTACAACCTGACCTGGGACGTGCCCGGCACGACCTTCAGCAAGGCGATGCCCGACGACCTCGTGATCGAGCTGCAGCTCGACCCGCACAGCGCCGTCGTCGCCGTCACGCACGATCCCAAGCTCGACGACCTGGTGCTGCTCGAGGCGCTGAAGTCGCCGGCGTTCTACATCGGCGCGCTCGGCTCGCGCGGCAACACCGCGAAGCGCGCGCGAGCGGCTCGCGCTGTTCGACCTGTCGCCGCGCGGAGATCGACCGCCTGCACGGGCCGATCGGTCTCGACATCGGCAGCAAGACGCCGGCCGAGATCGCGGTGTCGATCGTCGCCGAGATCGTCGCGGTGAAGAACGGCGTGCTGCTGACGCAGAAGAAGGACGGGCTCGTCGGTGCCGGCGCCGCGCCGTCAAAGCTGAAAGCCTAACGCGGCTTTAGCCCCTCGCCGAGGTCGCGCAGCCAACCAGCCGCCCGCGGCCTGGTGCTCGCGCGCGCTCAGGTGCTCGCGCTCTGAATCCACGCGACGAACCTCGCGCGATCGCGCGCGCCGGTCGTGGAACGCGACCCATCAGCCTCTCCCCAGTTCAGGAAGAGGCTGCGGCTGTCAGAGGCTCGCCGAGCCGTGGCCAGCGCCATCGTGTGGTCGACGATCGCGAGCTTCGCGTGCAGCATCTGCGGCGCGAGGTGCCAGATGCGCGCTGCCGGCGGCTCGACATACGCAGCGCGCGACGGCTGCGCGCGGCGTCCGGACACTGACGGTGGTTCGAACGCGCGCGGCAGCAGCAGGTCGACCGTCAACGCCGCGGCGCGCGGCCAGGCACACCAGCGCCTGCAGCAGCGCCGCATCGCTGGGGCACGAAGTACGGCGCGACCGGCGCGATACGTTCGCGCGCCCGGTAGGCCGCCGTGACGAGCAGCGAGTACGACGGCGTCGTCGATCTTGGTCGGGGCCGGATGCGATCGGCTGTGCGCTGGTGGCGGCGAGAGACGCTTCGCCGCCGTCGGTTTGGCGCCGGCCGCCGGCAGGGGCGCGCTGCGCTGAACTGCCCGCGGCGCCGGCACGGTCCGCGCGAACAGCGCGTCGAAGGTCTCGCTCGGCAGCGCGCCGCTCGTCGGCGCGGCGATCGCCTTGCGGCCGGTCGCGAAGCGCCCAGTCGTGGTCGAACAGCGCCAGCGCTTGCTGTGCGACCAGGTCGCCGTGCGCAGGTCGAAGCTCAGGTCGTGCCACGCGCTGCCGGTCGCGGGCATCAGCGTGGCCGCCGACCAGTTATTCGGCGCGAGCGCTGCCGCCGCACGCACAGCTGAGCGCGCCGTCGGCCGCCGCGTCGGCGATCAGCGGCTTGCGGTGGTCGCGCAGGTTGCTGCGCCCCTTCAGCCGGCGAATGCAGCGGCGGCACGAACAGCACGACGCTGCGCGCCGGCCGCGACGCAGCGGCGCGAGGTCGGGCCGGCCGCCCATCCAGCGGCCCAGCCCGTCGAGGCAGCACGCGCACGCTGCACGCCCGCGCGCGCCTTCAGCGCGCGAGAGCCGCTCGATCACCGCGCGCGTGACCGCGTCAGCGCCCGGATGATGAAGGTGCACAGGTCGATCGTGTGCAACGCGCCGTCTGATCGTTCTGCCACAGCGCCTCGAGAGCCTCGCGGCCGCCGGCATGCGTTCAACGTGCAGCGGTGCGAATGCGCGTCGTCCGGCCTCGGCCGAGCGCGGCCGCGGTCTGCACGGCCCACCCGAGCCTTCGGTATCGAGCGCCAGCGGATCGGGCGCCGCACGCGGCCGCGGGCGCGCGCCTTGCGCGAGCCGAACATCAGGAACGCCGGCAGCGCGACGTACGGCACCAGCAGGGATGAACAGCACCCGCACGCGATCGCCGCGGCCGGGTGGCGGCGCTGGCGCAGCACATGCGCGGTGATCACGCGGCAGCACCGCGGCCAGGGTGACTTCGGTGCCGTGCAAAGCGTGAGCCAGTAGCCGAGGTTCAGTCCGGGGTGCATCGGCGCGACGTTAACCGATGCACCGGACGGATCGCCGCAGGGCGCTCGTCAGCTGGGCTGCGAGGCTTGCGCTCGCCGTCGGCGGCCGATTGGCATCGGCGGAACCTGAGCCCGGGGCTGGCGCGGGCGCGGCGGCGGGCACCGCGATCGGGCATCGACGACCGGGTAGCTCGTCAGACCAGCCTGAAGAACCGGTCGTAGAAGCTCGCCGCGCCGTGATCTGTCTCGCTCGCGACCTTGACCAGCGCAGTCGTCGCCCGACGTGAACGGGCAGCGACAGCGACCCGACCGCGCCGACGCCGACGCTCGCCGCCGGTGCTGCTCTTCTTCAGCGCGTAACGCTCCTGCAGCGCGGTGACGAACGCGAGCGTCGGCCGCGCGCCCTTGCGCTGCGCGGTGCAGACCACCCGGAACTCGATCTCGCACGTGGACTGTCGGCCTCGGTCCGGAGACTCTTGCGCGCGTTCACCAGGTCGGCGCCCGCGACCGCTGAGGCACGACGTAACCCCTGGCTCAGCAGCGCGCGCCGCGCCGCTCCGCAGGCCTGCGCCTCGGTGCCGCCGTCGGCGAAGACCGCGCGAGTAGGCGGTGTTGCTGACCGCGTAACGTCTCGCGCCAGCGGGCGCGGGCGCTCGAGGGACACGCGGCCACTCAGCAGCGGCGGTGGCGCAGGCGGCCGCCAGCGCACAGCGCCGCGCGGCGGCGGGTGGTGGGCTTGACAGCGGAAACCAGGCATCGAGCAGGGACAGCAGCGACGCGAGCGCCGGGCTGCCGAAAAACGCCAGGCGCATCCTACGCGCAGATCGGAACTTTCTTTGAACTGACCCGAGTCGCGCGGGTCGTAGACATTGCTCGTCGCGCGCCGCTTCCTCGATGCTCGTGACCCCCGCCAGCACCTTGTCGATGCCGTCCTGGCGCAGCGTGCGCATGCCCTCGCGCAGCGCGCGCGTGCTGCGAGCGCCTCGGCGCGTGCGCCGGTCTGCGATCAGGCGGCGCAGCTCGCGCGAGATCACCATCAGCTCGTGCAGGCCGGCGCGGCCCCTTGAAGCCGGTGTCTGTCGCAGTGCTTGCAGCCGGCGCTCGTGTGCAGCATGCAGTCGGCCGTCGCGGCTGTTGCGCGTGCATGCCAGCCGGCGAGCACCGTCGTCGCGGCGTCGATCGGCGTGCTCGCCGCCGAAGGCGTGCATGTAGTCGGCCGAGCAGCTCGTCGGTCTCGCTCCGTCGCTCGCCGGCCGGTCTGTGCGGCACTCGGTGCACGAGGCGGCGCACCAGCGCGCTGCGCCAGCACGCGCCAGCAGCGAGTCGGCGAAGTTGAACGGGTCCAGGCCCATGTCGAGCAGGCGCGTCACGGTCTCGGGCGCGCTGTTGGTGTGCAGCGTGCGAGAGCACCAGGTGGCCGGTCAGCGACGCTTCGACGGCCATCGCGCGCGGTCTCGTCGTCGCGGATTTCGCCGACCATGATCACGTCCGGGTCGGCGCGCAGGAACGCGCGCAGCGCCTTCGCGAAGGTCCAGTCGATCTTCGGGTTGACCTGCACCTGGCGCAGCCCGGGCTGAGTGATTTCGACCGGGTCCTCGGCGGTCCAGATCTTGCGCTCGGGCACGTTGATCGTGGCTGAGCGCGGAGTGCAGCGTCGTCGTCTTGCCCGAGCCGGTCGGGCCGACGCACAGCACCATGCCGTAGGGCCGCTCGATCGCGTGCTTCAGGCGCGCGAGGTTGTGCGTCCGAGAGGCCGAGCCGATCGAGCGGCATCGGCTTGGCCGAGGCCAGGATGCGCATCACCACGTCCTCGAGGCCGTTGTTGGTCGGGATCGTCGCGACGCGCAGCTCGAGCTTGTGCTGCGGCGAGAACTTGCGCGAAGTTGATCTTGCCGTCCTGCGGCTTGCGGCGCTCGCTGATGTCGAGGTCGCACATGATCTTGATGCGCGCGATCAGCGCGTTGCGGTAGTTCGTGCGGCAGCTCGAGGTAGGTGCGCAGCACGCCGTCCTTGCGGAAGCGCACGCGGATCTTCTCGCGGCCGGGGTAGCTCTCGATGTGGATGTCGGAGACGCCGTCGTTGTGCGCCTCGACGATCATGTTGTTGATCAGCCGCACCAGCGAGTTGTCGGACTGCTCGATCGGCTTGTCGTCGTCGCTCGCGCCGACGTCGCGTCGTGGCCTTCCTTTCTCGAGCGTCTCGACCAGCTTGTCGGTGTCGCCGAGGTCGAAGTCGATCGGGATCGGCGCGTCGTCGACGAGCGCGCTGCGTGGTACCGCCGACCGCGCCGATCTTCTCGTAGGCGCTCGTGCAGCACGTCTCGATCGATGCGGCTGTGCGCGAGCACCGGCACGACCTTCATCTGCGCGCTGAACTCGACCTCGTCGACGGCGGCGCGGCGGCGCGCCGGATCGTCGAGCGCGACCATCGAGGCGGCCTTCGCGCACCAGCAGCGGCATCACCTGCAGCGCGCGTCGCCACCGCAGTAGCGGCAGCTTGCGCAGCGCGTCGTTCCTCGGCCGGGAAGCTGTCGAGGTCGACCGAGCGGATAACCCATCTTGCGCGCGAGCGCGATCTGCAGGTCCTCGCGCGAGACCACGCCCATGCGCACCAGCAACTCGCCGAGCGGCACGCTGCGGTCGCTGCTGCTGCTGCGCGAGCGCTTCGTCGCAGCTGCGCCTCGGTCGATCATGCCGAGCGACGTCAGCGCCTCGCCGATGCGCACCATCGGCATCTTGCGCCTGGCGCTCGATCGCCTCGAGCAGCTGCTGCGGCGTGACGATCTGGCGCAGTCACGAGGATGTCGCCGAGCTTCTGGCTCGCGCAGGCTGCTGCTGCACGTCGACCGCCTGCTCGACCTGCTGCGGCGTCGCGCTGTGCTGCTCGACCAGCAGCTCGCCGATGCGCGAGCCGATCTCGAACGTGCGTGTAGGCGGCGCGCGGCACGAAGCATGCGCTGCACGCTGCCGTCGCCGTCGTGTCGTCGATGCCGGCGGGAACAGGAACAGGCCGTAGCGCGTTCTCGACGTGGCCGATCGGTTTCGCCTGTCGAGCTCGGCGCCGCCGGCCAGCGTGAGCGGTAGATCGAGTGCGCGCGGTGGCCGAGCAGCAGCGCGTGCGGGTCGCTCGCCGAGTCGAGCGTCACGGCGCGCAGCGGCGTGGTCAGGCGTGCAGCGATGCGGAACTGGTCGAAGCGCAGCGGCAGCGTCGTGCGCGCGCCGGCGGCAGCTGCACGTGCGCCACGCTTTCTTCCGGCACGAAGAAGGTCAGGCGGCCGGTCGTGCGTCTTGTCGTTGCAGGCCGACGATCTCGCAGGGCAGCGGGTCGGTCTGCGGCGTGGCGATCGGGTAGCTGGCGTACGGCGGCGTCGGCCAGCAGAACGGCCGCGCTGCGTCACCTGGTCGATCCGCGCACGCGCGCTCGCGCGGCCGGCGCCTGGCAGCTGCGCAGCGGCGTCGGCGCGCTGCCGGCGGGGATCCCATTCCAGCGGGTCGACGATGGATCAGACTTCGATCACGCGGTTCTCGTTGTGCCGGCTCGCTCGGTCGGCTCCGGCGCCGTGCACGCGCCGAGACGCGGCTTAATCGCGAATGAGGGCATCCGGCAGTGCGGCGATTGACGCCCGCTACAGGGCGGCGCGTGGACTGCTACTTCTGGACGCCCATCACCAGCGTCGGGCAGCCACGTCACGATCACCGGGAACAGCGGTGATCAGCGCGATGCACACCACCAGGCAGGCGAAGAACGGGATCGCCGCCCGCGCGATCGTGTTGCTGTCCTTGCCGGTCATGTTCTGCAGCACGAACAGGTTGAAGCCGACCGGCGGCGTGACCTCGGCGATCTCGACCAGCAGCACGATGAAGATGCCGAACCAGATCAGGTCGAAGCCGGCCTTCTGGATCATCGGCAGCACCACCGCGCTGGTCAGCACGATCATCGAGATGCCGTCGAGCGCGGTGCCCGAGGACGAGGTAGATCGACGCGTCAGCGCGGCGATCAGCGCGTAGGGCGCAGAGTGCATGCGATCGACCCATTCGGCCAGCTCGCGCGGGATGCCGGTGAACGCCATGGTCTTGGTCAGGAAGGCGGCGCCGGCGAGGATGAACATGATCATGCAGCTGGTGCGCGTCGTGCCCATCAGCCCTTCCCAGAAGTTGCTCCAGGTGAGCGACTTGCTCCACCAGGCGATCGCGAGCGAGCCCAGCACGCCGTAGGCCGCGCACTCGGTGGCCGTGGCCCAGCCGGCGATCAGCACCCAGACGATGAACACGATCAGCAGCGCGCAGGGAATCAGGTTGCCGGAGCGGCGGATCTTCTCGGCGAAGCTGCGTCGGCGGGTCGGCCGGCGGCACCTTGCTCGGGGTGGCGCAGCGCTCCACCACACGATGTAGCCGGAGAACAGCGCCATCAGCAGGAAGCCGGGCAGGAAGCCGGCGAGGAAGATGCGGATGATCGACGCGTCGGCCGCGACCGCGTAGACCACCATCGTGATCGACGGCGGGATCAGGATGCCCAGCGTGCCGGCGGTGGCGAGCGAGCCGAGCGCGATGCTGCTCGTCGTAGCCGCGCCGCTTAGCAGCTCGGGCAGCGCCACCTTGGAGATCGTCGCGCAGGTCGCGGCCGACGAGCCCGACACCGAGCCGAAGATGCCGCAGCCGAGGATGGTCGTGTGCATCAGCCGGCCGGGCACGCGGTTGAGCCACGGGCGCAGGCCCTCGAACATCTCCTCGGACAAGCTTGCGTGCGAAACAGGATCTCGCCCATCCAGATGAACAGCGGCAGCGCGGCCAGCTCCCAGCGAGGCGTTCGGATTCCCAGAAGGCCGAGAACAGGTTCTTGCCCGGCTGCGTGCTGGTGAAGAAGGCCTGGCCGACCCAGCCGCAGATGGCCAGCGTCATCGCGATCCACACGCCGCCGGCCAGCAGCAGCACCATCATGACCAGCAGCAGCAAGCCGCCGACCAGGAGGATGTCCATCGGGTTCGCGCTGTCAGACGTCGGAGGAGAAGTCGCCGTGCGCGTGCCGCTCTTCGACGCGCGACCACGTAGGTCGGCTTGCCGCCGCGCACGCACGATCACCAGCTCGTCGACCACCGCGACCAGCAGCAGCGATCGAGCCCGAGCGCGAAGCTCGACTGCGGAATCCAGATCGGCATCGGCAGCAGGCCCTGCGACGACGTCGTTGAACGCCCAGCTCTCGTAGGTGAAGCTGGTTGGCCCAGTAGGCGAGGTAGCCGACCGCGACCGCTGCCGATCGACAGCGCGACGCGATCTCGAGCGCGGCGCGCGCGCGCTCGGTCACCTGCTCGAGCAGCAGCGTCACGCGCACGAAGTCGCCGTGCTTGAACGCATGCGCCATCGCGAAGAACGACGCCGCGGCGCAGCACCAGGCGACCACGTCGTTGACCGCGCCGGTGCGCACGTCCGAACTCGCGCAGCACGCTCTGGCCGATCATCAGCACGCAGATCACGAGCAGCGCATGAAGCGGCGCCGACGCGCGCCGGCGGCGTAGTAGAGCCGGTCGAGCAAGCGGCGCGCATGCGGCCGCGACCTCTGCTTCTTGCGGAAGGCGGCGATGACGCGCCTGGCCGTCGGCGCCGGCCTTCTTTCTCCCAGTCGGCGAGCATGATGCCGCCGACCTGGCTGCATGTCGGCCATCAGCTTGGGCGACGGCGCGCATGATCTTCATGCCCTTCTCGGCCAGCGCCTTCTTGTACCAGTCGTTCTTCTCTGCGCTGAGCTTCCAGCCGCGCGCCTCGGCATCGGCGGCGGCCTTCAGCACCGCGTCCTGCGTCGGCGCTTGTCGAGCGCGTCGAACGCCTTCTGGTTGACGAGCATCGCCGTTCTTCGGCAGCCAGGCCTGCGTGTCGTACCAGTACTTGATGCTCTCGTAGGTCTTGCTGTCGTAGCCGGTGGAGCCCGAGCCATGTAGCTGTTCGACCACGCCGGTGGCCAGCGCCTGCGACAGCTCGGCGGCCTGGATCGGTCACCGGCTGCGCGCCGATCAGCTCGGCGATCTTGGCGGTGGCCGGGCTGTAGGCGCGCCACTTCGAGGCCGCGCATGTCGGCCACCGAGGTGATCTCCTTGTTGACGTAGATGCCCTGCGGCGGCCACGGCACCGCGTACAGCAGCTTCATGCCCTGCGCGCCGAGCAGCTTGTCGAGCGCGGGCTTCTGCGCCGTCGGCGAGCTTCTTCGCGTCGGCATAGCTGGTGGCCAGGAACGGCAGGCCGTCGAGCGCCGTAGATCGGGTTCTCGTTCTCGAAGTTGACCAGCAGCACCTCGCCGATCTGCGCCTGGCCGCCCTGCACGGCGCGCTTGATCTCGTTGGCCTTGAACAGCGACGCGTTGGCGTGCACCGTGATCTTCAGCTTGCCGCCGGTGCGCCTTGTCGACGTCGTTCGCGAACTGCGATCAGGTTCTCGGTGTGGAAGTTGCTCGCCGGGTAGGCGGCGGGCAGGTCCCACTTGGTCTGGGCGCGGCGGTGGCGACGAGCGGCGATCAGCCAGCGCCAGGTCAGCGGCGATGCGGCGGCGAAATCAACATCGAGCGTCTGCCTCTGGCGGCGGGTGGACTCGCGCGGCCACGTACCGACAAGCATGGACGCGTGCCATCGGGTAGGCGGATGCGGATTTGCGAGCCGAGCCGAACAACGCTTGCAGTCTAGAAAGCATTCGAAGGTAAATTGTCAATAAATCATCATACAATTTGAGCGGTAAACACCGATGCAGCCAGCGCACCAGAGCCACCGGCCACGGCCAGAAGCCGCCGCGCGGCGGCCGCGCATCGTCTCGTCGTCGCACCTGGTGCGCCGCGCAGCGCGTCGAGCTGCTCGGAGCTCGAGTTCGGGCTCATCGTCGCGTGGAACGCGTTCTCGCCGCTGGGCGGTGCGCTGCATGGCCGCGGCCGGCTGCCCCGACCTGACGATCACCGACGATGCTGCTGCTGCACCGCGTGCAGCACCGCGCGCGGAACAAGAAGCTCGGCCGACATCTGCTTCGTGCTGAACTACGAGACACGCACGTCGTGGCCTACTCGCTGAAAGAAGCTGCTTGGCCGCCGGCCTGGTGCAGGCTGAGAAGCAGGGCAAGGAGGTGTTCTACGGCCCGACGCCGCACGGCGAGGCGCGTTCGTCCAGAAGTACCGTGAGTGTGCGCGAGGACATGTCTGGTCAAGAACCTCGACACCGAGCTGCAACGCCGACATCGGCGAGTCGGCGCGGTCTGCTGCGCACGATGTCGGGTCTGTACGACCAGCCGCGCGCGCCGCGCGGCCACTGTAACGTCTCTAGATGACACGTTCTCTGGGCGTGCTGATGCTGGACACGCGCTTTCCGCGTGCGCTCGGCGACATCGGCAACCCGGCGAGCTTTGCGATTCCCGGTGCGCTACCGCATCGTGGCAGGCGCCTCGCCGCAGCGTGTGGTGCGTGAGGGCGATCGCGTGCGCTGCTCGCAGCCATTCCTCGACGCGGCGCGCGCTGGTGGCCGACGGTGCCGCCGCCATCACCACGAGCTGCGGCTTTCTGGTCGAGTTCCAGCGCGGCGCTGCAGGCCGAGCTGCCGGTGCCGGTGTGGACCTCGAGCCTGCTCAAACTGCCGGAGCTCAGGCGCGCGCCCGGCGGCGTCGGCTCGACCGTCGACGCGTTGTCGCTGGGTGCGCGCCACTGCGCGCCGCGGGTGCTCGACGCCACGACGCCGATAGCAGGCTCTGACCGCCGACTGCCGTTCTGCAACGGGCGTTGCTCGACGACGAACCGGTCATCGACGCCGGCCGCGCGCGCGAGACCGACGTCGTCGAGGCCGCGCAGCGCTTGGTGACGCGCTGGCCCATGGTCGCGACGATCGTGCTCGAATGCACCAACATGCCGCCCTATGCTGAAGGCTGCGGCGCGCCGCCACGCGGGCGTCCGGTCCACCACATCATCAGCCTGCTGCACGAGCGGTGGCGGGCACATGGAAGCAAGCGCATGACCCCTTCGGCACGCTGGCAGTTCTGGATCGACCGCGGCGGCACCTTCACCGACGTCGTCGGCAAGCGCGCCCGACGGCACGCTCGTCACACGCACAAGCTGCTGTCGGAGAACCCCGAGCAGTACCGCGACGCGGCGGTCGCCGGCATCCGCCACCTGCTCGGCCTGCAGCGCCGACGAGCCGATCACGCCGACGCAGGTCGAGTGCGTGAAGATGGGCACGACGGTCGCGACCAACGCGCTGCTCGAGCGCAAGGGCGAGCCGACGCTGCTGGTCACGACGCGCGGCTTTCGCGACGCGCTGCGCATCGCCTACCAAGAGCGGCCGCGGCATCTTCGACCGCCACATCGTGCTGCCCGAGCTGCTGTACGCGCGCGTGATCGAGGCCGACGAGCGCGTCGGCGCGCGATGGCGACGGTGCGTGCAGCCGCTCGACGACGGCGCACCTGCGCGAGCGAGCTGCGGGCCGCGCTACGACGCCGGCCTGCGCAGCGTGCGCGATCGTGTTCATGCACGGCTACCGCTTCACCGCGCACGAGCTGGCGGCCGAGCGCATCGGCGCGCGCAGTCGGCTTCACGCAGATCAGCGTGTCGCACGAGGTGAGCCCGCTGATGAAGCTGGTCGGCCGCGGCGACACGACGGTGGTCGACGCCTACCTGTCGCCGATCCTGCGCCGCTACGTCGAGCAGGTGGCGGCGCAGATGCCGGGCGTGAAGCTGTTCTTCATGCAGTCGCAGCGGCGGCCTGACCGATGCGCATGCCTTCCAGGGCAAGGACGCGATCCTGTCGGGCCCGGCCGGCGGCATCGTCGGCATGGTGCGCACCGCGCAGCTGGCGCGGCTGGGCGACACAGCGCGTGATCGGCTTCGACATGGGCGGCACGTCCACCGACGTCAGCCACTACGCCGGCGAGTTCGAGCGCGCGTTCGAGACGCAGGTGGCCGGCGTGCGCATGCGCGCGCCGATGATGAGCATCCACACGGTCGCGGCCGGCGGCGGCTCGATCCTGCAGTTCGACGGTGCGCGCTTGCGCGCCGGCCCGCAGAGCGCCGGCGCGAACCCGGGCCCGGCGTGCTATCGCCGCGGCGGGCCGCTGGCGGTGACCGATGCGAACGTGATGGTCGGCAAGATCCAGCCGGCGCACTTTCCGAAGGTGTTCGGGCCGCACGCCGAACGAGCCGCTCGACCGCGACGTCGTGGTCGCGAAGTTCGACGCGATGGCCGGCCGAGATCGCGGCGCGCGACCGGCGCAGACGTCACGCCCGAAGTCGTCGGCCGACGGCTTCATCGCACATCGCGGTCGGCGCGATGGCCAACGCGCATCAAGAAGCATCTCGGTGGCGCGCGGCTACGACGTCACGCAGCTACACGCTGCAGTGCTTCGGCGGCGCCGGCGGGCAGCACGCGTGCCGCGTGGCCGATGCGCTCGGCATGACGCGCGTGTTCGCGCATCCGCTCGGCCGGCGTGCTGTCGGCCTACGGCATGGGCCTGGCCGACCAGATCGCGATGCGCGAGGCGGCTCGGTCGAGCTGCCGCTCGATGCCAGCGGGCTCTGCGCGGCGGCGCAGACGCGCTTGACGCGAGCTCGGCGCGCGCGGCGCGCGACGAGTTGGTCGCGCCAGGGCGTGCGGCGGCCGTGCGAGCTGCGCCGAGCGCGTCCACGTGCGCTACCAGGGCACCGATTCGGCGCTGGTGGTGCCGTTCGGCGCGATCGACGCCAGTGCGTGCGGCGTTCGAGGCTGCGTATCGGCAGCGCTTTGCGTTCCTGATGCCGCGAGCGCGATCTGATCGATCGAGGCGGTATCGGTCGAGGCGGTGCGCCCCGGCGAACGCGTCCGACGAGACGCGCGCATGCGCTGCGGCGCCGAGTGCGTCGCATCGGCCGCCGAACCGTGCGCCACGTTGCAGCGGCGTGCTGATGGCTGGGACGCCGCCAGCTCGTTCGTGCGCGAGTCGCCGCAGGCCGGGCCGCGATGATCGCCGGCCCGGCGATCATCGCCGAGACCAACGCGACCACCGTCGTCGAGCCCGGGCTGGCAGGCCGCGCTCGACGGCGCTCGATCACCTCGAGCTCGACCGCGTGCAGCCGCGCGAGCTCGCAGCAGCGCCGATCGGCACGCAGGTCGACCCGGTGATGCTCGAGGTGTTCAACAACCTGTTCATGAACATCGCCGAGCAGATGGGCCTGCAGCTGCAGAACACCGCGTACTCGGTGAACATCAAGGAGCGGCTCGATTTCTCGTGCGCGCTGTTCGACGCGACGGGCAACCTGATCGCCAACGCGCCGCACATGCCGGTGCATCTGGGCTCGATGAGCGAGATCGATCAAGACCGTGATCGCGCGCAACGCCGGCGCGATGCAGCCAGGGCGATGTCTACGTGCTCAACGATCCGTACCACGGCGGCACGCACCTGCCCGACGTCACGGTGGTGACGCCGGTGTACCTGGGACCGGGGCGATGCCAAGCTCAGCTTCTACGTCGGCTTCGCGCGGCCACCACGCCGACATCGGCGGCATCGACGCCGGGCTCGATGCCGCCGTTCTCGACGCCGCATCGACGAGGAGGGCGTGCAGATCGACAACGTCAAGCTGGTCGACGCGACGGCAGCCTGCGCGAAGCCGAGATGCTCGCGCTGCTCGCCAGCGGCCGCAGTGGCCGTCGCGCAACCCGCAGCAGACGACCTCGCCGACCTGAAGCGCGCAGATCGCCGCCAACGAGAAGGGCGTGCAGGAGCTGCGCACGATGGTCGCGCAGTTCGGCCTGCGACGTCGGTGGCAGGCCTACATGCGGCCACGTGCAGGACAACGCCGAAGAATCGGTGCGCCGCGTCATCACGCGCGCTGAAGGACGGCGCAGTTCGACGCTGCCGCTGGACAACGGCGCGCACGATCCAGGTGCGATCACGCGTCGCACGCCGATCGCCGCGCAGCGCCGACGATCGACTTCACCGGCACCTCGTGCGCAGCTGCCGAACAACTTCAACGCGCCCAAGCGCGGTCTGACGATGGCCGCGGTGCTCTACGTGTTCCGCACGCTGGTCGACGACGACATCCCGCTGAACGCCGGCTGCCTGAAGCCGCTGCAGGTGATCATTCCCGACGGCTCGCATGCTGAATCCGCACCCGCCGGCAGTCGGTGGTGGCCGGCAACGTCGAGACCTCGACCGTGCATCACCAACGCGCTGTACGGCGCGCTGCGGCGCGATGGCGGCGAGCCAGTGCACGATGAACAACTTCACCTTCGGCAACGCGACGCTACCAGTACTACGAGACGATCTCGGGCGGCTCCGGGCGCCGGGCCGCGATTTCGACGGCACGCCAGCGTCGTGCAGACCCACATGACCAACTCGCGCCTGACCGACCCCGAGGTGCTGGAGTTCCGCTTTCCGGTGCGGCTGGACGAGCTACGAGATCCGCAGCGGCTCGGGCGGCGCGGGGCAGCACCGCGGCGGCGACGGCGGCGTGCGGCGCGTGCGCTTCCTCGAGGCGATGACGGCGTCGATCCTGTCGCAACAGGCGCCGCGTGCGCGTCGTTCGGGCTGGCCGGCGGCGCGCCGGGCAGCGTTGGGCATCAACCGCGTCGAGCGCGCCGACGGCCGCGTCGAGACGCTGCACCACATCGGCTCGGCGCAGATGCGAGCCGGGCGACGTGTTCGTGATCGAGACGCCCGGTGGTGGCGGTTACGGGCATCCACGCGAAGCCGAGTCGCCGCCGCTTGACGCTGCATCCGCAGCGCCAGTGCCCTACGTAGTCGCGTCGATGCAGCAGGGCAGCGTAGAGCACGGTGTGTGGGTCACCCGGCGCAGAGGGCTCAGAGCCGGACCGATGATCTCGATCATGCTTGCGGCGTCTGTCGGCGCCAGAACCCCTGTAAGAGAATCACCTACGCCACCCGAAGCAGACAGCGCGTCAACGGCAAGCGTGTCGACGACACGGAAACAGCACCCGACTCAAGGAGCAAACCCACTGAACCAACGTCTGATCGTCTCGTCCGCCCTGGCTTCGGTGCTGGCGCTTGGCCTGGTGGGCCAGGTCGCCGCGCAGACCAGGGAGAAAGAAAAATGCTTCGGCATCGCCAAGGCGGGCCAGAACGATTGCGCCAACCTGGCGGGCACGCACACGTGCGCCGGCCAGAACAAGGTCGACAACGATCCGGGCGAATGGAAGTACGTGGCCAAGGGCACGTGCAAGGAGATGAGAAGGGCATGACCGAGACCGAAGCCGGAGCCAAGGCTGAAGAAGGGCTGAGTCCCGGCCCCACGCTCCTGCCGCAGGATTTCGCAGCGTGACGCAGGTGGGCATCGGATGGCGGCAGCCTCACTACGGTGAGCTGATCGAGACGCCGGCCCACTCTGGGCTTCGATCGAGGTGCACTCGGAGAACTTCTTCGGCGACGGTGGCGCCGCGTTGAGCGTGCTCGAGCGCGGGCCGCGAACACTACCCCATCAGCCTGCATGGTGTGCGGGCTGGCCTTGGAGCTCAGCCGTCGGGGCCTCGACCCCTGGCACCTCGATCGCCTGGCGGCGCTGGTGCGCGCATCGACCCGATGCGGTGAGCGACCATGCGTCGTTTGCCGCGCGCGCCGCTGCAACGTGGGCAAGCGACCGTGCACGGGTCCGACTTGCTGCCGATCGCCTTCACGCCGGCGTCGCTCGACATCATGGTGCGCAACGTCGAGCTAGGTGCAGCAGCGGCTGCGCCGTCCGATCGCGGTGGAGAACCTGTCGGCCTACCTGCGCTGGGCCGACGACTCGCTCGACGAGGCGCAGTTCTTCAACGAAGTTGGCGCGCCGCAGCGGCTGCGCGCTGCTGCTTGATGTGAACAACCTGGTGGTCAACGCGATCAATCGCGGCGACGAGCCAGTCGCCGCGGCGTGCCGCTTCGTCGATGCGATCGAAGGCCGCCACGTTGCCGAGATCCACCTCGCGGGCTTCGATGGGCGTGGGCCGGTGGCGATCGACGACCACGGCAGCCGGGTGCGCGAGCCGGTGTGGCAGGTGTTCAGCCACACGATCGCTCGCCTGGGCGCCAAGCCGACGCTGATCGAGTGGGACACCGACATCCCTGCACTCGACGTGCTGCTCGCTGAGGCGCAGCACGCGCAATCGTTGATGCAGCCCTCGTTGATTCGGGAGACTGCATGAGCGATACCCAAGCCGCGCAGCGCGAACTCGTGCGTCAGCAGCAACTGCTGCGCACGTTGCTGGCGCCGCGGCACCGATTCGTCGTTGAAGCTATGGTTGGCGCGAGTCCGGTGTGCGCGCCGAGCAGGGCTCGACGCATATCGCGGCAACGCCGTCGGCCATCGCCGAGCGCGCGCTGGCAGCGGCCTTTCCGACCGTGCAGCAGTTGATCGGCGAAGCGTCGTTCACACAGCTCGCGCGCGTGTTTTGGCACCGCCAGCCGCCGCGCTGCGGCGACCTCGCTCGCTACGGCGAGACGTTGACCGACTGGATTGCCGACGATCCGCGACTCGCGCCGGAACCGTACTTGTCCGATGTCGCTCGCGTCGACTGGGCGGTGCACACAATCGAACACGCGGCCGACGTGATTCAGCACCGGCGGGCTTGCAACTGCTCGCCGAACTCGATCCATCGCAGCTGATGCTGCGTCTGCGCCCGGCCTTGGCGCTGGTGGTGTCGCGCTGGCCGGTGGCCACGATCTGGCAGGCGCACCGCAGCGACGCCGCTGATCGTTTTGCGCCCGTGCGTCAAGCGTTTGCGAACGATGTGGCCGAGACCGCGCTGGTGGCGCGCCCGCAGTGGCACGCCACGGTGAGCGCGATCGATGAAGCCACGTTGCGATTCATGGCCGCGCTGCAAAGGCGGGGCCGCGCTCGACCGTGCGCTCGACGCCTGCGGGTGCCAAGTTCCAGTTCGAAGCCTGGCTGCACGACGCCGTGCGCCAGCAATGGCTGCAGGCGGTGGAGACGGTGGCCGAGACACTGCTCGGAGGGATGCGATGATTTCGCTGGCTCAAAATATGCTCAATCAAGCCGAACGCGCGCTGCGCGCATTGAGGCGCTGCAGCCGGTGGCGTTGCTGGCGGCGCGCCTGTACGTCGCCAAGGTGTTCCTGCTGTCGGGCCTGACCAAGGTGCGCGATTGGGACACCACGCTCGCGTTGTTCATGGACGAGTACCACGTGCCGGTACTGCCACCTGAGTTGGCGGCGTGGCTCGGCACGGGCGCCGAACTGCTGTTGCCGATCCTGCTCGTGCTCGGGCTGGGTGGCCGCATTTCGGCAATCGGCTTGTTTGTGCTCAATGCGGTGGCGGTGCTGAGCCTCGGTGATGTCGCCGAGGCGGCGCTGCAACAGCACGTCTTTTGGGGCAGCTTGCTGATCGGCTTGCTGTTGTGGGGACCCGGCCGCTTCTCGGTCGACGTCTGGCGGTCGGCCGCGCGCGCGCAGCGCGCTGCTTGAATCGGTGCGCATCGGTGGCGGGCACAATGCCGCCGATGCGAAGCCGCGCCACGCCAACCTCACTGCTGCGGCAGCGTCGTATGGAGTGCGCGCGAACGGCATGCTCGATCGCACGCTGATCCGTTGGCTGCGACCCTTCCTGGAGCGCGGCGCCCGCCCGCTGCACGCCTGGGGCTTGCACGCCGACAGCATCACATGGCTGGGATTTGCGCTGGGGGTCGGTGCGGCCGCGGCCGTCGCCGGCGAGGCGTACACCGCAGGCCTTGCGTTGATGCTGGCAAGCCGCCTGTGCGACGGGCTCGATGGCGCGCTCGCTCGTCTGACGCAGCCCACTGACCGCGGCGCGTTCCTCGACATCGCGCTGGATTTTCTGTTCTACGCCAGCATACCGTTGGCATTTGCGATCGCGAGCCCGGGCGAGCGCGCGTTGCCCGCGGCCACGCTGTTGGCCGCATTCATCGGTACCGGCTCGAGCTTCCTCGCGTTTGCGGTGTTCGCGGCACGGCGCGGGTTGACCAGCGATGCCTACCCGCGCAAGGGCCTCGTTCTACCTCGGTGGTCTCACCGAGGCGAGCGAAACGCTGATCTGCTTCGCGCTGATGTGTCTGTGGCCGCAGCACTTTGCGCTGTGGGCGTATGGCTTTGCGCTGATGTGCGCAATGACGATCGTCACCCGGCTGATCGCCGGTTGGCGTGCCTTTGGTGACCTCGGGAGTCCGCAGCGATGAACAAAAACAAGCTTGTGGTGGCGATCGTGCTGCTGGCGCTGATCATTGCCTTCTTCGTGTTCGATCTCGGGCACTACTTCAGCCTGGCGTATCTGAAATCCAGCCAGGCTCAGTTCGCGGCGCTCTATGACAACCATCCGGCGGCGGTGATCGGCGTGTTCTTCGCGATCTACGTCGCGGTGACGGCGTTGTCGTTTCCCGGTGCCGCGGTGATGACATTGGCGGCCGGTGCGATCTTCGGCCTGCTCGCGGGCACGATCATCGTGTCGTTCGCCAGCAGCATCGGGGCGACGCTGGCCTTCCTGGCGGCGCGCTTCGTGCTGCGCGACAGCGTGCAATCGCGCTTCGGGGCGCGCCTAGCCGAGATCGACAAGGGCGTGGCCAAGGAGGGCGCGTTCTACCTGTTCACCTTGCGCTTGGTGCCGCTGGTGCCGTTCTTCGTGATCAACCTGCTGATGGGGTTGACCAAGATGAAGACGGCCACGTTCTACTGGGTGAGCCAGCTGGGCATGCTCGCCGGCACGCTGGTGTACGTGAACGCCGGGCACGCAGCTCGCGAAGATCGATTCGCTCGGGGGCATCCTGTCGCCCGCGCTGATCGGCTCCTTCGTGCTGCTCGGCGTGTTCCCAATCATCGCCAAGAAGGTGATCGATGCGATCCAAGCGCGGCGCGTCTTCGCGCGCTGGCGCGACCGCAAGCCGAAGCACTACGACCGCAACCTGGTGGTCATCGGTGCCGGTGCGGCGGGTCTGGTCAGCAGCTACATCGCTGCCGCGGTGAAGGCCAAGGTGACGCTGGTCGAGAGCCACAAGATGGGCGGCGACTGCCTGAACTACGGCTGCGTGCCGAGCAAGGCGCTGATCAAGACGGCCAAGCTGATGCGCCAGATGCGGCACAGCGCCGACCTATGGCATCGCCAGCGCGCAAGCGAACATGTCGTTCGCCGACGTAATGGAGCGCGTGCAGCGCATCGTGACGGCGATCGAGCCGCACGACTCGGTCGAACGCTATACCGGCCTGGGCGTCGACGTGGTGCTCGGCCAGGCCAAGATCATCGACCCGTGGCACGGTGCAGATCACCCAGGACGATGGCAGCGTGAAGACGCTGTCGACGCGCGCCATCGTGGTGGCCACCGGCGCGGCGCCGTTCGTGCCGCCGCTGCCCGGCATCCAGGAGGCGCGCGTGCTGACCAGCGACACGCTGTGGCAACTGCGCGAGCGGCCGGCGCGCCTGGTCGTCCTCGGTGGCGGGCCAGTGGGTTGCGAGCTCGCGCAGGCATTCGCACGCCTGGGCTCGCAGGTCACGCAGATCGAGATGCTCGATCGCATCATGGTGCGCGAGGACACCGAGGTGTCGGCCTATGCGCCGCAAGGCGCTCGAAGCCGACGGCGTGGCCGTGCTAACCGGTCACAAGGCACTGCGCTGCGAATCGGACGCTGGCACCAGGGCGATCCTCGTCGAGGCCGCGGGCACCGGAAAGCGCATCGAGTTCGACGCGCTCATTTGCGCGGTCGGGCGCGTCGCGCGCCTGAAAGGCTACGGCCTCGAGGAGCTCGGCATTCCCGCGCAGCGCACGATCGAGACCAACGAATATCTGCAGACGATCTACCCCAACATACTACGCCTGCGGCGACGTGGCCGGGCCGTTCCAGTTCACGCACACGGCGTCGCACCAGGCCTGGTACGCGTCGGTCAACGCGCTGTTCGGTTTCGCCAAAAAGTTCAAAGCCGACTACTCGGTGATCCCATGGGCCACCTTCATCGATCCGGAAGTCGCACGCGTCGGATTGAACGAGCAGGAAGCCGTGGAGCAGGGCATCGCCCACGAGGTGACGCGCTACGGCATCGATGACCTCGACCGGGCGATCGCCGACTCGGCCGATCACGGTTGGATCAAGGTGCTCACCGTGCCGGGCAAGGACAAGATCCTCGGCGTCACGATCGTCGGCGAGCACGCGGGCGACCTGCTCGCCGAGTACGTGTTGGCGATGAAGCACGGGCTGGGCTTGAACAAGATCCTCGGCACCATCCACACCTATCCAACGCTCGCCGAATCCAACAAGTACGTGGCCGGCGAGTGGAAGCGCGCGCACCAGCCGCTTGGCCTGCTGCGCTGGGTCGAGCGACTGCATGCCTGGCGGCGCTGAAAGGCCATGCAACCTGCTTGGAGTTATCCTGCACGCGATGAAGCTGCATCGGATCGCGCTGGTGTTTGCGATGGGCCTGTTGGTGGCCGATCCCTCGCTGGCCGTCGATGGCGCCAACCTGCTCACCGATTTCGGTGGCAACCCGGGCCCGCCACCCGCGCCGTGGCGATTTGTCGGGCTGCCGTACCAGTCCAAGCCGATGACAGAGTTTCGGGTCGTCGTCGCGCGAGGGCGCTCGCGCGCTCGAGGTCAAGGCCGACGAGTCGTACGGCAACCTGGTGCACGACGTGACGGGTGCGGCCAGCAATGCGGGCTCGCTATCGTGGCGCTGGCGCATCGAACTCGACAATCCGGCGGGCGATCCGCAAAAGCGATCGGGCGACGATCACGCGCTGGCGGTGTGCGCGATGTTCGACCTGCCGCTGGCGGCGGTGCCGTTTGCCGAGCGCCAGGCGCTGCGCGCCGCACGCGTGACCAGCGGCGAACCCCTGCCTACTGCCACGCTGTGCTACACGTGGGACGAACGCCAGACGCAAGGCGCCACGCTCGACAGTCCGTTCACGCACCGCGTGCGTTACCTGGTGCTGCGCGGCTCCGGCGAGCCGCTGCAGCAGTGGCGGCAGGAGCAGCGTGACCTGAAAGCCGATTTCCTGCGGCTGTTTGGCGGCGAAGCCAGTGCGGTACCGCCGCTGCTGGCCATCATGGTGTCGGCGGACGCCGACAACACGCTTGACACAGCTTGGCGCTGGTGAGCGACATGGTGTTGCAGTGAGATCTTGCCAGCCAAGGCCTGCGCCGCGATGAAGAGGCTGGTCCTGCTGGGCGGTGGCCACGCCCACGTGCACGTGCTGACCGAGATGGCGCGCGAGCCGATGCCCGGCGTGCAGGCCGTGTTGGCAACGCCGTATGGGCGCCAGATCTACAGCGGCATGGTGCCTGGCTGGATGGCCGGCCACTACACGCTGGAGCAGTGCGCCATCGCGCTCGAGCCGCTGGCCCGCGCTGCCAAGGTCGAGTTGGCGCTGTCGTCTGCGCTGGCGGTGAATGCCAACGAGCGCACGGTCACGCTGGCCGACGGCCGCGTGGCCGAATACGACGTGCTGTCGATCGACACCGGCTCGGTGCTGGATCGCGACACCATTCAGGGCGCACGCGAGCATGGCCTGTTCCTGCGGCCGATTGAGCATTTCGTGCAGCTGTACGAGCGGCTGCTCGCGCTGCCCAGCGATCGGTTGCTCAACCTGGTGGTGATCGGCGGCGGCGCGGCGGGCTTCGAGGTGGCGCTGGCGATCAATCACCGGTTCAATGGTGCGCGGCACTGAACGCGCCCGGGTCTGCCTGGTCACCGGAGACAGCAGCGTGCTGCCTGCCTTCAGTGCCGCGGTCCGCGAGCGGGCGCAGCGCATGTTGCGGCGCGCGCGCGTGACCGTGTTGTATCAACGCTGTCATCGAGATCAGCGCGGGGCAAGCGCAGCTGGACAACGGCGCGCGCCTGGTCTGCGATGTGCCGCTGCTGGCGCTGCCGACGGTCGCGCCTGACCTGGTTGCAGGGCAGCGGGATGGCGCTCGATGCGAACGGGATTCGTCAGCACCCTGCCCACACTGCAATGTGCGTCGCACTCCGACGTGTTTGCAGCCGGTGATGTGGCGTCACGCAGCGATCGCGAACTGCCGCGCAGCGGCGTATTCGCGTCGTGCGCGCGGCGCCCGCATTGGCGCTGGAACCTGCGGCGCCACCTGGCCGGCGGGCCGCTGCAGCCTTGGCAGCCGAAGGGAGCGCTCGCTGTACCTGCTGTCGTGCGGTGAGCGCCGCGCCATCGCATCGTGGGCCAGTTCAGCGCGCAGGGCCGCTGGGTGTGGGCGTGGAAAAACTGGATCGACCGGCGCTTCGTCGCGCGTTATGCCGAGCCTGTGGCGGCGCCGGTGCCCGAGACCGCGCTGCCGATCAGCGCCGAGCGCGGCCGCGACGCCGCGCCTTGAAGCACAGCGCGCCTCACTCGCGCGGCCGAAAACCGATCACCATGCTCGACGGCACGCGGCCGTTGTCGTCGCGCGGCAGCTCTCCGGTGCGCTCGAGCGCACGCAGCACGGCCTGGTCCCACTCCTTGTTGCCGCTGCTCTTGACGAGCCTGATCCCGACAATGGTGCCATCGGGCGCGCAGCGCACTTCGACGTCTGCGCTGGGGTTGCCCGGGACCTCGTCGTCGGTCCAGTAGATCTTGGGCTTGACACGCGCGACGATGCGACCGGCATAGCTTGCCGATGGGCCCGCTTCGCGCGCAGCGGTGCCTGTCGCGTTGGGTCGCGCCGGTGCCGGCGGCCTGGCCCAGTATGCGTTTCAGATTTTCTTCGCGCTGCTTGGCCTCTTCTTTCTGGCGCTTGATCTCGAGTTCGCGTTGCTTCTGGGCTGCCAGTTTCTCGGCCTTCTCACGCTCGATGCGTTCCTGCTCCTTGCGCTCCTGCTCTTTGCGTTCGCGCTCCTGTTGTTCACGCTGCTGTTGCTCGCGCTGTTGTTGTTCGCGCTGCTGTTGCTCGCGCTGTTCGCGAAGCTTGCGCTCGGCCTTCTCCTTCTCGATGGCAATCTGTGCTTCGGTCTCCGATGGCTGCGGCGGCGCCTGCTCGACCTTGGGTGCGGGTGGGGGCGCCGGCGTCGGCACCGGCACGGGCTTGGGCTCGACCGCGGGCGGCGCCGCGATCTGGGGCACCGCGGCCCACAACTCGGCGCTCACGCCAGCGGGCGTCTGGCTGCGCCAGGACACACCAAATGCCAGAGCAATCAGCAGGCCCACGTGCACCAGCAAAGCCATCGCCGTGCCGCGGCGCATGCCACCCGTGCGCTGCGGCATCAGGTTGTCGTGGCGGGTGAGGGTGCTATCCATCGCCATGGCTGGCAATCAACCTGCCTGCTTGACGGCCAGGCCGACGCGTTGCACGCCGGCGCGCTGCAACACGTCCATCACCTTGACCACCTGCTCGTACTTGACGTTGCGGTCGGCCGCGATCACCACCGGCGTGTCGGCATTGCCGGCTTGCAGGTCCTTGATGCGGGCCGCCAATTGATTGAGCCCGACGGTGTTGGCGTCGCCCTGATCGACGCGCACCTTCAGCCGCTCATCGACACCGACGACGATTTCGATCACGTGCTGCGCCCGCTGCCGCGCCTTGCCCACCGACGGCAGATCGACGATGCCGGTGGTGATCAGCGGCGCGCTGACCATGAAGATGATCAGCAGTACCAGCATCACGTCGATGAACGGCACCATGTTGATCTCGCTCATCGAGCGGCGACGACGGCTGCTGTGGGCAACGACGGCGGGCATGGTTGATTCAGCGGGCGACCGCAGCAGCGGCCGGTGCGGCCACCGGGGTTGGCGCGCTGACGTTGCGTTGCAGGATGTTCAGAGAACTCTTCGATGAAGCGTTTCGAGCTGCGATGGCCATGCGGTCGATGTCGCGCGCGAAGCGGTTGTAGGCCACCACCGCGGGGATCGCGGCGAACAGGCCGATCGCGGTGGCCACCAGCGCCTCGGCGATGCCTGGCGCCACCGTGGCCAGCGTCACCTGCTGCAGGTTGGACAGGCCGACGAACGCATGCATGATGCCCCACACGGTGCCGAACAAACCCGACGTACGGGCTCACCGAACCCACCGAGGCGAGGAAGCCGAGGTTGCCTTCGATGACGTCGAGCTCGCGCTGGAAGCTGGCGCGCATCGCGCGGCGCGCGCCGTCGAGCTGCGCCACGGCGTCGAGCGCGGCGCTCGCGCAGCTTCAGGAACTCGCGCATGCCCGACGCGAAAATGCGCTCCATCGGGGCGCTGGTGTGCTTGGCGCCGGCAGCCTGGTTGAGCTCGGCCAGGTTCTTGCCCGACCAGAATTCGCGCTCGAAGCTGTCGTTGAGCGTGCGCACGCGTTTCAGGCCGAACACCTTGCCGAAGATCATCGACCAGCTGACCACTGACACCGCCAGCAGCCCGATCATCACCACCTGCACCACGAAACTGGCGTGCAGCACGAGCTGAAGATCGAGAGGTCCTGGTTCATGGCAGGCGCCTCAACACCTCGTCGGGGATGCGGCGCGGCTTCAGCGTCGGTGCGTCGACGCATGCGATTCGGATATCACCTTCGGCCAGCAGTTCCGTGCCGCGCAGCGCCTGTTGTTCCAGATGCAGGCTCACCCGTGCAGCATCACGCACCGCCACGGTGACTTCCAGCAGGTCGTCCAGCCGCGCCGGGCGCAGGTAGCGCATGGCCGTGCGGCTGACGATGAACATCGCGCCCAGTTGTTCGCGCAGCACGCCCTGTTCAACGCCAAGGCTGCGCAGCCATTCGGTGCGCGCGCGCTCGAAGTACTTCAGGTAGTTGGCGTAGTAGACGATGCCGCCGGCATCGGTGTCTTCCCAATACACCCGCGTGGCGTGGCGAAAGGGCAGGGCGGTGGCGGCTCGCATGGGCTCACGCGATGATACGTGAGCCGCTGCGAAGGCCCTGCTCAGGGCACAGCGCGGCGATACACCGGCCCCCATTGGGGATGGCCGGCTTCCGATCGCGACAACGCGAAGGTCGGGTCGGCCTGGCGTGCGGCGCGAAACGATGCCTCGCAGTCGGCCGGGCGGCTGCTGGTGCAGTAGATGAACGCAAGCAGCTTGTAGGCGCTGGCGCGGTCCCTCGGGCTGCTCAGGCCGGTGTGCAGGGCGGTCTGCAAGGCACGCTCGGCCTGCGGATACTGCGCGTCGTCGTAGGCCCTCATGCCGGTGAGCAAGGCACGTTCGGCGGGCCGCTCGATCACGTCGGTCAGCCCGGCCGAAGGCGTCGGATTGGCGCATCCGGCGAGTGCTGCGACCACCCCTACCACGAACCATGTCAAGCGTTTCATCGTCGCTCTCCTCAGGATCCGAAGCGGTGTCGCACGACCACCGGCTGGTCGCCGGAGACTCGCACGGTCACCGTGTGCGGCGCGAAATCCGAGTTGCGCACCGTGATCACGTGTTCTCCCACCGACAACGTCAATTGCGCGAGCGGCGGCGTCAGGCCAGCACCCTTGCCGTCTACATCGATCTCGCCCCAGGGCGCAACGGCGAGTTGCACCACGCCGGTGGCGGGCGCGGCGTTGCCGCTGCGTGCCGTGTTCGTTTCGCGTGCAGGGCGCACCTCTCGCGCAGCCGGTTTCTCTGTGGCTTGCGATCGTGGCTTCGGGGGTGCGCAGCGGGCGCCGGCACGACTGGAGACTCGGCGGAGGTGGATGCAGCTTGAGTGTTTTCGTCGCCTGGCGCAACGGGCGTCGGCCACCGTCATCGCAACAGCCGATTGAACGGGCGGCATGGTGGCTGGTGCAGTGGACTTCGCTGCTTCAGCCGTGCGCGATGGCTCTGCATCAGACGAGCCGAGCAGTTGCCATCCGGCGACGGCGCCGACCGCGACACCCACGGTCAATGCCGCCACGATCAGGCGGCGCTTGCCGCGGCGCGGGCCTTCTTCGGCGCCGAGCTCCGCCTCGGCATCGAGCCATTGCTTCAGTGCTAGGCTCATCTGGCGTGCCGAGCGATAGCGTTGCGCAGGGTCGTGCGCAATGGCGCGCATCGTGATGTCCGACAGCGCTTGCGGCACTTCGGCCCTCAGCGCGTGCGGGGCCAACGGCCTGGTGTGCTCGACCGCATGCACGATCTCCGGCAGCGACTTGCCATCGAACGCCTTGCGATGCGTCAGCAATTCGTACATCACGACGCCCAGCGCGTAGACGTCGCAACGTCGGTCGATCGTCTCGCCGCGCAGTTGTTCGGGCGCCAGATAGTGCGGCGAGCCGGCCACCACGCCTTCGAGCGCAGGAATGTCCTGGCCGTGGGCGACGCGCGCGATGCCGAAGTCCACCACCTTGGGCAGCGTGCGGCCGACCATGAAGATGTTGGCCGGTTTGATGTCGCAGTGAATCACGCCCTTGAGTGCGCGTAACTCAGCGCATCGGACACCCGCCGCATGATCTGCGCGGTCTGCACGATGTCGGGTCGCCAGCCGTTGGCCATCAACTGGCGCAGGTCGCGCCCGCGCAGGCGCTCCATCGCGATGTAGACCCCTTGTTCCGACAGGCCGGCGTCGTACACCGTGACGATGTTCGGGTGATTCAGCCCGCCGCAGCGCGGGCTTCGTTGAGGAACAGCGCATCCAGCGTGGCGCGGTCGCCTTCCGCGACACGCTCAAGTGCAGCGTCTTGACCGCAATGGTGCGCGACAGGATCGGGTCATAGGCCGCATACACGGTGCCCAGCCCGCCCTCGCCGAGCTGCTGCTTCAGCGCATAGCGCCCGATGTGGCCGATGGTCAGGCCATGGCCGCCGGCGCCCGCATCGCCGCCTTCGCTGGGCGGGGATTCCGATGCCGTGGGGTCCAGATCGACCGCCGGATCCGGCGCTCGCAGGCGCGGGCGCGCGCGCGTCGTTGTCGCGATGTTCGTGATGTTGCACAGCGACGAGCTTAGGCGGGACGACTCTCACGAGGCGACAAAAGCGTGGTTCGCTTCCTGTGGGTAACGCTTTGTCACCCTCGCGCAGGGCACCGATGGCAATAGATCACAGGCTGCGTTGCAGGCGGTGCACCGAGCTCCTCGAGCTCGGCCATCGAGCTGGCGTAGGACAGCCGCAGGTAGCGATCGGGGGCACAGCGTCCAAAGTCGCGTCCGGGCGTGAGCGCCACCTGCGCGCGGCGCATCAGATCAAAGCTAGAAGTCCCAGCTGCTCGGGCTGTGGCGCGAGCAATCGGCGTAGGCGTAGAAGGCACCGTCCGGGGCCACCGGCGCGGCCATGTCCAGGCGTTGCAGTGCGTCAACCACGAAGTCGCGACGACGCCGGAACTCAGATCGCCGGCGCTCAAACTCGGCGATCGATTCGTCGCTCGAAGCACGCCAGCGCCGCATGCTGAGCCACGCGTGGATGGACAGATGTAGAGGTTCTGCGCCAGCCGCTCCACCGGGGCCACCAGTGCCTCGGGCAGCACCAGCCAGCCCAGGCGCCAGCCGGTCATGCCGAAGTACTTGGAAAAACTGTTGACCGAGACGACACTGTCGTCGTGCGTGGCGATCGAGAGCACCGTGCGTGCGTAGCGCTCGTCGTAGCTCAGGCCGAGGTAGATCTCGTCGACCACGCGACGCGGCGTCATGCTCGCGCGTGACCTCGACGATGCGCGCCATTTCGTCGGGATCGATCGAGGTGCCGGTCGGGTTCGACGGCGATGCCAGCAGCACGCCGCGCGTGCGTGGCGCCCCAGGCATCGGCCACGGCGCGAGCATCGAGCTGAAATCGCGTGCGTTCGTCGGTGGCCAGCAGCACCGCGCTGAGCGTCCGCGGCGGCGACGAAGTGGCGGTTGCACGGGATAACACGGGTCGGGCATCAGCACATCGTCGCCAGCCTCGAACAGCACGGCCACGCGCAGCTGCAGTGCCGCCGAGGCGCCCGCCGTCACGACGATGCGCCGCGGCTCGATGTGCATGCCGAAGCGGCGTTGCATACCAGTCAGCGATCTGCTCGCGCAGCGCCGGCAGCCCGGTGGCCTGCGTGTACTGCGTGCGGCCGTCGCGAATGGCAGCGCTCGCGCGGCCTCGCGCACCAGCGGCGCGGCGCCGAAATCGGGCTCGCCGATGTTCAGGTAGATCATCGGCCGGCCGCCGCGCGCAGGATCGCACAGCGCGCTGGCTGCGATCTCGTGTGCCGCCTTGGCACACTCCATCACGTAGAACGGCTCGATGTGGTCGAGCCGCGAAGCGATCTTCATCGGGGCGCCGCGTGCTCAGGTGCGCGCGGCGCGCGCGCGGCCACTTCTGCCGGGCGCAGTTCGAGCGCGGCCTTGTCGAGCACGCCGTTGACGTACTTGTGGCCGTCGGTGCCGCCGAAGCTCTTGGCCAGTTCGACGGCCTCGTTGATCGCCACGCTTGTACGGCACGTCCGATGCAGTGCTTCAGCTCGTAAGGCGCCGATCAGCAGCACGCCGTGTTCGACTGGCGACAGCTCGCGTCGTCTTGCGATCGGCATGGCGTGCCAGCGTCGCATCGAGCGCTGCGGACTTCGCGCGACGCAGCCATGCAGCAGCGCATCGAAGTGCGCCGTGTCGCAGCTTGCTCGAAGCCCTCTTGCTCCCGCATGTGGGCATCGATCGCCGCCAGCTCGGCGCGTCCGACCAGCCATTCGTACAGACCCTTGCAGCGCCAACTCACGCGAGCGCGGCGGCGCGCCGACTTGCGCTGCGGCGGCGCGGCGCTTGGTGCCGGCGCGCTCGTGCTTGCGGCTCTTGCGCTCACAGCATCGCGTCCATCAGGTTGGCCATCTCGACGGCCACGCGTGCGGCGTCGCGGCCCTTGTCCTCGGCGCGCGCCCAGGCCTGCGCCTCGGTGTCGACGGTGAGGATGGCGTTGGCCACTGGAATCTGGTGGTCGAGCGCGACGCGCGTGACACCGGCGCCGCTTTCGTTGGCCACCAACTCGAAGTGATAGGTCTCGCCGCGGATCGACGCAGCCGATGGCGATCAGCGCGTCGAAGTCGTCGCTGTCGGCCATCGCCTTGAGCGCCACCGCGATCTCCAGTGCACCGGGCACGGTGACGTGCGTGATGTGCCGCACGGCGACGCCCAGCGCGGCCAGCTCGTCAGCTGCAGGCTTGCGCGATTTTGTCGGTGAGCGCAGCGTTGAAGCGTGCTTGCACGATGCCGATGACGCAACCCGTCGCCATCGAGCTTGGCGGCCTGTCCCTTGTCGGCGGATAGCATGCGCGTCGTCCCTCAATCGCTGTGGCGTGATGAAGCCGGTCACCTCGAGGCCCGTAGCCCGGCCATGCTGGGCATGCGCCGCGGGCTGCCGAGCACGCGTCATGCGGCGCGACGCCGAGATCGCGCAGGATCTGCGCGCCGATGCCGTAGGTGCGCAGGTCCATCGCCGATTGCGCGGCGCGCTGCGCGGGCGTGGTCATGCAGGCTGGCAGCTGCGTGAGCAACGTGGCGGCGTCGCCCGTGCAGTTGAGCAGCACCGCTACGCCGCGCGGGCTGCGCTGCAGCGCCTGCAACGCGCGCGGCAGCGGCCAAGAGTGGCTGCCAGCGGAGACGTCGAGCAGGTCCATCGCGGTGAAAGGTTCGTGCACGCGCACCAGCACTTCGTCGCTCTGCTGCCAGCTGGCCGTGGCACAACGCCAGATGCAGGCCGCCGGCTGCGGTCGCGGATACGTGAAGCAGCGAAAGCTGCCATACGGGCTGAGCAGATCGCGCTCGCCGCAGCGCTCGATCAGGATCTCGTTGTGGCTGCGGTAATGCGATCAGGTCGGCGATGGTGCCGATCTTCAGGCCGTGCGTCTGCGCGAACACCTCGCAGGTCGGGCAGGCGCGCCATGGTGCCGTCGTCGTTCATGATTTCGCAGATCACGGCTGCCGGCGTGAGGCCGGCCATGCGCGGCCAGATCGCAGCCGGCCTCGGTGTGGCCGGCGCGCATCAGCACGCCGCCGTCCTGCGCTTGCAGCGGGAAAGATGTGGCCGGGCTGCACGAGGTCGCTGGCACGCGCCTCGCGCGCCACGGCGGCCTGCGACGGTGCGCGCGCGGTCGGCGGCCGAGATGCCGGTGGTGACGCCCGCTGGCGGCCTCGATCGACACCGTGAAGGCGGTGCCGTGCGCGGTGCCGTTGCGGGCCGCCATCGGCGGCAGCTGCAGGCGCTCGCAGCGCTCGCGGGTCAGCGTCAGGCAGATCAGGCCGCGGCCGTGCTTGGCCATGAAGTTGATCGCCTCGGCGCGTGACGTGGTCGGCCGCGAGCATCAGGTCGCCTTCGTTCTCGCGGTCTTCTCTCGTCGACCAGGATGACCATGCGGCCGGCCGCGCAGGTCGGCAACGAGGTCGGGAATCGGGGCCATCCGGCATGCGCTCGATTGTAGGTGGCGTGATCAGCGCGACGTCAGGCCACGCCGGCTTGCCATCCGACAGCGCGTGCCGGCATCGAAGCCGGCGCTATCGAAGTTTCAGCGGCTTCTCTTGATCCAGGACAGCCAGCCGCTGGATTGCGTGGAAGGTTCCTTGCGCGCGGCGGGGTGCATGCGCAGCACCATCAGACCGGACAACAGGTACAAGCCATTGAGAAGACGCACCGCGCGATCGATGTTCATGCCGGGCCAGCGCGAGATCGAGCGCAGCGAGGCGGTCTCGCGGCGCAGGCGCTGGATCGCCGGACCGACCGCCCGGACAGTGGCAGGGAGCCGATGTGGAAGTCCGGCGATACGCGGTAGGCGGCGTTGCCGCCGATCTCGTTGACCAGCGTGCCGCGTGGACCGTGCAAGCCCAATGCCCACAGCAGCGGTTCGAGCGGACGATAGTGCCGCTCTTCAGCGACCCGCTCGGTCATGAAGTGGCCCGGCGCGCGCACGCCAGGCGGCTCCACGCTGTGCACGCTCAACTCGCGCACGCCCTGTCGGATCTCGTTGGCGAGGTCACGCGGCGAGTGATATAGACGCTCGCGCGGAAACACGGTGATCGGCCACACCAGCTCGCGGTGCAACACGTAGATCAATGCCGGCTCGCGATGGCGCATGCAAGCGGCAATGACCTCCATCGGGTCTGTGCCACTGGCGGAGTACTCCAGCCGCGACAACTCGCTGACCAGCGTGGTGGGCAACACCGTCGGGCCGCCAAGCCTGGCGTAGCCGCTGCTGCCCGTCTCGAGCCTTACCCGCTCGAATTCACTGATCCGCCAAAGAGTGGAATCGTCAAAGTCCTGCATGCGATGCCTGCTCTTGCTAGAGTCCCGCCTCCCTACGGCTGCTGTTGCGCATCAATATTAAGCGAGCCCGGCAGCCTGCGGGTGTATCCGATTGCATTACACGTGGCCTGGATGTCATCTCCCGAGATGATGCAAGGCGAGTTGTCGCGCCGCAGCACCGGCCACGGGATCAGGCCTTGGCTGCTTGCAACTGGCGAGCGATGTAGCGGGCGATCAGGTCGACCTCCAGATTGACTTGGGAACCGCTGTGCAGGTCACCCAGCGTCGTGTGGGCCATCGTGTGCGGGATCAGGTTGATCGAAACGACACAGGCGTCTGGCATATCGGTGACGCTGTTGACGGTGAGGCTGACGCCGTTGACCACCAGCGACCCTTGACCGCGATCAAGGGGGCGAGCTCGACAGGGCAGCGCAACTGCAACTCGGTCGACTCGCCAACGGCCCCGATGCGGGCCACCGCGCCGACCCCGTCGACATGCCCGCTGACCATGTGGCCACCCAGCGGGTCACCAACACGCAGGGCGGCCTCGAGATTGACGCGACCCGGCTGGCTGAGCCCGGCCGTGCGGGCGAGGCTCTCGGCAGACACGTCAACGTCGAAGCGGTTGCGCTGCGCATCGAGGCCGGCCACCGTCATGCAGGCACCGTTCAGCGCGATGCTGTCGCCCAGGCCGACGCCCGCGAGGTAGCCCGGCGGCGCCTCGATCGCCAACCGCAAGCCGAACGCCGCACCCGCACCGAGCGGGCGCGCTTGGACGATGGTACGCGATCGCGGTGATGATGCCGGTGAACATGCGCGATTGTCGCCGTCGTGCCGGGTAGCAGTGGCGGCGGTCAGTCAGCCATTCGAGAGCGCCCGGCCGTCGCGCCAGGATGCGCAGGTCGTCGCCGACAGCTTGCGTAGCTTCGAAACGCAGCCGGCCAGGCTTGCGACAGCTCGCGCACGGCGCCGTCGACCATGCCGCGGCCCGCACCGAGCATCTTGGGCGCCAGATAGATGACGAACTCGTCGATCAAGTTCGCGCGCAGCAGCGCGCCGCTGGTCAACGTGGGACCGGCCTCAACGTGCAATTCATTGACGTCACGCGTCGCGAGATCCTTCAACGCAGCCGCCAGATCCACCGTTGCGTCGGCGGCAGCCATCTCGATTACCTCGACCGCGCGCGCGCGCAGTGCCGCCGCTGCACTGGGTTCGGCGTGGGCGCAGTACACCAGCGCGAAACCTGGCGCATCGAACACGCGCGCGCGCGCTGGCGTGCGCAGGCGCGAGTCGATCACAACGCGCAGCGGTTGCACCTCGGTGTCCACATGCCGCACGTCGAGCCGCGGGTCGTCGGCCACCGCTGTGCCGACGCCCGTCAATATCGCGCCCGCCCGACGGCGCCAAGCATGGCCGTCGCGGCGCGCGGCATCGCCGGTGATCCACTGGCTGCGGCCGCTTTCGAGCGCGGTACGGCCGTCGAGGGATGCCGCCAGCTTGGACCGCACCCACGGCGTGCCGCGGCGCATGCGCGAAAAAATCCGATGTTCAACTCACGCGCCTGGTGGGCTACCTCGCCGCTTGCGAGGTCCACCACGATGCCGGCATTGCGCAAGCGTTGCACGCCCGCGCCGGATACCAACGGATTGGGGTCGATGGTCGCAATCACGACGCGGCGCAAGCCGGCGGCGATCAGCGCGTCGCAGCACGGTGGCGTGCGCCCGTGGTGCGAACACGGCTCGAGTGACACCCACGCAGTGCCACCGCGTGGCGAGGCGCCGGCAGCCTGCGCCTCGCGCAGGGCCATCACTTCGGCATGGGCTTGGCCCGCGAGCTGCGTCGCCCCCTCGCCGATGGGGTGCCCGGAGGCGTCGGCGAGCACGCAGCCGACCCGTGGGTTGGGATCGGAGCGGCCGACGGCGCTCTGAGCCAGCTCCAGCGCGCTATGCAATAGGCGCAGATCGTGCTCGTCGAGTGGCATCTCGACGTTCAGTCTACGCCCGAGCCATCAGCTTGGCGACGGCTGGTGCTGAAGGGTATTGCTGTTGACGAGATCGCCGTTGGATGGGTCGGCTGGCACATCGGTAGGACAGTGCTTGACCGAGCGAATCACGACGAAGTTTTGATTCGTCAGGTTGCCGCTCACGTTGGTGTAGGTTCGGGGGTGATCTTGGTTGGATACCGGTTGGCTGTCGCTGGTTGCCACCGTATAGCGGCACACACGATAGAGAGCTGGCGCCCGAGCCGCTGCCGCTGTCGTCATCGGAGATGAACCAGTCATTGCTCCCGAAGCCACTGCGTGGCGCGACCGTGGTGATCCCCGACCAAGTGCCGGCTGAGTTGGAATAGATCACGCAAAAATAGGTGGCGAAGGTCAAGCTGCCGCCCGCGACACTCAGCGAGTTCGCATCGTCAATGCAGAACGAGCCGGTTGGATTTCCCGAACTCGTCAACGACAACTGAATGCGCAGGTTCAAGGCGGGGCCAGGTGGGTCCTCGACATCGGCTGCGATGAGATCGCCACCATCGCTGCGCTGCTGAAAACGCACAAAGCCGCTTAGCAACTGGCCAACGTTCGTGTTGTCGCACAACGCAACCTCTTCGAGGGTGATGTTTTCGCTCCCGGTGTCGTAGTTGAAATTGCACACCCCGACCACCAGGCCAGTGACGTTGTTGAAAACCAGCGCCATCTGACTTCGGAAAGGCGGCACGAATGCGCTCACCCCACCAAGGTCTTTCGCTTGCACGGGAATTGAAGGATGTCGTTTGAACGGCCGGCGCACCGGGCCGACAGATGCGGTGCCCGCCCGCACAGCCAAGGTGCCTGACAGGCCGGGAGCAGCGGCGGCGATGCTGCTGGCCAACATCACTCGTTGATTCTTGTCGTTGGCATCGGCAGCGGCACGGTCGGACCAACTCACGGTGACCCGAACAACCTTGGCCGGCGGATCGGTGGTGGTGATCACCTCACGCCTGACTTCGTAGGTTGCGTTCGCTCCGTTCACCGCTGTGACACCGTTGGCGATGGTGGACCAGTCCTTCTGTCCCGCTACCGCGTCGATCGTCGTGAACGATCGCAATTGATCGAGCTCCTCTTGCCCAATGCGCGTGGCTTCCGAGCGCTGCTTCGCGACATCCGCGTTGAGGCGCAACGTCGACTGCACACCGACCACGGCCAGCATGCCAAATGCCATGACCGCGAGCGCGACCATCGCCTCGACCATCGAGACGCCGCGGGAGAACTTGTGGATCGTGCGCATGTTTAGGTCCCCGCGTCGAAGTCGCGCCAGCTGCCCGGTATGCGCACCAGCGATCCTTGCGTCAGATTGATGGCGCGCAGCACGCCGGGATTGAAGACGATGGTCGGGGTGCCGAGCACCGACAAGTTGCCTTCGGCAACCACCGCGCCCTGGATCAATGTCGACCCGACAGTGGTCGTCCAGGTATTGGAGGTGTTGATGCCTCCGCCACTGTGCAGGTACAGCACGCCAAACAATTGCAGAGTGGCCGACACGGTGAGGTCGCCTTGCACCACCAGCATCACCGGCTGGTCGGCGGTGCCCCATACCTGCGCGGATTCGATGGTCGCCGGGCCTCGTACCCAGATCACGCGGCCCGGGTTTTGCGAGACCGCCATAGCGATGTTGGTGGCGCAATTGCCAGCGCAAGTCACTTGCACGGCGGCTGGTTGAGATCGGTAGGTGTCGCGATCCATCCCGAACAGCGATACGAACATGCGGTCGCCGTCGGGAGCGCCGACAACGACGGGTCGGAGGCGAGCACCGACGCCGACCCGGGCGTGCCGGGCACGCTGCTCAGCCGCACACTGCCATCATTGGTGATCGCGCCGCCTGCGTCGATGGTGATGCCGCGCGAGTCGGAACGTCGGCATTGACGATACTGACCGCGCTGTTGTTGAAATTGAGAGTGTTGTGCACCGTGAGCGCAGCTGCCGGCGGCGTGGCCAGGGCGGAGTTCAATCCCAGCAACACTGAGACCTGAGCCACCGCGTCGGCTTTGGTGACAACCGGTTGATAGCACTCGGATCCGATGCTGCTGCAGCCTCTGGAGACAGCCCGCACGACACCCGGCTGGGCGCTGGCCGGGGCCAAAAGCTCGAAGTGAAGCTGGAAGCTGGGTACCAGACCACCCACGGGAACGATTAAGTCATCAGGTGGCCCCGCGCTGGGGCAACTGCACCGCGCGCCGTCAGACAGCAGCATGCAGGTCGGCCTCAGGCTTGGCCATCGCACCAGAAAACATGAAGTTGCCCAGTCGCATCTTGCGTCAGAGTGGCGCTGACGGAAGTGTCCCGCGCGACATCGTTGGTCGACACGCACCACTGGTCGACCCGTCCACCGCCCAAGAGGCCGATCGCCAGGTCGAGGCCCGACTCGGCCGCCTCGAAGGCCTGCGCCGCGCGCTGGTTGTTGACCGATGTGCGTTGCTCGAAGATCAGACCACGGCCTGCATAGGCGGTGACCATCGCCAGAATGAAGAACAGCACGACGACCACCAGCAGCGCCGCAGCACCCTGTTGGTGATGGCGTCGTGTCCTGGGGGCGTGATTCATCGCGCACTCCTCGGTCAGGCCGGGCAGGTCCCGTTGATGACATCGTTGCGCAGGCGCACGTTGCTGTTTGCGCTGCGCACCATGGAGGGTCATGCACCGCGATGCCGGTGATTTCCACCTTGATCTCGCGGACGCCCTGGGTCGGCCGGCAGTCCAACGGGCCCGGGCAGGGGTTGAAGCAAGCCAGCCTGACCTCCTGGTTATTGAGCGTCACGCGAAAGTCGGTCACCTTGAGCGTCGTGCTGTCGGTCAACGCCTGCCATTGGCCGCCCGTGCGCATCTGGATCGCGTTGTTGACAAGCCGGAAACCCGCCTCGTTGTTGGGGTCGAGAGGGTTGGCCTCGACGCGCGAGTATTTGAATTGCACTTCGGACCCCACGCCACTGGCGGGCGTCAGCGCCGTGTATGGATTGCCTCGTCACAGCCACGGCGCCGGCATACCAAACGCCGCTTTGCGCGCTGGCCCAGTATCCGGAACGCCGGATGTCACGAGCGATCACGTCGGCCGCGGTGCGCAGGTCTTGCTGGATCTGCGTTTCCAGCATCAAGCGGCGGTTGTCGCCCAGTTGATTCGAGACCGCGAGCGTTGCGCCGGCGACGACGAACAAACCGATTGCGACGCCCACCCATTAGCTCCACCATCGACAAGCCGGCCTGGCGGCTTCGCACGGTGGTCGGTCGGATCGTGGACTGAACTCTCAGCATGTGCGCACTCCTGGAATCGAGCCGTCGGGCGAACAGACGGTGGGCACACCCAGGCCGCTGATCGATGTGCGCAATTGGCCTCTCGTGGCGCTTTTGCACATCGATCACCAGGTTGCTGGGCGTGGCCAGACCCTGAGGTGGATCAAAGGTGATCAGTGCGCCGCCCGGGCCCGAAGCGGCAACGCGTGACGCCAACAGCACGCTCGGAATTGCATCGTCTTGATCTCCTGAGCGGGGAACCGCGGCGCAGGCCTGGTGAGCCGCACGGGTGCAGTCACAGGGGTCGATCCCGTATGAATCGTGTAGCAGGTGAGGTCGGCGTTGCCGCCGGAGGCGATCGACACCGATGTGGAGGTCCCGCTGCGCTGCGCCTGCTCCGAACGCGCGAGTTGGAGATCACCGAGCAACTCGGAGTGCACGCCTTGCACGCGGTGTCGAGCAACCATGCCACCGATCGCTGGGGCGATGAGTAGGCTGACCAGGACGCCCAGCACGGCGATCCCCACCATCAACTCGATGATCGTCATGCCTCCGGCTGACGAGGGGTTGGACGCGCGCACAGGCATGGGCGCCGCGATGGAGTGCGGTCGACCGACTTCCATCGCGGCCAGCAATGGTTGGCGTTGGTCGCATCCAGGTCGCCTGCCGCGTTCAATGAGGAGGTGATGATCGTGCCGCGGTCCATGGCCACTTGCAGTGCGCGGCACTTGATGTCGCCAATCTGCGGGGAGCTGGCACTCGCGGTGGCCCTTATGGAATAGCCGTTCGCACTGGCTGCGGTGACCGATAGTACGTAGTGCCCGCTCGGGCGACGTGGCGGGCGGCGGCCCGGGCATCGAAGCCACCGCGTCCGCATAGCTCGGCTGTTGGCCGCGAACTCGCTCCTGCAGTTGCTGCAGATTGTTCAAACCCGCTATCGCATCGGCACGCCGACTCTTGCGCACACTTTCCTGAAAGGACGGATACGCAACAATGGCCAGGACTCCACGACGCCCACCACGATCATCAACTCGATCAACGTGAAGCCGACATGCCGCCTAGCTGAGCCCGACGCGTGATGCATGTCACGATTATCTGAGCCCGCCGCGACCTTCGCACCTGCGCAGCCAGCCGCTTGTCGCCTGGCACGAACCGCTCATCATTTGGGGCGCTGGCTCCGCCACGCCAGCCACGCTTAGCAAGCGCGCTCCCCTACAACCGGAATCTGCGGGCTGCAGCTGCGCACGCGCCCCAACACATTGACGACTTGATGGATGGCCCGGCCGTCGCGCGCTTCGACGCGCAGCGTGGCGGTTGGTGTGACCGTTCCTCGCACAGGATCGAAGGTGACCGACTTGGATGCGGAGCGCACCTGCACGATGCCTTGTGATGCGAACGACACAGCGCGCAGCAGATTCGAGCCGTCGCCGCATGTCGAGGCGCTTGGTTCTTGGCCGCTGCAGCTGCAGCTCGCTGCTGGGCCGGTGTGGACGATGTAGCAAGTGGCCCCATTGGCCTCACACGCAAGGTGAACTGGACGGTGCGGTTCAACGCCACCGCCTGGCTACGCGCGAATTGCACGTCAGTTTCGACCTGAGCAGCCGCGCCGGCCAGTTCAGCTTTCTGGCTCAGCGACCCAAGGCTCCGGGATGGCGGTACCGATCGCCACCGAAACGACGCACAACACGCACATCGTTTCGATCAGAGAGATGCCGTGCTGTGCTGCTCGGTTGAGTGGGTATGTCGACATGGCTCGCTCCTTTGAGTGCGTGATTCGATGCACGCACTCTGGGAAGTCAGTCCGTTCCCTGCGTCGCCCGCACGAGGGTTCGCGGCGCACCCTGGAGGGGTCGTTGTCTCGAGGGCCCCCTTTCGAGGAACGCCTCGTCAGATATCGCGGATCAAGCTGACGGAACTCGTCGACGTCCTCGAAGCTGCGGATAGACCGACGCGAAGCGCACATAGGCCACCTTGTCGATGCGCTTGAGTTCGCGCATCACAAGTTCACCGAGTCGGCTGCTGGACGGCACCTCGCGGGCGCCGCTGGCCAAGCAGGCGCTCCTGGATGCGATCGAGCGCCGTGTCGACCTGCTCCATGCTCACCGGGCGCTTGCGCAGCGCCAGCAGCATCGAGGCGCGCAGCTTGCGCTGGATCGAAGTCGGCCCGCGTGCCGTCCTTCTTGACCACCGCCGGCAGCGCGATCTCGGCGCGCTCGTAGGTGGTGAAGCGCTTGTCGCACTTGAGGCAGCGGCGGCGCGCGCGCGGATGACGTCGCCTTCGTCGGACTCGCGGCGTTTCGACGACCTGGGTGTCGTCGTGGCTGCAGTAGGGGCAACGCATGGACGGCTGGCCGGTTGTCGCGAGACGGCCGCGGCCCGGCTCGCTATCGGTAGACCGGAAAGTCGCGCGTCAGCGTCGACGACCTGCTCGCGCACCGCTCGGTGATCGTGGCTTCGTCGTGCGGCGCTGTCCAGCACGTCGGCGATCAGGTGGGCGGTCTGCTCGCGCCTCCGCCTCGCTCGAAGCCGCGCGTGGTCATCGCCGGCGAGCCCAGGCGGACGCCGCTGGTCACCATGCGGCTTTTGCGGGTCGTTGGGGATCGCGTTCTTGTTGCAGGTGATGTGGGCAGCGCCGAGCACGCGTCTCGGCGTCCTTGCCGGTGATGCCCTTGGGGCGCAGGTCGACCAGCATCACGTGGCTTTCGGTGCGGCCCGACACGATGCGCAGGCCGCGCTTGACCAGCGTGTCGGCCAGCACCGATGCGTTCTTCAGCACCTGCTGCTGGTACGCCTTGAACTGACGGATCGCAGCGCCTCCTTGAACGCCACCGCCTTGGCGGCGATCACGTGCATCAGCGGGCCGCCCTGGATGCCGGGGAAGATCGGCGCTGTTGATCGCCTTGGCGATCGCGCTCGTCTTCATCAGGATGATGCCGCCGCGCGGGCCGCGCAGCGTCTTGTGGGTGGTCGACGTCACCACGTCGGCATGCGGCACCGGGTTGGGGTACACGCCGGCCGCAATCAGGCCCGCGTAGTGCGCCATGTCGACCATCAGAATAGGCGCCCATCTCCCGCGCAACCTGCGCCGAAGCGCTCGAAGTCGATGCGCAGCGAGTAGGCCGAGGCGCCCGCGATGATCAGCTTGGGCTTGCTCTCGCAGCGCCAGCGTTCGCATGGCGTCGTAGTCGATCTCCTCGCGTTCGTTCAGGCCGTAGCTCACCACGCTTGAACCACTTGCCGCTCATGTTGAGCGGCATGCCGTGCGTCAGGTGGCCGCCCTCGGCCAGGCTCATGCCCATGATCGTGTCGCCCGGCTGCAGCAGCGCGAAGAAGCACCGCCTCGGTTGGCCTGCGAGCCGGAGTTCGGCTGCACGTTGGCGTGCTCGGCGCCGAACAGCTGCTTCAGGCGGTCGATGCGCCAGCTGCTCGACGACTGTCGACGTACTCGCAGCCGCCGTAGTAGCGCTTGCCCGGGTAGCCCTCGGCGTACTTGTTGGTGAGCTGGCTGCCTTGGGCTGCCATCACTGCCGGCGAAGCGTAGTTCTCCGAGGCGATCAGCTCGATGTGCTGTTCCTGGCGCTGATTCTCGGCCGGGATGCTGGACCACACTTCGGGGTCCACCGCGGCCGACCGTGTGAGTAGAGAAGATCGAACATGACAGAGCGAGTCCTCTTCGTCGCTGACGCCGCGGACGGCGGCTGCATTCGCCGACTCGATCCGACAGCTGCCCAGGCGAACGGCGAACCCGCGCAAGCCATCGGCGCTGCGGGCCGCGCTTCCTGGTGGTCGTCCACCTTGGACCCGATGAGGCCCTATCGCCAGTCGCGCGTGGGCGAAAGTCTAGCGGACGGAGCGCCGCACGCGTCAGCGCGACAGGGAGCGACCCAGGCCACCCGATTCGACGTCGGCGGCCCCGGGACGGGCACTCGCAGCCTCGAATTCTTCGAGGGCTCACTGGTCTTGGCTGCCGGGCTCGCGGTGGAAGGCGCAGGCAACGACGCAGTCACCGACACCCACTCTGCCTTCGGCCACTCGCCTCAGGTTCGGATTGTTCGGCGAGCACGCTTGCCGACGTAACCGCCGTCGTCGCTGAGGTTGGCCGCGCCCACGTAGAACTTGAGCCCGGCCTCGAGGCTGCCGGCGCGCGCGATGCATTCCTTGAGCACCTGCACCCCGACGCGGAGGTTGGTCACCGGGTCGAAGGCGGCACGCACGCCTCCATAGGGCTCGTACTTGTCGTCGTGCACGCGGGTCATGACCTGCATCAAGCCCCTGCGCGCCGACCGAACTCTGCGCAAACGGGTTGAAGCTCGACTCGATCGCCATCACCGCGAGAATCAGAGTGGGGTCCAGGCCAGAGCGCCGCCCGCTCTCCAGGCCTCCTGCACCAAGCGGCTCACTGGCTCGATCGCGACGCGGTACCTGCCGGCCAGCCAGTTGGCGACCGACGCCTGCTGCTTGGACAGCGTCGTCGGATCGGCCGCCGTCACTCGTGCGACCGCGTCGGGAATGGGCGGCTCAGGGGTGGACTCGCTCGCCAAACGCGCCTCTTGTCTGGCCAGCAGCCAACCCAAGCGCGCTGCTCGCGCGCCGTCGCGCAGGTCTGGGTGCGCGGCCGAGAAGAGAACGAAGCCACAGACGACCGAGAGGCCAACGAGCGCCAGCGTGTTGTGGCTGACCTCGAGCATGCCGATGCCCACGTCGCGCGTGAACGTGGCGACCGAACTTGAGCAGGCGCGGTAGATTGCGGTGAATGGGCTGGGGGCGTTCATGCGAATGGACTCGCCGCGGGTTTCCCCTGGCGAGGTAGAAGCGGACGGATTCTAGGTACGCCTCAAATAACCAGTCAATTATTGAAGATGATCTGTTCTAAATAACAAAAATATGCACTACAGAGACCTGCGCGACTTTCTGGCCGGCCTGGAAAAGGCTGGCGAGCTGCTTCGAATCGACGAATCGATCTCGCCGAAGCTCGAAATGACGGCAATTGCCGACGTTGCGCTGCGGCGGCAAGGTCCGGCGCTGCTTGTTCGAGAAGCCCACCGGCTTCGATGCGAAAGTTCTCGCCAACCTGTTTGGCACGCCCAAGCGTGTGGCCCTCGGGATGGGTGTCGGCGGCGCTGAGGGTCTGCGCCAGTTTGGTGCGTTGCTGGCAGCGCTGCGCGAGCCGGACCCGCCGCGGCGCCTCGCCGACGCCGGGCCGGCTCGTGGAAATGGCCAAGGCGCTGTGGAACATGAAACCCACCACGCGCTCGAGCGGCCCCTGCCGCGACGTGCGCGTCGAGGGCGACGCGATCGACCTGTCGCAGCTGGCCGATCCAGACCTGCTGGCCCGGCGATGTCGGACCGCTGATCACCTGGGGCTTGGTCATCACCCGCGGACCGCAGGGCGGGCCCAAGCCTCGGCAGCGCCAGAACCTGGGCATCTATCGCCAACAGGTGATCGGGCGGCGAGAAGTCATCATGCGTTGGCTGCCGCATCGCGGCGGCGCTCAGGACTTTCGCGAGTTCGCCCGCGCAATCCCGGTCGGCCATTTCCGGTGGCGGTCGCGCTGGGCGCCGATCCGGCGACCATGCTGGGCGCGGTCACTCCGGTGCCGGACACGCTGTCGGAGTATCAGTTCGCCGGACTGCTGCGCGGCTCGCCGACCGAACTGGTCGACGCGAGCGTCGGCGAAGCCGAGCGGCCGCTGCAGGTGCCGGCGCGCGCCGAGATCGTGCTCGAAGGCCACATTCCAGTCGCCGATCCGGGGCATGCGGAGCGTCAGCGAGCACGGCGTGCCCTGCAAGGCGATCGACGGCTACCTGCATGCGCTCGAAGGTCCGTTCGGCGATCACACCGGCTACTACAACGAGCAGGAGTGGTTCCCGGTGTTTCGCATCGATCGCATCACGCACCGCCGCGATCCGATCTACCACTCGACGCTACACCGGCAAGCCGCCCGACGAGCCGGCCGTGCTGGGCGTGGCGCTGAACGAAGTGTTCGTGCCGATCCTGCAGCGGCAGTTTCCCGAGATCGTCGACTTCTACCTGCCGCCTGAGGGCTGCAGCTACCGCCTGGCGGTGATCTCGATCCGCAAGGGATATCCCGGTCACGCGCAAGCGCGCTGATGTTCGGGCTGTGGAGCTTCCTGCGCCAGTTCATGTACACGAAGTTCATCATCGTCACCGACGACGACATCGACATTCGCGACTGGAAGGAAGTCGTCTGGGCGATCACGACGCGCTGCGATCCGGTGCGCGACACGACTCTGGTCGAGCAACACGCCGATCGACTACCTCGACTTTGCGTCGCCCGTGGCTGGGCTCGGCGGCAAGATGGGCCTGGATGCCACGACGAAATGGCCTGCGGAAACGAGCCGCCAGTGGGGCAGACCCGATCGCACACGACGCCGAGACGCAGACGGCGGATGGCGCAGGTCTACGATCGATTGATGGCCGATCGGTCGAGTGAACCCGCAGCTTGAACTCCAGACCGGGCGGGTGTATTGTTGGTTCGCCTGCTTGCAGGCATCAAAGGCGATGCGCAGTCTCTGCGCGATAGGGGCCCTGGACCGAAAAATCTCTGGAGCCTCGCCCGGTGACCTGAAGTCACCCACCCCTCCCACCCTCGTGGTGCGGAGGGGTTTCGTTTTTGGGCGCACGCTGATGCACCGTCAGGCGCCCAGCAGCATACCCGGCCAACTCGTGCACAGACAAGCCGCACGCGCCGGAAGCCCTCGCTCGACGGCAGCCATCGCAGCACGAGCTGTTCGCTCGGTGTCGCAAGCCCCATCGGAGCGGCCCAGACGCGCATCGGTGACGTCGGCGCGCTGGGCTTCGAGTTGGAAGGCCCGAATTGCGCGGGGCATGTGGAAGCCGTGCGTCACCAGGACGAGATCGGTGATCGCCAGCTGTCTTGAGCATGGCGATGCTGCGTGCTGCGTTCTCGCGCGTGTCGCGTGATTCGCCCTCGCTCCAGGTCAGCGGCTTGCCGTAGTCACGTTCGGCGATGCGCGCAGCCGCCTCGGCCTCGCTGCTGCCGACGCTGTCGCCATAACCGACGCCACCGGAGAACATCAGCGGTGCGCCGGTCTGCCGCGACAGCCACACGCCATAGTGAAGCCGCTGCAGCGACATGTCCTTCAGATGCGACACGCCGTACTCTGGAGCCATCGCTTCGCGACCGCCGCCCAGTACGACGATGGCGACCTTGCTCGGCGTTGTGCCAGCGGTCCGCTTGATTTCAGCGATCCGCTCCTGCGCTGAGCTGCGCAGGCGGCTTGAGCGTGACGCGCTCGAGCCAGTGAGCCCACAGCAGTGGTGCAGCACAGCCACAGCCCGGACGCTCCCAGCAGGATGACGAGCCACGATACCGTGCGTCGCCAGTACATCATTCGTGCACCCACGAACATCAGCAGCAGCCACGGCACCGGCGGCAACAGCAGCGCGGTCAGCACTGGCTTCCACGATTGAATTCCAAGCAGGACGAAGAGGTCGTTCACGAGCTACCGGGCGAATACGATGGCGGATTCTGCGCCGGCCCTCGGTTGCGCCTCGTGCAATATGACCGTCGCGACAACCCGCTGTTACCGCTGCCTACGTCTCTGCGGCGCGACAGCCGTCGGCGAGGCCGTCGCGCGCTCACGCAGCGGCGCATCGGCACAATGGCCGCGTTGTCAGCAAAGGCGCGGGCCAACCGACTACGCAGGATTTCGCAAACTTGAGGCATGCCGTGGCGATCGAGACCATCACGTTGGGCGGAGGCTGTTTCTGGTGCCTGGAGGCTGTCTACGAGCAGGTTGACGGCGTGCTGTCGGTACAGTCGGGGTACAGCAACGGCCACGCGCGCCAGCCCAGCCTACCAGCAGGTCTGCGACGGCGACACCGGACATGCCGAGGTGGTGAAGCGTGCAGTTCGACGCCGCGAAGATCTCGTTGCGCGAAGTGCTCGAGATCTTCTTCTCGATCCACGATCCGACCACGCTGAACCGGCAGGGCAATGACGTCGGCCCGCAATACCGCTCGGGCATCTATTACCATGACGAAGCCCAGCGCGACGCTCGCGCAATCGGTGATCGACGAGGTGAATGCCGAGCTCAACGGGTCGCGTCGTCACCGAGCTGAAGCCGCTCGATAACTATTCGCCTGCTGAGGCCTATCACCAGCACTACTTCGAGCGCAACCCGAACCAGGGCTACTGCTCGTTCGTGGTCGGCCCCAAGGTCGCGAAGTTCCGCAAGACACCTTCGCGGTCGCGGCTTCGCAAGGCCTGACGTGGGGAATTGGGTCAGCGCCATGCCAGACGCTGGCGCACCCAACGCCCCGCCTCCAGGGCGTAGCGCACACGGTCGTGCAGGCGGCTGCGGCGACCCTGCCAGAACTCCCAGCGATCGGGAACCAGGCGGTAGCCGCCCCAATGCGGCGGGCGCGGCGGGTTCAGGCCGTGGCGCGCCGCGGCTTTGGCGGCGCTTGGCCACCAGCACCGCACGCGAGGTGATCGGCTGGCTCTGCGGCGACGGCCCAAGCCCCTATTCGCGAGTCGAGTGGACGCGTGGCGTAGTAGGCGTCGGATTCCTCGGCGGAGGCTTTCTCGACCTCGCCCTCGATGCGCACTACGCGCTCGAGCTTCGACCCAATGGAATTGCAGCGCGGCGTGCGGCTCGTGCGCCAGCTCGCGGCCCTTGCGGCTGTCGTAGTTGGTGTACCAGACCAGGCCGCGGGCATCGACGCCCTTGATCAGCACGATGCGCGTCGACGGCCGGCCATCGGCCCCGACGGTGGCCAGCGTCATCGCGTTGGGCTCCGGGCAGCTGCGCTTTGATGGCCTGCTCGAGCCATGTCTCGAACTGGCGCAGCGGGTCATCGGCGCACGACGCCCTCGTCGAGTTCGCCGCGCTCGTAGCTCTTGCGCAGTTCGGCCAGCGCCGCCTTGTCCATGCGACGCAGTATGCATGTTGGCGACATGTTGGGACTGCACCTTACGTGGAACGCCCTAAGTGAAGCTCCCACTGTTTCGAAGGCGCGTGTCGACACGATGCTCTGAGCGTCTCGCAGGCTGCGCGTGCCGTGGTGGGGAAGGTACTGCGCTGCAAGGCAAGGCGACGCCCATGAAGAAGCCCCCAACCGTCATCGTGCTGGCTGCCGGCCGTGGCAGCCGCTTCAAGGCGCCTGACCACAAGCTGCTGCAAGCGTTCGGGTCCTCCACCGTCTTGGGCACCGCGCTCGAACACGCGATCGAAACGCGGCCTGCAGCTGCGCGTGGTCACCACCGCGGCGCGTTAGCGCCGAGGCACGCCGCCACGTGGCCCAGCGCGACATCGTCGAGCTGCCCGCGGTCACCGGCCACAGCGGCGAGACCTCGGGCATGGGCTTTTCCATCGCCAGCGGCGTGGCCGCCAGCGCCGACGCCGGCGGCTGGCTGATCCTGCCCGGCGACATGCCGTCGTTGAAGCCGGCCACTCTGCTGGCCGTGGCAGCCGAGCTGCCGCAGCATGCGGTGGTCTACGCGCAACACATCGGGCGTCGCGGGCACCCGGTGGGCTTTGCGTCGGAGCTGTATTCCGAGCTCGCAGCGTTGTCGGGCGACGAGGGGCGCGCCGCCTGGTGGCCAGTTATCCGTCGTTCGGCGTCGAGGTCGACTGATCCCGGCGTGCTGATCGACGTCGATCACCGCTCGACGACCTGGCGGCGCTGCACGCGCCACTCGGCGCCGGGCGCAGTCCAACCGGCCGCGCGCCCGCCACTGAAAGCGCGCGTCCTGGACGGTCACTCGGCGGCGGCTGGTTCGCCGGGCAGACCGAACAGCGAATGCATCGCATCGCGCACCTGATCGCTGACCATCGCTTGCGCGTTGTGGTGCGTGCCGTTGTCGGCCAGGATGAAGCGCTTGGGCTCGCGAGCGTGGTCGTACTAACGCGCGGCCGAGCGCACGGCTGAATCATCCGATCCTGCGCGCCATGCACCACCAGCACCGGCGAGCCGACCTCGGCGATGCGTTGGCAGGCGTCGAAGCGCTGCGTGATCAGCGGCCCCAACGGCAGCCAGCCGAACCGCATCGTTGCGAACACATCGGGCACCGACGTGAAGCCGCCCTCGACCACCACGCCGGCCTCGTCATCGACTTCGGCCGCCAGGTGGATCGCGATCGCGCTGCCCAGCGAATGGCCGTAGATCAGCCGCTGCTGCTCTCGGCTGCTGCTGGCGCAGCCAGTCCCACGCGGCGCGAGCGTCCTCGTAGGCGGTGGCTTCGGAGCGGCAGCACGTCGGTGCTGTGGCCGAAGCCAGCGATAGTCGACGCCTAGTACCGATACGCCCAGCGCATGCAGCCGGCGCATGCGAAACGAGCTGCTGCGTCACGCCCCCAGCGCGCGCCGTGCAGGTACAGCATCACCGGCGCATTGGGCCGGCTCTGCGGCAGCCACAGCGCGTGCAGCTTCACGCGGCGCGTCGGCACCGGGCGGCGTGAACTTCGATCCAGCGATCCTGCATGCCATCGGCGCGCTGCCGTGGCACCGTGCCAGTTGTCCTTGCTGGGCTGGAAGATCCATTTGCGCTGCTGCTCGTCGAGCGTCGAGCAGCCTCCCAGCACCAGGAACCACAAGGCCAGCAGCGCCACCGATCCAGCGCATCCGTTTGCTCACCACAGCCGTCTCCCTGGGTCAGCGACCGCGCAAAAACAGCGCGTCGAGCTCCCTTAACGTTACTTGGCGCCAGGTCGGACGTCCGTGGTTGCACTGATCCGCCGCGCTCGGTGGCCTCCATCTGGCGCAGCAGCGCGTTCATTTCGTCGACCGTCAGCCGCCGATTGGCCCGCACGGCGCGCGTGGCAGGCCATCGTGGCCAGCAAATCGTCGCGCGCGCGCTGCACCACGCGGCTCGAATCGGTTTGCTCCAGCTCGGCCAGCACCGCGCGCGTCAGCTCCACCAGATCGGCGTCGGGCAACGCGGCGGGGCGGCTTCGAATGGCCAGCGTGCTCGGCGGCCAGCGGCGTGACGTCGAGGCCGCAGCGCGATCAGCGCATCGCCATGAGTTTGCGCGGTCGCCATCTCGGCGGGCGATGCGGCAAAGGGTCACCGGCACCAGCAGCAGGCTGCGTCTGCAGGCAAGCCGCGCCGCGCGCACTTGAGTTGCTCGTAAACGATGCGCTCGTGCGCGGCGTGCATGTCCACGATCACCAGGCCGTGCGTCGTTTTCGGCCAGCACACGAATGCGCCGCCCAGTTGCGCGAGCGCGCGTCCCAACGGCCAGCGTATCCGGTTCGGCCGCTGCCGGCGCAACCGCCGGTGCCGCCGCCCTGCCACGGCGCCAGCGGCTCGAAGGCCTGCAAGCGAGTGGCCAGCGGCAGACCCAACTGACGCGCTGCGCGTATCTCCGCCAGCGACGGCGGGCACCAGCGTTGCACCGTGCCGCGTGTGCGGCGCAGGTGGCGGCTCGCTGCTGCGCGGCAGCGCCAGCGTGGCCTCGACCGCATGCAGCACCGCCTGGTGCAGCGCCCGGCCATCGCGGAAGCGCACCTCGACCTTGGTCGGGTGCACGTTGACGTCGACCAGCGACGGTGCGATGCGCAGGAACAGTGCATACGCCGGTTGACGCTGGCCGTGCAGCACATCGTCGTAGGCGCTGCGCACCGCGTGCGCCACCAGGCGGTCGCGCACATGGCGGCCGTTGACGAACAGGTACTGCAGGTCGGCGCGCGCGCGCCGCATCGGGCAGGCCGACGCGGCCATGCAGCGCCAGCGGACCCACTTCGCTGGCCAGCACGCGGCTGGCTGGCGATGAAGCTATCGCCAAGCACGTCGCGCAGCCGCTGCTTCGGGCGGTGCGACGCGCCATTGCTGCAGCAGGCGGCCGTCGTGCCACAACGCGAACTCCACGTCAGGCCGGGCCAGCGCATGGCGTCGCAGCGCTTCGGTGCAGTGCGCGAGCTCGGTGGCTTCGCTCTTCAGGAACTTGCGACGCGCCGGCGTGTTGAAGAACAGCTCGTTGACTTCGACCGTGGTGCCCGGCGCGCGCGCCGCGGGCGCCAGCTCGCCCGAGCCCGCATGCAGTGCAAAGGCGTGGCCGCGCCTGCGGCTGCGACTGGTCAGCGTCAACTCCGACACCGATGCGATCGGCTGCCAGCGCCTCGCCACGAAACCCCATCGTCGCCACCTGCTCCGAGGTCGTCGAGCGAGGCGATCTTGCTGGTGGCGTGGCGCCGCAGCGCCAGCGCCAGTTCGTCGGCGGCAATGCCAGCGCCATCGTCCTCGACCACGATCGAGCGCACGCCGCCGCCGCGCAACCGCACCACGATGCGGCTCGCTGCCGGCGTCGAGTGCGTTGTCGACCAGCTCGCGCACCACCGATGCCGGGCCGTTCGACCACCTCGCCGGCGGCGATCTGGCTGATCAGCGTCGCCGGGCAGTTCGCGGATCGGCCGCCGGCGCGACGCTGTCCAACGTGGCCTGCATGGTCGCGCGATTGTAGAAGGCCGCCTTCACGCCTGCCTGGATAATGGCCGCCCGTGGAGATCTGCTCGGCTTCCTGATCGACTTCGCTGCTGCACGTCGATGCGCACCTGCGCCAGTTCGTCGAAGCAGTACGGCGCCTGGGTGTATGCGCTGTTGTTCGTCGTCATCTTCGTCGAGACCGGCCTGGTGGTGATGCCGTTCCTGCCCGGCGACTCGCTGCTGTTCATCGTCGGTGCGCTGTGCGGCGTCGGCTTGATGAACTACTCGCTGGCGGTGCCTGCTGTTGGTCGCCGGCGGTGGCCGGCAACCAGACGAATTACACGATCGGCGCGTTGATCGGCCCGCGGGTGTTCCATTGGGAGCACTCGCGCTTGTTCAACAAGCATGCGCTTCGAGCGCGCGCATGCGTTCTACGAGGAGTACGGCGGCATCACGCTGGTGGCCGCGCGCTTCGTGCCGTTCCTGCGCACCTTCGCGCCGTTCGTGGCCGGCGTCGCGCAGATGACGCGCCGCCAAGTTCACGCTCTACGACGTGACCGGCGGCACGCTGTGGGTGGTGTCGATCGTCACCGCGGGCTATCTGTTCGGCAACCTCGGTGGGTGCAGCAGCACCTGAGCGCCGATCATCTGGGCGATGATCGTCTTGCCGGGGTTGCTCGCGCTGTTCGGAGCTTGGCGTGCCAGGCGCGCACAAGGGTCAGTCGACCGGCCACCTGAGCGCGAGCGCTGAGCGAGCACACGCTGCCGCACGCAGCGGCGGATTCTTGATGAAGTAGCGCGCGCATGCCGGTGACCAGCGCGTCGACCAGCTTGTCCTGGTACTTCGGCGGTGCGCAGCAGGGCTTCCTCTTCCGGATTGGAGATGAAGGCGGTCTCGACCAGGATCGATGGGATGTCGGGCGCCTTGAGCACCGCGAAGCCGGCCTGCTCGACCTTCGCCGTTGTGCAGGTGGTCGCCGACCGATGCGCTGCAGCACCTCGTCGCCCGACGCTGCAGGCTGTCCTTGATCTGCGCGGTCGTGCTGCATGTCGAGCGATCGCGCGCAGCACGTAGCGCGTCCGTCACTCGCGCGCTGGTTGACGCCGCCGACCAGGTCGGCCTCGTTCTCCTTGTCGGCGATCCAGACGCGCCGCGGCGCTGGTGCGCCGCGCTCGACGACAGCGCGAACACCGATGCGCCGCGCGCGCGCGGCGTCATGAAGGCGTCGGCGTGGATCGACACGAACAGGTCGGCCTGCACGCGGCGCGCCTTGCGCACGCGGTCTTGCAGCGGCACGAAGAAGTCGCCGTCTGCGGGTCAGCATCGCACGCATGCCCGGCATCGCGTTCAGGCGCTCGCGCAAGCGCAGCGCCACCGCCAGCACGACGTCCTTCCCTCAGGCCGCTGCGGCCCGATGGCGCCGGGGTCCTCGCCGTGTGCCCGGGGTCGATCGCCACGATGGTCAGGCGCTCGACCTCGCGCCGCGCGCTGCGCACTGGGCAGCGGCTCGGGCGCCGGCAGGCTCGGCGCGCGAGGCGGCGCGGCCTACTGGGGCCTGGGCCGATGCCGGGCGCTCGATGCGGCCGATCAGCTCACCCAGCGAATCGCGCACCGCCTGCTCGGCGCGCTTGTCGGCACTGATCCTTGTCGCGGATGATCTCCAGCAGCGGGTCGCGCTCCTGCAGCGGGTACAGGTCGAACACCAGGCGGTGCCCATAGGCAGCCACCGGGTCGAGCGTGAATTGCTGGGGCCGCACCGACTGTTTGAGGTCGACCACCAGCCGCACCAGGCGCGGCTGGTTAGCAATACGTAACTGAACGGAAGTACACT
>ERZ1370068.4974-contig-402_pt1 | contig 63990 bp, 113 predicted proteins | sample MGYA00561227_ERZ1370068 | MGnify/ENA primary metagenome ERZ1370068 (study PRJEB38410, sample SAMEA6850437) | metagenome | study: Metagenomic assessment of the ecological functions of the soil: analysis of the soil microbiota associated with the... | reverse complement strand
GTATGCTTCGTTCAGTTACGTATTGCGTAAACTCGTACAGCACGATGTTGAGCAGATCCGGCAGAGTCGCGAGGATCTTGTCCAGCTCTTTGGTCCGCGCCTCCCGATTCGACAGCTGGGCAAGAGTCGTCACGTTCTGGTCGACGGCTCGCCCGACGGCCAGCGCCGCGTTTCGGACATTGTCTTCCACCGTGTGCTGGATCGAACGGGTTTCGAGCCATTCGGTCGTAGCCAGCGGAGACGCCGACGATGCAGGATGAATCATCAGCGTCATCTTGACTTGAAGACTCAGCCGGTGCCACCGGTTCAGCATAGGTCCATGGTAGTCCCTCATGTTTCCTTGTTCAATCGGAATTCGAGACAAGATGTCTGCAGCGGAATAAAGTTGTCTCTCATCTTGGTGAGCAATCCGCGACGTTTCACATCTCCCAGCAACGGTCATCGGGATAAAACCTCGAATCTTCCGCGGTCTTGCGAGCCAACCAGCACGGAACCATTTTAGGCATCTGGTTTGCTCAGTCTCCACGACAGGACCGTCGGACATCGGGAGAAACACATCGTGACTGGACGAATACTTCTGGTCGAGGCCGATGTCGTGTTGGGTGCTGTCTTGGCAGAAGTGCTACGGCACACGCGGGTATGAGGTGATCTGTCGTGAGAACGTTCATAAAGGGAAAGTTGACCGCATTCGATTCTGTGAGCGCCGTGATTCTGGATATTGATACGACCTCTCGCAGAAAAGAACTGGCCTGGCTCGATGCGCTCCAGCCTTACGACGAGTCGCTGCCGATCGTTTTGATGGGTCTGCAGAGTACCACAGGAACTGCGCCATCGTCTGCGCTTACATCTCGGTCGCCAGCAGACTAACGCTCTGACCGTTGGTGCAGAAGCCGTTTCGGAATGAAGAATTGCTCGCTGCCAGTTCGACAGGCGCAAAGAGAGCAGTTTGCCGGGACAGGTAAACGGAATATAAACCACAGGGCGTTGTGGAAAGAGCACGACGCGCCGAGAGAAAGTTGGAATCCATGAGATGCGAACGTTGTGCCGGGCTGGTGGTGGCTGATCACTTTATTGGAGGTGCGATCTCCATCGGAGGCTGGGCCTATGGTGGATGGCGGTGTGTCAATTGCGGTGCGATCGGTTTTATCCGGGCAAGCAGGCGCGCATCCTGCTGACCGAGTGTTGCAGGAGGCGAGAGCAAACTGCCGGCAAAGTCGTGTGCCGAGCACAAAGTTTCGTCGGCCACGGAGGAGCATCGGATCATCGATAACCAGGGCGAACGACGTGAACCCTTCAAATTTCAAGGGAATTATCAACATGTCTGGAAGTAATCAGTTGCATGATCGTTCTGCTGTTCAGTCTAAGCCTCGTTGTTCCCATCGCCATGGCTCAGGTTGAGACGTCTCCTCAAACGATCAAGGGCGATCTGTTGTCCATCAAGGGCGACGTGTATGTTCATCAAAGACATCTCCGGGAGCTTCATGTATCTCCACGTCGACAAAAACACGCAGCGAGAGCGGTTCCTGGTTCTCGGGAGAAAATCGAAGCTGATGTGATTCCTGGACGTACGAGTCGTCGCACTTGCGACCGACGAAATAAGCCCATGATGAGAGGAGCAGTCCGATGAGAATTGCCCAGGTTGCACCCTTGTGGGGAGAGCGTTCCGCCGAAACTCTATGGAGGAACGGAACGGATCGTGTCCTACCTCACCGAAGAACTGGTTCGGCTCGGTCACGACGTGACCCTGTTCGCGAGCGGAGATTCGGTCACTACCGCTCGCCTCGAAGCGATCTGCGCTCGAGCCCTGCGATTGAATACAGGGATCTTCAACCGCGATGCACCCATGACGATGCTGATGGAGCAGGCGCTGGGAAAACCGGCGACTTCGACATCATTCACTCCCATCTCGATTTCATGGGCTTCCTCTCGCGCGGCGGAATCCGACCCCAACGGTGACCACGTTCCATGGTCGGCTCGATCTGCCCGAACTGCAGCCGGTGTTTCGCGAGTATGCGGAGATGCCGATGGTGTCGATTTCGGATGCCCAGCGGAAACCTGTCTCCTGGGCAAATTGGCACGCGACTGTCTATCACGGTTTGCCAAGGGATCTGTACGGCTTGCATCCGAATCCCGGAGGCTATCTGGCCTTCCTGGGGCGTATTGCCCCCGAGAAGCGACCGGATCATGCGATTGAGACTCGCCAAGCGGGTAGGGATTCCCTTGCGGATTGCGGCGAAGGTCGATCCGGCGGATCAGGAATACTTTCGCACCGAAATCGAGCCGCTGCTCTCTGATCCATTAATCGAGTATCTCGGTGAGATCACGGACGCCGAGAAGGATGAGTTTCTGGGTAATGCCATAGCGCTTAGTCTGTCCTTATGACTGGCCAGAACCGTTTGGTCTCGTGTTGATTGAAGCGCTGGCCTGCGGAACACCCGTGCTGGCCTATCGGCGCGGGTCCATTCCTGAAATCATCGAGGACAGAGGCACTGGATTCGTCTGCGAAGGACTCGACGAAATGACGGCGGCTATCCAACGTATTCCTGAAATCGACCGTCGACGATGCCGCTGGACCTTCGAACAGCGGTTTACTGTGGAACGAATGGCGCAAGACTATCTCCGGGTGTATGAGCAGGCGCTCGGTAACATCTGCGAAAAGAGGCAGAGAGTACACGAGTTTCATCTCCTGGCCTATTTTCTCGACCAGTGTGTAAACGTGGATCAGTCTCCGGGTGGCAGGAGGACAGGAAGAAGGCTTTCCTCAGCTTCAGAAGGAGGTCCATATGAAGTCTCTAAAGTCGACCAGTCTTGCCATGGCAATTGTCAGTGTCGGCCTTCTGGTAGGCGGCTCTGGGAACTCCGGGCGGAAGCCCGGTCGCCTTCCGGAATCGTCACCCTCGAAGATTGTGACAGGCGAAGTGGCTCAGGGTCGAGGGGAGTTTCATATGGCCAAGGATCCTCAAGGCGAACTCACACTCGATATCGTGGACAAGTCCTATGTCATCACCAGTCAAGCCGGTGAAGAGGTGCGTCTCGAACTCGACGACAATACCAAAGTCCGGAAAAGGGTCCAACCCAGGGATAAGATCGTAGGCCAAGATCTCGTCCAAAGGCCATACCACTTTCGGTCACGCGCCTCGAGCCATAACTCACGAGGGCCGCCTAAGGAGAGTACGAGCATGCCCATTCAGGCACATATGGACGTCGGGCCGGCGGTCAACCGGCACGATGCCGGCCCCTCACGCCTGACTGCGTCGGGTTCAGCGCCTGGGGCAAAAGCCCGGATGGTGGTGCGATGGGCGCGGCATGCTTTGGGAGAACTACAGAGGCAGAAGGAAGACCGCTGTTGAGCGAGGGCAGTACGCCGGAGGCGGAGAATTTCATTCATGCTGAGGTCGAACAGGCTGAACAGGTTGGATCGCTCAATCCACGTCTTGCCGGCAGCGAACGAACTGGCAATTCTGTACGCCAAGCAACACAAAGTATGCGCAAGCGGAAGCTTATGTTCCAACGTTCACCGGGAGTGAGTGTGGCCGCCCACTGGGTTCAGATCATCCTGACGTGGCCGTCGTCCTGAAGAATATAGGGATACTGAAGGCGTCTCAAGAGACAATATGCTGAAGCGGATCTCCTTTTGAAGCCAGTCGCTGTCGCTGGCACAGCAGCGGGTCTTAGGGCACGAGCATCCAATCCCGTGGCGATGACGATGAGAACGATCGCCTGTGTTTCAAGCTATCCAGGGCCACTATGGGAAGCCGAGCGGTTCATTCGTCGCTCGCTTGAGATCAGCGAGAAGACTCTTGGATCGGAGCATCCTGAGATGGCGGCGAGCCGGAAGGTGTTTGCCCAGGTCCTCCGCACGGTACATCCGAGATACCGAGGTTCATAGGGCAGAGTCCCAGGCGCAGGATATTAGAACCAGATCTGCTTGCGGCAACCGAGAGGATGTGAACGGGACTTGCGGTGTTCACGAGCAGTTTCCAGCCGGCGTGTGAAGTCTGCATCTGCGGTTGAAGAGTAGAGGAGGTTTCTGCTGTGGCTGATAAGGACAAGCGCGATGGAAGGTCGGGCAGGATCAGGGTGGGAAGTTGCTGAGGACGAGGAGTTTTGGCCTTGCTGTTTTCCGGCCAGGCCGTTTCCCAGATCGGCGACAGCATGAACAAGGTGGCTCTGCTGTGGTTCGTGTATGAACTGACGGGGTCGGCCTTCAAGATGGCGGTGATCGGATTGCTCCAGACCATTCCGCCGTTGGTCTTCGGTCCGCTCATCGGGGTGTATCTCGATCGGATGAAGAAAAAGCCGGTGATGATCTGGGTGGACCTCATCCGTACGGGGTTGGTCATGCTCGTCCCCTTGCTGTATGCCATGGAGGTCCTGACGCTCGAACGGCTCTACCTGCTCGTCTTCGTGACGTCGGTCGTCTCCACGGTTTTCGGTCCGGCGTTGGCGTCGGCCGTTCCGCTTCTCGTGCCTCGCGCTCAACTGACCTCCGCCAATGCGTTGATTCAAAGCACGAACAATATCGGCCTCCTGATCGGACCAGCAGTCGGCGGAAGTGGGTATTGCCATGATCGGAGCCCCCAATGTTCTGTACCTTGATGCGGCCACGTTCATGGTGTCTGCGTTGTGCCTCATGCCGATCCGCCTGCATGAGACACTGCAAGCGCACGCGCGATTAGCCGACGAGAGCCACGATCCTGCAAGATCTGTTGGTCGGATTTCGATTTGTCTTCGTCCAGCATCGGACCGTACTCCTCCTCATGCTCACCGCCGCCCTCTACAGTTTGGGCGCGAGCGCCTTCGTGTTCTTGCTGCCTGTGTTTGCGACGCAACTTCTCGATGCGAGTGCCGTCGAACTCGGGTGGCTGTGGTCATCGCTCGGGATCGGCATGCTGGCAGCGTCCGCCTGGCTGGCTTGGATCAATCAGGGAGATCTCCAACACCGCCTGCGGTTGATTTCCGCTGCTCTGGCCGTCGGCGCCGTCGCGGTCTGTACGCTTGGCATGCTACAGGCGCCGGTGATGGCCGCCGCCCTCATCATCGTGTTCGGCGGTAGCACCGCCGTGTTCACGCCGATTGTGTGGGCGATGTTGCAAGAATTGACGCCCGAACCCCTCTTAGGCCGTGTCTTTACCACCTTCAGCACCGGTGCCATGGCCTCCGCCATGGCCGGGATGGCAGGGTTCGGTTGGGTGGCGGATGCCATCGGACCCGCAGCGAGCCTTGTGGGTATCGGGGTGCTGTTGTTGGGCACCGCGGCCGTCGCGGCTCTCTTCAGTCGACGACAGCCGCGACAAGACGGCTTCACGATTTCATTCCCGCGTAAGAGACGGTTCCATCGTGTTTCATCGCCGAGGCTGATCTCGATGGACAATGAACGCGAGAGATGTGAAACGGTCCCAGCTCCGGCGCACGCGGGTTTGGACAGGGCGCGGCCCTCCTGGCACTCTGCCTGTGTGCCCTGCTTACGAGTCAGCTCACGAATCCGATGCTCGCCCAGAGTGATCAGCATTCGAGCACATCAGCTCAGTCTTCCGCCGATCAGAGCAAAGTGACGGATCCCAAGCCTCCTGCCAAGCCACAGAAAGAACTGCTTCCCGCCCAGTCGTCTGCTCAGGAATCGAAGCCGGCTCAGCCGAAGACGCAGACCATCCAAGAGCGAGGAATCGAAGGCGAAAAAGACAATGGCGAAGAGGGGACAGAGAAAGAAAAGAGGGTACGGGCAAGAAAGGCAGTGATCCTCGCTGATTCTGACGGTCAAACTCGCGTTGCTGGAAGATCCCCGCTTGTTTCCGTATGAGATCGAGGTGGAGGCCGGATCGGACGAGGTCACGCTTTCGGGGAAAGTGTCCACCGAGGCGGAGAAGGCCGCCGCAGCAAAAATCGCGAGCACAGTGCCGACCGTGAAAACTGTGTCGAACAAACTGGAAGTGGTCAAAGAACTGCCCGGAGCTCATCGACGCACAAACAGGACGACATCATTACCCGCCATGTCAAAGACCGATTCGCCAAAAGTGCCACCGTGACCGCCGCCAACTTCGACGTGAAGACGGAACAGGGAGTGGTGTCGCTCAGCGGCACCGTCCGATTCCAAGTGATTGTGTTGGAAGCGGCAGAAGCGGCCAGGGAGGTCCCGGGGGTGAAAGCCGTGCAGGACGGACAAGGTCAGGATCGAGAGTGAGGGATGAGGTCTTGGCAGACGCTGATGATCAACCGAGATTCTGCGTGGCACGACGGAGCGACACAAACAGAGGCGCGCGCGGTGCGTCCCTGGCGCCTGCTGTTTACGCGAGATTTTGGATTGCTCTGGCTCAGTCAACTGGTGTCCCAAGTGGGCGACGGTATCTCGAACCTGGCCCTCCTCTGGTTCGTGTATTCGATTACCGGCTCGCCGGTGAAAACCACCATCATCGGACTCCTTCATACGATTCCCCCATCGTGCTCGGTCCCCTTATCGGCGTCTATGTGGACCGGTTGCCGAAAAAATTCTTCCTCATCGGATCGAACGTATTCCGGGCGGTGCTGATCGGCATCATTCCCTGCGCCGTTTCAACCGACACCTTCACCGTCAATCTCTTGTATGTCCTTGTCCTTCTCGACGCAGTGGCGATGGCGACGTTCAGTCCGGCGCTGACGTCGTCGGTGCCGTTGATTGTTCCGCGCGCGCAATTCACGGCCGCGAATGCGCTTATTCAGAGCACGACCAGCCTGGGCATCATTTTCGGTCCGGCGTTGAGCGGGATAGGGATCGCCCTGTTCGGTTCACAGGAAGTGCTCTGTCTGAACGCGGTCACGTATTGCGTGGCAGCGCTCTGCCTCGGGTTGGTGCGACTGGGAACCCTGCAGCCATCTGCCGGACCAAAGAGGACCGATGGTTCAGTGTGGCACAGATCTCATGGAGGGGCTGGCCTTCGTCGCGATCAAACAACGCGTCATCCTGCTGCTGGTTGTCACCGCGGGGTGCTACGCATTCGGCGCCAGCGCCCTGACGACGTTGTTTCCGGTCTTTGCGAAAAAGCTGTTGGGTCTGGGGCCGGTCGAGGTGGGCTACCTCTGGTCCGCCCTGGGAGTGGGGCTGCTGCTCATGTCGATAGCCGCTGTTGCGGTTCACCGAGTGGAACTTGTCGGACCGCACCAGGATCATCGCGGGGGCGAGCGTGGCGAGCGCGGTGGCGATCGGGGTGCTCGTCTGGACGAAAGACCTCTACCTGGTCGGTCTGCTCATGATCGTCATCGGTGGGGGCATGGGGGCCTTCACCCCGATCGCGTGGGGTATCGTGCAAGAGCTGACGCCTCGAATGATGGTGGGGCGCGTCCTGGGCCTCTATAGCACGGGTGCGATGACGGCTGCCATCAGCGGGATCAGCATGTTCGGCCAGGTCACAGAACGGTTTGGTGAATCGACCGGAGTCGCAGGCATTGGCGCGACCTTTCTTCTCACGGCCTCCCTCGGAGGCTGGTTGAGCTGGTCCATCCGAAACCGATGAGAGGGACTCATGGAACACGTCGATCGGCGGACTGATCAATGTCAGATTGTGGCCTCCTCCTCGCTGACCGATGACCACATCGAAGTGCTGAAGCAGGGCGACACGTTCGGCTTGTTCGATCGATAACGGCGACATCCATTCTCTTCGAACGGGCTCGCACGGCCTGTACCACGAAGGGACCCGTTTTCTGTCCCGTTTCGAGCTGACCATCAATGGAGAGCGGCCGTTGCTGCTCAGCTCGACGGTCAAGGAAGACAACGTCTTGCTCAACGTCGATCTCACGAATCCCGACATGACCCGTGAGGGGCAGGGAAGAGGTCGCGCGCGGGGCGCTGCATCTGTCTCGGGCTCCGGTTCCTGTGGCAAGGCTGCTGCTTTGAGCGTCTTCGAGTGCACAACTACAGCCTCCTTCCCGTTCCGGTCCGGCTCTCCGTCTCAGTGGATGCCGATTTTGCCGACCTGTTCGAAGTGCGTGGGAGAGGTGCGAACCCGGCGAGGCCGACGCTTGGAGGCCGTCACGTCCAAGGACGGAATGTCGCTTGGGTATGAAGGGTTGGATCGTGTGGATCGGTGGGTCACCGTCCGCTGTGCACCGGCTCCGACTGCCGTCCATCCCGGTGAGATCCGCTTCGATACGCTCTTGCCGGCAGGAGAAGTCCTCCAGTGGGATCTCACGATCTCTTGTGAGGTCGACAGGCCAATCAGGTGTGATCTCTCGTATGAGCATGCGCTCGTCGAAGTAGAACGAGCGCTCCATTCCGCCAGGGCTGACGATTGTCTCATCGTGACATCGAATGAGCAATTCAACGTCTGGCTGAACCGTTCGCTTGCCGATCTTCACATGATGGTCTCAGACACCCCCGACGGCCCATACCCCTACGCCGGTGTTCCATGGTTCAGCACCCCGTTCGGACGCGACGGCCTCATCACCGCATTCGAATTTCTGTGGGTCAATCCAAGCATCGCCCGGGGTGTATTGGCCTATCTGGCGGCGACCCAGGCGAAGGAGGTGCTCCCGGAGCAGGATGCGGAGATTGGCAAAATTTTGCATGAAACACGCAAGGGAGAAATGGCGACACTCAACGAGATTCCGTTCGGTCGCTACTACGGCAGCATCGACGCGACGCCGCTGTTCATTATGTTGGCCGGAGCCTATTACGAACGGACGGGTGATCAGGCCTTCATCACACAGATCTGGCCGAATATCGAACTCGCGTTGCAGTGGATTGATCGTGCGGGAGATCTCGATGGCGATGGCTTCGTGGAGTATAGCCGCCGGTCGAAAGACGGGCTCGCCCATCAAGGATGGAAAGATTCGCAGGATGCCGTGTTTCATGCAGATGGCAGCTCGGCGGAAGGGCCCATCGCGCTCTGTGAAGTGCAAGGGTATGTGTTTGCCGCCAAACGGCGCGCGGCTCGATTCGCCCTGGCGCTGGGCCATACGGAGCAGGCCAGGCGTCTCCTCAAGGAGGCGGACACGCTATGCACTCAGTTCGAGCGCAGCTTCTGGTGCAACGACCTCTCGTCCTATGCCTTAGCCTTGGACGGGTTCAAGCAGCCCTGTCGAGTCAGGGCGTCGAATGCCGGCCACTGTCTCTGGACGGGTATTGCCGAGCAAAAGCACGGCCTGAGAACGGCCAAGACCTTAGTGGGCGAGGAGTTTTTTAACGGGTGGGGTGTCCGAACCGTCGCAGCCACTGAAACCCGCTTCAATCCGATGGCGTACCACAATGGATCGGTCTGGCCGCACGATAATGCCCTGATCGCAGCCGGGATGGCCTCCTACGGGTTCAAACAAGGCGCGTTGAAGATTCTTGGCGGGCTCTTCGACGCCAGCCAGTTTCTCGAGCTGCATCGGTTGCCTGAACTGTTGTGTGGGTTCTCGCGCCGGCCCGGTGAAGGCCCGACGCTGTACCCGGTAGCCTGTAGTCCTCAGACGTGGTCCTCGGTCGCCGTGTTCCTGCTGCTCCAATCCTGCCTCGGTTTGCGCATTGAGGCCCCGCGGGCCCGCCTGTCGTTCTCACAACCGGTCTTGCCGCCGTTCCTGGAGCACATTGAAATCAAGAATCTTAGGATTGGAGACGCCGCAGTTGACCTCTCGCTTGAACGGCATGCCAAGGATGTCGGCATCAACATCCTGCGGCGAGAAGGCCGAGTCGAGATTGTCGTCACGAAATAATCGAACGCGGCGCCTTCTTTCATTCTGCACGATGTTGCTTATCGAGACATCTTGTCCGCTGATGGACAAGATGTTCCTTCCACACAAAATCTCCTTGTGTGACTGTGACTTGTGTTTAGCCCTTCACTCAGTTGCATCCATCGAGTCCGCTTGTCTGTCGATATCTATAACCGATTATCTGACCTCGCGCAATGAAGTCATATGTCTTTATTCATTGTAAACATTGAATCTTGTCCGATACACAAGTTTCGATCTGGTGGCTGATGGAGCGGTCTGAGTCTTGCAAATTCTCACGACAATACGTGTGGGGCTTGGGTGTTCTGAAGAAGCCCATTCGACGTTGCTGTTCAGAAGGAGAGGGTCAATGAAAGAGATGAATCACACCCAGTCAGTGGCGTTTTCCGATATGCAGAGAGACCAGAATATTGGCGGGTTGCCAGTCCTGCGCGATCTGGAAAGGTCCTATCTGTGTTCATTGCGGAGCCTTCGTTACTTCCTCGTCTTTCGCGTGAGCGGAGACGGCCGGAACGGAATACTTGGGGGTCGATGCAGCCGTTGCCGCAACCCCCAGAGAGTTGGCAGCAGGTGAAATCGAATGGGGATGCCATGCCTGATTTTAAGAACCATGGACAAGAACAATAGGAGGATAGAGCCATGACAGAGGGAACACGATGCACAGGGATGAGCACGACAGCCTTCTTCGCCGGTCTGGTGGCGGGAATCGGCACTGGCCTTGTTGTTGGCGCCTCAATCAGGTGCCCGGACTCGCCGCCAACTCCACAGTTTGGGTAAGGATCTACAGGAAGAATCGAATTACATGCTGAGCGACGCCAAGACATCGCTCGGCAAGGTGTTCGGGCAGGGCAAGGAGTCTTGTGGGGTAAACGATCGCGAGATTGCTACATAGGATTGTTGGATTGTTCGACCGACAGCAGTAGGCGGTGTGGATGCGCGGAGGTGTTGCATGTTCGACACAGTTTGTGAGTGAGGGGGAGTTGTTGCTCAGCTCGAGCATCGTGCTAGCATCTTCGGGGAAGGCAATTTTACTCAGTTGAGCAGGGGATCAGCGAAACCATCAAACAAAGGCTTCAAGAATCTCGGGCACGACGCGGAGGAGGAAGCAGTGCAGCGTAGCGCCGATCCGCCTGCGACCTATCGGAGATCATCCAGAATACATGTGAAGGACATGGTTGGAGGAGAAGTCGGATAGAACTTGATTCGCCAGGGATAGTGGGGACATCAATAAGGAGAAAAAGCCCATGCGATGCCAACGTTGTCAAGGCTATATGATCAGCGATCATTTTATGGACCTTCTGAACGCCAGCGGCGAGATTGATTTCGAAGGGTGGCGTTGTCTCGAACTGTGGAGACATCACCGACCCCGTCATTGTGCGCCATCACCAGTTCGCAGCGAGCGCTCCTGCGAAATCGAGGCGGCGCTGGTGGGGAGTCACTCTCATGCATTCATGCATTTCGGTTCGTGAAGAAGCAGAAGGATTACCGCGTCGCACATTCGGATGATTCCACACTACTTTTCTGGCGAAATGACCGCACGGCTGAGGACCTGCATCACGAATCACATATGCTATACCGTCCACACACGCAGAGGTGATTCGGAATGTCGAACCGTTCGGCCAACATGCCGTTTCGTTTCGTCTCGTGCATAGAACTGCGTGAAGTGCTCGGCAAACGCGCCATGGACGAGCACCGACTGCTCGAGCTCATCGAAGAAGCCCCGCCCGACAGTATTTATTACCACACCCATAGTTATTACCTGAGGCATGCCTATACCCAACAGTTGTACTCGAATGATTTTGCCGCCTGGATTGTGCTTTATGCGCAGGATCGGGTGTTAGGTGAACGGTTGGGTGTGCTCGATCCCTTCGAATTCAGCGACATTGAACAACTGCGCGATGAGATCGTACGCATTATGGCCGACCACTTGAACCACTCCACAACAGTTGTCCCGCGGTGTATCGTGAGTGAGCCATTCGAGTTTCTCCGCTCGCATATCATCGAAATTCCTTTGGGCTTGGAGGGCAGATCACTGAGGAGTTTTATGATGCCCTGGCCGACGTGGAGGTTGGAGCGGTCTACAACCATGTGTGCGAAGCACGCATGCGCAAGAAACCTCTGTCGGCTGATTTTGCATATTGGCTGTCTTCAGAAGAAGGCTTGGGGTTGCAGGAACTAGGTTCGAAAGTCGAGAAAGTGGGGCGCCTGGGGCTCAGCCTGGAGGGCATGCGAAACAAAATCCTTCGTCTCTGCGATCAAGATCTGGCAAGGCAACGTACCCTGTGATTCGGCGGTCTCACTAATCAGGTGACCGGGATGCTTGAAAATTATCGAGACGTCGCTCCACAAGGAACCGTGGAATTGTTGCGGCAACTCGGGCGCCAAGTCGAGGGAAAAAGCATGGTGCATGTCAATTCGACGCGGTACGGTGGCGGGGTGGCTGAGATGCTCCATCGTCTCCTTCCGTTATTCGAAGAACTGGGGATCAAGGTTCGGTGGGAAGTGATGACGGGATCCGATCTTTTTACCGCGCGACGAAGAGCTTTCACAACGCCTCCAAGGGACCAGACAACGAATCACGCCCGAACTGTATGACGCGTTCATCGAGTGCAATCGCGACAATGCGAAGCGGCTGAACCTCGATGCGGAGTTTGCGATGATCCACGATCCTCAACCGACCGCGTTGATCGACGCACGTCCTCATGGGGCCACGTGGATATGGCGGTGCCACATTGACGTCTCGACTCCTCAGCACTCGGTCTGGCAGTTTCTGCGCCCGTTCGTGGTCCGGTACGACGCCGCAGTGTTTTCACTTCCCAAGTTCTCGCAAAGGCTGCCTCTTCCACAATTTCTGGTCTACCCCTCTATCGACCCCTTCAGTGAGAAGAATCGTGAACTGGAGCCTGACGAGATCAACAGGGTTCTTCAACGATTGGGTGTGCCTCGTGATAAACCGATCCTGTTGCAAAGTGTCACGGTTCGATCGGTTCAAGGACCCGGTCGGCGTAGTGGCGGCCTATCGACTCGTCAAAAAAGCCATGATTGCCGCCTGGTGCTGGCCGGGGGGACCGCGACGGATGATCCGGAAGGTGCGGAGGTGCTAGCCGAGGTTCAGGAAGCCGTCGGTACAGACCCCGACGTGCATATTCTGTTATTGCCTCCAACCGCCAACCTGGAGATCAATGCGCTCCAGCGCTGCCGCGACGATTGTCTATCAAAAATCCACCAGGAGGGATTTGGGCTGACAGTGGCAGAAGCATTGTGGAAAGGGAAGCCGGTGATCGGAGGAGAAACCGGCGGCATTACCGTTCAACTGATCCCGGGGGTGACCGGATTCACCGTGAATTCACCGGAAGGTGCGGCGTTCTACACCAGGCGTTTGCTGAACGAACCAGAGTTGATGGCCGTGCTGGGGCGACAGGGCAAAGAATACGCGCGGCACCGGTTTCTCATCACGCGGCATCTTCAAGAGTATTTGGGGCTGCTCATTTATCTACAGCAGGAGTTCGGAATGGCTGACAGAGCCTGAAAGTGACTTCATCCACCGAAGGAGGACGTTATGTCCAATTTGATTGTTGTTTCAAACCGTGAACCCTACGAGCATAACTCAGTCGACGGCGGTGTTGTCTCGTCAGCATACTGATGGAGGGTTAGTTTCGGCTTTGGACCCAGTTTTGAAACGTATCGGCGGCACGTGGGTCGCCTGGGGTAGCGGAGACGCCGATCAGGAGGTGCCAGGCCAGAGTCGATGGCCTTCATGTGCCTCCTGATTCGCCGGCCTATCGATTGCGGCGAGTCTGGTTGGAGCCTGCAGTGGTCAGAAACGGTGGCCAGGGCTATGCCAACCAAGTACTGTGGCCGCTCTGTCATGTCACACTGGATCGGGTTTCCTACCGCAAGGCGTTCTGGGCCGGCTACCAGGCGCTGAACCGCCGCTTCGCCGACACGGTGCTGGACGAGTTAAACAAGCAGCCTGCTTCCGTGTGGATACATGATTATCACCTTGGGATTCTTCCGGCGTTGATCAAGAAAGATTCACCCGATACCACCATCTGCCATTTCTGGCATGTTCCCTGGCCGGGACCGGACGTATTCCGCATCCTGCCGGAACGTCGAGAGTTGCTCGAAGGTCTTCTAGCGGCCGATTGTCTCACCTTCCAGACTATGTCCTATGCGACGGCATTTGCAAATTGTGTGACGGAGTTCTTGGATGCCTCCGTCTCCATCGATGCGTCGAAGGCGGTTGTGCTTCTATCGCGGGCATAAGACAAAACTGACAGCACGTGCGATCAGCGTGCACTTTAACCTGTTTTCCGATCTCGCAAAGTCGATGAGGTCGAAGACCTCACTGGCTCGCGCACGGCGGCGCCTGGGTGTTCCTCGAGGGGTTCGAATCGGACTCGGTGTCGATCGTCTGGATTACACCAAGGGTCTGATGAAGCGTCTGTGGGCACTGAAGGATTTTTCGATCGATACCCCGAGTATTGCGGGAAGTTCACCTTCCTTCAGGTGGCCATCCCGACTCGAAACAACGTTGAAGCCTATCGCCAATATCGGGATCTCATCAGAAAGACCGTGACGGAAATCAATGAGCGGTTCGAGGTTCCGCCGGAAGGAAAGAGCAAGGGATGGAAGCCGATCGAGTATATCGAAGGACGCGTGACCCCGTCCACACTCGTGGCGTACTACCGGATGGCTGACCTGACACTTGTCAGTTCGGTGTACGACGGGATGAACCTCGCTGGCCAAGGAGTATGTGGCTTCGCAGGTCGATGAGACCGGTGTACTTGTCGTGAGTCACCTGGCTGGAGCCGCGGAAGAACTGAGCGGGGCGCTGGTTGTGAATCCGTACGACCAGGAAGGAATGGCCGATTCGATCAGGCGAGCGCTGGAGATGCCTGAGAACGAACGACGAGAGCGGATGCGGCAGATGCGTCTTCATCTCAGCACGCACGATATTTATCACTGGGCCGAGAGTTGTTTGCGCGATGTTGATATTGAAGTCGATCACGTGCAAAGCGTGCCGGGATGAACCCATGGTGTCGCTTCGAACCAGACTTGCTGGCGATTCCGATGAATCGCCTTATCCTATTTCTGGATTTCGATGGCACGTTGACGCCCATCGTGGCGCGCCCGAATCTGGCAAGACTGAGCCGGCCGGTGAGAGAGACGTTGCGGAAACTTGTCGGCCTGCTGCCGGTCGTACGTCATAAGCGGACGAGCCCCGAGAGATCTTCGACGGCGGGTCGGATTGCAAGAGTGTGTTACGTGGGACATCATGGATTATCCTGCCTCGAAGCAGGCGGAGACGTGACATGGTTGACCACACCGCCGCATAGAACGATGGTTCGCCGATGGCTTCAGGCGCTGCGAATCGCAGCGGAGGGAATCGATGGCGCCTTAGTCGAGGACAAGGGCATGACCGTCGCGCTGCACGATCGGTTGGTGAAGCCGAAGCAGCGTTCTCGATTGAGGCGGCGTGCCTGGCGTTTGCTTCGCCCCATGGATCGCGCGAGGGTCCGTCAGTCTTCTGCGGGGAAATCGCGTGTTGGAAGCCAGATCTTCCAGAGCAGGGAACAAAGGCACAGCCGTGTCGATGCTGCTTCGGCGACCGTGGGCACGTCATCGAGTGCCGGTCTATTTCTGGGGACGATCATACGGATTTCGACGCATTCTCTGTGGTACATGGCCGAGGACTTGCGATTCGAATCGGCGGGCGACGTGGCGCGGCCGGTGAGGATGCCTGGATACCTCACCCCAAGAAACTCCACTCAGTTCTGGAATGGCTGGCAGCAAGACAACAGAAGTGATGGTGCTTGTGTGACGCAGGGTTAGAATGAGCCCTGATGGGGAGGAGCTAACGGAAACAGCCGGTTACTGGTGGCCTGAGCCACAGTGGGTTGAACTTGCACGTTGTGGATTGCGTTCCACTTGATAATAATACTACATTCAGGTTTTCCCGCCGAATCACCACCAAGTTTTCTCATGGTTTCCAACGTGAACAAGCCCAGTGCAGGACAGAGTTTCATCACAGTTTCCAGTGAGCCCTCCTAGCTTATGAGACCTGTCCAAATATTAAGTGGGGCATAACACCTTGGGGATACAGTCGCCAGCCGAGTGCTATTCGGAGTGGTACACCAACAACAAGACTCGACCTGTCCAAAGTAAGCGTGGCAGTACGAGTCTGCGCGCACTACCCGAAGGCAGAGACGTAGTCTCCAAGGTAAAGAACAGTTGTTTTTGGACCACACTCCTATTCACCTGGCCAGTGCCGAGGGTTCAACCCTTTTCGAGTCAGGGCCGCGAATAGTGTGAGCCACGCCGGCATACCGGAATGAACATTGAGGTCTGTTCCCCCTTTCCTTGCAGGTTTTTCCCTCCTCAAATGCGGGAATTCACCTGATAGTGCGTTCCCCCAGTCTCGGATACCGTTTACGCGAGGCGGAACACCGTAACCCCTTAGCTCAGGAGGGAATCCATGAAGTACGAACCCACCAACATCATCTCACGCATCGCAATGGTGCCGGCTCCAGCAACAACTCCACTCGGTCACGCAGGATGAACGCGCAGGCTGGCGGGCGGAGGAAGCCGGCCTCGTGGATGCCTTGGGCTGCAGAGATCGGATAGCCTTCATGCGAGAGGAACACCGGTCTCAGTTTACGCGCTATCAATGCGGGCTCGAGGATGGGCAAGCCCTCCTCCGCCTCCAGCACGTCAACTCCCTGTGGCATGACACGTATGGAGGGGTTGGGCCCGATCCCGCTCACGGCCCCGGCCCGGGTGGACCGCCGTCCCTCACAAGCCCCTCCGCCAGTGCATGTGGAGTCTCGACGATGACCTGCCCACGCTGTGGCGGCCTTGTGGTCCATGAATACCTGCTCAATCCTCGGGAGGGGTCCCTGTCCGGCTTTCACGGGTCGCGGTGCTTGAACTGTGGCGCGATCCACGACGACGTCATTTGCCTGAACCAACGCCTGCCGCCGTCACTGAAACGGGTCCGGTCTCCCGTCGCCGGGGTGGTCCTCGCGTCCCGAAGAGTACAATCCTTGGCACGCTCGCGCCGCGCGGGCGGTCGGAAAGGAAACTCTCATGTCAAGAACATGCATTCTGGTCGTCGATGACGATCCTGATCTCCGAAGCGTCCTTCAGGAGCGCCTCACGTATCGCGGGTACAGGGTGGAGACTGCCGAAAATGGTCATGACGCCCTGACCAAGCTTGACCTGGCGGTTTTTGATGGCGTGCTGCTCGATTACATGATGCCTGGAATCACCGGCGTGGCGGTCTTGCAGCACATCCGGCAGCACTGTCCCCTGCTACCCGTGGTGATGATGACGGGCGAGACCAGTAGCCAGGTGGCAGCCCAGGCGCGCGCGGCAGGAGCGCGAGCCTGTTTGCTCAAGCCGTTTGACCAAGAGGGAGTTGGAACAAGTGGTGCGGTGCTGGTTCGGCACGGCGGCATAAGTTTGGTCGTCGCGCGCATGACGACAACGGAACGGAACCGGTCCACGCCACGCGAGACGCATTGGCATTGATGGACGATCGTGTCGCAAACGGCCTACGACACGATGACGTGATCAGCGTGGAAGGAGCGCAAAATGATCGAACCGAAGCGACACGACGTGGTCGGGTTGTCTCCTCTCCCGGGAAGTGTGGTTCACCATGCAGGAGGCCGATGCGCTCCTCATCGCGAAAGCCGCTAACGCTCACGATCTCGGTTGAGAAGATCTGACCGTTTACTGGCCGACTTCCAGAAATAAGTCGAGGATCTTCAAAGACAGATGACGAACCTGACACAGGGGAGAACTCAATTGGCCGGCTGTCAGCAAGAACACGGGGGCGATGAAGGACGGGCACCGTACGGTCATACCACCCTCATCGACAGTGCAGTCCGATTCATGACTGCGTAGTGGTGTTCCGAGTCGCATGCGTAGCCGAATCGCATGAGCAACCTTGGCCTAGGCTGGGCCACGGTGCTCATGGCTCTAGAGAGGAGGAGGGATAGGAGCATGACATATTCTATCGACAACCAAGAACGTCGGCGTAGCCAACGGATTCCGCAGTCAATTCCACTATTCGTGAGATGTCAGGATTCTCCCTTTACATTCGGCGGAAATCTCAAGACCGTTGAGGGTGAGTAGCCACGGCTGCGTGATCCATGCTCTCCGTCCCTTCCCGCGCGGCACCGAGCTGCGCCTGTGATATCCTTCACGGGCAACCGCACGACCACCGCGCGTGTTGTACACTCAGACCCGATTGGAACCGGCATGTTCCTGACGACATGGACTGTCGCGCTGGAACTCGACAAACCGGGAGACGTCTGGATGGTGAAGCCGCCGCCACCAGGCTGGTCCAAGACCTCGGAACAGAAACGGGCGGGGAGAAGCCTCCTTCAGGTTCCGACAGGGACACCAATCAAGAGAGTCGGTGGTGATGTGCCGGTTCAGGCAATCAGTCCAGTCCCTCTCCATATTCGGGTGTTTACTCACCCGACATTCAGGTGATTACCCGATTGTTCTGCTCGAGGCCTATGCCCTACCTTTGACCTCCGTCGGATCAGAGGATATTCTTCTTACTGCCAATGAGATAGCGATTGCGAGATTGCGTTCACTCCCTTACATTACCTGGGTCAGGGAAAAAGAGGAACCTGTTTGAAATGACGACCCACTGGGACAGATGGACGGCGGACTATTTAACATTCGATCGACAGCGGTATGAGTCCCGGTGCGTTGATCGATGCCACCACGATGTATGTAGGAGGGATCGTCATGATGGATGCAGGAGGTTCACATGGGTGACCAGAAAGTGAAGAGAAACGAAGACAAGAGCCGAGGTGTCTCACCAGCTAGAGAAATGCCACCTCCCGATGACGAGTCCACCGTTTCATTGCTGCGCGAACTGGTCGGCCCACCTTGCGGAAAAACCGAACGCAGCTCCGTGAGGAGTGGGCGCGGCGCATCACGGCGGCCAAGTTACTCGGGGCGATGAGCAGCGAGGAAATGTTTGCCGAAGCCACATCGGTCTATGATAACTACGTGGAGGTGCTGGAAACCGGCGCCGTCGAGGCGTTGCAAGCCTACGCCCGCGATCTCTCGGAACGCATCATCCCGAGAGGGGTGGAAACCGATGAAGTCGGTGGGTATCGTGCTGCTCCTGCGCGATGTACTCGCGCGTTCGCTCTTCGCGAAATACCAAACGGACTTCCAGCTGCTCAACCGCATCCTCGACGCGTATGAGCCTGCGGCGAACCGTATTGCGAACACGGTGGCCGTGGGCTTTGTCCAAGAGCGCGAGCGCATCATTCGCCAACAACAAGAAGCGATCAGGGAACTCTCCACGCCCGTGCTCCAGGTCCGCGAACGCCTGCTCATCTTGCCGATCATCGGTGTGATCGATTCCCAGCGTGCCCGGCAGTTGACCGAACAACTGCTGCGGGGCATTCGAACCAACCGCGCCAAGGTCGTCGTGATCGACATCACCGGTGTCGCGGCGATGGACGCCACCGTGGCGAATCACCTCGTACAAACTGTGGAGGCGTCGCGGCTGTTGGGTGCAACCGTCATCGTGACCGGCTTATCGCCGGAGATTGCCCAGACACTGGTCACCATCGGCGTAGACTTGGGCAAGATGAATACTGTCGGAGACCTCCAAGGCGGCATCGAGGAGGCTGAACGGCTGCTGGGCTACAAGGTGACCCCCTTCACCGAGATCGCTCCGCAACACATCTAGGGAGTCGTGCGACCATGGAAGTTCCCATTCTGAAGCAAGGGCTATATCTCATCGCCTCCATCCAAGCCGCGCTCAGCGACGTCGATCTGCTGCATCTGCGGGACGCGTTGGCAGAGAAGGTCGGCAAGTTCCGTGCTCGGGGAGTCATCGTGGATGTCACGGTGCTCGACGTGATGGACTCGTTTGCCTCGCGCACCCTGCGCGACCTGGCCCATATGACCAGGTTGCGTGGGGCAGAAACCGTGATCGTGGGGATTCAGCCTGAAGTGGCATTTGCGATGGTGCAGCTCGGATTGACGCTGGAGGGAGTGGACACAGCCCTCGACCTGGAAGAAGGGCTCGCGTTTTTGGACAAGAAAACGAAGAGACACACGTCCCGTGGCTAGCAAAACGGTTGTCCCAATCAATACGGACACCGACGTCGTGGCTGCTCGACAGAAGGGGCGTGAGTTAGCCACCGAACTGGGCTTTGTCTCAACAGATTCGACCCTCCTTGCCACCGCCATCTCGGAGTTAGCACGGAATATCGTTCGCTATGCCAAGTGCGGCGAAATTCTCATCGCGTCGGTGCAGTCTGGCGACCGGGTGGGTATTACCGTGGTGGCTCGAGACAAAGGACCGGAGTATTGCCAACATTTCACTGGCGATGCAGGACGGCTTCTCCACGTCAGGTGGTTTTGGGCCTGGGCTTGCCCGGCGTGAAACGCCTGATGGATGAGTTCCATCTCGTCTCCGATGCGAACAATGGCACGACGGTCACGATCAAGAAGTGGAAGCGATGAATACCCCGTTGATCGAATCGGGCATCGCCTGCTTGACGATGCCCGGACAATCCCAATCGGGCGACCGGCATGTGGTGCATCCCCTGTCCGAACGGGGTGATGTTGGCGGCAATCGACGGGTTAGGGCATGGTCGGGAGGCAGCCACGGCTGCCGACCTCGCGGCGACCATACTGACCAAACATGCCCAGGAATCCATGATCGCGATCGTCAAACACTGCCACGTCCAGCTACGTGAGACCCGTGGCGTCGTCATGAGCCTGGCGGTGATCAACGCGCTGGAAGGAGACTTGACGTGGATGGGCATCGGAAACGTCGGCGGCGTGGTTGTGCGTGCGGCAGCGTCTGCGAGCCCACGGCAGGAGTCTCTGCTGCTCCGTGGCGGCGTGGTCGGTGACCAACTCCCGTCGCTGTATGCATCCATTATTCCCATTATGCGGGAGATACGTTGATTCTCGTAACGGACGGCATCCGCAGCAACTTTGCCGATGTGGTGAACGTGAGCGATCCACCGCAGCTGATCGCCGACCGGATTCTGGCGGAGTACAGCAAGGGCATGGACGACGCTCTCGTGCTCGTTGCACGCTATCTAAAATAAGTTCACCATGCGGGAGACCATGGAGAAGCTGGAGGACCAATATACGGCCGCCCTGCGCGATTCTATTGCAGGGATGGGAGAATCCTCCTTGCAACAGGCGTATGAGTTGGGACGCAGAGCGTTGGCCGATGGGCTGGGCGTGCTGGACATGGCAGCCATGTATCATAAGGCGCTGGCAGCAGGTTTGCCTCGGGACTCAACGCCTGAAGAGACTGCGCTGATGCTCAAGGCAGGGGCCAGTTTTTTGCGGAGAGCCTGTCGCCGTTTGAAATGACTACACCGCGGGTTCCGGGACAGCAACATCGCGCTCCGTCACCTGAATCAGACATTGGAGCAAGAAATAAAACGAATCGCCCATGCCCTTCATGATGAGGCAGCGGCAGCTTCTCGCCTCGGTCTATCTCGCCTTGGACGAGGTGGCTGGAAACCTGCCGCCCGCCAGGGAGCATCTCCTAAAAGTGAAAGGGCTGCTCGACCTCATCGAAGGACAGTTGAGGCGACTCTCCCATGAGCTTCGCCCATCGATCCTTGACGATTGGGGACTGCTCTCCGCCCTCAAATTTCTGGCCGAGGGCGTTGCGGCCAGGACAGGACTCTTCATCAGGGTAGAAGGGGACTCCGCACCCTCGCTCTCCCCGCTGCTGGCGACCACGCTCTACCGAATCGTCCAAGAAGCGATTGACCAATGTGACGAGACACGCCAAGGCGACTCAGGTGAAGGTCACCATTCAGCACGAACTCCAGACTCTTCGGTGCTCCATCAAGGACAATGGGATCGGCTTTGACGTGTCGTCCCTCTCGGCCCGGAAAGGTGAACGAGGTCTCGGCATGATCGGCATTCGTGAACGGCTGCACAGCGTAGGTGGTTCACCTTTGCTCGTGTCTACCCCCGGCCAAGGGACGGAGCTGGTGATTACAATTCCTTACACGAACTCACCGGAAGCGTAAGATGTCGTTGCACATCCTGCTGGCCGACGATCATCTCATCGTACGTCGAAGGCTTGAAGGTCCTGATCGAGCGGGAAGGCTTCACCGTGGTTGGGGAAGCGCTCCGATGGTCGGGAAGCGGTCCGGCTGGCCCAGGAGCTCTGCCCCGACATCGCGTTGCTCGATCTCACCATGCCCCTGTTGAATGGCATTGATGCGGGGCGAGCCATCCTGCAGACCACTCCCAAAACGAAAATCGTCCTTGCTGACCATGCATGCCGAAGATCATCACGTGCTCGAAGCGCTGCGCGCTGGGATTAAAGGGTACGTCTTGAAAACCAAGGCGGCTGAGGAGTTGGTCCAAGCGATTCAGGAGGTCTCGCGAGGGAAGCTGTATTTGACTCCTGGAGTGTCGGAGGCGGTCGTGCAAGCCTATTTGGCCAGAACCGAGATACCGCCAGAGCCGCTGAGCCGTCGAGAGCGGGAGGTGCTCCAACTCGTGGCCGAGGGGAAAACTACCAAGGAGGTCGGGGTGGTGCTGGGGATAAGCACAAAAACTGCGGAGTCCCACAGAACCAGGATTATGGCGAAACTGAACATTCATGAGACGGCCAGTCTGGTCCGTTATGCCATCCGTCGGGGCCTCGTCCAACCGTAACCCCCGGTTCAGGACTTCTTCTATGCTCAGGGATTTTCTCCCTTTCTCTTGCAGGGTTTACCTGATAGCGCGCTCCCTCCCGCTCGTGTAATAACTCAAGGGTGCGGCCTAGGAAAGAGGGCCTAGGAAAGAGAAAGGAGGACCTCGTGGAAGAGAACATCGCTGATGGCTCGATCGATCATACGGAAAGCAAGGCGGTCCCGCACGCGGGGCCCGGGATCATGCTCCTCACGGCGTCCATGCGATTACTCTATAAGGATCGGCGGGCAGGGGAACTGTGCCAGCAAATCATTCGCTGCCAGGACGGGAAAACGGCACACGGGGTGCTCCCGCCAGCCGTCGCGAGTCTCGTCGATCAAATCGGGAAGACCCTCACAGTCCGAACCGATCCGAAGGACTGGGAGCAGATTCAACTCACGACGCGTCGTGAACACGCTCCACAGCTCCGTGCTCCTGTGCGGCACGGCCTTGATTGATCAGACCCACGCGCAACATCGAATCCTCATCGTGCTCAGCGAGGTTGGGATCGGCGCGTGGCAGGAGAATGTCATCGTCCAGGCGAAGGAGACGTTTCACCTGACCGCACGCGAAGCAACGGTCGTGCAACATCTCTTGAAAGGCTGGACCAATAAGGAAATCGCCAACGAAATGAGACTGGCAGAACAGACCATCAAGGAGTATTTCAAACACATTGCTGAAAAAACGAGCGCCACCACGCGCACCGGAATCGCCATGACGATTATCCACTCGGGATTACGCCAGGCATTAGCAACCACCCTCACCACCTGTGATGGTGCCTCCAATGAGTGGTATGCCCTTCGAGCTGGTGGGATCGGCCTAGTAGCCCTTGGTGGTCCGGTTCCCCCTCTCTGAACGCTGAGCGTTGCGAGAATGAGAGAATTCTGAGAGCCTGCGGTCACCCAAGAATGTACTGCCTCGCTTAATTTCTTGATAGTTGGTTGAACAATGCCTAACCATCAAATCTTCAGAGAATTCAACCGTCTTCGAGCCTCAACTTCCCAAGGGACATCCGGTACACCCGCCTGCCACGCTGTTGTTAAGAGGGTTTCTGCGGTCTCCTCTTACGATGATTTTGAACAAATTTCACTGGGCTTCCTGCATCCACCTGACTAGTCTCCCTGTCTAAATTGTAAGGGGGGCACAACACTGAGATATCTAGAGGCACACTGTGCTGCCGAGGACAACACTGTCCATCTTCACCTAACGTCTTGTTTATCAATACCTTCCGGATAATGTTCAGCTTGATAGCACAAGACAAACTGTCTAGTCGGTGCCCGTTGCGCTCTGTTTATGTAAAATCACAATTGTGGCGTTAACCATTTGAAAATGCGTTTGTAAACTGCCCTCCATCCCACGTCTTATCCTGAGGCCACTGTCTTGCTTAGTCGAGGGTGGTGGGCTCAGCGTCATAGAAGGTACGTCTTCCCTGGACAGATTCAGGGGTCAAGACTCGATCCCGCGTGGAGTGATCAAAGAAAGGAAGACAACCATGAAAACGTTTGCGATGACCATGACCAGTGTGTTGATCCTGATCGGAGCGGTGGGTCCGATGAGCCGTGGCGAGCTGCTGGCAGCGACTAGGCTGACCGACATCACAGTCGAATCGATTGACTCGACCGGTATGAACATCACGGTCTAGGTGCCGGGGATAGAGACAAGCTGTCTATGCCGGTCGTGAGCCCTGAGGGTCATGGAAGGAGCCACAGTGTAGGAGAACATGGCAGTCTCGAGCTGGACGTGCAAGGGAAAGTTGTGAAGATCCTCCAACTTGCACCTGCTCCTAAGGAGGAGGAAGGGCCTCAGTTGGGCGCCTGATCAATGTTGTTCGTAAGGAGGAAGGCGTGGAGGGGTGAACGATGAACAGGATCATGGACTGCGTTCTACGGCCGTGCTGGCTTGTCCTCGCCATTTCCTGGCTGCCTGCGCCTCAAGACGGTTTCAATGGCAGCGTGCAAGCCAAGGGGATCGATCAGGGGAACACCATTCAAATCTACAGAAGGTGGCACCTGCCACGGTGTTCATCAAATCGGTATTGACGAGCGACTACCTGATGAGCGGGGCAGGCAGCAGTATCGGATCCGGGATTATTCTGGATCACCAAGGTGTAATCCTCACAAATGCGCATGTGGTGGACAAAGCTGCCAGGATCCTGGTCATTCTCCATGATGGTACCCAGTTGACCCGCAGCATTGCTGGGAAGCGATCCGTATACGGACTCTGGCCTTGCTCAGAGTCGATCTCTCGAAGAATCATCACGCCACAGTCCTTCTGGGAAATTCAGATCGTGTGGACATCGGTCAGGGAAGTGGTGGCCATCGGTCACCCGTTCGGATTGGGCTATGCGCTCACCACCGGGGTTGTCAGTGGGTTTGGAACAACACCGGACCCTCGTTCTACTCCCCACGAGCGAGTGATACAGACCAGCGCCGCCATCAACCCTGGAAACAGCGGTGGGCCCCTTGTTGACATGAAAGGCGAGGTCATAGGCATCAATATGTCGATCCTGGCTGGTGGGCAGAACATCGGCTTTACGCGAATTCCGATCAATACCGCCAAGACCGTCGTGAACGAATTACGCGCGCATGGCCGTGTCGTCCGTCCATGGCTCGGCATAATCGGGAAATTCGTGCCCGATCAAGTCATCGACCTATTTGCAGTCCCTTTGGCAAAGGTTTGCTCGTGGCCCATGTCGAGGGAGGAGCCCGGCGCAGAAGGCGGGATTACGGGCTGGAGCGCTGAACGTGGTCGTCGACGGAGAGCCATGGGTGCTGGGTGGCGACATCGTCCAGGCTGTGAACGGTAGGGACATTCAGACAGTGGACCAGTACGCAGCGATGTCCAAGACACTCGAGATCGGACAGACCGTGACATTGCGAGTACTGCGGAACGGTGCATATCAGTACATTCCGGCGACAATCGAGGAACATCCGCAACCGCAAGCAGCCTCAAGTCAATCACAAGTTCGGGAAGGTATGGGGTTTGCCCTGAAGAAGCAACACGGCGGATTGCATGAATCTGGACGCCTCGGCATCAGATTCTGAACGGATCGCTGCAATACGTGTCCAACGCCCATGTCCGCCCATGTCTTGCAGAGCGGGTCTCACTATGAAGATCTTAATAACTCTCTTCGTGGCAACGGCATTCAGCGTCGGCCTGGCATCTCTCGGCCATGGGTCCGAGCCAATCCCGACCGACTCCTCCAAAGGCGCAGCGTCGGATCTGACGATCAAGGGGGATGTGCAGATGATCGAAGGCGAGTTCTACTTTGTTAAGGATACGACCGGTCATCAAGTGCGCCTGCACGTGAATAACGAGACCAAGTTGGAGGACAGGATCAAGGTTGGTGACAAGATTGAAGCGAGGGTCACACCGGAGGGGCATGTCGCCGGCTATGGCAGTGCAGATTCCGCAGAACGACACGGTGCCGCCTTTACCGAACATGGCTCCGACATCCCCACAACGATCATCCCCTGAGGGCAGTGTTCCTCAATGAGCCTCCGTCGAATCGTCGCATGCTGCCCGTGCGCACCATGATGTTTGCTGAATAGACAACAGCAGGAGGTACGCGAAGATGAGACGCAAGAATGATGGTGAGTTTGTTTGTCCTGATGATCGCGGTTTACCTTCACCACGACTGACTTTTGGTCAAGCCAAGCCGGATGCCTCGACTCCACCGTAAGCTCCCCCAAACTGAGACGGTTCAGAAGGAGAACTTTCTGGCACAAGAGTCCCCTTAGCCAGGAGGTTCCCATGCGCCAATCGAAGTTCACCGAGACGCAGATTGTGTCAATCCTCAAAGAGGCTGATGCGGGCCGACCCCGTCAACGAGATCTGGCGGACGCTACAGCATCAGTTCCGCTACCTACTACAAGTGGAAGGCCAAGTACGGGGGGTTGGAGGCGTCGGACATCAAACGGCTCAAGGAGCTGGAGCACGAGAACAGCAAGCTGAAGCGTCTCTATGCCGACATGGCGCTGGAGAATGCGGCGCTCAAGGATGGTCCTCGCAAAAACACTCTAACGCCCGCCGAGCGGCGGAAGGTCGTGACCCACATGGTCACGCAAGGCGGCCTTCCGGTTCAGCGGGCGTGTCAGGCGGTCGGGCTTGGTCGGGCCACGTACTATCGGCCGGTGGTCAATTGGGCCCAGCGCGATGCCCCGGTCATTGAGGCGCTGACCACGCTGGGCGCCACGAAACCCCGCTGGGGTTCTGGAAATACGTGGATCGGCTGCGGAATACCGGACCATCGGTGGAACCATAAGCGCCTATGGCGCGTCTATCGCCAGCTCCGGCTGAATCTGCCACGACGGACCAAGAAGCGGCTCCGGCTACAGGCCGGTGCAGCCGCTGGTCGTGCTCCCGCAACCCAACGTCGTCTGGGCGTTGGACTTCATGAGCGATACGCTGTACGGCGGACGACGATGTTCGGACGTTCAATCATTCTGGATGAAGGAGTGCGGGAAGTCTTGGCGCATCGAGGTGGATGCACGTCCTTGCCCGCCGGAACGGTGTCTGCGGGTGTTGGAGCAGGTGACGGCCTGGCGCGGCCAGCCCGCAGGCGATTCGGCTCGACAACGGGCCTGAGTTCCTGGCCGACCGCTTTGCGAGCTGGTGCGCAGACCGCGGGATCGCGCTCCGGTATATTCAGCCGGGCAAGCCGAATCAGAATGCCTTCATCGAACGGTTCAATCGGACCTATCGACACGAAGTGCTCGATGCCTATGTGTTCGAGTCGCTGGATCAGGTGCGAGAGATCAGTGCGGAGTGGATGCAGGAGTACAACGAGGAGCGGCCCCATGACGCCTTTGGCGGGTGCCGCCCGCGACGTATCGGGCCCGAATCACAGCCGAAGTTCTCCTTTGGAAGTGTCTCCTTGACGGGAAGCTTACGTCCTAAGGGCGATCAGTGGAGAGTCGTTTGGCGAGGCGATGGGCAAGTCGGACCATGCCGGCCGAGCGATCGGCTGGATCGAGCAGCACATTCATGACATGCAGGCGGCTGGAGTCGGCCAAGGCGGCGGTGAGTCCTCGCTCGAACTCCCCTTGGGTTGCGATCCGCGTTCCGATTCACGCCTCCGATCATGTCGCAAATCCGTTCATAGCGCCACTCGTGGACGTCGTTGAAGGGGCCGTCGAGAATCTCCCGTTCAGTGGAGTAGCCTCGATTGTTCAGCACGACGACGATCGGCGTTTGACCATATCGCACGGCGGTCGAGAGTTCCGTTCCCGTCATTTGAAACGCGCCGTCGCCGACCAGCACGATCGGTCGAAGCGTGGGATCGGCAAACGAGGCGCCCACGGCTGCCGGGACGGCAAATCCCATCGAGGTGTAATAGGCTGGAGAGAGGAACTCGAATCGCCGGTGGACGTGGAGATCGGCTGCTGCAAAGAGCGATTCTCCGACATCGGCGATCACGAGGGTGTGTTCATCCAACAGACTATCGAGGTGGCGGAAGAGTCCATTCAAGGTCACGGGGGCATCCGGCGCAATCGTGCCTTGTGCCACGGCGAGCGGTGCCGGCAGCGGGCGGGAAGGAAACGAAGGGAGGGGTTGGTCACCAGCGCCCGCACGAAGTCTTGAAACCGGATCGCATCGTAGCGATGGTGTTTGATGGCCACCCGATCGGCTGTCGCGTGAATCGTGCGGCCTTCCGACAGCAGGGCGAATCGGCATTGAGGTCTTCGACATCGGATAAGATCGATCCCAGGATCAGCAGGCAGTCGGATGCATTGATGAACTGTTGGACCTCGTCACGCGCGATGAGACCGCCGTACACTCCGACGTAGAGTGGGTGGTCTTCACGAATGATGGATTTGCCCAGCAGGGTCGAGGCGATGGGGACGTTGAGCCGTTCGACCAGGCGAGTCAGATCGTCTTGCAGGCCGAATCGTCCGATCTCTGCACCGGCTAAGATCGCAGGCCGGCTGGCCGAGGCCAGCATGGCGCGGACTTCAGCGATGGCTTCGTCCAGCGCGGCGGTATCGCTTGGCTCATCGTCGAGGCACAAGGGTCGTAGCGGGTTTGCCAGTGGCGTATGCACGAGATCGCGAGGGATTTCGATGTAGATCGGGCGGCGATAGCGCAACAGCGCCGCAAAGGCCCGATCCATTTCTCGTTCAGCGGTTGAAGGATCGTCCAGCGAGATGGCGGCCACCGTGATCTTCTCGAAGACCTCGCGTTGCGTGGAAAAATCCCGCACCATGTGGTGCAGGTAGGGTGTCCGAACACGCTCTGAGAGTCCTGGTGACCCGGTGAGCAGCACCACCGGCGACCGTTCTGCATAGGCGCAGGCGATCGCGTTCACGCAATTCAGCCCTCCGACACAATAGGTGACGCAGACCGCTCCGATGCCGTTGATGCGCGCATAGGCATCCGCCGCGAACCCCGCACAATCCTCGCGCGTGGTCCCGACATGTTGAATCGGTGAGGCGTCGATCAATTGGTAGAGGCTGAGGACATAGTCGCCGGGGATTCCAAAGATATGACGGACCCCCAACTGGTGGAGCCGATCGATCACGGCGGAACCGATGGTCGGTATTCGTTTCATCGTTGGCGCTTCCTGGTTCACGGAGCGGAAAACATGCGGTACCTCACGCGTAGGCGCAGCAAACCACAGTGCGGGTCAGCCGTCAAGCAAGCAGATGCGTCCAGGAGGAGCTTGACGTTCGGTTCGCGCCATTGGATAAGTACGCCATGACTCTTCATGACGACAGTCCCCGCGGGCGCGTCCGCCTCTCGCATACGTGCGCGGTCGAGGAATTGGGGCATCTCTGGATCTATGCCGGTTATGTCGAGGAGGTCAGTCGGCGAGCTGGTCTCGGGCGATGTGGTCGATGTCATGGCGCCGAACGGACGATTCTACGCCAGAGGTCTCTACAATCCTGCGTCCAAGATCCGCGTGCGGATCCTAACCTTCGACGACGAACCCATTACAGAACAGTTTTGGAGGGGCGACTCGCGCAGGCCGTCAGGCTACGTCAGCGGGTCGTCGCCGACACCAATGCGCTATCGCCTCATCTATGGAGAAGCGGATCGATTGCCGGGCTTGGTCGTGGATCGGTACGACGATGTCTTGGTCATGCAGACCCTATCCTCCGGTATGGACCGCCGGAAAGACCTGCTGGCCGATCTTCTATGTCATGAATCCGGAGCCACGCGAGTGTATCTGCGCAACGATGCCAAGAGTCGCACCTTGGAGGGGCTGCCGGTGGAGAGGGGATTTCTCCGAGGGGGTGGTGCGACGACGGTCGGCATCCAGGAGGGGCCGGCTCGATTTCTCGTCGATATCGAACGAGGGCAGAAAACCGGTTGGTTTTGCGATCAGCGAGAGAATCGACTGGTCACGGCACGGTTCGCGGCCGGCGCGGAGGTGCTGGAGGTGTTTGCTCATACTGGAGCGTTTGGGATTCATGCGGCGCTCGCGGGAGCGAAGTCGGTCGAAGGGCTGGATGTGAGTGAGGAGGCCCTGGCGCTTGCGCGCAACCATGCAGTGTTAAACAAGGTGGCCGATCGTTGTGTCTATCGATCGGCGGATGCGTTTGAGGAGATGCGAAAGCTGGAACGGAGCTGGGCGCCGCTATGATCTGGTGTTGCTCGATCCCCCGGCATTTGCCCGCAGTAAACAGGCCGTGCCTCGTGCCCTGGCTGGATACAAAGATGTGAATCTGCTTGGGATGCGACTCACCAAGCCGGAGGGATTTCTGGTCACGAGTTCCTGCTCCCACCATGTGACTGAACAGGAATTGTGGACGGGTATCCGTCTTGCTGCACGAGATGCGAAGCGGCAGGTTCGCCTGCTTGAACAGCGTGGACAGGCCAGGGACCATCCCATCCTTGCCACCATGCCGGAAACGCGGTACTTGAAGTGTTTCCTGCTGCAGATTCTCTAGCCCGCGTTATTCATGACGGTTCGATCGTGAAATCGCCTAGAAGCCATGCGAGTGTGCATGAGGCGAGAGCGAAGAGACATTGCCCCTAGCCTCTGGTCCCGCGCTCTCGCCCGAACATCGGCGATTGCAGCAGAAGCGGTCGTGAATCATGTGGGCTAGTCGCTAGGTGGTTCGAAGTGGCCAGATGGGCGGTTCTGCCAGGGGATAGTCGCCTGTTTGGCTTGCTTGACGAGGCTACGCAAATTCACTTCCGCTGCACGGAGCAACTTCGGTTCGCCGCTTTGCATGATAGCGGTCAGCAGGACGTACAGCGAACGATCCATCCGTGATCCGGCGAGAATTCGTTCTGTGACAGGATCGGGGCCTGCGGGGGCGGAACTTGCATCTTCCTCTGGATCGTCAAACAAGGTACGAAACGAGGTCGGATGGCTAAAGAGCCAGGCAGGCGGGATCTTCAGGGCGGCAGCAAGCGCTTCGAGTAGCGAGGCAGAGGGATCAACCTCTTCCGCTTCAATTTCCTCTAACACGTGAGGTAGAAGATGCGACTCGGCTGCCAAGTCGTCGACTGAGTGACCTCGCGAGATACGCCAGGCTTGAATCTGTTGTCCAAGCGCCATGGCGCGATGGTACTGAAATTGGGGCTCTCTCCGCAACCTCCCTGTATCGGCCTATGGCACGACACCCCTTGAAACACAATGGCTTATGCGTATTTTCCCTTGGTGGAAGATGAGCGATGAAATCAGGTATAATGCGAGTCTTAGTTCATGCTTGGTCAGTGAGGAGAGGCGTATCATGTTAGGAACAGATATTCGCGGAATTATCGCAGAAGAAGAAGAAGTTCAGCGGCGCAAGGACGCCTTGAAATCGCTCTTAAACATGCGTTCCAAGCAGTTGCGGGAGTCGTTGGAACAGCGGATCAAGCGGGCTCGGACTTGTGGAGATTGGATCCAGCTTTCTCAAGAAGAATGTGCCACGCTCCACAAGCGAGAAAAGCTCCATCTCAAGTCTCAGTTCGACATGCTTCAGCACGAGCAGGATCGAACCAGAGGGAAGTTGACCGCACTCAAACGAGCGAAGGCGCGGGCCCAACGGATTCGTGCTGCCGAAGCCGCATCCGGCCGGAAACGTCGCTGAGCCAGTTCTCTCCACTGTGACGCACTAGCGTGGCTGCCTCACTTCCCTCCTGACGCGCTCGCAAGGGGCGCACATTCGTGAACTCCTCCTTGATAGATGCGTACGAGCACAGGATGGCGCCTTCGTGGTCGAAGGCGCCCACGCAGTTCGAGATCTCCTCACTCGGTATCCTGAGCAGATTCTCACAATCGTCACCGCCCACGGGTATCTGCCAAAAGAGGCGCGGAGCGACCGACTGGTTCGACTAGCCTCCTCAACGCAACAGTACTCCTGTCCCGACCTCCAGTTCTCAAAATTGTCTGATCTGGACGCGCCGCAGGGCATCCTCGCTGTGGTGCGGCAACCGACATGGGATGAAGGAGAGGTTCTTAGACAGCCCACTGTCTTGGGGATTTTTGGAGAGCAGCTACAAGATCCCGCCAATGTTGGGGCCATTATTCGAACGGCGGCAGGTCTCAATGCGAGTGCCCTGTGGCTCACGCCGGAATCCGCCGATGTCTATCATCCCAAGGTGGTTCGTGCGACGAGCGGTGTGTTGCTCGCGCTGCCGATCTTTGCCGCCAGGGATGTGTCTCGGCTGATCCGGCAAGGTTGCCGGATCTTTGCCGCAGAAGTGACAGGGGACGAGACCGTTACGATCGACGAGATTCACCAGGTGCCACGGAAACTTGTCCTTGCTGTCGGTAAATGAAAGCCGCGGTTTGTCAGCTCAGATCCGCAGGCAGGCCACCACTCGATTTACCATCCCCCTCAGCCGCGACGTAGAGTCCTCAATGTCGCGGCGACCGTAGCCATTGCCACATTCTACGTTTCGCGCCTTCCCAAAAGGGAATAAACCAGAGCCCATTCGCTTGCACGAACGTTCTAGGTCGGTCGGGAATCAATCTAAAGTAGGAAGCGAGGAGTGGTGCCGAGGGACAGAATTGAACTGTCGACATCAGCCTTTTCAGGGTATCTGAGAAATACAATAAATCAAGTGGTTAAACGAAATAGACAATGCAAAAAATGACATTTCGTGTCATGCAAAATCAATGAGTTACAGAGTCAAGTGCCACTAGTGGCACTTGAGTGAATCGCGATGGCGAAGCTGCTCGTGGAGCGCTGACGGCTCTCGCGCAAGTTAAAGGTCGACCGTACGCGAGTGACGCTATCTTCTCTTCCGCCACTCCCACGGCGGCAACGGTTGCGGATCGGCCCACAATCCTTTCTTCCCCTCTCGTCGCATCCTTCCCTAGCTGCTCCAGCACTGTGTTCCCCGGCGCATATTTCCGATACCACCAGCACCGAGCCTTGCTTGACGAGTTCCTGATTGAGATTCATGCCATCGGGCAGGATCACATCCCCGATGGTGCGCCTGTACTTGTCGTGGCCGTGGGTCTCGAGTGTTACGTCTTTGCCGAACACTAGCTCGGACGTGGCTTGCCTCGCACGCTTGCCGTAGGCTTGGCCTTTCTCAGGACAGTCAATACCGCTGAGGCGGATGCGTTCAGGGTGTTGGTTGTGCAGGACTTCGATGGTGTCGCCGTCGATCACGCCGACCACTTTGCCGGTGTAGTTGGAGGCGAAGACGCTTGTAGCCGATAGGCAGAAGAATACAAGGAAGAGAAAATTGCATTTCAGTAGGTTCATAATGGGGAATTAGCGGAGGGCTGAGCTTCAAGGTATTTCTTCCACGCGGACACGGCTTCTCCACTAAGAGGAATTGTCCTGTCAGTCTTGTCAAGATTGATGATCCTATCGACCATCTCTTGGCGAAATTGAGGGTTTTTTCGAAGCCGTGTTTCCAGCTCACCAAGAAATACATTTAAATCGCTCCACATGGTCTTCGTACTGTTGAGGCAAACAGCTTGCTGCCTGGTACCATCCTGAAGCCAGTCCCCTGTAGCAACTCCCAAATGAGGATGCGCTTTCCACGGAAATCCGCCACGAGCGTAGGATGTTCTTTCGATTGCCCGAGAAGAATCACCTTAGTGTCATAGAGATGCGCAAACCCATTGCGGACAGCATTAAACAAAAATACGTCGCACAACCTCTGGAACTTGGTATTTGCCAAGCAGGTCATCTACGAACACGCTATCTTCTTTTCGTCCAAGTAGCCGACTAAGTGCCTCGGAGGCGGCAGCAATCAAGAGTGTAGCAGCGTAGTTGGGAGAACCTCTTTCAAGGCTAAGGATGAGGGAAAGATCGTTCCGAAGGTAATTCTTGAGAGTTTCGAATGCTGAGGGTAATCCGGGATTCCATTACTTCGCTCTTTCAATGGTTCCTATCACAAGAAATCCGTCACAGACCTGGCTCACTTCTGCTTCGCCACAATCTTCTATTTGATCCCCTCGTAGGTCGCCCGGGAACGATCTTCTTCTGGACCAGTTCAGCTTTCCGCTGATACGGTCGGCCCTTGATGATTTTCTCTGGGTACGCATCGCCGATCCCTGGCAAAGCTTTGAGTTGCTCGGCGGTGGCCGTATTGCTGTCGAGGAGATCAGCCTTTTCCGCAGCAGAGACTAGCGAGGCATCGGTCATCACTAAGGGCAACACGGGAAGCGCAAGCAGGAGCACGCTTGCCGTCCTGCGTTGAGTGTCCATCTGACGAGCTTTGATCCCATATAGCAAGCCTCCTTGTTAGTGCGTCGTTCCCCTTCGCCATCCGCTGTCCCATTTCAATGATCCGACCCAATCGCCCCAAACAGGTTTTGCGACTGGTGCGAGGTCAGTCCAGTTCTTGTTCAGGAACTCCAGAATATCGTCGATGATCTTGTTCTCAGTCTCGGTGAGCAGATACGGCTCAGGAAGGCCGTCTCAGGGAGTTCGCGCACGGGGCTTTCGGCGTAGCTCGTCGATGATGGTGTGGAGGTCTTGTTTCGTGCAGAGGCCCTTCTGTTCCTAGCAGTTCGACAATCGCAGCAATCTCCCACATGTTGGAGATCGTCGCGTCTCAATGCTCATGCTGTCGCGTTTAGGATGTTGGTCGCCCATGGCGTTCCTCCAGCCTGAGACCGTCAACTCTCGAATCCTGGATGAGGTGGCTCCCAGTCACCACGTGCGACGATTATGCCACCTTTGTTCAGCCGGGCACGCCCGTACTGTGGCTCTGGGGGAAGCGCGCGATTCTGCAGAATGATCGGGTCGAGGATTTCCCCGCAGATGACGCAGCGCCATCCCGTGAAGGACGACACGCTGGGACTGGTCTCCCAATCCACGAACGTCTCTTCTACCATCAGATTGTGACAACGTGGGCATCCCATGACGAAGTCGGATTCTGTTGCACCCTACTCACGGCGCTCTCTTCGAGACCACAGCTCGCAGGCCTCCCTCATGCAACAGGTGTAGCAAGAGGGACAGCCGAAGTGCTGGCTTGAACCGACGACGAGCCGTCAGTCGGAGCAGGAATGTGCCACCGAGGCCCAGGACTACAGCCAGACCCAGCACCACAACGAGATCGAGAAGGATGTCTTACGTCAGCATTGTCAGCGTCCTTTGCGAAAGGGTCTCCTGCGCGTGGCGAACTCAGCGTTCCCGGAACTCCCACTCCGTCTGGAGCCAGTCATGACAGGCCCAGCCTTTTAGGCAGCTCTCCCGCTCGGACCGTTCGAGGCCCGGTGGGCGATCTACGCGTGAAGCACCACAGGCTCGTACGGCTCGTCAACGCCTGGCCTGCTGTGGCGGCCGCGATCGGTCTGGGCGATCAGAGATCCCGGAACAGCAACTGTAGTGGTTCGCCTCTTTTGCGTATCACGAGAGATTATAGGGGGTCGTGATCGTTTCTCCTTCTTCGGCAGACTGATGGCATACGTCCCTTCGCCCATCGCAGTCACTCGCACCTGCCCTGTTCGGCTCAAACGATCTCCCTCACCTGCTGCACCGAGCGGGGACGCGGCTCCACCATGCTCTTATCTCGAAAGAAGGTGTGTCACTAGAAGAGTGACGACCCAGGCTACTAGAGAGAGTCCCACTGAGAGCTCTGGTCCGATGTCGCGCCACACGTGCATCTCTAGCTCCTTCTCTCCTGCTTAGACTCAGACCGTGATGCCGGAGTCCCATACTGCGCTGGCCCATTGGGAAAGAAGATCCCGTACTCCTGGACCGGCATCATCGCCCGTGCGAAGTTCGCCACCTCATCTGCAGCGCCCGTTACTAATGCCTTGGCTCCCGATTGGTGAGCATCGTGAAGAATGCGCCCATCTCTACCTCCACAGTTCGCCGATCCCCGCGGTCCTCAGCGTCCCGTACCAGAGTCAACTTCTTCAGGTAAGAGGTAAAATCGGACGTAGGATAGTGCGCTTTGAAGTAGGGGCCCAGTGCATTCGCGATGTCGTCCACCCAGGTGGTCCGAGCCGGAACAACCACTGTGGTCGGTGCGTTGTGGCCAGAGGCGGGCTGCGCTCCCATGAATTCGGGAATGCCCGCTCCAGGCACATGAACCGCCGCCTGTGTTGACAGTGCAGGGAGTCCGCAGATCAGCGCCAGCGATGTGAGGATGACTGATGCGTCCGATGAACAGAAAGGGTCTCATAGCTCGTCCCTCCCTTATTGCTCAAGGCCTCAGGGTTTGGCGGGTCATCGCGAGGCCCCCCACGATGAAGCGCTTGGGTGTCCTGACTGCCATCTCCCACCACCGGTGGTGGATCGTGACTCCGGCGTTGCTTGAACCAGAGACAGCGTCACGTTCTCGTCCCCTTGCAGCTGAGACCGCCCTACTGCACTAGCGAAACGCCGTATCGAGGACGACATCGGCTCCGCGTCGGTACGTGGAGACCTTTCCGATTGGCGTCGATGCCGGAGTCGAGCACCTCACCACACAGCAGGCATTGCCAGCCGGAGAAGCAGAGTGTCGAGCTTCCCGCATCCTCCAACCGGATGGTCACCATCAGACCATGACAACGAAGGCAGTTCATGAGTTGACTCCGTGGCTCGACACAGCTCACGGTGTTCGGCACAGCCTACCGGCGCCTACACCCTCCACGAAGCAATAGGCAGACGGCCAGGGACCGTCCCGGTCACAACATCGCCCTCTGATACATGCAAGGCGCCGGTCCTGCTGTGCGAAAGCGATGAAATCAGCGTTTACGAGTGAGTCGTGGCGTTGGAGCGGCGGAGACTGGAAATCGGTCGCGCGAGGACGGACCAGGGAACGCGAGGGATAGGGACAGCCAGCGGGGCTGAAACGTCTCGAATACATCCTGCGCGCGAAGGGGCAGCGTGGTCAAGCGGTATTATCGGGACTGTGATAGTTCAATGATTCAGGCCGGTTGGGACTCCTTCCACGACAGGAGTTGGACCTGAAACGGTGAACCTGTACCTTCCTCGCCAACAGCCTTCTAACCCTCGCATTCGATGCAGGTGTTGCCGCACTCTTTTTACGGACCTTTCTCGCTGAGCGTTCTGCCAGATGGTCGCTTTGATGTTGCCGCATCGCAGCGTGTTCGCGGGTTTGTTGTTGGTAGCCATCTTGTTTCCTCCTTTGTTGAAATGAAGTTGGCTCTCTCACAGGAAGAGGAGAGCCAACGCACATTTCACAGAGGAAACGTGAGGCAGAGGCCGTCGCCGGCGTGCCGGAGAGGGATAAGCGGCGGGAGTGACAGCGTAGCTGGCGCGAGCGGTGCGCCTCGCAGGTGATAGCCGGTCGGCCCTAGCCGGAGGCTGCTACCACAACAACCACGATGGGATGCGGAGCAATGGATTGGGATAAAGCCTAGATCAGGTGAAGGTAGGACTGTTGCCATTGGAGAATCGACACCAGCCTTTTTAGTGCCTCAACACACGCAGCACAATCAACAAGCCATATAGTAAAAGACGATGCAAAAAGTGACATTTCATGTCATGGAAAATCAATGAGTTACACGCAGCAGGTGCCACTAGTGGCACCTGACCTCCTCTTAAGTTAGGGAGGTGTATCTTGTATTCCATACGAGGGATAGATGGGCTATAATTGTACTAGTTACGTAAGTGCGTACAATATGATATCCTGATTATGATACGAGGTTTTAGAGGACAAGAAGACGGAGAGTTTCTTTTCAGGAGAGCATGGTAAAGGAGTTCTCCGGCTTCAGGAAGGTCGCCGAACGGAAGCTGACCATGCTCGATAATGCCTCGGATCTCAAGCGACCTGCTTTCGCCAGCGGGAAACCGTCTGGAGAAGCTGAGAGGCGATCGAGCCGGACAGCACAGCATCAGGATCAACGATCAGTGGCGGATCTGCTTTGTCTGGAAGGCTGACGGACCCTATGAAGTCGAGATCGCCGATTATCACTGAAGGAGCACACGCCATGATCAAGAATGGAATGCGGCCGGTCCATCCCGGAGAAATCCTGTTCGAGGAGTTCACTGAAGCCGGCAGACCCGCCGATCAACGCCCATATGCTGGCCAAGGCCCTCGAAGTTCCGGCGAATCGTGTGACGGCGATTATCAAGGGGCAGCGTGGTATCACGGGCGATACGGCGGTACGTCTGGCGACGTTTTTCAACACCACAGCTGAATTCTGGATGAACCTGCAGAAGACCTATGAGCTGCGCCTAGCCGGAAAGAGCTGCTGCCGGAGAAGGTCAGAAAGCACATCGAACAGCACAGGGACACGCTCGTCTCGGCCTGATGACGGTATTGCACACACAGGTTGGGTACAGAAGTCAGACAAGGTTCCTTCAGAGAGGTCTGCGTCATTGGCAAATACAGCGCGGTAGGATTGCAATAGACTTCATGTAGTTCCTCTCAGTCTCCACTGAAAATTCCGATAAATGGTGAAGGGAAGCCCCTGGATGGCCGGAGGCTTCCCAGTGAAGCAGCTTAATGCTTCACGAGGCGTGAGCGGAGATCCACTCCTTGGCTTCACGCGCAACGCTGACAAGAGCCTCGAGGTCATTGAGACCGAACGAGGTTCCATTGCGCCATTCCCCGGACTGATCCTTGAATGGGCGGGAGAAGGTCGTTGCGAAGAACGGACCCTTCTCGCTGACATTCTGCCAGATCGTCGCTTTGATGCTGCCGCATCGCAGCGTGTTCGCGGGTTTGTTGTTGGTAGCCATCTTGTTTCCTCCTTTGTTGAAATGAAGTTGGCTCTCTCACAGGAAGAGGAGAGCCAACGCACATGTTCACGGAGGAAACACGAGGCAGAGGCCGTCGCCGGCGTGCCGGAGAGGACTAAGCGGCGGGAGTGACAGTCTTACTGGCGCGAGCGGTGCGCCTCGCAGGTGATAGCCGGTCGGCCACTGCCGGGAGCTACAACAAAAACACGATGGGATGCGGCGCGATTGATCCTACGGCCCGCTGATTAAGAGTGGCAGAAGGCCAATTATTCGAACAGCTCGATGTTGCGAAGGTTTCCCCGTTTATCGTTGAAAATCATGAGCTTGCTGGCTTTCTACTGATTCCATTGCTTCTACTCAATTCAGTCGTTTTTGAGGATTTTAGCACAAATTTAGCACGGCAAAGTGGGGTGAACCCCCTCGGTTGAGGAGGGGAGCAGGGCATATTCCTCCCCTGACAGAGTTCCGGGTGCCGTCGATGAGAAACAGGCTCACGAACCGTGCTGAGGAATTAACGCACCATGAATATCGGGATGTCGTGGGAATTTTTGATGAGTGAGACTTCAACGTTCAGGCTAGTCGGTGTGAGTGCCGTCGGTAGGGTCTAGCTGGATCAGCTTATCTGAGAATGTGGAATCAAAAGTGTATGAAGCTGTTGACGGCTGGGTTGGAGAGGAATAGACTGCCGCGATGCGAGTACATTCTCATCGCTCCCCTTCGGTTCGCGCCTGCACACTCGTCGTGCTCTTCTTCGTGTTGAGCTTCAATGCCTATGCCTGCCTGATGCCGGTGAATATTGCCCCGACACACAGCGATGGAAAACCGCTGTTCGACTCCAGATGAACAACCTGTCTCTCAGTACTGCGAGGCATTTAAGACGCTCGGCGTGCAGTCTGCCGATAAGCTCCACTTCAACAGTGACTGTCAGACGATCTGTTCCAAAGACGCCGCCTCGTTAGCGCTTCTTGTCATCCTCACCTCACCACAGCAGCCGCTTGTCCGATCATCCCACAGTCGGTCCTCCCCAGGATCTCCTGCTCAAGATTTCTGTGCTTCGCATCTGATCTTCCCTGCCCATACCTCTGTAATCGCTCCTGTGCCATCACATGAGCCGTTCGACGCTCGGTCTCAGCGTCCGGCCTACCGTCTAGTCCTCTCAGGCCACGTACCACTGGAGCGCAGACAGGGCTTCGAACGTGTGGGAACACTGGGAGGTCATTGCTATGAAACGGAATAGACAACGTCAGTGTGTGATGGTCGCGTCAGTGCTGGTGATGTTCCTCAGCAGCGGATTGTCGCGGGCACAGGATACCGATTCTTTGCCGCGCAACAGGCTGGTGCTGCCGGAATTGATCCAAGAGGTCCTGGCTCGGAATCCCGAACTTATGGCGGCACGCAGGCAATGGGAAGCCGCCACAAATCGGATTACACAGGCGCTGTCATTGGATGACCCAATCCTGTCCGTCCAGTTGTGGAATTTTCCCCAGAACTTCAACGTCATGCAGACGCAGAACAATATCTTCGGTCTCGCGCAGAATCTTCCCTTTCCCGGCAAACTCGCGCTCAAAGGCAACGTGGCGAGTCGTTCGGCCGAGATGACCGAGCAGGCGGTCCGTGCGAAGGAACGGGAGTTGGTCGCCCGCCTCAAGCAGGCCTACTACGATCTGTTCCTCGCGCAGAAGGCGGTCCAGATTCATCATGAACAGGTGGAGTTGGTCAGACAGTTTGTGGAGATTGCGAACGCGAAGTTCCGTGCGGGCAAGGGAAGCCAGGCTGATGTCCTCAAGGCCCAAGTCGAGCTGTCCCTGCTGTTCCAACATCTTCCCGTCCTGGAACAGCGTCGGGAAACCGCCGAGGCGATGCTGAATACGCTGCTGGATCGGGATCCCGCATCACCCTTGGGCCTTGCGCAAGAACCCTCTCAACGGCCACTCGAAAATCCCATCGACGATCTGCACCGTCTCGCGCTGAACGACAGGCCGGAACTCAAGGCCGCCGAGCTGGATGTGCAGCGGAACGAGCAGTCTCACGCGCTAGCCCAGCGTCAGTACTACCCGGACTTCAACGTGGCGTTTCAGCGTTTCCAGAACTTTCATGCCGACAACGGATTCGGCGCCTATGTGGCGATGAGCATCCCGTTCGCGTTTTGGACCAAGCCGAAGTACGACGCAGGCGTGCAGGAGGCCGCGGCGGCGGTCGCGGTCGCGAGGGCGCAGCAACAGACCGTAGAAAACATGACTCGGTTTCAGATCAACGACCTCTTGGCCAAGCTCCGGGCGACTGACCAGATGGCCACGTTGTACCGCACCACCATCCTGCCACAGGCCGGGCAGAGCCTGGAAGCGGCGCAGGTCGGGTATCGTGCGGGCAAAGCAGGGTTTCTGGATCTGATTGACGCGCAGCGGGCCTGGCGAGGATTTCAGCTTGAGTATTTCACGGCCCTCGTGGACCGCCAGCATCGACTGGCTGAACTTGAGCAGGTCGTCGGCATCACTCTCGATCGGCAGAGCTAATGCAATCGTCAAGGAGGAGCACATGAACCAGCAGACATATAGGAAAAGTTTCGTGATTGGCGCCGTGGCGATTGGTGTGATCGCCGGAGTCGCCGTCGGCTTCTTCACCGCTCACAAGATGAAGGCCGACATGGCCGGCATGACCATGGGAACAGGGGTGTCTGGCACCCCTGGACGAGCGGGTGAGATGGGAACAGGGGTCGTCTTGGCGGCCCCAGGGCAGGCGGGTGAAATGGGAGACATGAAACAGATGGATATGAAGGAGAAGCCCATGCAGGGCATGCCAGGGATGTCCGCAGCGCCGTCCGGGGCTGTGGTGATTCCAGCTGTGATGAGACAGTTGATCGGGGTCCGAAGCGCGCCAGCCGGCGTCGCGGTATTAGGGCAAGAGATTCGCGCGCTCGGCACGGTCGGCTACGACGAACGTGGCTTTACTCAGGTCACAGTGAAAACCTCCGGGTGGGTGCGAGAGGTCTTTGTCGATTCGATCGGTCGCCCCGTACGCAAAGGCGACCCCTCTTCACCCTCTACTCACCGGATCTCCTGGCCACGCAAGGCGAGTATCTCCTCGCCGTGAGAACGCAGGGTCAACTGGCAGCCAGTCCACTCGCTGAAGTCAAAGCCAACGCGGTTTCCCTCGTGGGCAGTGCACGGGAACGCCTTCGATTGTGGGATGTGACCGATGCGCAAATGGCCACGCTGAAACGTCGAGGTACAGCGGAGCCGGTGCTCACGGTCTATGCCCCGTCCTCCGGGACCGTCCTGAAGCGAGAGGCCGTGCCTGGAAAATATGTGGAACCAGGCACGACACTGTATGAGGTGGCGGATCTGTCCACGGTCTGGATCTCTGCCGACATCTATGAGTCCGAGGTCGCGGCGGTGACACTCAACCAACCGGCTTCCGTCACGTTCGCCGCCTATCCAGGGGAAACGTTTCGGGGCACGGTCTCGTACGTCTACCCCACGCTGAATGCCGAAGCCCGCACCGTGCGGGTGCGGTTGGAATTGCCGAATCCAGGGCTGAAACTGAAGCCCGGCATGTACGGGAACGTGACCTTGCAGACGGATGCGGTCAACACCTTAGTCGTGCCCAAGGAAGCGGTGCTGGATACTGGGCTTCGGCAACTCGTGTTCCTGGATCGTGGCGAAGGAGCCTACATGCCGTATCCGGTCAAGCTTGGCCGCAGGAGCCAGGATTCCGTGGAAGTGCTGGAAGGACTCAAAGAAGGGAGATCGGATCGTGACCTCGGCCAATTTCCTGTTGGACGCAGAGAGTAAGTTGGCCTCAACGTCGAGCATGCAGGCCATGATGGGCCGGATCGGTATGGGCGATTGGCAGATGCGTGGCGCGCACGAGGGCAAGATGGAAGGGATGGAAGGGATGGATATGGGAAAGGAGCGCGGAAGGCATGCAAGGCATGAAGGATGGAAGGCATGCCGGGCATGCAGATGGGGGATATCAAGGGCATGCAGGGTATGAAGGGATGGAAAACATGCCGGGCATGGAAATGGGGAGCAAGAAAGAGATGACAGGAGCTGAGACTCGTCAGATGAACGGACTCACGCTCTCCCTCACGACAGCGCCGGAACATCCCAAGGCCGGTGACGTGCTGCTCAAGCTCACGCTCACAGATCAGGCCGGCAAGCCCGTGAGCAATGCGCGAGTCGTGTTCGTCTATACGATGGCGATGCCGGGCATGACCGATACCAAGGTGATGGCTCGCCACACCAAAGACGGTCTCTACGAAGGTACGGTGCTGTTCGGCATGGGCGGCACCTGGGTGGTGACGGTCAACATGACAGTACCAGGGCGACCGCCCATTGCCGAAAAGTTTCAGTTCTCAGTCGCCGGGGAGGCCTGTAATCCATCATGCTCGCGCGACTCATTGAAGGAAGTGCCCGCAATCCGATTTTGGTCATCCTCTTGGTCTTGCTGTTGGCAGCCTGGGGCTTGTGGGCGGGATTTCAGGTCCCGCTGGATGCGATTCCGGACCTGTCCGATGTTCAGGTGACTATCTACACCGAGTGGGAGGGGCGCAGCCCCACGTTGATTGAAGACCAGATCACATATCCGATCGTCACGTCCCTGCTTGCCGGTCCGAAAGTCAAACGAGTGCGGGGGTTTCAGAATACGGGGTCTCCTATGTGTATGTGATCTTCGAAGACCGGACGGATTTGTACTGGGCAAGGAGTCGTGTGCTGGAATACATGCAGAAGCTGACCGGGAAGATTCCGGCCGGTGCCACGCCGACCTTGGGACCGGATGCCACAGGCGTCGGGTGGGTCTATCAGTATGCATTGGTCGATGAGTCCGGCGCACGATCTGGCGCAGCTTCGCAGCCTTCAGGATTGGTACCTGCGCTACCAGCTAGAAAGTGTGTCCGGCGTGGCAGAAGTGTCGGCAGTCGGCGGGTTCGTCAAACAGTATCAAATCGAAGTGGACCCGAACACGTTGGCTGCCTACCGGTTACCGATCAAGACGATCATCGAAGCGGTCCGGAACAGCAATGCGGAGGTGAGTGGCCGTGTCTTAGAGATGGCCGGTACGGAATACGTGATTCGAGGGAGAGGCTACCTGCGCTCGGTTGAGGATATTGAGCTGATCCCCGTCGGGACGGATGGTCGTGGCACGCCCATCTTGATCCGGGACATTGCCCATGTCCATATCGGACCGGACCAGCGTCGGGGCCTTGCCGAGTTGGACGGCAAGGGTCAGACGGTCGGAGGCATCGTGATCATGCGGGCCGGAGAGAACGCGCTCGCCGTGATCGAGCGGATCAAAGCAAGGCTGGGAGAGATCACGCCGGCTCTGCCGAAGGGCGTCCACATCGTTCCCACCTATGACCGGTCTGACCTCATTCATCGGGCCATCGCGGTACTGCGCGAGAAACTCGTGGAGGAAAGCGTCATCGTCAGCCTGGTCGCGGTAGTCTTTCTATTTCACCTGCGCAGCGCTCTGGTGGCGATTCTCATCCTGCCTGTGGCCGTGCTGCTCGCCTTCATCCCGATGGCGTACTTGCATATCACGTCCAGCATCATGTCGCTCGGCGGGATTGCGATTGCCATCGGCGCGATGGTGGATGCGGCCATCGTCATGGTAGAGAACGCGCATAAGCGGTTGGAACAAGCACCGAATGCAGACCGGATCGAGACCATCATCGCGGCGGCCAAAGAAGTCGGCCGTCCCTTGTTCTTCTCGCTGCTGGTAATTGCCGTGTCGTTCCTGCCGATCTTCGCGCTGGAATCGCAGGAGGGCGGCTGTTCCACGCCGCTGGCCTACACCAAGACGTTTTCCATGCTGTTCGCCACCGCGCTTTCGGTGACCTTGGCTCCTGTACTGATGGTCCTCCTTATCCGAGGGCGCATCCGGGCGGAAACCAAGAATCCGTTGAACAGGCTGCTGATCGCGCTGTATCGGCCCATCCTCTCGGGCGCGTTGCGTGTCCGGTGGCTGACGCTCGGACTGGCGGTGGTGGTCGTGGGATTCACGGCGCCGATCTTTTCCCGCCTCGGCGCGGAATTCATGCCGCCGCTGAATGAGGGCACCATTCTCTACATGCCGACCACCGTCCCCGGCCTCTCGATTCCTGAATCGGCCAAGGTCTTGCAGGTCCAGGATCAATTGCTCATGACCTTTCCAGAAGTAGAACGAGTGTTCGGCAAGATGGGAAAGGCGCCGACGGCCACCGATCCGGCCTTTTGTCGGCATGGCCGAGATCACGGTCACCCTCAAACCGGAAGCGCAATGGCGGCCTGGCATGACCTGGGATCGGTTATTAGACGAGATGGATGCGAAGCTGCGCATTCCTGGATTTCCGAACATCTGGTGGATGCCGATTCAGACCCGTACTGAAATGATCACGACCGGTGTGCGCAGCCCAGTCGGCATCAAAGTCCTGGGGCCGGATCTGAAGACCATTGAGAAAATTGGCTTGGAGATCGAACAAGTCTTGGCAAACGTGCCAGGCACAAAAGCGCTTTTGCTGAACGGCTCAACGAGGGGTATTACCTGGACTTGATCATCAACCGGCGTGAAGCGGCCCGCTACGGCCTGATGGTGGGAGATGTACAAGCGGTGATCACCTCAGCCATCGGGGAGAAACCGTGACGACCACGGTCGAAGGGCGGGAGCGGTATCCAGTCAACGTCCGCTACAAGCGCGAACTGCGCGATGACCCTGACCGGCTCAAGAGGGTGCTGATCCCCACGCCGAGCGGGGCGCAGATTCCGCTCGGACAAATTGCAGATCTCGTCATCACGCAGGGGCCGCCGTCGATCGCGGATGAGGCGGGAGCGCTGGCCGGTCTGGTGTCGGTCGCGGTCAGTGGACGCGACCTGCGCGGCTATGTCGAGGATGCCCAGCGGGCGGTTCGTCAACGGATTACGCTTCCGGCCGGGTTACTCGTTGCAGTGGACGGGCCGGCAGTATGAGCATCTCGTCCGGGCCGAGGAGCGGCTCAAACTGGTGGTTCCCGTGACCCTCGGCTTGATCCTCCTATTGCTCTATCTGAATTTTCGCTCGCTGGTGAAATCTCTGATCGTGCTGATGTCCGTCCCCTTCGCCGCAATCGGGGCGATCTGGTATCTGTCCTATCTCGGCTACAACCTGAGCGTGGCGGTTTGGGTGGGGATCATCGCGCTCGTCGGTGTGTCGGCCGAGATCGGCGTCGTCATGCTCGTCTATCTCGACGAAGCCTATGAGCGGCGGGTACGCGAAGGTCGCATGACGACAGTTCACGACCTACGAGAAGCCATTCTGGAAGGCGCGGTCCAGCGGGTGCGGCCCGTGATGATGACGGTCGCCGCGATTATGGGCGGGTTGCTCCCCATTATGTGGACCACTGGCACGGGCGCCGACGTGATGAAACGGATTGCTGCGCCGATGATCGGCGGCATGGTCAGCTCGACCATCCTTGACGCTGATCGTCATTCCGGTCCTGTACTTTATCTGGAAGCGTCGGATTGGGAGTTCAGGCTCCTCGATCGACAGGACTTTCGCCAGACCCACGTCGTCCTAATCGGTGCCTTCCTAGTCAGCAGTCCGGCACGAAGGACGAAAAGACGAATCAAGGGGCGGCGCAAGGAGCCATGGATCGAGTTGGAAACGCCCATAATATAGCTCTGACTTCCCGATGTCCCCGATATAGTTTTCTATGCACATGGGTGAGGAGAAATGCGTGACAACAGTTTTACTTCCAGATAGTAAAGAGTATTGCTTCCCTGGACAGGCCCCTAGGTCGAGCGGGATACTGTTCCGCTCGACCTTGCTGCGACTACAGCGCAGAACTACTTGGCAGCGACGATCTCCGAGGAGTTCGATCTCGAACACTAACGTCGCGCCGGGCTTGATCAGGGGGGCAGGCCTTTGTCGCGATAGGCGAGACTCGATGGGCAGACCAACTTGCTCTTGCTGCCGACTTTCATCTGCTGCATCCCTTCCATCCAACACTTGCTCATTTCATTCACTCTGGATTGTGGCCGGCTCGCCCTGCTTGGCGGAACGATCGAACACCGTCCCGTCGATCAGGGTTCCGAGATAGTGCATCTTCACCGTATCCATGACTTTCGGGGTCGCGCCGTTCCCTTCCTTGATGGTCGTGAGGATTGCGCCGGACTCGGTTTTCTTGGCGCCGGATTCTGCCGCGGCTTTCGCGAGGAACGCGGCCCCCACTTTCTTCTCCGCTTCTGCGACGACCGAGGCGCGGGCCTGTTGCAGTTCTGAAATCTTCAGGCCGAACGTCTGGAGGTCCACTTTGGGCCGTTTAAAGAACCCATCGGTGATGCCGGACTTCACCAGCTCAAATTCAGGCTCGCTCAAGGTGAAGTTTCCGAGCGATTGGTTGATGGCTAATCCCAAGGCATAGAGGGTTTTTTGTTCATCGGTCGTGGGTTCTGGGGCCGCAGCGAATGCCGCAGTGGTCCCGAGGCAGAGCACGGTCACGAAACAGGAGACAACGAAGCGCATGAGCGGTCCTTTCTTTGAGTGTGACTGCGACGGACCCGATATCACAAGGCCTGAAGCCGTGTACGTTATGCGATGTCGCGGATGGGGATCAAGACAATTATGTCCACAAGGGTGCGTCTCTCAGGAGAGTTCCCCTCATCGCGCTACCGGGCAAACTCTTCGTTGAATAGGTGACCAACGAGGTCGAGCGAAGCACTCCGCCGCTCGACCTTGTGAGGACTACAGTGCGGGACTACTTGGTCACGATCTCAAGGAGTTCGACCTCGAACACTAACGTTGCGCCGGGCTTGATCGTGGGGGCGCGCCTTTGTCGCCATAGGCGAGATTCGACGGACAGACCAATTTGCTCTTGCTGCCGACTTTCATCTGCTGTACCCCTTCCGTCCAACACTTGATCACTTGATTCAATCCGAACGTGGCCGGCTCGCCCCGCTTGACGGAACTATCGAACACTGTTCCGTCGGTCAGGGTTCCGTGATAGTGCACCTTCACCGTATCCGTGACTTTCGGGGTCGCGCCGTTCCCTTCCTTGATGGTCGTGAGGATCGCGCCGGACTCGGTTTTCTTGGCGCCGGATTCTGCCGCGGCTTTCGCGAGGAACGCGGCCCCCGTTTTCTTCTCACCTTCTGCGACGACCGAGGCGCGGGCCTGTTGCAGTTGTTGAATCTTCGGGCCGAATGTCTGGAGGTCTACTTTGGGAGCTTTTTTGAAGACCCCATCGGTGATGCCGGACTTCACGAGATCAAGTTCAGACTCGCTCAGGCTGAAGGTGCCGAGCGATTGGCTGATGGCTAATCCCAAGGCATAGAGGGTTTTTTGTTCATCGGTCGTGGGCTCTGGGGCTGCAGCGAATGCCGCAGTGGTTCCAAGGCAGAGCACGGTCACCAAACAGGAGACAATCAAGCGCATGAGGTGTCCTTTCTTTATTCTTTATGTGTGACTACAACGGACTTGATATCACATGGCTTGAACTTGTGTAGGGTATGCGATATCGCGGTGGGGCTCAAGACAATTATGCCTAGCCACAGGGGAGCGGATCGGTGATTGCAGCAGAAGTGTTCATGAATAATGCGGGGTAAGACCTCGTTACCAACGGTGGCCACGGTGGCGTGGTCCATAGTAGCGTGGGCCGTAAACGTACGGGCGGTAATAATATGGCGGCCCGTAGATCCAAGGGCGACCCAAGTAGAGGCCGAGTCCCACAGGGGATAGGCGTAGAGGGGAGGGACCGCTCTGCACGACGGCGGGTGGTTGTGCCAGTTGACGTTGCAGATCGGCACTCGTGGATGCCTGACGATCGAGCTGATCTTTAAGTGATTGACGGCCTCTTGTTGGGCTTTGCAACTTTCCTTGAGTGTCGCGATCTGGTCGCGTTGCGACTCGGCGAAGGTCTCCAAACAACGGGTGTGGGCGTCGCCGGTATAACTCGAACATTCCCACAGTGTCTGCGACTCGCTCGCCTGGGCCGGCAGCCCGGCCAACACCGTCCCAATTCCGATCGCTCCGATGAGGAGCTGTGGCCACAGACCTGCTGTCTTCCGAGAGGGTTCCCGACGATGGAAGATGTGATCGTTCATAGGCATCCCTTTGGTAGCAACTAGTATTATCCTACCATGCGATTGCTCAAGGGAACAGGGGCGCGCTAGCAGGATGCTGAAAAGTCCACCAGCATCTATGGACTGTGGCGCGTGAGTTGCGAGACGTGCGAGAAACGCGCGATCCGAGGTTCAAGTTCTGGGTTAGAAGTTCCAAAAACCTCGAACTTCGGACCTCGAACTATCCCCGTCTCGCTCGTCCCGCCTGTCACGCTCGGCTATCCTGCGGGAGTGCTTTCCTGTTGAGCCGCTCTGCCGTTGCGCCCTTGCAGAAGCCTCGCTAGAATCCGCCCACACGTATGTCTGAACTGCCTCCATGATTCTGGGATTCGTCATTCTCTATCTGCTCCTGTCGGTGGGGATCGGACTGGCTGCCTCCAAGCGGGTCCATACCACGAAGGATTTTGCGGTGGCTGGTCGCAGCCTGCCGCTACCGGTGGTCACGGCCACGGTATTCGCCACGTGGTTCGGCGCCGAGACCGTGTTCGGCATCTCCGCGACCTTCGTCAAGGAGGGGTTGCACGGAGTCGTGGCTGATCCGTTCGGCTCCAGCTTGTGCCTGATCCTCGCCGGGTTGTTCTTCGCCCGTCGCCTCTATCGCCTCAATCTATTGACCATCGGTGACTACTACCGGCTGCGGTACAACCGCACCGTGGAAGTGCTGTGCACGTTGTGCATTGTCGCGTCCTATCTCGGCTGGGTGGCCGCGCAGATCAAAGCGCTCGGCCTGGTTTTCAATGTGGTGACGGATGGTGCTGTGACCCAGCCCCTGGGCATGGTGATCGGTGCCGCGATCGTCCTGACCTACACGACGTTTGGCGGTATGTTCTCAGTGGCGATCCTTGACTTCGTCCAGATCACGATGATCATGGGCGGCATGCTCTACATCGGTTCCGTGATCAGCGGTCTCGCTGGCGGCGTCGGAGCGGTGCTCACGCACGCAGCTGCAGCCGACAAGCTGGATTTCTTCCCCGCGGCGAGTTTCAATGCCTGGATTCCTTTTATCGGAGCGTGGATGACGATGATGCTGGGCTCGATCCCGCAACAGGACGTATTCCAACGCATCACCTCGGCCAAGGACGAGCAGACTGCCGTGCGCGGTCGGTGCTGGGTGGCACGCTGTACTTTCTGTTCGCCTTCGTGCCGATGTTTCTGGCTTACTCGGCGACGCTGGTGGACCCGCAGATGTTCGGCGCGCTGCCGTACAAAGACCCACAGCTGGTGCTGCCGACGCTGATTCTGCTGCACACGCCGGTCTTCGCCCAAATCATTTTCTTCGGCGCCGTGCTCTCGGCCATCATGAGCTGTTCGAGTGCCACGCTGCTGGCGCCGTCGGTGGCCTTCAGCGAGAACATCATCAAAGAAATTTTTCCGCATATGAGCGACCGCACGTTCCTCCGCACCATGCGCACGGTGCTGGTATGCTTCGCCGGCGTGGTGCTGGTGTTCGCGCTCAATTCGCAGGCGAGCATCTTCAAGATGGTGGAAAACGCCTACAAGGTGACGCTGGTGGCGGCCTTCGTTCCACTCTGTGCCGGGCTTTATTGGTCCCGAGCGACGACGCAAGGTGCCTTGTGTGCCTTCGTGGCTGGGCTGATGACCTGGATGGGGCTGGAACTGTTCGGTCCGTCCGATTCAGTCTGGCCTCCGCAACTGGTCGGGTTTCTCGTGGCGGCGACGGGGATGGTTGTCGGCTCACTTCTGCCTCAGAAGATCAGAACTCGTGAAGCGTAAAAATCGGTTGTTTGCTCTGGTTTGTTTGGTTTGTCTCGTTTATTTGCTTGAACTAGACTAACCAGATAAACCAGATAGACCGAGAGAAACCAGATCAACCCGGCTTGCCCATCTCGCTCTTCTCGTTCGTCCCGCTTGTCGGTTATGCTGTGGTGAGGATTCAGCATCGTGAATAGACCTGCCCGATGGGTGACATATGCGAGCATGGTCCTGGCAGGCCTTCGTCGCTGCGCTCGGCCTCGTCGTTGTGGTGTATGGCGCGTATTTGGCGACCTTTCTTGAACTGCCCAAGAGCGACGAGCATCCTCCGCTGCGTCTGTATAGTGGACCCTTCCTGCTGCAACCCGATCTCTCGATTGCGCACAGCCACCTTCTTGAGCGGCTGCAACGGTTGGGCTATCGACGAGTGACAGTGCCAGTGCAGTCTCCTGGCGACTATCAGCTGACCGAGGAGGCCTTGACAGTCTATCTCCATCCACAGCCGGAGGCGCACGTCGGCGCAACCATGGTGACATTGCCGTTGGATCAGGGGCGAGTGACGGATGTCCTGTCTCCCTTGAAGGTACACCGCTCTTTCCCATCTTTCTGGAACCGGAACTCCTGAGTGGTGTGCGCGGTGAGTCACGCCAAGTGCGCGAATGGATTCCGTTGGCGCAGATTCCTCCACGGATCATTGAGACGGTCCTGACTATCGAAGATCACCGGTTCTATTCCCATTTCGGCATCGACCCGGTTGCCGTAGGACGGGCGCTCTGGACCAATTTCACGAAGGGCGGTGTGGTGCAGGGCGGCAGCACGATCACGCAGCAGCTGGCGAAGAATTTGTTTTACTCGCCGCAGCGGACGATGGGACGTAAATTCAAGGAGGCCCTGGCGGCATTGGTGCTGGAAGTGAAGTATACGAAACAGAACATCCTAGAAAGCTATCTGAATGAAATCTATCTCGGGCAGGCGGGATTCGTCTCGATCTATGGGGTGAGCGAGGCAGCCCATCGCTATTTCGGCAAGACCCTTCAGAAATTGACGGTCGAAGAGATCGCGATGATCGCAGGCCTGATCAAGGGGCCCAATAGCTATGCCCCGACGAAACATCCTGAGCTGGCGAAGCAGCGGCGTGATGTCGTGTTGCGGCGGTTGCGGGAGACAGGTCTCCTGACGGAAGAGGCCTGGAATCGTTCCGTCCATGAACCGGTGCGCGCGACTCCGTCAGAAGACGTGCTGACCGATGCGCCCTACTTCGTCGATGCCGTGCTTCGGCAAGTGGAGGAGGCTGGCGTGGTCCCCTTGCCGGAGGGTTTGCGGATTGATAGCACGCTCGATCCGATGATCCAGCAGGCGGCCACCGAATCGCTGGAGAAGGGACTGGCCAAGTTAGAGGCTACGCATCCCCATCTCAAGGGTCCACTGGAACCGATGCAAGGGGCGGTGGTGGTGCTCGATCCCAAGACCGGGTCTGTACTGGCGTTGGTGGGAGGGCGGGACTACCGGCGGAGTCAATTCAACCGGGCGGTTCAGGCGCAGCGGCAACCGGGCCTCTCTTCAAACCCTTCGTCTATCTTGCGGCGCTGGAAGCGGCTCGTGAGGGTCAAGCCGGCCAGTTGACCGCGGCGAGCTTGTTGGCGGACGAGCCGGTGACCTTTGAGTCGGAGACCGGTCCCTGGTCTCCGCAGAACTACGACAAACAATTCCACGGGTCTATCACCTTGCGGAGCGCGTTGGAACAGTCGCTCAATGTGCCGGCGGTGCAGGCGGCCAAGACCCTGGGGACCAGGCCGATTGTGCAGCTGCTGCACCGTCTTGGCGTGACGAGTGCTATCGGTACTGATCTTTCGTCGGTGGCCTTGGGGAGTTCGTCGGTGTCGTTGATGGAGATCACGGCGGCGTATGGAGCGGTCGCCAACGGAGGGATCGCTGTCAAGCCGACTGCGGTGCGATCGACGACGGATCGACAGGGAGACATTGTTTGGAATAGCGTACCGGATCGGCAACAGGCGACCTCGCCTCAAGGGGCCTATGTGTTGACGTCTCTCCTCGAAGGCGTCATCCAGCGGGGCACTGCGAGCAAAGCCAAAGTTCTCGGACTCCAAGGCACTGTGGCCGGGAAAACCGGCACAACCGACGGCTATCGCGACGCCTGGTTCGTGGGCTACACGTCCGACGTGGTGATCGGGGTCTGGGTAGGATTCGACGATGAACGAGCTCTCTGCGTCTCACGGGATCGCAGGCGGCCTTGCCGATTTGGATGGAACTCGCGCGCCGGGTAATCCCGCCCAATGTCCCCGCATTCGTGATGCCGCCCGGTGTGGTCACCCGCGACATCGATCCGAAGACCGGGCAGTTGGCCACGTTTCAGTGTCCCGAGCAGGTATCGGAGGTGTTCATCGAGGGCACGGAGCCCAGCGTCTATTGTGAGGTGCATGGAGGGGGCATATGGGAACGGCTCAGGCATACTTTCGGATTCTCCTAGGCCTCACTAAGAGGAATAGTGTAAGCTGGCGTCAACGATCGGGTGTGAAGGGGGAATGACGTATGAAAAGCAATAGCTTTGCTGGAGATGACAACATTACCCTCCTGGCCAAAGGAGTGGTGTTGAAAGGCGAGATCCACGTTGAAGGGACGGTACGGATCGATGGCCGTCTCGACGGCGAAATTCAGACCAAGGGGCAAGTCATCATTGGCGAGGATGGACTGGTGCAGGGAACGATTTCGGCCGGCACGGTGATCAGCAGCGGTCGCATCAAGGCGAAGGTGACGGCCATTGAGCGAGTTCAGTTGATGAAGACGGCGACGCTCATCGGAGAAGTCGTAACACCGGTGCTCATCATGGAAGAAGGTGCTAAGCTCCAAGGTATGACGGACATGGGGGTGACCGCCTGGGCCGACGAGCCTCCAAAGTTGTTGGGCAACGTCAGTGATCTCTCCGCACACCGGGCCAAGCAGGTCGAGGTGCTTGATAAAGAGTCCCGCGGCGAAGCGCACCGATAGGTCTGCCGGTTCTCTCCTGTTCTTATCGAATCGATGACGAAGCCGCAGATCTTCACCGCCGTGTTCTTTGTTCTCCTTCTGTTGCTCCTGTATCAGATCGCCCTGATGTTTCGGCCGTTTCTTTTCCCCGTCCTCTGGGCCGCACTCCTTGCCCATCTCACCTTTCCACTCCATGTACGGCTCACAGCGTTCGTTCGTGCTAGCGGGTCAGCGGCGGCGTGTTATTGGCATACCTGATTCCCTGGAACAGGGCTTCTCTCGGCCGCGACGTTCCTGACCCATTTCTTTCTCGATCAGGTCGGCGATCTGCTGAAGAACGCCTTTCTGCTGGTGATGGATTTCTTTCTCATGCTCTTTGCCCTGTTCTTTCTCTTCAAGGATGGGAAGCGATGGTTGGCGTCCCTTCAGGAAGTGATTCCACTGGAAGCGTCCCATAAGCAGCGGATCGTCGATCGCATAGATCAGACCATTCGTGCCGTGGTGAAGGGGATAGGCCTGACCGCGATCGTTCAAGGTCTCCTGGCAGGGCTGGCCTATGTGGTCCTCGGAATTCCTTTTCCCGTCGTACTGACGGCCGTGACGGTGATCCTTGCGCCGCTTCCTTCGGTGGGACCGCATTGGTGTGGGCGCCGGTAGGTGCTTTACTTCCTCCTGGTTGGTCCGCTTTGGAAAGCTCTGGCCATGTTGGGCTGGGGAATCGGCGTGGTGTCGATGATCGATCAGTTTCTTCGACCCTGGTTGATCGGACAGGCGGTCCAGATCCCCGTGCTCTTCCTCGTATTCAGCGTCCTCGGCGGGCTGGCACTCTACGGCCTCATCGGGCTCTTCGTCGGGCCGGTTCTGGTGAGTCTGTTGATGACCGCCATCCAGATTTACCGGGAGGAGTATCACAACGCTGAAACAGATACACCCGCGAGTCCCTGCCACACCGTCCTAGCCCGCATTATTCACGAACGCTTCTGCTGCAATCGCGGATGTGCCGCTCAAACAAGACGGGCGGGACAGGTGCGATCCGAAGTTCGAAGTTCAGAAAACCTCGAACTTCGGACCTCGAGCTCTCACCCGTCTCGCTCGTCCCGCTCTGTCTCGCGCGGCCATCGACATCCCTATTCCAGCGGAATGGTGATGGCGATCCCGCCCATCACATCGTTGAGCTTAAAGTCCCGTTTCGGGCTGAGCAGATGACCGTTGTGGCAGTCGATACAGGCCGGTGAGACGGCGAGGTCGGGATAGATCGCCTGAAAGTATTGTTTGCGCCCGCTGGTCACGATTCCGGTGACCGGCAGGTCGGGATTCTTCCGAAGAGACTCCAACGCGTTGCGCTCCAGGTCGCTCGCCGGAGCGTTGCGCCGGTAAATAGGCCAGAGACCGATCAGTCGATACCGGATCCCGCTTCCGTTCTCGGCCGCCAGCTTGCCCGAATGCTGGAGAAACTGGGCCGGCAACATGAGGGCGTTCTCCTGCTCCCAATGTTCGGACGCCGTGGTGACGCCTTTCGCCTGAGTCGATTGACGATGTCCGTCGTGTACAGCGTGCGATCGGCCTTGATGACGGCATAGATATAGGCCGCCACTTTCTCCGGTGGGATGCCGGAAGATCCAGGGCGTTCCTTTGCGGATAGGACGTAGGGCCCCACCAGAGCCCAGAGATTAGCAGGATGCTGAAAAAGACCGCCAGCTTTGTTCTCGCATCGCTCCCAGGAACCGTGAAACGTGAGGCGTGAAACGTGAAACGATGGTCAGCTGCGGAGTTGCGGCCTTGCATGGGATAAGGCGCGTCCTGGGACGAAGAGTCTGTATTGGCAGACTCAGGGCGGGCGGGTGAAATACCGCCAGGGTTGGGCGGGTGAGAAGTCTGGCCTTTTTGAGCATCCTGCTGGCTATTCTGGTCCCACCACGCGTGAGATCGCAGCGGCGTATTTTGTAATAATCGAGTTTTCCCGCGGCTTAGTCAGGACGATGAGGGCTGCGGCGTAGAGCGAGACGTTGACTCGGCGCATGAAGCCTCCTGTGTGGGCGGCAGAAGAGGAATCACCGGGAGGGTCACGATGCACGAGGTGCCGCTCCCCACCTGGCTCTCAATTCTGATGTCCCCTCCAAATTTCTTGATGATCCGGCGTGCGACGGTCAGGCCGAGTCCGGATCCTTCGCCCTGTCCCTTCGTGGTAAAGAATGGATCGAAAAGTTTTGTCAGATGCTGTTTCGGAATGCCGGGGCCTGAATCCGCGATCGTGGTCACCACGGATGTATCGATCAGGGACGTCGAGAGACATAAGATACCTCGGCCTTTCATCGCCTGAATGGCATTCATCAACACGTTCGTGAACGCCTGTCTGAGTTGGTCGGGGAGGGCCAGCACACAGGTGTCTCCCGCGTACGTTCTCTGGATTGCGAGTCCTGAGGCATCCATGCTGCCCGTGAGTGTCGCGATGGCTTGATCGAGTTCCCGTTCGAGGTGAACCGGTTGCCGTTGGTCCGATGTCTCGCGAGTCGTGACGCCGGTGAAGTCTCGAATAATAGCGGCCATTCGACGACCATGCTGGACGATGTCGCGGGCATAGATTCTGACGCGGTCGAGATTGGCTTCTTCTCCGATGGCTTCTCCCAGTCCGAGAATTCCGAAGAGCGGATTGTTCAACTCATGTCCGATTCCGGCGGTGAGGGTCCCAAGGCTGCCTGATTTCTCAGCCTGGATGAGCTGGTCTTGAGGCGGCTGTCGTCAGTCGTGTCCCTGAAGACAAGGCCGATCCGGTCCTCTCCCTGGTTTCTCCCCGCCATGTGGAACCACTGATAGTGATACCGTCGGGGACCAATCTGAATCTCCTGTCGGTTGCTTGTTCCCGCCGTTCCCATCACGGGAGTCAACGGGTCACGGGCGGTGTTGACGACAGCGGCGTCCTCTGCTCCAGATGCTGTCGCGACATTTTCTCCGCTCCGCGCACGTCTGAATTCTTTTCGCAGATGCTCTCGTACAGCGGCATCGACGGGGAGTATATCGAACAACGGGATTGATTTAGTCGAATCGAAGTATGGCCTGAAAGGAGTCGCGTCCGCCCCGGTTGATGTACTGCACCTGTTCGTCTTGATTGACCATGATGATTGGAGTTGGGACTGCATCCAGTATCTGGTCCGTCGAGTGAAGCAGGGACTCCACTTGTTGCGTTTTGATGGCCACTTGATCGGTCAGGCCTGCAAAGGCGGCCTCCAATTGGCGATTCATTCGATTGAGTTCGTCGGCCAAATCCTGGAGCTCATCGCCGGTCTGAATGTCGATGGGCTGCCGAAGCTCACCGCGCCCGATCAATTGTGCCGCTGCCTGTAATCGGCGCACCGGCATGACAATACGATTGGCCGCAAGGTAGCCGAGAGACGTCATCAATCCGACAGCGACGAGACTGAATACGGCCATCCAGGTGAGGAAGTGACGAATCGGGGCAAAGAGTTCGTCAGAGGCTTGCCACACGAAGGTGTGCCAGGAGCCTTTGTCCAGATCACTATTGGTGGCACGGCTGGTTTCCGGCACCGGGGCGAATCCGATAAGCGAGGTCGATTGTCCGCCGTGGCCATCGCTCGGCGCACTGACCCAGCCCGGCTGAAGAGGCGTGACGAGGGGAATGAGCTGTGCATCGGAGAGTCGGACGCCGGTCGGCAGAATGGGACAGCTCATGACGATGCCGCGATGATCGATCAGCATCACATGTCCGGTCTTGCCGAAGCGAATGGGAGAGATCGAGGGCGAGATCAACTCTTTGGCGTCGATCACGCGATGAAGCACGCCGACTGCTCCATATCGGATGCGATCCATAATGGGAAGCGAGATGCTGATGACATAGCTCTGGGCACGTTCTGTCGAAGTGCACATCTTCGATGAAGAGCTGGCCGACCCCGCGATGGGAGGCGCCTTTCCACCAGGCCGTTTCTTTATTGGCAAAGGGTGGCAGTCGTGGTCAACGCGGCAACCAGGTTGCCCTCAATGTCGGTGATATACAGCATCTTGGTGGCAGACCGGACCACTTGCGGTATCAGTTGATCGGCTTCGCTCTTGGCTCCCGAGAGATATTCCTGAATGAGGCCGGCCATTTTGTTTCCCGTGATGGCCTGAACTGCCGCGGGGTCTTTGGCCTCCCAGCCTTCTTTGAGCCGGTCCACCGCCCGGCGACGCTCATCTTCCGTCATGCTCTAGCAGGGGCATCGCGCCGTTGCTCAAGTTCAAGGATAATCGAAGGGTCTGCCGCAATCCGTGCTGTCCGGCCGACTTCATCTGACATCAAGAGATCAACTTTTCGTGCAGTCTCCTCGGCAATGGCCTTGAAACTTTCGCCGTTGACGACCTGGATCTCGCGAGAACCTTGCCAAAAGGCGAGACCGAGACCCACCATGAGGGGAACCACTCCCACGAGCAACATGGACAGAATCAGTTTGGGTTGGAGCCCCCACCTCGTTTCAGAGCGAGACGTAGGACGTGCGGGATTCATGACAGACATCCTTGTCCGACCGGCTCTGACGTTGGGGAAGGTCAAGGTAAAGGTCGTTCCCTTATCGATCTGACTGTCGACAGCAATCATGCCGTGCATTTTGTTGACGATGGTTTTGACGTTATAGAGTCCCAGCCCCGTGCCTTTCCCGGGGCCTTCGTCGTGAAAAATGGCTCGAAAATCTCGGGGATTTGGTCCGGGGCGATGCCGCATCCCGTATCGGAGATTCGGACGTCGACCTGTCCGTCAAGGAGTGTGGTCTCGAGCGTCAGTGTGCCGCCAACGCGCTCCATGGCATGGACCGCATTGGTGATGAGGTTGACGAGGACGTGCAGTAACTCATCCGGATTGCCTTTTACGGCGGCGCCGGGCTGGTAATGTTTGATCATTTCAATATCGTGAAAACTTGATGCGTAGCGTGCGATTTTCAGCGCCTCGTCCAACTTTCCGTTTACAGACACCATCACATCCTCGTGGGGATGCGCGCCGTGAGTAGCGGGTAAGGTCTTGGCAGATGGCACTCGTCCGTTTGACGGCTTCAATAATGTCCCGAGCTTGTTCGTGGACGGCAGTCAGGTCGCGTTCCTCTGCGAGGTTTTCCGCCAGGCCCAAAATGAGTTGCAGGGGGTTGTTGATGTCATGCGCTACTCCCGCAGCAAATGAGCCGATTCCCGCAAGCTTTTCTGACTGGAGGAGTTCGGCTTCCAGCTTGGATTCATGCTGGACCAGCTCCCACAGCAGCCGGGAGGCTGATCCACTGAGGATGTCTGCGGTAGGAGGTTTGTGGACATGCAGATACGTCTCCATCTCCGGATCGCCCGTGACATCCATAATCAGGCTCACGCCATGGTTGCCGATCAGGTTTGGCACATTGGTAGTCACGGGAACCCGAAGCTCACGCGCGCGCTGCAGCCCTGGTGCAGTCAGGATCACGGTCTGCAATGCCGACGATCTCAATCGACGGGATTTGGTGCAGCAGATCTAACAGCGCGCGGCCGCCGCGACCTGCTCCGAGAATGGCGACCTTGGTTTGGTCGGACCTTTGCATCAGGCGGTCTCCGTGTGGCAAGGCGGTGCTCCTAACAGGCTTCGAAAACCTATTTCGGCACAGCAGAGCTTCGATCGTCTGCATATCAGGGACAAGAGGAGAACACCCCGCAGGATGCTCAAAAGGTCGTCCAGCAAGGCCGCAGCAAGCGAAGAGGCGATGCGTACTCTGTTCGATACGGGGAGCCTCTGAGCGAAGCGAGAACGCCGCTGGCGGACTTTTTCAGCATCCTGCTATTGCCGAGGAGAGTGAGGAGGGCATGCCTCTCTTCGGCGCAGAGGGGATGGAGGCTCGTTGTCATAGCTTTGCAAGCTCCCGCTGTTCTATGGCTCGCGCGACGGCTGATCTCAGTTTCTCTCCTTCAACCGGCTTGACGAGATAATCTACCACGCCCTGCCGTAGAAAGGATGTCGCCATATCGGCATCCGGGAATCCGGTCAGCACGATGAGCGGGACGCGAGGGTAGTTGCTCCGGAAGTAGGCGATGGCTTCGGCTCCATTGATTTTTGGCATACGAATGTCGCAGATGACGACGTCGAGGAGGAGCCGGTTTTCGCCAGAATTGATGACTTCGATCGCCTTCTCACCGTTTTTCCGCTTCAAGGACTTCGTAGCCGGCCTTCTGCAGAGTCATCTTCACGACTTTGCGAATATCGGGCTCGTCGTCTACCACGAGCACCCGTCCCTCGCAGGCCTCTCCACCGACGAAAAACCCAGACTTGAACTCATTCATGGCACCCTCCTTGGGTGATAGGTAGATGTTGTTGCATCATGATCTGCTCACGTGTTCTTGTCCGCCTGAAGCGCAATGCGCGTGCCAGCATGACCATACGAAAACGGTTCTGATTTCCTTGCAAAGTGGAGTCTTTATGGCCAGTGGCGTATGTAGGCGTGGTTGATAGCCACCATCATGTGCTGAAATCCACCACCAGCGCCAGAGGTCGTGGTGAGTAACGCGCGACGCGCGAGACATGCGAAAGGCGCGATCCGAAGTTCAAGTTCTGGGTTCGAAGTTCCGAAAACCTCGAACCTCGGACCTCGAACTCTCGCCTCGGCTCGCCTGTCCCGCCAGTCTCGCTCGGCTATCCTGCGTAGTTCTAGCGGGTCCGAATTGCCTTTGGGTCTGGCGCTGAGGTATTCTTATTGCCAGGAGATTGGAGAGGCCATGATTACGCCGGATGTTCTGACGGAATACCTGCGCCAGATGATGCCGGATGCCGCGGTCACGGTCTCGGATCGGACCGGCACGATGGATCATCTCAAAGTGGTGGTGATCTCGGCAGCCTTCGCAGGAAGAATCTGCTGGATCGGCATCGTCTGATCTATCAGGCGTTGGATGTCCCATTGAAAGATGGGCGGATTCATGCTCTCGAACTTACAGCCAAAACAACAGATGAGCTCAGCGATGAAACCAGTGTTCATCGATCCTCAATCGCGCTGCGCGCCTAGAGGCCGACCCATGGCAGATCCCATTCAAGAAGAAATTAACAAGGAAGTCGCCACGCACAAGATTTTGATCTACGGCAAGGGCACCAAACAGATGCCGATGTGTGGGTTCACGAAAGAGACGATGCAGTTTTTCGACAAGTACGGGTACCCGTATGAACTCATCGACGTCCTGTCTCAACCCACCAAGCGAGAGGCGCTCGTAAAAATGACCAACTGGCCGACCCTTCCCAAGGTGTTCATCGACGGGCAGTTTTACGGCGACACCGACATCCTCGATCCGATGGCAGCCAAAGGCGAGATAGAGCCGCTGCTGAGAAAAAGCATTCGGAAAATAGAATAGTCGAAGATCGGAGGCGGCTGTCATGTTTGTGCTCGCGCACCCCCTCACCTCAGAAGGTGATCGGTGCATGCGCGCAGTGAGAGCATGACAGCCGCCCTTCCTGTTTTTGTCACCTATCAGCGGCTTGGGAGGGAGGCGAGAGACCGGCCTGGCGCTCATCCCTGCTCACGGAACCCCACGATGAAGCGGTGGTCGTTCGACGTGCGCAGGGGAGTGACCAAGCCAGGCCTCCTCGAGACAAACCCAGTAGGAGTGCTGGGGTTGAAGTTGTATGCCAAAGGCGCCCCCGTAGAAGGTTCCGTGGCTCCGCCTCTCGCTCAGGTGGCCGCCTGACAAAAGTAGCGCGGCAGGGTGCGCTGAGCTGCTGAGAGCGAAATTCTGATTTCCCCGAACTTGCATCCGACATCAAATTACATGCTTCAAAGCCGCAGGGAATCTCAGGTGCCAAGTCAGGCAACGACTCCCTTTACGGAAGTTCTCCGTGCTTCAACTGTGGAGGCCGTGGGCGTGCAGAGCCCGGCGGGATCGGCTTCCTGGCGGGTCCGGCAGGGAGTGTTAGACGCACGAGATGCACCGTAAGACACATCAATAGGCCTGAGATTACCCCTGGCAGTTGTTGGGCTCCAAATGAGAATCGCGGCCCGTTCCTTTGCCAATAGCGACATGAAGCAGTCCATGCTTGATTTGCGGAAATGATTAGGACGTCGAATTATAGTTAGCCATCTGGAGTGACATGACCACCGCCTTCGCCTGAACGAGAGATGAAGTCCTGAAACGCTATCCGCACGACGGCGCAGTTCCCAGCGTCCGCCGTCACGCTCGGAGTTCGCGAGTTCATCGGCATGACGGAGTACCAGGTCCCTCAAGCACTTCCCGAGCCCGGCGGGAAGCCGTCCGGGTGGCTGGGCTGGAGCCACTTCCGACTCAACGTTTTCATCAACCCTGAGGTCTTCCTCACACTGGGGGGAGTTCGTTCGTGGCATCCGACATTCCTGTTATCGTTGTGATCACCCGCCAGCTGAGACGGCGTACCCCAGCCCCGCCTTGAGAGGCGTTAGGTCCGTGGTCTGCGATTCCGGCTCCAGTTCCGCGAATTCGCAGACGGCAAGCCTGAGGCTGACGTGAAGCTGTTCTTCCATCAAATGAGAACGCCCGGTCTCCTTTCAGGCATCCTCGCCAGTCGGTGCCGACTCAATCTGGTCCACGCCGTCTCTCCCGGAGGGCATTCAGCAACGCCAAAAACTGAGGACCGCCCTACTTACGGGAACCCGATCGACTCTTCCGGCTCCGTCATCAGCCAGTAAACGAGCAGGCGTGCCGTGTTCCTCTTCGGCATGGTCGCTCGGGAACTGGGGACAAGCGTTGAAGCTGTTCGCTTAGACCGGGTAAATTCTGATTGCGAGGCAGCCGCCGTTGAGAGGGGCAAGGGGTAGTGGTGCGAACCGAATTGAGTTGAGAGCCGGAATTTCCGAGACCACGGCCACCTCCGAACGTGGGTGCGCGGACATCATCGTGTGCTGGCGGATAACCGGCCTGGAGTGCCCACCACACCTAGAAGTTGTTGAACTCAGCGCGGTGATCCAAACGCTGTCGGCGTCTGGAAGAATGAGGAGACGAAGCATCAACGCGTTGCACCCAGACGCAGCCGCTACGCCGGCTGCGGGTGAAATTGAGGGGTAGGCAGCCACTGGTCGAGCGTCGTGTCCGCGTCGAAACGCGTTGTGACAAGGAGAGCGTATGAGCCAAATCCGCTTCTCGAGATCTCTCTCCTCGCTCTACGTGATCCTGGCGAAGACGCAAGATCCAGCTATCCAGTCATCCTGACGCTTCGCAAAATCACGGAAGCTCGCCGGCACGTCCTTTCCGGATCGCAACGCGGCGTCATTCCACCGACGTCGCCCTCCCCGGAGGCCAGATGGCGACTTTGCACTTCTTCACATTGAGACGATCAAGAACGCATCTTCACCAGTCGCCGATGCAGACCTGCGAGATCCAGGGTCTCTTCAAGCTCGCTGCAAAGAAGAAGCGAGTCTGATCCGCGCCTGAAACCTTTCAAGCAGCTTCCCGAATGGTCGAAGTGACCGGGTTCCTTCGCGTGTGGCCTGAACACCTGCGAGATAGCCGGAGAACCGCACCCTTCGAACTTCACCCCTGTTAACAATCGGCCCTCCGACAGACACCGCTCGATTTCACCGACCGGGTAGTGTGGCCAACCGGCGAAGATGAGGGTGGAGAAGGCGCGACCGATCGCTACGGTGCTAGCCGGGCCGGCCGGCTTGAGACTGGTGGCGAGACAAGCGCTCCGCTTTGGCCGCGACGCCATCCCACGGTATGAAACGAGAGAACTGCCATTCACGCCGATGGCTACTTCGTCGGCAGAAGCCCAAGTCTAAGGGGCTGTTCTGGCAGTTTCAGCTGTTCGCTTCGCCCCAGTCCTCGACGGCGATCCTCTGTTTGGCGCTCAAGGCCTCGCCGTCGCCAAAGGGTCGCCGCAATGACACCGGGGCGATACGGAGACAGGGTCTCGCTGGCCTCAACATTCCGGTGCTTCGCGGCGGCACCCGGCTTGGTTCCACGCAACTTGCTCCCGTGCTCTCTAAAAGAAGCTGGGCCACTGAGGGCTGCTGCCTAACAAGGTGCTGCACCCGGCACGGCTCCAGCGGCGCTCCACTCGTGGCGAGTTGCCCTCTGGCGTCGTACAAATATGGGGTCATTGCTTGACCATACACTCGATCATCGGCTCTGTCCAAAGCTGCAGGAAATACTGCAGCTGCAAGTCAAAGCCAATGACCGCGTAGCTGGTGGCACGACCTCGCTCGTCCATCTCTTCACGGAATTGTTAACTTGGTTCGATCCCCGATTGCGCGAGGCGAGAGTTGTGGTTTTGCGATTCGAATAGTCCTTCAAGCTCGCTTGTTTTTCCTCCTCGGAACGACACCCATGATTGGTTCTACTGCGCCCGTCGAGCGAGGCCCTTCTCAGGGCGCGCTCCGGGAGCAAGAACCAACATGGTACCGTTCCTCATCTTTGCTTCCGCGGCGGCCAATTCAGTTCGGCGTGCCGGCCGCAGTAGAAGCAGGAGAGGCGGTAGCGAGCTTTGCGCCGGGATTTGGCGCTGGACGTAAAGGTGATGGGGGTGTCGTCAAAGGGGCAAATGGGTTGCTCGTGAAGGAGATGCAGTTCGGCCATCATGGTGAATGAAGCGACGTCCCATGGTGGGGAAGGTCTGTTCTACTCCGGATTTGTTCCTTCACATGGCAGCGCTCACGCTGTGCTTCGTAGGTCTTGATGTGGGCGTTGTGCAGGGTGTGATCGGCGATATCCATCGCCCCGCCGCACAGGCTGGGCGCAGGTCAGGTGTTCGTGCTGTAAAGCTTTGACAAACCTGCCATGTGCTATCCGCTCTTGTTCTGACTTCATGGCATCTCCCAATACGCAACTGAACGGAAGCATAC
>ERZ1370068.7925-contig-6814_pt1 | contig 63992 bp, 94 predicted proteins | sample MGYA00561227_ERZ1370068 | MGnify/ENA primary metagenome ERZ1370068 (study PRJEB38410, sample SAMEA6850437) | metagenome | study: Metagenomic assessment of the ecological functions of the soil: analysis of the soil microbiota associated with the... | reverse complement strand
TACAGAGGAGGAGCGTTAGCGCATCGCGCCGCCAGGTCCTGTGGGCCGTCGTCCTCGAGGCGCTGATCGTCGGCTTCGTCGCCTCCGTCGTCGGGCTGTTCCTCGGGCTCGGCCTGGCGAAGATCCTGAACAAGCTGTTCGTCGCGGTCGGAATCGACCTGCCGCAGGGGAACACCGTCTTCGCGACGCGGACGATCGTCGTCTCGCTGATCGTCGGCACGCTGATCACGCTGATTGCGAGCCTCGCGCCCGGCGCGACGCGCCACGCGTGTGCCTCCGATCGCCGCCGTGCGCGAGGGATCGGTGCTGCCAGTTTCGCGCTGGGCGAAGTACGGGCCGGTCACGTCGCTGGTCGTCCTGCTCGTCGCTATCGGTCTGGTCTGCTTCGGGGCGCTCGCCAGCGGGATCGCGACCGGCCCACGATTGCTCGCGATCGGGCTTGGAGTGCTGCTGCTCTTCTTCGGCGTCTCGATGAACGCCGCCAAGATCGTCCGCCCGCTCGCGGCCGTTCTCGGCGCACCCGCTCGCTCGATCGGCGGCGCTCCCGGGATCCTCGCCCGCGACAACGCGGTGCGAAACCCGGCCCGCACCGCCTCGACGGCTTCGGCGCTGATGATCGGGCTCGCCCTGGTCACCTTCGTGGCCATCTTTGGCCAGGGGCTCGCGCGCCTCGTTCGAGGACGCGGTCAACAAGCTGTTCATCGCCGACTATGCGGTGACTTCGAACACCGCGTTCGTGCCGATGTCAGCGGCCGTCGGCAAGGGCCTCGTGGGCAAGCCCGGGATCGAGGTCGTCTCACCGATCCGGGCCGGCTCGGCGAAGTTCCTCGGCTCGGTTCACGACGTCAGTGCCGTCGACGCCCAGGCCCCAAGGTGATCCACCTCGACTGGAAGCAGGGCAGCAACAGCATCCCGGGCCGGCTGGGACGACCGGCTTCTTCACGAGCAGCAAATTCGCCAAGAGCAACGACCTTCATGTCGGATCGCGGGTCGTGTTCCAGTTCCCGTCAGGGAAGACGGTGACGGTCAACTTGCTGGGCACCTACGACGAGCCGAAAGGCGGGTCGCCGTTCGGCGATGCGGTCCTCTCCACGACGCTCTTCGACGCGAATATCTCGCAGCCGCAGGATCAGATGGTGCTGATCAATTCGCCCGGCGGCGTCAACTCCGCGAACACCACGACGCTCGACGACGACCTGCAAGGCTTCGCCGACGCAAAGCTCCAGACGCGCAGCGAGTTCATCACGAACAGCGAGAAGCCGATCAACAGGCTCCTCAACCTGCTCTACGTGCTGCTCGCACTCTCGGTGATCGTCAGCCTCTTCGGCATCGTCAACACGCTCGTCCTGACGGTCTTCGAACGGACGCGGGAGCTGGGAATGTTGCGGGCCGTCGGGATGACGCGGAGACAGACGCGGATGATGATTCCGCTACGAGAGCATCGTCACGGCGCTGATGGGCGCGGCGCTCGGAATCGCCGTCGGCACGTTCCTCGGCGCGCTGATCGTCCATGCGCTCTCGAGTCAAGGACTCGTCTTCTCATACCCGGTGCTGACGATCTTCTACTTCGTGGTCGCGGCAATCTTCGTCGGTGTCCTCGCGGCGATCGTGCCCGCGCGGCGAGCGGCTCGGCTGAACGTGCTCGAAGCGCTCCAGTACGAGTAGTCGTTACATCCGGTTCGAGGCTCTAGGCTGGTGCGCAATGCGCAGGCTGCGGACCCTGAGCGAAGCGGAGTGCTATCTCCGCTGTTACGGCGGCGCGGACGAGTCGGTCAAGGTCTTTCGCGTCGAGCGGCCAGAGCGCGAGGAGATCCGCCTGACCGGCGAGCGGCTTCGCCGCCTATTCGAAAGCCGGCTCGACCTGCGCGAGCAGAGCGTCGCGGCGTGATGCCTGCCTGCGCGGGAGCCGTCGCTCATGGCGCGTCTGGACTCCCCGGCGGAGCTCGAGCTGCCGCGCGGCGCGCTGGCACGGGCTCGGCACCGGCTGGTCGTCGAGCGCCGGGCCGGGCGTTTGTAGACCGCGTTCCGCCGCCGCCCGGCGCTGAGCGCTGTTCCTGACGTTCTGGCGCCCGATCTCCGGGTCGTCTTCTGCGGCATCAATCCCGGGTTCGTCTCGGCAGCAGCGGGTGCTCACTTCGCCAACCCCCGCAACGACTTCTGGCGGCTGTTGCACGACGCCGGCTTTACGCCGCGGCTGCTCGCCCCGGAGGAACAGTTCGACGTCGTCGACTTCGGGATTGGGCTGACGAACGCCGCCACCAGGACGACGCGGGGATCCGGCGATCTCGCGGCGGAGCGACTTTCAAGGCTCGCGCGGAGCGGCTGACCGAGCTAGCTGAGAGCTCCGGCCAGGCTGCGGCTGGCGTTCGTGGGCAAGGAGGCCTACCGTGGCACGTTCGGGGGAGCGGCCCGAGCTCGGCGAGCAAGCACGAAAGCTGGGGAGACGCGTCTGTTTGTCCTACCGTCGACGTCGCCGCGCGAACGCGGCGGTGCCCTACGCGGAGCGGCTGCGCTGGTTCCGCGAGCTGCGGGAGTCGATCGACTGACGAGCGACGATCAGCGGCCCGGCCCTCGCACCTGACAGGCCCGGCGCTTCAATCAGCCGCCTGCGCTCAGCGAAGAGCCTCCTCGAACCGCGGGTCGTCGCGTACGGCGGCGAAGTCGTCGTCCCTGCGCGCCTGCTCGCGGAACGGCGGGAACAGCTCGACGGACCGCCGGAGGTGGTCGAACGTCTCGTCGCCGGTCTCGCCCGCGAGCGTTGCGAAGCACGCGTAGTTGTAATGGAAGCCCGCGTGGTCCGGCATGTGCTCGAGGCCACCGCGGACCGCTTCGAGCGCGTCGGCGTGCCGCTGCTCGCCGTAGGCGGTCAGCGACTCTCTGTGGAACGGCCACGCCTCACCCCAGTCGAGCTCCTGGTACGCCTCGCCGGGCGTGGCGCCGAGGGCGAGGACGGTTCCGTCCCCGGTTGCCTTCCGCCGCGTCTCCGGCCGGACGAACACGAATGTCCCTGCGGGCGCGTCGACCGTCTCGCCGTCGACCTCGAAGGTCGCCTTCCCGTCGAGCACGATGTACAGCTCCTCCTGGCCCGAGCCGGACTCGTCGTGCTCATTGATCAGCGTGCCGTCCTCGCCTGGGCGTGTAGGCGTTGATTCCGAATGCCTGGATCCCGAGGTGCTCGCGCACCGGGATATCTCTGCCGCGCCGCTCGATGTCGTCGAGGCGCGCGACCTGCCACTTCGGGTTGTCGTTCATCCGATCACCTCCGTTCAGCGCGGGTCGTTGCGAATCGTCGATCGTAACCGCCCTCAAGCGCATCGCCTGACCTGACGTAAGGTTGCAACGGAGGTGAGGCCGATCCTCATTCCGCTTCACCACAGTCGCCCTCGTCGCATTCGCCATGTCCGCGAGTGGCTGCCCTGGCCTCTCCAGCCGCCCTACCCGCTGCTCGTGAATAGGGACGGCCTTCGGGTCTATGGGCCACCCGCCGGCCGCACGTTCCTGCCCGCACCTGCTAACGCTGCCGCCGCACTACCTGACGGCGGCGCGGCGAGCGGTTGCGCTCGCAATGCCTCCGTTCGAGGCGCGAATGAAGGAGAACGGGCGAGATCCAATCGTCTCGGTCTCTGCGGCACGCTTTCAGCCCGATCGCGGGCGGTTGCGGCCGAACGGCGTGGCGGCGAAGCGTCGTTGCCTACGTCCAGCTGCCGCACGTCCGCGGTGCAGGCCTTTCGCAGCACACCTTCTTCGTCGGTCGCATCCGATCGGGCTGGGTGCTCTGGGCGATGATCCACTGAGCGCCGCCGCGCTGACTCGACGCCGCTCAGTCTTCGCGGATATGGAGGCGGCCCAAGACCTGAATCAAGAGGCATGGGCCAGCGTCCGGGCGTGTCCCTTGAGCGTCCCCTGTGTTCGCTCTGAGGACTCCCCCGATGCCTGAGGCCCAGTCCGGATGAGCAAGAACGGCCTCGTCGTTGACGGCGAGGGCTGGTTCGTCATGAATGCGCGCGAGTCGCGGTGGAAGGACGAGGTCCACTCGGGTCCTATTGCACGTTCGAGGGGAAGCGGCGATTTCCGCATTTTGGGTTCAACATCAGCGTCTTCGAACCAGGTGAGAAGATGGGCATGTACCACCGCGAGAAAGGCCAGGAAGCATTTCTTGTCCTTGCGGGTGAGTGCACGCTGATCGTCGAAGGCCAGGAGCGGAGGCTCGTAGCGTGGGACTTCTTCTACTGCGCTCCGGAGACGGAGCACATCATCGTCACGTCCGATGCACAGTCAGCGATCGTGGTGGCGGTTGGCGCTCGCGGTCGAGGCGTCGGCGGAGTGGCTTTACACGGTCTGTAAGGCCGCCGCCCGGTACGGAGCCAGCGTCGCTAGGGAAACAACGCAGTCCGCTATCGCCTACGCAAGGTGTACGCGAGCCTCCCGCGGTCGAGGTTCGTCGAGTACCGGCAGGGTTGGCTTCCGCGAGACGGTAGGAGGTAGTCGCTTGGGCCAGCGACGCTCGGGAATGTCACATGAGCTAAGGCGCCTCGTCGGCTCGGATGGTCTCTGCCCGCGGGTCAGAGATCCGTTGCTTGGAGCCATTTGCCGATGATGTCGACCACCTCAGGCCCGCCGTCAGTCTGGGATCGTCGGCGAGCCGTCTGGTCGGCACGGATCACCTTCGGCCTCGCGGAACATCGACGACGAACCCGCTGAGGGCTTCCTCGCCCGCCTCGCCGGCCTGCCGATAAGATACGACCGGGAGGCGCGCCTGGCTCTGGCCGTCGCCGCACTCCGAGACGGTGGTGCTCTGCGCCATTCCGTCGCTCGACGGCAGCGACGACCGACGGGGCTACGGCAGTGCAGCCGATCGGCCCGCGCGCGCACTCCAGCCGGCGCGTGCCGCTGCTTCGATCGCCGGCGTCCACCGCCGATGCGCTGTCGCCGTAGCGCGCTGACCACGGCATTCCACGAGCGGGAGCGCACCTCGCCTCGCCAGGCACGGCTGTTTTCTTGCACGCGCTGGCCGTACGTCGAGCTTCCGGTCAGCGGCGGGTCAGCTGCAGCCGGCATCGAGAAGCACGAGCGCCGCCAGAATCGATGGATGCCGTGCGGCCAGGTGGCAGCCGAGCGTTCACCGCCCCACGAGAAGCTTCCCATGAACGCGATGCGGCGAAGTTCGAGCGCGTCGAGCAAGGGCGGGATCAAGTCGACACCAACGCGCTCCGGCGCGTATCCCGCCGGCGCCGAGCGGGAGGCGACTCGCCGAAGCCAGGCGCATCGAGCGCCAGCACGCGCAGCCCGTAACCATCCGGCGAGCAGCGGCCCGGCCTCGTTCAGGAAACAGGCTCGCGCGCGAGGTCAGGCCGACGCCGGCCAGCCTGCGCGGCTCAGAAGTGATTCGTGTACGAGAGGAAGCGCCACCCGTCCGGAGTGGCGAGCAGCTGGTAGCTCGTCCAGGTGTCTCGGACCACCTGCCCGTCCGCATCGAGCGCATTCCAGTGCACGGTCGCGAAGACGGAGTGCTCGCCGAGTTGGCGAGTGTCGATCTCGACCGGCGTCCACTTCCCAGCGTCCGCCGCGAGGCGATAGGCGGCGATGGCCGAAGCGAAGTGATCCCACACGGCGCCGCGGTCCGGCATGTGGATCGCCTCCCCTTCCGACCGCGAGGAACGGCCAGAGACAGAGGCTGGTCACACCTTCCACATCGCCTTCCGTGTAGCGGCGGGCGTACTCGTCGAAGAACGAATCGACCGTGGCGGACATGAGAGGACTGTGGCAGCCGTAGCCGCCTCGGTCAATCTCGAGTATCGCGCGCGTGACGAAGTGGCGAGATAGCGTCGGTGTTCACGCAGGGGGCGGTTAACGCTCGGACTGCTGTTACCGTCGACGTCGTGCGGAGGGGTTCGGGACAGCTTGTCCTTCGCGAGATCGAAGATCGTGATCTCGGCGTGCTGTTCGAGCACTGGACGGATCCCGACGCGATACGGATGGCCGCGTTCACTTCGCCGGATGCCGAATGATCGAACCGCCTTCGAGCGACGGTGGGCGCGGCTGAGGAGCGACGTGTCTACGACGAACAGGGTCGTCGAGATCGACGGTCGAGTCGTGGGTCACATTGCGAGCTTCGACTTGGAGGGTCGCCGCGAGGTCACCTATTGGATCGGCCGTGAAGATTGGGGCCGCGGCATTGCCACGCGTGCTCTACAAGAGTTCTTGCAGCTGGAGGCAAGCCGTCCGCTTTACGCTGGCGCCGCGAGCGACAACGCCGCGTCGATTCGTGTGTTGACGAAGTGCGGTTTTCGCGTCGTGGGCGAGGGGCGCGGGTTCGCTCATGGGCGCAACGAGGAAACGGACGAGGTCGTGCTCCGACTCGATGCATGACCTAACTCCCGCCTGGGCGAGCTCCCTCGGCGGAGGCGGGCTTCGCCCGCCGGAGCCTTAACTGCGCGGGACGCGCGTCAACCCAGCGAGGAGCCCACGGGAAACCGGGTTTCCCCGTGAAGCCAGCGCGCCGTAGGCGCGCGAAGCGCTCATCCGCGCCAGCGGTTCGTGATCGGCGTCCGCCGGTCGCGCCCGAAGGCCTTCTGGCGGAGCCTGACGCCGGGTGGCGCCTGACGGCGCTTGTACTCGGCGCGGTCGATCATCGCGCACGGCGCGCTCGACGACGTCCGGATCGAAGCCGTCCGCGCTCGAGCTCCTCGGCGGAGCGGTCCTCCTCGACGTAGGCGGCGAGCACCTCGTCGAGCGGCGGAATAGGGCGGCAGCGAATCCTCGTCGAGCTGGTTGTCCCGCAGCTCCGCGCTCGGCGCCCGGTCGATGATCGTCTGCGGGATCAGCTCTTCGCCGGCCCGCTCGTTCAGATGCCGCGCGAGCCGGAAGACGTCCGTCTTGAAGACGTCCTTGATCAGGGCGAAGCCGCCGGCCAGGTCGCCGTAGAGCGTCGCGTAGCCGACCGAGAGCTCCGACTTGTTGCCGGTCGCGACCACGAGCCAGCCGAACTTGTTCGAGAGCGCCATCAGCATGGTGCCGCGGATCCGGGCCTGCAGGTTCTCCTCGGTGAGGTCGTGCTCGAGGCCCGCGAAGCTCTCGGCCAGCACGCTCGTCGAACCCGTTGTACGATCGTCGTCGATCGGCAGCTCGCGGAAATCGGCGCCGAGATTCGCGGCCAGCCGGCTGCGCATCTTCCCGAGTCTCTGCGGACGAGTAGCGCGACGGCATCGAGACGCAGTGGACCGCAAAGGGCCGAGCGCCTCGACCGCGAGCGCCGCGGTGAGCGCCGAGTCGATCCCGCCCGACGACGCCGACGACGACCTCGCCGAAGCCGTTCTTGTCCACGTAGTCGCGCAGGCCGAGCTCGAGTCGCGACGCGCATCTGCTCCAGCTCGTCGAGCCGACGGAGCGATCAGCGCCTCCACGCGCTCGCGAGGCCCGTGTGCAGAGCCGACGTGGACGGCCGGGAGCGTCGGGCAGCTCGCCGGCGGTCGCGGGCGAGCGCCCGGCGGCGGACGTCGCGGAGCCGCCGCCTGATCGCGTCGGCCGGCTCGATGTCGACGACGAGCGAGCGCCTCCTCGAAGCTCGGCCGCCGCGCGAGCACTGGCCCTCCTCGTCCAGCACGAGCGAGTTGCCGTCGAAGAGCAGCTCGTCCTGGCCGCCGACGGAGTTGCAGAACGCGACGAAACACGGAGTTGTCGCGCGCGCGAGTGGCGAACATCTCCTGGCGCTCGCGGTCGCGGAGCGAGGTGGAAGCGGCGAGGCCGACAGATGTTGACGAGCAGCTGCGCCCCGGCGAGCGCCAGGTCGGTGGCCGGCGGGCCGGGCTGCCACATGTCCTCGCAGATCGTCGGTCCGACGAGCGTGCCGCCGTGCTCGAGCAGCACGAGGTCGCGCCGGCGGCGAAGTAGCGGTCCTCGTCGAAGACGCCGTAGTTGGGGAGGAACCGCTTGCGATAGATCGTCTTCGATCTCGCCGGCGGCGCAGATGGCGCAGGCGTTGTAGAGGTCGCGATCGAACTAGCGGCGCGCCGATCAGCGCCACGATTCCCACGCGCCTCGCGGGCGAGCGCCTCGGCCTTCGCCTGCGCCGCCTGCACGAAGCTCGGTCGCAGCAGCAGGTCCTCCGGCGGGTAGCCCGGTGACCGCGAGCTCGGGGAAGACGACGAGGTCGGCGCTGCTGCTCCTTCGCCTCTGCCAGCCGCCGTCCGATCCGCTCGCGCGTTGCCGTCGAGATCGCCGACGACGGTGTTGATCTGGGCGAGCGCAAGCCTCATCGTCAGTTTTAGACTATCAGTCGAAAACCAGTTACCGTTGGAGCCGAATCGCGTTCAGGTCGCGTTCCCGAATCTCGTCGGCCCGGCGGATCAGCTCGTCGATGTCGTCGTGCTCGGCGTGGATGTAACGGCCGGAAAGCCCATCAGCTCGCCCCGAGGCCAGGGCGCGTACCAACCGTGGCGCAAGCTCCGGCGGAGTCCAGGGCGCGTCGTCGGGAGCCGCCTTCGTCATCTCCGTCCTGACCAGGCCGGGGCTGATCACGAAGACCGGGATCCGGCGGTCGAGCTGTTCGGCGAGGACGTTTCCAAATCGCCAGACCGCGGCCTTGCTCGACGAGTATGCGGTGCTGCCCGAGTGGGGAAGGTACGAGCGCGCCGCTGCCCGCGTGATGACGATGCGCCCCGCGACGCCGCTCGCGACGTCAGCCATGAAGGCCACGCGGGCTTTGCTCGCGTGGCTAGTCCTCGAAGCGCTCCAGCATCCCGGGGATCACCGCCCGGCAGCAGAGGTAGACGCCGGAAAACGTTGACCTCGAAGACGATTCCACCAGTCGGCGGGATCGACCTCCCACGCTTTCTGCTCGCGAACGTTGCGCCCAGCGTTTTGCGACGAGGAGGTCGATCGGCCCCAGCTCAGCCTCCACCTGGTCGACCATCGACTCTGACAGCGGCACGGTCGGTGACGCGTCGGCGACGATCGCGAGGCCGCCGATCTCGCGGGCGACCTCCTCCACCTGATCGCGTGGTCCGGGCGCTGGCGGCGACGCGCGCTCCTGCCGCGGCTGAGCCTCGCGCGCAATGCCCTCACCGACTCCCCGTCCGCCGCCCGTGACGAGGGCGACCTGACCGTCGAGCTCGCTTTCGCTCACCGCGCGAGCATATGCGCAGGGGCGCAGGGGGTGTCGAGATCGGTCCTCGCGCCTTCCCGACCCTGGTCATTCGTGGCATCGTGGTCTGGTGAGCGCACGGATCCGCAGAGAGCCTCAACCCCGCCTCAGGTGCGGCAGCCGTCCGAGTCCCCGGAAAAGCCGAACGAACGGCCGCCCCGGTCCGGATCACCTGGTGGTGGGTCGCGCCTCATTATCGGGCTGTTCGCGATCAACTACTACGCTCGGCTCGCGCGCGACGTCGGCGCTCTTCGCGGGTGCGCGTGCCGTACAGCCCGTTCTTCCTCAAGCAGGTGAACGCGACGGGCACGTCGAAGGAGATCACGTCGAAGGGCACGGCGATCCAGGGCACGTTCACGCAGAAGGAGCGGTACGCGGGCTCGAAGCCGACGACCGCATTCAAGACTGAGATCCCCGCCTTCGCCGACACGCGACGCCCTCTCGCAGCCTGCTGCAGAGCAAGAAGGGCGTCGTCGTCAACGCGCAGCCGCTCGATACCGGGTCGCCGTGGTGGGAGAACCTGCTGCTCGGCTTCGGGCCGACGCTGCCTGTTCCTCCTCGCTGCTCTTCTGGCTGATGCGCCGGGCCGGGCAACGTGCAGAACGTGCTCGGCGCGTTCGGCCGCTCGCGCGCGCGCCGCTACGAGCCGTCCGGCGACAGGGTCACGTTCGCCGACGTCGCCGGGATCGACGAGGCGAAGGCAGGAGCTGGCCGAGGTCGTCGACTTCCTGCGCCATCCGGACAAGTACCGGAAGCTCGGCGGGCGGATCCCCCACGGCGTGCTGCTCTCAGGCCCGCCCGGCACGGGCAAGACGCTGCTGGCGCGGGCGGTCGCGGGCGAGGCCGAACGTGCCCTTCTTCTCGCTGGCGGCCTCCGAGTTCGTCGAGGCGATCGTCGGCGTCGGCGCCTCGCGCGTCCGCGACCTCTTCGCGCAGGCGAAGGAGGCGGCGCCGGCGATCGTCTTCATCGACGAGCTCGACGCGATCGGCCGCTCGCGCACGTCCGGCGTCGCCGGCTTCAGCGGCGGCAACGACGAGCGCGAGCAGACGCTGAACCAGATCCTGACCGAGATGGACGGGTTCGACTCCTCGACCAGCGTGATCGTGATCGGCGCGACCAACCGGCCGGACGTGCTCGACCAGGCGCTCCTGCGCCCCGGCCGCTTCGACCGTCGGGTCGCGGTGCAGCCGCCCGACCGGACCGGGCGCGAGGCGATCCTCGAAAGTGCACACGCGTGGCGTGCCGCTCGGCCCCGACGTCGACCTCGGCAGGATCGCGGCGACGACGCCGGGGATGGTCGGCGCCGATCTCGCCAACCTGGTCAACGAGGCGGCGCTGCTCGCGGCGCGCGCAGGAACCACGAGCGTCGTCGACGAGGTCGGACTTCACCGACGCGCTCGAGCGGATCGTGCTCGGCGCCGAGCGGCAGGTGCTGATGAGCCCGGAGGACCGGCGCCGGACCGCCTACCACGAGGGCGGCCACGCGATCGTCGGGATGCTCACCCCGGGCGCCGATCCTGTGCGCAAGATCTCGATCATCCCCCGCGGGGTGGCGCTCGGCGTCACGTTCTCGGCGCCCGAGAGCGACCGCTTCAACTACCGCGAGCCCGAGGTGCAGGCGAAGATCAAGGTCGCGCTCGGCGGCCGCGCTGCCGGAGGAGATCGTCTTCGGCGAGACGACGCACCGGCGCGGAGTCCGACATCCAGCAGCTGACGGAGATCGCTCGCCAGATGGTCGGCCGCTGGGGCATGAGCCCCGCGATCGGCCCGGTCGCGGTGACTCCCGCGCGACGGCGCAGGGCCCGTTCCTCCCGGCGCCGCCGAGGTCTCGCCAGCACACGCAGCGAGCTCGATCGACGACGAGGTGCGCGCGCATCGTCGACGAGGCGCACGAGCAGGTCGCTCGCGCTGCTGCGAGCAGAACCGGGACCAAGCTCGACTCGCTCGCCGAGCCGCGCTGCTCGAGCACGAGACTGCCTCGACGAAGACGAGGCCTATGCCGCTGCGCACGTCGAGAAGCGGACTGAAAGCACCGGTGTCGGCGCTGGCAGCCGCCGCCTCGAACGGCTAAGGCGCTCAAGCTGCGACGCGACCAGGCCTCGCGCGTCCTTATACCGGTCGTCCGACGACGGCTCTGATCTCGGCCAGCGTCTCTGGATTCTCGAGCCGACGAGAGTGTCGGCCGGATCGGCCTGAGCGAGCCTTCGCATCGCACACGCGGCGCCTGACGATCTTCGCGCCGTGGTAGCCGCTGGTAGCGCCCCGACGAAGAGGATCACGCCCGGCGGCGAAGCGCCTTGTCCGAGCTCCGCGGAGACGAGTCCCCGGCAGCTCGGACTCGGCTCCTCCGACGGAGCTCACCCCGGCACCAGGGCGCGCAGAAGATCCAGGCCGTCTCGCCCTTGACCTCGTGCGGGACCCCGACCGCCGCGGCCTCCAGCTACAGCCGGATGAGCAACCGACGGCCGACTCGAGCTCCGCCGGCCCGACCCGCTTTGCCGGCGATGTTGAGCGTGTCGTCCGGAGCGCCCGTGCAGGAACCAGTAGCCGTCCTCGTCCACCGAGCGCCCAGTCGCCGTGCACCCAGACACCCGGGAGCCGCCGCCAGTACGTGTCGAGGTAGCGCTCGGGTCGCGCCAGAACCCGCGCGTCATCGCCGGGAACGGCTTGCGGCAGACGAGCTCGCCGACCTCGCCGCGCGACCGACGCCGGCCCTCGGCGTCGACGACGTCCATCGCCATCCCGAGCGCCGGTCCGCCGAGCGAGCACGCCTTGATCGGCGCCGCCGAGCGTCGCCGACAGGAAGCAGCGCGCCGACCTCGCGTCCCGCCGCGAGCAGTTGATGATCGGGCAGCGGCCGCCGCCGACGTCGCTCGTGGCAGCCAGCGGTACGGCTCGCGGATTCCACGGCTCGCCCGTCGTGACGAGCACCCGCAGCGAGCGACAGGTCGCGGCGCTCGACCGGCTCGCGGCCGATGCGGGATCAGCGCGCGCATCAGCGTCGGCGAGCAGCCGAGAATCGGTGACACGCTCCTCGCTCGATCAGCGACCACGAGCCGGTCGGCCGCCGGCCAGTCCGGGGCGCCCTCGGCGAAGAGCGACCGTGCAGCCGAGCGCGCTCCCGCCCGACCACCTTCCACGGGACCCATGATCCAGCCCATGTCGGTGACGAAGTGGATGACGTCGCCCGGCCTGCGCGTCCGCCTGGTAGGCGACCTCGCGCGTGATCGAGACACGAGGAACCCGCCCTGGACGTGGAGGACGCCCTTCGGCTTGCCGGTCGTGCCCGACGTGTACGTGAGCAGGTACGGGTGCTCGGAGTCGACCTCGAGCGGCTCGGCGTGCCCGGCCGCCTCGCATCGCGTCGGCGTCGAAGAGGTCGCGACCCGGCTGCATCGGAACGTCGCCCGCGACCGAGCCGCCGCCAGACGACGACGTGCTCGACCGACGGCGACTCCCGAACCGCCTCGTCGACGATCTCCTTCATCGGCACCTCCCGGCCGCGCCGCAGCGAGCCGTCGGCGGTGACCGACCACCTTCGCCTCGGAGTCCTGCAGCCGTTGCGCGACCGCGCGGGCGCAGCGAAGCCGGAGAAGATCGGCACCTGCACCGCGCCGACGATGCGCGCAGGCGTGCGAGACGATCGAGACCTCGGGCGACATCGGCAGGAAGATCGGCGACGCGGTCGCCCGGCTCGACGCCGAGCGCCGACGAGCGCCTCCGCGAAGCGCGTCACGCGCATCGCGAGAGCTCCGCGTAGGTGAGCGCCGTGGCGCTCGCCGTCCTCCGACTCCCAGCGTCGCGGCCGCGACACGTCCGGCGTCCGCTCGGCCCAGCGGTGCACGCAGTTCCAGGCGAGGTTCAGCTTCCGCCGACGAACCAGGTCGCCCACTCCGGCCCGCGCGAGAGATCCACGACGTGCGTCCCACGGCTGCGAGAACTCCAGTCCCATGTCGTCGATCGCCGCGGGCCAGAACCATTCCGGGTCCTCGGCCGAGCGGCGCTGCGAGCTCGCGAGTAGTGTCGAAGCCGAGCCGCCGCATCAGGCGGACGACGTTCGCTTGCTCGAGCACCTCCTGCGTCGGCCGCCAGACGATCTCCATCGCGCGTAAGCAACGCTGGCTAGTGCTCGCTAACCTGCGCGCCGAGTCTGATGAGAGTCAGCGAGTCTTCGCCGACGAGAACCGAAAGTGGTGGACGCTGGGCGCGCTCTCGTTCGCCCTGTTCATGATCATGCTCGACAACACGGTCGTGAACGTCGCGCTGCCGGCGATCAGGCGCGACCTCGGGATCGGCGACCTCCGAGCTCGAGTGGGTCGGTCGACGGCGTACGCGCTGACCTTCGCGCGTGCTCCTGCTCACCGGCGGCAAGCTCGGCGACCTGCTACGGACGACGCCTGATCTTCGTGATCGGCCTCGTCGATCTTCACCGCCTCGTCGCTCGCTTCTGCGGCCTCGCGCCAGCGCGACCGAGCTGATCGCGCGCGCGCGCGGTGCAGGGCGTCGGCGCGGCGCTGATGATGCCCGCGACGCTCTCGATCATCAGCGCCACCTTCGCGGCACGCGAGCGCGGCACGGCGATCGGCATCTGGGCCGGCGTCTCGGCGATGGCGCTCGCGATCGGGCCGCTGCTCGGCGGCGTGATCACCGAGCACATCTCCTGGAACTGGATCTTCTACGTCAACGTCCCGATCGGGATCGCTCGCCGTCGTCGCGCGCATCGTCGTCGTCGCCGGAGTCGAGGGACACCTCGCGCGAGCAGCGGCCTCGACCTGCCGGGTCTGCTCACGTCCGGGATCGGCCTGCTCGCGCTCGTCTACGCGCTGATCGAGGCGAACAGCTACGGCTGGACGTCGGCGCGGATCCTCGGCCTCTTCGTCGTCGCGGCGGTCGCGCTCGGCCGCCTTCGTGCTACGTCGAGATGCACCAGCGGCTGCCGATGCTCGACCTGTCGCTCTTCCGCAACGGCACGTTCACCGGCGCGAACATCGTCGCGATCCTCGTCACGCTCGCGATGTTCGGGATCTTCGTCTTCTTCCCGATCTACATGCAGACCTTCCGCGGCTGGTCGCCGATCCAGGCGGGCGCTGCGCTGCTGCCGTGGACGATCCTGATCGTCATCTTCGCGCCGATCGCCGGGCAAGCTCTCCGACCGCGTCGGCTCGCGCTGGCTGGATCGCGGGCGGCATGACGACCGTCGGCAGCTCTGCTGCCTCGGCTCTCGACGACTGACCGTCAGCTCCAGCGTTCTGGAACCTGCTCCCGGCCTTCATCCTCGGCGGCCTGGGATGTCGTTCGTGATGACGCCGATGTCCGCCGCCGTCGATGGGCGCCGCGCCGGTCGACAAGGCGGGCGTCGCCTCGGGCGTGCTCAACACCTTCCGCCAGGTCGGCGTCGCGCTCGGGATCGCGATCATGGGCGCGATCATCACGAACCGCGACGATGGCAGCCGCGCGCCGGCGCCGACCTCGCCGCACGCCTTCGTCCACGGCCTGACCTTCGGGATGCGCCAGCGCCGTGATCTGCTCTGGCGGTGCGCTCGCGTGCGGCAGGCGCTCATCCAGCGTAACTACCGCCACGCCGAGCTGGCGCAGCCGCTGGCCGAAGCGGCCCTGAACGCGACATAACCTCGGGCGGCAGGCGGCATCGTCAAGGATCGTGACCGCGCCGCTGCCGAAACATGGATATTCATCTCTCGCTCGGCCCACTCAGAAATGAGAAAGGCGCCCCGGCTGCGGACCCGGGGCCTTTCATTTAGTTGAGCGGCTTCTGGAGGCGACGACCCGGTGCTATGACTCTGCGGCCCAGCCACTGCTTCCGGGCTATCCGTCGCCATTCTATGAGCGCGCCCCCTGCAGCCCGACCTGGCGTCCGGCGGTGCTGCAGAGTGGCCTGACTATAGACACTGTCCCGAGGGGTCGTCAGGTAGCTCGATCAAGTGATTCTGCATGCTCGGCGACTTGACTCGTTTTTGGCGCGTACATGCCCCTTTAGGGGAGTGACGGAATGGCCAGGGTTGCGTATGGGTGAAGTATGCAGTTGACTTCCCGTGAGTCGCTTATGCCGCGCGCTGCCACAAACACCCGCCGCAGCACCAACTCGGCAATCGCCTGGGCGAGCGCGTGCGGCAGCTGCGCGTCGCCGCCGGCCTGACGCAGACCGACCTCGCGGGCGACCGATTCTCGAAGGAGTACGTCAGCCAGATCGAGCGCGGCAAGACCAGGCCCACGCGCGAGACGATCGAGTGGCTCGCGGTCAAGCTCGGCGTCGATCCCGGCTTCCTCGAGCGCGGCGTCTCGGCCGACGAGCGCCGGCGCGTCGACACGTTGCTCGCGCGCGCGCGAGGCGCTCACCGAATCCCATCAGTACGAAGAGGCGATCGCCGAGTACGAGAACTGCAGGACCGCCGTCGCTCGCGACGGTGTCGACCGAGCTCGAGGTCCGCCAGCTCGCGGGCGAGGCTTGGGCGCGGATGGAGAACGGCGAGATCCAGCCCGGCGATCGAGTTGCTCAACCGGGCGCGGATGCTCGCCGAGGCGCCGGAGTTCTCCGACGTCGATCGCGCGGATCTGTTCTTCCGCCTCGGCCGTCTGCCGCTACCAGCTTTCCAGCATCGCGACCGCGCGTCAACGCTCCTCAACGAGGCTCTGACGCTGGCCGAGCGCTCCGAGCTTCCGTGCGACCGTCTGCGCGCGGACATCCTCGGCTGGCGCTCGCGCTGCTGCCGCCGCCAGCGCGACTTCGAAGCAGCGCGCGAGGACGTCGAGCGCGCGCTCGAGCTCGCGCAGGCGCTCGATGATCCGCGCAAGACCGCGAGACACGTACTTCCAGGCTTCTCTTGTCAGCGAGCGGATGGGGCACTGGGTCCAGGCGCGCAATTACGCTGAGCGCGCGAAGGCCCACTACGAGCAGATCAACGACGAGCGAAACGTCGGCAGGCTGCTCAACAACCTCGGCGGCCTGAACTTCCACGCTCGGCAAGCCCGAGCAGGCGGTCGAGCATCTGCAGGACGCGTACCGCGTGCTGCTCGACAAGGGCAGCGACGCGGAGGCCGCGAATGTCGTCGCATCACTCGCCCACGTGCATCTGATGACGGGCGAGGCGACCGCGGCCGAGGAGGAAGCCCGTCACGCGCTTCTCCTCATGGAGAACCGCGACGACTTCCTCTACCACGTCGCTCCGACGCAGCTCGTGCTGGGTCGAGCGCTGATGGAACAGGGCGCCTGGACGAGGCGGAGGAATTCCTCGCCGCGTCCGATGCGAGCGCCGAGCAGCTCGAGTCCATCAGCCACCAGGCGGCTGCCTGGATGGCTCGTGGCGACCTCGCCGCCAAGCGTGGCGAGGACGGGGCCGCGGCCAGCTCTACCGCCGGGCGGCTGAAGCACTCCAGGACGTCCGGTTCTAACGACGAAAGGAGGTGAATATGAAAAAGACGCGACTTCTCCCCTTGCTGTGCGCCCTCACCGCTATTGCATGGTCGCTTCCCGGTCTCGCCCAGGCGAAGGCTTCGAAAGCTCCACACCACTCGACAGCGGCCAGCATGTTTGACGGCGGCAGCGCCTTCGACGGCGGCAGCATGTTCGGCGGCGGCAGTGCTTTCGACGGCGGCAGTGTTCGACGGTCACTAGGCTCGCGCGCGGTCTCCACCTCGTGAGGTCGGCGCGGGCCCGGACTAGACTCGGGTCCGTGCGCGCCGTCCTCGTGGCCGTCCTCGTCGCGGTCGTCGCGGCCAGGCTGCGGGACGAATAGCCGGTCTCCAAGCGGAGCTGGTGCTTCCGGCACGCTGGGGTCTCTGATGAAGCGGCCGGGCGAGGACGTGACCGTCGTCGCCGGCGACTCGGACTTCGCGGTCGGTGACGTCCGCTTCTCGTTCCTCGTCATCAACCACGACGCGCGGCCGGTCGAACGCAGCCGGGCACGAGGTCTGGCTTGCAGGCTCGCAGTCTGGGCGCCCGTTTGCAGAGCGCGACCGCGAGGCTGCTGAGCCGATCGGGCCACCGGGCGCCGGGGAGGCGGCCAGCAGTGGTCGGCCGGATCTACGTCGTGCAGCTCCCGCATTCACCGCCCCGGCCGCTACTGGCTCCGTCGCCGAGCCGATCGGCGCAAAGATCCAGGCGCTCGGAACACTGGACGTCAAGGCGCGTTCCGATTCGGTCGCGGTCGGCGCAAAGGCGCCGGCTTCGGCTACACCTACGCTCGCCAGCACCCACGGCGCGGTCTCGCAGCTGACCACCCGCGTGCCGCCCGATCGGGACCTCGCTTCTGTTACTCGATCGCTTCCTCGCTGGCCGCCCACAAGCCGTTTGTCGTCACCTTCGCGACCCCGCGCTTCTGCACGGAGCCGAACCCGTGGGGCCGGTCGTCGACGTCGTCGACTACGTGCGTCGCAGGTCGCCGCCGCGGCGTCCGCTTCATCCACGTCGAGGTCTTCTAGCAAAACCGACCTGCACGCGGCTACAACCGCTGGATGCGACAGTGGGGCCTGCAGTCGCGAGCCGTGGACCTTCCTCGTCGGCCGGGACGGCCGGATCGAGGCCAGTTCGAAGGCTCCGTCTCCGGCGGCAGAGCTGGACGCGGCGATCCGGCGGCTTGCTCTGCTAGCCGAGCGGCAAGGGACCGCCCGTCGAACTGATCGCGTCGGCATAGGTCGCCGCGACCTCCTGGTCAGCATCGCAAGTAGCGACGCCGACGGGCGAGCTTCTCGGTACGTTGGCCGGGTAATACTTCACTTTTCAAAGTCTGTAGGAGGACGGATGGAGAACGGATACGCGAAGCCGGTGCTCGTGACCACCGATTGGCTGGCCGAGCACCTGAACGACGACGGCGTCGTCGTCGCCGAGGTCGACGAGAACCCGGATCTGTACGACGAGGGGCACATCGCGGGCGCGGTCAAGCTGCACTGGCGCGACGACCTACAGGATCCGGTCGAGCGCGACTCTGATCGAGCGCGCCGACGTTCGAGCGCCTGCTCGGCGAGCGCGGGATCGCGAACGACACGACCGTCGTCCTCTACGGCGACAAGAACAACTGGTTCGCGGCCTACGCCTACTGGTACCTCAAGATCTACGGGCACGGCGACGTGCGCATCCTCGACGGCGGCCGCCAGAAGTGGATCGGACGAGGGCCGCGAGCTGACGACCGAGACGCCGCACGCCGCGACCGGCGCGACGTACACGGCCAACGACGCGCGACGAGTCGATCCGGACGTACCGCGACGACGTGCTCAGGCGCGAGATCGGCGAGCGGTCGGAGCGCGCTCGTCGACGTCCGCACGCCCGCAGGAGTACGCGGGCGAGCTGATCGCGCCGCCCGGCTACGAGCAGGAGGGCGCGCAGCGCGCGGGCCACATCCCGACCGCGCGCAGTCGATCCCGTGGGCGACGGCTGTCCGCGACGACGGGACGTTCAAGAGCGCGGACGAGCTGCGCGAGCTCTACGGCGGCAAGGGCGTCACGCCCGACAAGAAGGTGACGCGCGTACTGCCGGATCGGCGAGCGCAGCGCCCACACGTGGTTCGTCCTCCGCGAGCTGCTCGGCTACGAGGACGGTCAAGAACTACGACGGCTCGTGGACGGAGTGGGGAAACCTCGTCGACGTGCCGATCGAAAAGGGTTCCATGGCGCCACTGGCCGAGCGACGGCGTCAGAGCCTAGAGGGTTTGCCACAGCGACTCAACGAATCGAGGAGTGATCTCCGCGAAGTGCGCAGCACTTTCCGCGGCAACAGCTCCTCTCCCGACAGGGCGGCGGCGGCTTCGGCCGCCGCCTCGTTCGTGTCATGAGCAGGCGATAGTAGGGGATAACTCGAGACCGTTCTGAGACGTCTCGAGGACGAAAGGGGACAGAGTCCCTACAGTTCTGCGGACCGAACACGAGCAAGCCGTGGATCTCGAGCACCGCCGGAGCGTCAAGCTCACCGACCTCGCCTCGTGCGGCGGCTGCGCAGCCAAGTACTCGGCCGCGCGCCTCGAGCAGCTGCTCGGCCGGCTTCGTTCCCGGTCGAGGCCGAGAACCTGCTGGTCGGGCTCGCGCCGGCGGACGACGCCGCCGTCTACCGCCTCGACGACGAGCGCGCGCTCATCTTCACGCTCGACTTCTTCCCGCCGCGTCGTCGACGACGCCGGCGACTACGGTGCGATCGCGGCGACGAACGCGCTCAACGACGTCTTCGCGATGGGAGGCACGCCGCTGCTCGCGCTGTCGATCGCGGCGTTCCCGAGGAGCTGCCGATCGAGATGCTCGCCGCGCATCCTCGCCGCCGCCGACGCAGCAGGTCCGCGCTGCGGGCGCGCTGCTCGCGGGCGGGCACACGATCCGCGACGCCGAGCCGAAGTACGGCCTCGCCGTCGTCGGCACCGTTCATCCGGACGGCGATCTGGCCGCAAGAACGGCGCGCAGGCCGGGGACGCGCTCTTCCTGACCAAGCCGCTCGGAACCGGGCTGATCATGAGCGGCCACAAGAGCGGGCTCGACCGGCACGCAGCCGCTCGAGCGCGCGTCCAGCTGGATGCGCACGCTGAACAACGGACGCCGCGGACGTTGCTTCGCCTCGAGCACGCCGACGCGGTCACGGACGTCACCGGCTTCGGTCTGTCTCGGCCACGCGCACGAGGTGGCTGAGCGGAGCGGCGTGCGCTCGTGCTCGAGTCGGAGCGCCTGCCGGCGATCGACGGCGCGCTCGACCTCGCGCGCAAGGATGTTCGCACGAGCGGCGATCCGCGAAACCGCGACTTCGCCGCTGCCCACGTGGCGGCCGACGGGCTCGCCGGAGGCGATCGTCGCGCTCGGCTTCGATCCCGCAGACCGCCGGCGGTCTGCTCGTCTCGCTGCCGACGGAGCAGGGACCCGCGCTCGAGGCCAGAGTTCGAGGCGCACAAGCTCTTCATCCGCAGGATCGGACTGGTCGAGGAGGGCTTCGGAGTTCGGTCGCGTGAGTCGCCGTGGGATGATCCACGGCCGGTTTCAGCCCTTTCCACAACGGCCACCTCGAGTACCTGCGCGGCGCGGCGAGCGCTCCGACGAGGTCTGGATCGGGATCACGAACCCCGATCCGGAGCGCATCAAGCCGGAGGCCCAGCGACCCGCTGCGCCACCTGCCCGAGTCGAACCCGTTCTCCTACGCCGAGCGGCTGCTGATGGTGAAAGCCGCTGCCGCCGAGCTCGAGGCTCGAGCCCGTGCGCAGTCCATGCGATTCCGTTTCCGGTCAACGAGCCGGAGCTCTGGCCGGCGTACGTCGCCCGAAGCGTCACGCAGTATCATCGCGGCTCTTCTCCGCCTGGGGCGGGACCGAAGCTCGACCGCCTGCGCGAGGCGGGCTACGAGGTCGTGATCCTCGACCAGGGCGCCGAGAAGGAGATCTCCGGCGCGGACGTCCGGCCGCTCTACGCGACGGCGGCGACACGAGAATCGCTCGTACCTCGGGCGTAGCTCGCGTAGTGCGCGACCTTATGAGCTCGCTCAGCGCGCAAGACCGTTGTAAGCGCGCGAGCAACTTTTCGGCTGCAGCTCCGTTTTAACAACTGCCGCAAACGAGAAGGGGTTAGGTGAGTCATGAAGAAGCTCTTCATCCCATTGCTCTGCAGTCAGCTGCGCTCGCCGTTGGCGCCTCGCCGGCCATGCCGGCGTCGACAGCGACGGTGACGGTTCCAGATCGCAAGCGCTCTTCGTTCGTCCCGACGAATGCCAGGATCAAGACGGGCGACACGGTCAGGTGGGTCAATTCTGGACACGCAGAACCATCAGGTCGTGTCCAACAACGGTCGTTCGTCTCGCCGATCCTCGGGCCGGGCAAGACCTCTTCGCACCGTTTTACCGCCTCGGGCACTTATCGCTACCACGACGGCTTGAATCCCACGGTCAGGAGGCGCCGTCATCGTGACAGGGCCGCCGCCGGCGGTGACGATCGGCGCCTCGCTCTGATCATCGTCTACGGGCCGGCAGATCACACTCTCTGGCACCGCCTCGAGTGGCAACGCCTGCGCAAGGGGTGACGATCTACCAGTAGCCCTATCCGCAAACGTCGTTCGCTGAGATGACAACCGTTCTGACGACGACGGGAGGGGCGTGGAATCTCGTCTCTGACGCGCGTCGCCGAAGCGTCCTGACCCAGTACCAGGCGAAGTGGAACGGCCGCACGAGCGTCACCGTGGGCGTCCAGGTTCGTCCGCGGATCAGGCTCAGCTATCGCAACGGGAAAGTTCACCACGATCGTCCAGTCGGCGGCTTCGCACGCCCGCCGCTCGGTACAGGCTCAGAGGCTTTCGCGCTTCGGCCAGTGGGTGACGCTGAAGAAGGTCCGGCTCGGCGGTCAGTCGAGCGCGGATCTTCAAGCTGACCCTGCCGACGGGCAAGTCGCGGATTCGCGTCGCCATGTCCGTCAACCAGGCTGGCGCGGGTTACCTCGCCGGGTTCAGCCCGACGATCACAGTTCGGCGCCGCTAGGGTCAGTGGCGCCGGAGTAACGTGAAGGGCGGCCTTCGGGCCGCCCTTTGCGGTTGGTTTAGCCTGCCCGCGTGCTCCCGATCGTCCTCGTCTTGCTCGACGGACTCGGCGACCGTGCTCACGACGTTCTCGGCGGACGGACGGCTGGTGAAGCGGCGGCGACGCCGAACCTGGACGCGCTCGCGGCGCGCGGTTCGTGCGGACTTCTCTACGGCGTTGGGCCGGGTCGGGCGCCGTCGAGCGAGGTCGCACACTGGGCGATGCTCGGCTACCGACCCGACGAGTTTCCGGGCCGAGCAGTCTTCGAGGCGTTGGGGCGGGGGCAAGAGGTCAGCGCCGAGCACGTGTTCGCCTACGCTGCTCTGCGCCCGGCCGAGCGCCGGGACGACGGCTGGTGGCTGACCGGTCGGCCTGATCCGGTACGCGACGCCGAGCAGGCCGTCGTGCTCGTCGAGGCGCTGCAACTGGATCGAGATCGACGGACTCACGTTCTCGCTCGAGCACGTCTGGCGCGGGGAATCGGTGCTGCGGATTTCAGGAGGCGCTGACGAACGGGTCACGGACACGGACGCGTTCTTCCGCGATCGCCACCCGGTCTTGCGGCCGCGACCGCTCGTCCCCGAGGCCGAGCCTACGGCGCGTGCCTGCGAGCAGTGGAGCCGCGAGGTGCTGCGGCGCCTGGAAGGCGAGCCCTTCAACGTGATCACACTCAAGTGGTTCGGCCGCGCCTCAGGTGGTACTGAGCTTTCGGGAGCGCCACGGGCTCTCCGGGAGCTTCGCCGCGGAATCGGCCTTTCTCCGCGGTCTCGGGCGCTGCGTCGGCCTGGAACCGATCGAGGCGAAGCTCGATCTCGGTCTGGTCGTTGAGCGGCTCGACGCGGGCGACTCCTTCGTCTACGTGCACGACAAGCGAGTGGACGAGGCGGGCCACACGAAGGACCCGCAGAAGAAGCAGCGGGCGATCGAGGGCTCGACGCTGAGCTGTCGGCCCTGCCCACCGACCGGGCGATTGTCTGCGTCACCGGCGACCACGCCACGCCGGCCTCGCCGGAGGTGATCCACTCCGGCGACCCGGTGCCGCTGATCGTCGCCGGGCCCGGGCGTCCGAGCCGACGCCGTCGACGAGCTTCGGCGAGCTCGAAGCCGCCGCCGGGATCCTCGGCCAACTTCGCGGGTCCGACCTGATGCCGGTGCTACTGAATGCGGCCGATCGTCCCCTCTTCCTCGGCTCGCGGCCGACTCCCGTCGACGGCGCCGACGGTTATCCGGCGAAAGAGCTGCTCGAGCCGCTCATTTGATCCCGATCCGGATGCGGTAGCAGAGCAGCTGCGGCCACGTGCGGTCGCCGAGCACGCGATCCGCGGTCTCGCGTAGGCGGAGTTGCTCGGGCGGATGATGCCGGAGAGCGCCGATGCTCTCGGCCAGGCCGGCTACCCCGCCGGCGTCCAGTCTCCCGCCATCCGTGGGCGACGCAGCTCGCGCGTGTACCGAAAGCGTCCGCTCGCGCGGATCTCCTCGAGATGCCGGTCCTTTCGGCCAGCTCGCAGCCCCGGCGGGGATTCCCAACCGCTCCCGCGCTTCGCGCCGGGCCTTCAGGAGAGCCGAGAACGCCGCGTCGACCTCAGGCTCGACGAACGGCGGGACGTCGTAGTCGCAGGCAGCGAAGACGCCTCCGTCCCTGAGAATCCGCGCCGCCTCGGCCAGGACGGGCTGCGGCTCCATCCAGTGGAACGACTGAAAGCTCGTGACCAGATCGGCCCGGCCGTCCGGCAGGCCCGTCTCCGCACCGAATGCCTCGACGTAGCGGACGTTCGCCTGAGCGGTGGCGGCTCGTGCGCGCTCGAGCATGCGGGGGTTCGGCTCGACCCCTATGACCTCGTCGGCGCGTTCCGCCCACGCCCGGGTCGCGAGGCCCGGTGCCGCACCCCAGGTCGACGACGAGACCCGGCCGCTCGACGCCGGTCACGACCGTCAGGACGTCGAGCACCTCGCTTGGGGGCGACGGGCGGTAGTGGTCATAGACGTCCGCGAACCCTTCGTTCAGGTATCCCGAACGCCCGATCAGCTCCTGCGAGAACGTCGACATGGAACGCCGATCCCTAGACCCAGGGTAGAGCTGATTCGCGTGTACGTCGAGTCGACGTCGGCGGCGCGCCGGGCGCGCTCGTTTGCGCTCCAGCCGGTCTGGTTTCTGCGGTTAGCCGCGCTCGAGCTCTTTGCGCTCTGGGTGATCGTCGCGACGGGCGCGGCCGTCCGGTTGACCAGCTCGGTCTCGGCTGCCGCCACTGGCCGGGCTGCGAAGCCGGCCATCCGCTGCCGGCGAAGGACTACCACGCCTACATCGAGTTCGGAAACCGGGTCGTCGGCGGCGTGACGATCCTGATCACGCTGTTCGTCGCGGTGGCGGCGTTCTGGACGCCGCTCGGACGACGGGCAAAGCAGCTCGCGGTCGCGGTTTTCGCCGGAACTCTGGCGCAGGCGCCGCTCGGCTATCTCGCGGTCAAGACCGACCTGCGCTGGCCGGTCGTGGCGGCCCACCTGCTGCTTTCGATGGTGTTGCTCGCGGGTGCCGGTCGTGCTCGTCTTCTTCGCCTCCGAGCTCATCGGCGGGCGGGCCGAGCCGCTCGTCCCGCGGGAGCTCCGACTCTACGGCGTCGGCGTCGCGGTCGCGGGGCTGGCGCTCCTAGTCAGCGGCGCGCTCGCCACCGCCGCGGGCCCGCACTCGGGTGGCGGAACGACGGAGGTCCACAGGCTCGCCCGGCTAGAACCGGTTCTCTACGCTCATGCGGGAGTGGTGGCTGTCTTCGGCTGCTCGTTCCTGTTCCTGCTCGGGTACCTGGCGGCGCGGCGATCGCGCGCACCGCGCCTATTCGTGGCCGCGCTCGCCGTGCTCGCGGTCCTGCTGGTGCAGGTCGGCCTGGGCGAGCTGCAGTACCGGCTGCATCTGCCCTGGTATCTCGTGCTGCTGCACGTCGCCGTCGCCGCGACGGCCTGGACAGGAATCGTTGCGCTGATTACAGCGTTCGCGCGCCCGCCGCTGGTTGGCGGTCACGCCATGCGGACGCCCCATCGGTCCGTGCCTCTTCCTGAGACCGCGGGTTAAACGGCCGCACCGGCAAAGCCGCCACGGCCTCTCAGACGGCATCGCGAGCGATGCCTAAGACGCGCGTAAACTTCCGGGATGGAATCGGAGCTTCGGGTTTCCGCCCGGCCGGAGCTCACCCGGCCGGTTCTCATCGCCGCGTTTCGCGGCTGGAACGACGGCGCCGCAGGCGGCCTCGCTTGCGGCCGGGTACCTCGCGCGGCTCTGGGGTGCCGACCAGATCGCGGAGGTCGATCCGGAGGGTTTCTTCGACTTCCAGGCGACCCGTCCGCACGTCTCGCTCGTCGACGGGATCACACGCCAGATCGACTGGCCGGAGACGGCCTTCCTACCACGCGAAGCCGCGCCGCCTCGACCGCGACGTCTTGCTGCTGCTCGGCATTGAGCCGAACCTCCGCTGGCGCACGTTCACCGACCTGGTCGTCGATCACGTTCAGGAGCTCGGGGTCGAGCTCGTGGTGTCACTCGGTGCGTTGCTCGCCGACGTGCCGCACACGCGGCCGTCACCGGTGACCGGCAGCGCCTCCGACGAGGATCTCGTCAAAGAGCTCGGTCTCTCGACCTCGCGCTACGAGGGGCCGACCGGGATCATCGGCGTCCTCCACGACGCCTGCAACAAGGCCGGGATTCCGTCAGCGAGCCTCTGGGCCGCCGTTCCCGCACTACGTCTCGCTGACGCCCGAGCCCTCGCGCCGCCTCAGCGCTCTGTGAGCGTCTCGGCGCGCTGCTAGGGGTCAAGATCGACACGGCCGAGCTGGACCAGGCCGCCGAGACCTACGAGGAACAGGTCAGCCAGGCGGTCGCCAGCGACGAGGAGACGGCCGCGTACGTCGAGGAGCTCGAGCAACGGGCCGACACGGTCGAGGACGACTTCGGAGCTTCCTCGGGCGACGCTCTCGCCGCCGAGCTGACGCGCTACCTGCGCGAGCGCGAGGCCGGCAACGGCGAGTCCGGCCCGCGCGGGCCCGCCGGCTAGCCGAAGGTAAACGAGTAGACCGAGACGCCGGGCGTGAAGCTGAGGCGAAGCTGCGCGTCCAGCAGCTGTGGCCGCGTCACGACGGTGTAGAGGCGGTCGATCCCCTTGACGGCGATCGTCCGCAGCTTGTGGCCGTCGACCGAGACGCCGACGCTGCCGTGGCCGCCCATAACGAGGTAGACATCCTTCGCGTGGAAGTGGAGCGCCAGCTCCGCAGCTCGCACGGCGGTCGTATGCTCGCCACCGAGCCGCCAACGACCTGAAAGCGCCCAGCTGTTCTGGCTGACGTCCTCCGGGGCCTTGTAGTCGTGTGCCACGTTCGGCAAAGCCTTCGAGCCCACATAGCCCGTGAGCTGGCGGTCGTAGCCGAGGTAGGTCTCAGGGGTCGTCAGCTCGGTCGGCGTCATGTCGGCGAGCTCCGCCTTGGCGGGGCCGGCTGTCGCCGAGCAGCTGTCGGATCAGGTTCTCCGTCCGACTGTACTCGCCCTCGCCGAAGTGCTCGTTGCGGATGTCCCCGCGCTTGTCGATCAGGTACTCGGCCGGCCAGTACTGGTTCCGGTAGGCGTTCCACGTCTTGTACTTCGGATCGAGCGCGACGGGCCAGCTGACGCCGAGCTGCTTGGTCGCCGAGCCGACATTGTGCGGCACCGCCTCGAACGCGAACTCCGGCGTGTGAACGCCGACGATCTCCAGTCCGGCCTGGTGGTAGTCCTTCCACCAGGACTTCAGGTGGCGGCAGCGTCCGCAGGCAGTTGATGCAGGAGTACGTCCAGAAATCGACGAGGACGACCTTGCCGCGGAGCTGCTGGAGCGTCAGCGGTTTCGAGTTGAACCAGTCGCTGATACCGGTGAAGGCGTGCGCAGGGCCGAAGTTCGCAAGCTTGCTCGACTCGTGGTGGCAGCGTCCGGTCAGCCGCTGCTGAACCGCGCAGCTGTTCTGGAGCCGGTCGGCGAGGCCCAACGGGCCGATGTTCGCGAGTGAGCGGTCGACGTTGAACGTGATCAGCAGAGCCGTCACCGCGATCAAGGCGCCGAGGGCGGCGCGAACCTGGGTCGCGTGCGCTCGGAAGAGCTGCAAGCCACCGGCTGCGCGCCGGCCGCCGTAGGCGACCGCCAGCATCGGCAGCGCGATGCCGATCGCGTAGGCGAACGCCATCGCCTCGCGCTCGCCGCTGCCGACGCTCGCAGAGCCGGTGATGATCGAGGCGAGAATCAGGCCGCCGCAGGGCACGAAGACGAGCCCGAGCGCCAGCCCGAGCACGAACCCGCCTCCCAGATCGCCGCTCGGCCTACGGCTGAAGCGGGCAAGAGGCGCTCGAGTACCTGGCCCAGGCGAGGGAACGAGCAGCGTTGCCGCGACGACGAAGAGGAGCGCGATCGAGATGTTGCGCAGGAGATCCTGGGGAGGTGAAGCTGTCGCAGCAGCCATGAGACCGCGAGCAGCGAGCCGGTGAAGCCGACGACGACTCCGGCGATGATGGCGAGTGGGCGACGGTTCCCGCCGCTCGCGCCGCCTGCGAAGACGATCGGCAAGACCGGGAACGCGCAGGGTGAAACCGCGGTGATGACACCCACGAGAAAGGCGACCCCGAGCAGAAGAGCCACGGCTTATGGTCGCTTCGTTGAAGCCGGGCGTTACGGTTCTTGAGCCGGCGCAGGCTCCGGCTTTGCCGGCTCGTCAGGCGGCTTCGTGGCGCTCCTGCGCCGCCTGCGGCTGCTGCTGCCCGTTCTGGGCCTGCTGCTGCTGCTGCGCGTTCTGAGACTTCTTCTTGCGCCGTCTCCGCCGCCGGCGCGATCTTCCGCTCGGCTGCTTGGGCGCCGGCAGGTTCTCGGCGAGCCCGTGCGCGACTTCCGGCAGCGTGCCGAGCTGCTCTCGGGCGGCGTCGATCAGTTGGTTCGCGCGCGGTGTGTAGCCCTCGGCGGAGGCGAGCAGCGCCGCTCCCACTTCGAGCGGTTGCTCGCGCGCGGCATTGACGAGCTTCGCGGCGTTTTCCTCGTGCCGGTGTCCGCGTGAGTTGGCCAGCGCCCCAAGCAGGCGTTTTGCCTCCGGGAACTCGGCGCTCGCCCGGCGATCCTGCACCTTGCGCGTTGCGCGCGCGAGCCGCCAGATCCAGCGGGCGAGGATCTGTTCGGGCGCATCGGCTTTACCCTCGCCGATCGCGCGCAGGAGGATCCGGACTCCGGCTGACGCGGTCCTTCTCCCAGGTCGGGGCCTGGGTGACCAGCGTGACGAGATCGTCGAAATCAGCGCGCTCGACCACCATCGAGACGCGGTCGGCAAGAGCCGTCATTCGCAGCCGGCGGTTCGGGTTCTCCGCGGCGCAGGTGGCCAGGAAGGTCTCGAGCGCACCCCTGGACGCGCCGCCCTCGGTGAACTTCTTCGCGAACTCGACACGCTCGTCGAAGCGGACGTTGCGACCGGCGATCGTCGCCCAGTAGCGCTGCTCGTCCTCGTCGAGGAAGCGCGGGTCGATCCGCTGCCACTCGCGCGTGATCACACCGAGCCGGCGCTTCACGTCGGCCGTGACCGGCACGAGCCAGGGCGCCGGCGAGAGCTTCCGGCGGGCGCGCCGCTGCTGGCGGCGCCGAGGCGCCGGCGTGACGCGCGCGCCTTCGCGGTAGAAGTCGGAGTCGAGCAGGCTGTGCAGCGAGACGACGCGCTCGTTGTGGGTCGCCGCCTTGGGCACGAAGTCGACGACGACGCCTGCTTCCTTGCGTGGGTGCATGCGCATGATCCGGCCGATTCGCTGCTGGTAGACGCGCTTGCTCGCGGTCGGCGCCAGGTGCATGCAGACGGTCGCGCGCGGCGAGTTCCAGCCCTCCGCGAGCAGCATCGCGTTGATCAGGACGTCGATCTCGCCGCGCTCGTAGGCGGCGAGAATCTCGGCCAGCTTCACCGGCGGCGTTCGGCCGCTGACAGCCTCGGCCTTCAGCCCAGCCGCTCGGAACTCCTTCGCCAGGTTGTAGGCGTGCTCGACGCCGGCCGCGTAGACGATCCCGGGCGTCGAGTCGAAGCGGTCGCGGTAGAGGCTCGCGGCTGCCTGGTTCAGGGCCTGGTGGTCGAGCGCTTGCGCTAGGGCTCGCTCTTCGAAGTCGCCGCCGACGATCGGCACGGTGTGGATCGCCGCGGCCGGTGGAACGCGCAGGGAGCGCAGGGGCGCGATCAGCCCGCGCCGGGCCGCATCGGCCAGCGGCAGGTCGTCGACGGAAGCGGGAAAGACGTCCGAGACCTGCTTCGCGATCAGCTGCTCGGTCGCGGTCATGCCGATGTAGATCGGGTTCGTGAAGCTGCGGATCGCCGCGCTCGTCTTCTCGCCGAGGGCGGTGTGGGCCTCGTCGGCGATCACGAGGTGGTACGCCTCGGGGTTCAGGTCGCCCCAGTGGCGCGCGAACCACGCGTACGTCTGGATCGTCAGCGGGTTCGGCTTCGGTGGCTCTTGGCCGCGCTCGACGGCGTCGACGATCCGGTCGCCGTAGCCCTCAGCGGTGAGGTCGCGGTTGAACTGGGAAACGAGCAGTCGGCGGTGGGTGAGAATGAGCACCCCGAGCGTGCGCGCGGCCTCGACGAAGCCGGCGGCGGCGATCGTCTTGCCGGACGCGGTCGGATGCCTGAAGCGGAAGCGGCGGACTGCGCCGGGGTCTTCTTCGGGCGAGAGGGCAGCGGCAGCTCGTCCGCGTCGCCGTCGGCGGCCGCCGACGGCTCCAGCTCGTCTTCGTCCTCCTCGTCGACCTCCGCCTCGGCGTAGGCGCCGTTTCCATTCCCCAGCTCGGGCGCGGCCTGAGCGGCGGCGATCAATTCGGTGAGCATGCCGGCGAGCGCGTCGATCTGGTGCTTGCGCAGCTCGGTTCCGGAGGCGAGCCGCGGCGGACGGTTGGTGAGCACGCGCTCGAGCCCGAGCATCAGCGCGTAGCGGCGCTTCCATTCGTAGGAAGGCGTGGTGCGGCCCGCGTCCATCTCCTCGACCGCGTCGTCGAGAGCGAGCCTGCGGGCGGTTCCGGGAGCCAGTACGACGGCAGGGTCTTCGTCGGCCCGGAGAAATGGCTCTCCGGCCCAGTCTTGCGCGCGGGCGGCGGTCTCGGTGAGACCGTTTGCCGCCTCCGGCGCTAGCGTCGGCTGCTCGGTCGTCTCTTGCATCGACGCAGCACTTTCCAGTGCTGCAATCCTCGTAATGAGAAGCGAGCCCGCGTTTACCCTTTGGCGAGCCTCGCACCCGCAGCATACCCAATTTCCGGGGCTTTGCGGAAGCGGCTTCTTTGCGGTTAGCGGCTTAGAGAGGAGTGCCGGACCCGCCGAGGCCGCCGAAGATGACGAACGGGTTCTGCGGAAGGGTTTCGTAGACCAGTTCCCCGCTTGCCTCGACCTCGCCGTGGAGCTTTTGCGAGCTCGCGAGCGGCCTCTTCGGAATCGGCGCCGACGAGGACGTACCGGTAGCGGCGAACGACGCTGTAGCCGTCCGTTGCGAGCTTGGCGGCGAGGGTTTCCGCTGCCTCGGGGGTGTCTGCTTCGAGCCGCACCTCCCAGGGCGACAGCCCTTCCTTCAGCACCTCCTGCTCAGCCTTGAATTCCTGTGGTGCCTCGTCATCCCAGCGGTCTTCCTCCGCGAGCCAGTGCTCGATCGAGCCGACGCGTCCCTCGGCGCCCGTCTCGCGAAGCTCCGCGTCGATGATGTCGCGGGCCTGCTCCGCTTCGGCCCGCGACCCGGCGTAGACGAAGAGCGTCTCGTCGTCGCGCGACACGACCAGGCGGCGGCCCTCGAGGTCCTCGGCCAGCTTGCGGGCTTCGAAGCTGAGGTCGAGACCGAGCCGCTCGAGCGTGCTCTCGGCACGGCCTTCCTCGAGGTCGACTCTGATCCGCCAGTCGTCGTTCACGACGGCATTCTCTCCGAGATGCCCACTTCTGCGATGTGCTTGGTGATCCCGCCGAGCCAGAATGGGAAACCCGCGCCGAGGATCAGGGCGGTGTCGACGTCGGCCGCCGCGGGCACGACGCCCTCGTCGAGCAGGTGGCGGATCTCATCTGCGATCGCGGCCAGCGCCGTCTCGAGGATCTCGTCCGGCGAGGCGGGCTCTGGTCGACGACGGAAATCTCGTCGCGGCCCTCGGCGTAGTTCGCCAGGGTTTGCGACAACGGGAAGCGGTCGGGATAGGCATCGTGCAGCGTCTCGAGCACGTGGAGCGCGACGCGCGGGCCGACCAGCTGCAGCAGCACGGACGGCGCCATCGGCAGGCCGAGGCGGAGGATCGCCTCGTCGGTCTCTTCGATCGAATTACCGCGCTCGAGCGCAGCGAGCACCACCGGAGCAGCCGGGTCAGGATGCGGTTGACGACGAAGGCCGGCGCGTCCTGGACGAGCAGCGGACGCTTGCGGAGCTTCGCGGTGAGCTCGAACGCGGTCGCGACGGTTGCGTCGTCGGTCCACTCGCCACGGACGATCTCAACGAGCGGCAGCAGCCCGACCGGGTTGAAGAAGTGCATGCCGACGACCCGCTCCGGATGCTCGAGCCCGGCGGCGATCGCGGAGACGGAGAGCGCGGAGGTGTTCGTCGCCAGGACGCAGCTCGGCGCGACCACGGCTTCGAGCTCGGCGAACACGGTGTGCTTCAGCTCCAGCTGCTCGAAGACGGCCTCGAGCACGAGCTCGCAGCCGGCGAATTCCGCGCGGCCCGTCGTCGTGTGGACGAGCGAGGCGAGGAAACGCGCCTTTCCCTCCTCATAGCGTCCCTTGGCGACCAGACCGGCCAGCTCCGCCTCGATCGCCCCGCGGGCGCGCTCGAGAGCCTGCTCGTCGACGTCCGCGATCACGAGCGGCAGCTCGAGGCGGCGGACGAAGAGCGCCGCGAGCTGCGTCGCCATCAGGCCGGCGCCGACGATGCCGACCTTGGTGACGGTGACGCGGCTCGGCGTCGAGACTCGGTCGCTTCTTCGCCCGCCGCTCGACGAGGTCGAACGCATAGAGCGACGCCTGAGCCTCCGGGCTCGGCAAGAGCTCGGCGATCGCATCCTCCTCGGCCCGGTAGCCGTCCTCGAGGCTCCAACCCGAGAGCGCCCCCTCGATCAGGTCGAGCGCCCTGTAGGGAGCCGGCGCGGCGCCGTGGACGGCGTCGTCCAGCCGAGCGCGGGCCTGCTGGAACACGTCCACGAGCGGCGTGTCCGGGGTCTGACCGCGGGACGGGTCTCGGGCGGACTTGTTGCGAGCTCCACGGCGTAGGCGATCGACTCGTCCACGAACTCGGCGGGCTCGAGCAGGCGGTCGGCGAAGCCGAGCTCGTGCGCCCGGCGGCCGTCGAGCATCCGGTTCTGGCGGAGCGGGCTCTCGACAACGAATTCGATCGCGGTCTCAGCCGCGACGAGGCGCGGGATGAGCTGGGTTCCGCCCCAGCCGGGAACGATCCCGAGCAGACATTCGGGGCAGGCGAAATGGCGAACCGCAGTCGAGATCGCGCGTGCATCGCAATGGAGCGCGAGCTCGACGCCACCGCCGAGGCAGGTCCGTTGATCGCGGCGATCGTGGGATACGGCAGCGCCTGGATGCGGCCGAACAGCTCGTGGCCGGTCCGCTGCTGCCCTCGCGCGCGAGCTCCGGTGAGGCGCGCGAGAATTCGTCGAGGTCGGCTCCGGCCGAGAAGAAGTACGGCTTGCCGGTGATCACGAGCGCGGCCCAGTCCCGGCTTTCGAGCTCACCCAGCACCTGGTCGAGCGATTCAGACGCGGAACGGCCGAACACGGTCGGCTTCGTATGGTCGGCGCCGTTGTCGATCGTCACGAGCGCGAGCGGCCGCTCGAGCTCCGGCCTTCTCACCTGTGCGAGCTTGAACTGCGTCAGCGACTCAGACACGCTCCCACAGAAGCGCCGCGCCCATGCCCATGCCGACGCAGAGGGCGGTCAGCCCGTAGCGGGAGCTCGGGCGCTCGCGCATCGCATACGCGAGTTGAGCGACGAGCCGCACGCCGGTTGCCGCAAGCGGATGGCCGCACGCGATCGCGCCTCCGTAGGGATTCAGCCGCTCGTCGTCCGGCGAGACTCCGATGCCCTCGCACCAGGTCAGCACCTGGACGGCGAATGGCTCGTTGAGCTCGAAGGCATCGACCTGGTCGATGCTCAGCCCGGCCCGCTCGAGCACCTTCTTCGTCGCCGGGACCGGCCCCATACCCATCAGCTCAGGCTCGACGCCCGCGAACGCGAAGGGAGACGAGCCGGAGCTTCGGCTCAGGCCGTGCTCCTCGGCCGCGCGCTCGGAGGCGAGCAGCGAAACGGTTGCGCCGTCGGTTAGTCCCGCCGAGTTGCCGGCCGTCACGCGGCCGCCCGGGCGGAAGGGCGTCGGCAGATCGCGGATCGCGTCGAGGGAGGTTTCGGGCCGTAGGAACTCGTCGCGGTCGGCCTCGCGCCAACCATCCTCCGTGAAGACGCTCATCGGCACGACCGTACTCCCGCATGACGCCGTTTTGCCAGGCCTCGGCAAGCCGGTGGTGCGAGCGGACGGCGTACGCGTCGGCGTCGCCCTTCGTCAGCTGCGGGAACCGGTCGTGCAGGTTCTCCGCCGTCTGGCCCATGGTCGCGGCTGACGGGTCGATCAGCCGCTCGGCGACGAAGCGCGGGTTGTACTCCACGTCCTCGAGCATCGGGTGCCGACCCATGTGCTCGACGCCGCCCGCGAGGATCACATCCGCCGCCCCCATCGCGATCTCGCCGGCGCCCGTGGTGATCGCCGTCAGCGCGCCTGCGCACATGCGGTCGACGGCGAAGCCGGGAACCGTCCGTGGTAGTCCAGCCAGCAACGCCACGTCGCGCCCGAGTGTCAGCCCTTGGTCGCCGACCTGCGCGGTGGCGGCGAGGACGACGTCGTCGATCCGCTCCGGCGGCAGGGATTCGTTGCGGCGCAGCAGCTCGCGAACGAGCTTGACGGCCATGTCATCGGCGCGGGTACGCCAGAAGACGCCTTTCGGCCCGGCGCGCCCGAAGGCGCTGCGGACGCCGTCGACGTAGTAGACCTCGCGGAGCTCGCGCATCGAGCCAAGGCTAGTAGATGGCCACCGGCTCGCCGCCCGAGCGATCGTCGCGGTTTCGGCGCAATCACGTCACCCACCTGTGCGCTCGACCTCGATACGCTCGAGCCGGGAGGAGGTTGGCTGTGCCCAATCAAGGAACGAGCACCGGCGAGGACTGGCTGGCCCACGTCGACCGCGAGGAAGCGCGCTACCGCGACGGCGAGCCGTCTGCCCGGGCCGCCGACGCCGACGCTCGCCAGCGCCAGCTGACCCGGCTCGGCAACGCCTCAGCGGGAGCGGGCCTCGCACTGTTGATGGCCGGCCGGCGCGATCGAAGCTGCCGTCAGCTTCACCCGCGCCGCTGAGCGCTACCAGGAGACTTCGCCGGCGCGCCGCCCGGAAGCTGGGGCCGCCCGATCGGGGCGATCAAAGCACGCCTCCTCGCGGGCGACTGGGACGGCGCCGCAGCCGACGCGCGCTGGGCGCTCGAGGCCGGTGCCGCCGAGGCCGACTCTCCGATTGGACGCTACGCGGCCGCCACTCGCCTTGCTTCGTGCTCGGCGACGACGCGCACGCGCGTATCCACGCCAACGCGGTCGAACGCGCGACGACTTCCCAGCCGAGGTCGGCGACGCGCTCGCGTTCCTCGCAGCCCACGACGTGGACGGCTACACCCTGGCCGTCGAGGCAGTGCTCGGAGTCCTTCGAGCAGCGGGACGAGTACCTCGAAGACATTCCCGTTGCGGACACTGTGCTCGTCCTCCAAAGCCTGGCCGCCCGACGAGGGTTCGCCGCCGAGCTCTCCTCGCCGCTGCTCGCCCACCTGAGACTCGTCGTTAGAAGAAGGAATCGGTGCGGCTTCCCGTCGGGTCTGGTCGGTGCTGCCGGTGCGAACCGGATGCATGAACGCCGTGACCACCAGCGGCTGGGCGTCGTCGGTCTCCTCGTCGCGCACGCGCTCGGCGATCTCCTCGATCAACCGCAACGCGCGTTCGGCCGAAATTCGCACGGTCGTCTGGGTGATCCGGAAGTCTCCGGAGGCTCCGAAGGCATCCCACGCTCGTTGGAGATCGTCGAGCATCGAGGCGCGCACATCGGTGCCGAGCCCCGACGAAACGAGCTCCGGCGCCACGCGCACCGTCCGCGCGACTGCGCGGTAAGGCTCTCACGGCCCTTCCCGCCGTCGGCGAGATCGATCAGCCCGGCCCGCAGCAGCATCCGGACGTGGAAGTGCAGGTGGCCGGGGTCAACGCCCAACCGCTGGGCGAGCTCGCGGTTCGTCAGCGAGCCCTCCTCGCTCTGGCCCAGCATCTCGAGGACACGCAGCCGCAGAGGGTGACCGAGCGCCTTCAGTTGCTCCGGACGGTCGATCGTGAAGACGTCGAGTAGCGGCGGCTGCGACTCGGGTGACGACACGTCTGCGTATATATACGGAAACGCCGCTCGTTGTCTAGTCGCGCAACCGCGAAGCGGCCTGTCGATCCAGAATCGCGAGCGTCTCGCCGCTCTCCGCGCGAATCAGGCTGCCCGGCACGGCGGGATCCGGCAGGCCGGCGAGAACCCCTGCGACGGCCTCCGCCTTTTCCTCCCCGGTGACCAGGAAGACGATGCGGCGGGCGCTGCGCAGCGCGGGCGGCGTCAAAGTCACGCGCTCGACGAAGGGCTCGAGCGTCGCTTCGGCGGGAATCGCGAGGCGCTCGGTCTCCGTCAGGCCGGGCGCATTAGGAAGAGCGACGCGACGTGTCCGTCGGGGCCGAGACCGAGCAGGAGCAGATCGAGAGGCGTTCCTCTCAGCTCCTGCTCGTACGAGGCAGCTGCCGCGGCGGGTTCGTCCTCGCCGCGGATCCGGTGGAGTCGACCCGGTTGAGCCTCGAGCCGGTCGAGGAGCGTCCTCCTCGCGAGCCCGAAGTTCGACCGCTCGTCATCCGGGGCGGCACGCAACGCTCGTCTCCCCACCAGACGCCTGCGCCGCTCCAGTCCGGTTCGAGGTCGGCGGCGAAGCTCGTAGGCGCGACCCGGCGTCGAGCCGCCCGTCGAGTGCGATCTCGCTCCCGGCGCGCGCGGCCTCGACGAGCAGCTCGGCGACCCGTCTCGCCGCAGACTCTTCGTCGTCAGTGACGATCAGCTCGGCGTCCCGCGCCCTCACGGCGCGCCGGCCGCGAACTCGCGCGAGCGGTCCATTGCTGCCTGGATCGCGTTCAGGAACGCGGCGCGCACGCCGGCTTGCTCCGAGCTCGCGGATCGCCCTGATCGTCGTGCCGCCGGGCGAGGTCACTCGCTCGCGGAGCTCGACCGGATGCATCTGCTCGTCGCGGAGCAGCTTCGCGCGTTCCGAGCATCGTCTGGACGACGAGCTGTGTCGAGACGTCGCGCGCCGAGCCCGAGCAGGATGCCCGCCTCGATCATCGCCTCGGCGAGCAGCGCGAAGTACGCGGGGCCGGAGCCGGAGACCGCCGTGACGGCGTCCATGTACGGCTCGGGCACGCGGACGACAGCGCCGAGATGCGGCAGCGCTTCCTCGGCGAGCGCAAGGTGCTGCTCGTCCGCGTTGGCGCCCGCGCAGATGCCCGCGATCCCCTCGTGCACGATCGCCGGCGCGTTCGGCATCGCGCGCACGACGGGAACGCCGTCGGGCAGAGCGCTCCTCGATCGCCGTGGTCGGAATCGCTGCGGCGACCGAGAGGACGGTCTGGTCGGGCGTGACGACCGGTCGCGATCTCCTCGAGCAGGACGTCGAAGTCCTGCGGCTTGACCGCGATCACGATCAGGGCCGCATCGGCGACCGCGTCGGCATTCGACAGCGTCGCCTCCACGCCGAGCTTTCCCGAAGCTCGTTCACGCGCTCTCGCCGTCCGGTCGCGACGATCTCGTCCGGCCGGCGCCAGCCACCGCTGATCAGGCCGGCGATCAACGCCTCGCCGATCGTGCCGGCGCCGAGCACCGCAACCCGCCTCTCGTTGATCGCCATGGAGTGAACTCTAGGAGACTTGTCCCTGACAGACCTACTGGCCCGTTTTTGCAAACCGGGGTTAGACGGACGACCGGGCCCGGCCGTCCTTTCGGTCGGCGTCGCAAGCGAGCGCCTAAGCAGCGAGACGCGTGGTGACGTCGATCGTCCCCTGGCCGAGACCGGCGAGCATGTACACGCTCGCCAGACCGGCCCACTCACCGTACGGCTCGAGCAGCTCCGCGGTCTCCCATCCGTCGACCCGGCGCCCGCGCATCCGGCCGAGCAGCTTGATCAGTCCGAGGTCGCCTACGAGCCCCCGGTCGTAGCGGCCGAGGCCCTCGGAGGCAGACGACGCCGACCGACCACGGGCCGATCCGCGACTCGCGCACGAGCCGCGCCGCGGCAGCGTCGGTCGAAACCTGCCGCAGCCGCTCGAGGTCGAACGTCCGGCACAGCCGGACAAGCGCGCTCGCGCGCGGCCCGCCGAGGCCGAGCGCCCGGAGCTCGGCCGGCGAGAACCGGCCCATCACCGCGGGCGTCGGCGCCGCGTGCAGGCCGTCCAGCGAAGCGTCGACGCGCGCACGACCCGGCGCTCGATCTCCCGAGCTCTGCGCGCCGTGATCAGCTGGCCGCAGAGCGCGCGGAGCAGGGCCTGGGTAACCGTTGCGCACCGCAGGGGTCGCAGCCCTTTGAGCCGCCGAACCGTCGCTCCCAGGAACGGGTCGTGAGCGAAGCGCTGCACGAACTCCGAGTGGTCGTCGTCGAGCCCGAGCGTAAATCGCACGCGCTCGACCGCTTCCTCGCTCGGCGCGCGGACGATCAGGGCGCCGTCAGCGAGCTGCCGTGCCTCGGCGACCTCGAGCCGGCCACCCACCTCGTAGACCGCCCGGAGAACTCCGCGGGCTGCGACCCGTGTCGCGTCGGTGCCGTGCCGCGTCGACAGCCGGAGCGAGTAGGGGCCGCGCGCTCGGGCGAAGCCTCGATCAACCGCGGCTCTGCATGGGCTTCGAGGCGCTGAGCTGCGCAGCGCGGTCAAGAACGTCGAGCGCCTCGGACTCTCGCCCGGACCTGCGCAGATAACGGGCCCAGGCCCGCAACGCGTCCGCCTTCTCGACCTGCCGCCCGTGCTCCTCGATGAGCTCGACCGCGCGTTCGAAGGTCTCGTTCGCCTCGGGTTTTTCCTGTTGCGCAAGTGCCTCGGCCAGAATCGCCAAGACGACACCCTGCTCTGCCGGATGGTCATCGCCTAGCGCCGAGAGAGCTTCGCGGGCAAGCCCCTCCGACTCCTCCGGCCGGTGGAGTTGACCGGCGCGCCTTGCCTGGTCGGCGCGGAGATTTGCGAGATCGAGCGGATCGGGCTTCTGCCCGAACATTCGCTCGGCCGCATCGAACTGCGCCCCAGCCTCCTGCACCCTTCCCTGAGAGATCATGATCGTGCCGCAGAGCAGATGTGCACGCGCGAGATGAAGCGTGTCTTCCGTCACCTCGAGTAACGCGATCGCGCGCCGGATGTACTCGAGCGCAGCCGCCGGCTGGCCCGCGAATCTCGTTCAGGCGAGCCAGCGACCAGTAGAGCCGGACTCGCGTATAGGGTCGGTCACCTGCTTGGCGAGCGAGCGCGTCTTCGAGCACGCCCTCTGCACGACTGAGGTCGCCCAGGTCGCTGAGCGCGTAGCTCAGGTACGTCGAAAAGCGAACCTGATTCGTGGTGTCTTCCGGATGTTCCTCCGCCACACGGACGAGACAGTCGTCGAAGAGGTCGACAGCGCGCTGCGGCTGGCCGAGCGCGGCATAGCACTCACCGAGCGTCGCGTAGACATCGGGACGCTAGCGACGGGCTCAGGAGCTCGGACCCAACCGCGGCCTCAAGGCGCTCGACCGCGGCGGTGTTGTTCCCGGCGCGCGCCTCGGCGAGTCCGAGCGCGACACGGGCGCGGAGTGCAGAGGCCGAGTCGCCGGCAGCGATCGCGTCCTCGTGGATCCCCTGGACGATGTCGCGAGGCGTCTCCGGGATCGTCGGCCAGGCGCAGCTTGAGCTCCGCATCGGCGAGTCGGAGCTCGCGCTCGTCGACCTCGCGAAGATCGGACCCCGTCTCGAGGTATTCGACCGAGACGCCGAGCTTCAGAGCGAGCTGTCTGAGGGCCTTGACGGAGGGGCGCCGCGCCTCTGCCTCGATCCGCGAGATGTAGGCATACGAGACCCCGGGAGACGAGGCTCGCGCTGCGAAAGGTTGCATTCAAGCCGTAATCGGCGCAAGCGCTGCCCGATTGACTCTAGTCCACTCCTCTCCGGTCCCACCATCGCCTGTGGCCTATCTTCGTCATTCGGGCGGCTGCCGTCAAAACCCAGGCGCGTGAATGTCTGACAACAAATGACTACAAAGCTTTCGGACCCACCCTGCTCTAGGCTTCGCACGCATGGCCTCGACGATCGATCCGCGCGTCGATATCGGGCACGTTCATCTGAAGGTCTCGGACATCGACCGGGCGCTCGCCTTTTACCGCGACGTGCTCGGGTTCGACCTCATCGTGCGTATCGGCGACGAGGCGGCGTTTCTCAGCGCAGGCGGCTATCACCATCACCTGGGCCTCAACACTTGGGAGAGCCGCGCCGACGACGGGGAGGTCACGATGTACAACGCGCCGCTCGACCTCGAGGCGCTGCTCGCCGAGGCGAGCTCTTAGCCTCCCAGGTTTTCCGGCGAGTGGTCGCTGTCGCTCCGGTGCCGGCATGCCTTGGGCGCGCAGATCGAAACGGTGTAGCGTTGACGCATGCCGCGTGGATACATGGAGGGCCTGCCGCCGAAGAGGCCGAGCGCCGGCTGGAGGAGCTGGAGCGCGGTCCGACCGCCGATGAAGCCGAGCAGCGCCTCGCGGTTTTCGGCTCTACGGACGATGATTCCGAACCCCATTTCCTCGGCTGGCGGGACGAGGTCGACCCGGACGAGCTCTTCGAGAGCGGCCGCGCCTGGGGCCTGAAGATCATGCGCCGCAGCGCCGCGTAAGCCGCCACCGGCCCGAGCGCCGGCTGACGCGTCCCGATCCGGTCCAGCCCCCATGGGGTGCAAAAGCGCCCCTACCAGCACGCTAACGAGGATCTCGTGCCGGGTCCGTCACGCCTTTGCACCGAAATCGTGACAACGCGCTATACCTACGGCGATGGCCAAGCAGGCCAAGCCGGTCGAGCAGGTCGACAGCGTCATCGTCCGCTTCGCGGGCGACTCCGGCGACGGCATGCAGCTGACGGGCGGCCGCTTCACAAGCGAGACCGCGCGTGCTCGGGAACGACCTCTCGACGCTTCCCGACTTCCCGGCTGAGATCCGGGCACCGGCCGGCTCGCTGCCGGGCGTCTCCGGCTTCCAGGTTCACTTCGCCGACCACGACATCCTGACGCCGGGCGACGCACCGAACGTGCTCGTGGCGATGAACCCCGCGGCGCTGAAGACGAACCTGCGCGACCTGCCGCGCGGCGCGACGCTGATCGTCGACCAGGACACGTTCACGGAACGGAACCTGACCGAAGGCCGGCTACGCACGCGAACCCGCTCGAGGACGGGTCGCTCGACGGCTACGACGTTGCACACCGTGCCGCTGACGACGATGACGCGTCGAGGCGACGAAGGAGATCGAGGGCGTCACGAAGCGCGAGGCCGAGCGCGCCGAAGAACATGTTCGCGCTCGGGCTGATGTCGTGGCTCTACCACCGCCCGACCGAGCACACGGTCGCCTTCCTCGAGCGCGAAGTTCGCGAAGCGGCCGGAGATCGCCGAGGCGAACACGCGAGCGTTTCAGGCCGGCTACGCGTTCGGCGAGACGACCGAGGACTTCGCCGTCTCACTACGAGGTCAAGCCCGCGAAGCTCCGCGCCGGGCACCTACCGGAACATCACCGGCAACCAGGCGCTCGCCTACGGGCTGATCGCCGCCAGCGTCAAGCTCTCGGGCTGCCGCTCTTCCTCGGCGCGTATCCGATCACGCCTGCGAGCGTCGATCCTCGAGGAGCTCGCCCGGCACAAGAACTTCGGCGTCCGCACCTTCCAGGCCGAGGACGAGATCGCGGCCGTCGGCGCATCGCTCGGCGCCAGCTTCGGTGGCTCCCTCGGGGTCTCGACCTCCGCCGGGCCCGGCGTCGTGCTCAAGAGCGAGACGGTCGGCCTCGCGGTCGCGCTCGAGCTGCCGCTGCTGATCCTGGACATCCAGCGCGCAGGCCCTTCGACCGGGATGCCCACGAAGCCCGAGCAGGCCGATCTGCTGATGGTCATGTTCGGCCGCAACTCGAGTCGCCGGTGCCGGTGATCGCCGCTTCGACGCCCGCTCAGTGCTTCGAGGCCGCGATCGAGGCGGCGCGAATCGCGCTCAAATACAGGACGCCCGTCTACCTGCTCTCCGACGCCTATCTCGCGAACGGCTCCGAGCCGTGGCTGCTTCCGGACGTGAATGCGATCGCCGGAGATCGACGCGGGTTTCACCACCGAGGCGCCCGCGGAGGGCGAGTTCCCGCCCTATACCCGCGACGACGAGACGCTCGCGCGGCCGTGGGCGATCCCCGGGACGCCCGGGCTCGAGCATCGGATCGGCGGCCTGGAAAGCAGGACCTGACCGGCAACGTCTCCTACGACCCCGAAAACCACGACCTGATGACGCGCTGCGCGCGCGAGAAGATCGCCGGCATCGCCTCCGACATCCCGGAGCTGGCGGTCGACGACCCCGACGGTGCCGACCTGCTCGTCCTCGTCCTGGGGCGGCACCTACGGGCCGGTCGCGGCCGGCAGTCCGCCGCGCGCGCGGCGAGGGCGGCAAGCGTCGCGCACGCTCATCTGCACTACCTGAACCCGTTCCCCGCAACACCGGCGAGGTCGTCGGCGCGTACGAGAAGGTCACTGATTCCGGAGATCAACCTCGGCCAGCTGCGCAAGCTGATCCGCGCCGAGTTTCTCGTCGACGCGGCCGGGTTCAACCTCGTCCGCGGCCTGCCTTTTCGGGCCAGCGAGGTACAAAGAGGCAATCGAGGCGATGCTGTGACCGGGCCGGAACGCACGACCTGGATCGCTGGCGGGAGCCGTTGGTCAGTCCTGACCGTGCTTGCTCTCCTCGGCACTGCTGTCTCGCTGATCGGCGGGATGTGGGTCGAGGCCGCCGTCTTCCTTGTTGCCACAGTCGTGCTCGCGGCGGTAGCGCTGAGGGCTGGAAGGAGGTAGCGATGTTCGAGAAGCTTCTGGAGAAACTGCGCGGCAGCTCGCGGGCGCCCGACGATCTCCGCGCTCGGAACCACGCGGCCAGGCGACTTCGCCGACGATCCGGCCACCCGGAACACGAGGGCGAGGGTTCGCGCCGAACCCGCATGAGCACGAGACCGATGACTCGGCTCCGTAATCTCCTTCGCCGCCTGGGATTCGGGCCGCGGGACATGGCCGGCCGGGAAGATGCGCATATCGATGCGGATGCGGCTGCGCGCAAAGCCGTGAGCCCAAGCTACTCGCGGAAGGTGAGTACCCGGGCAGCGTGCCGCCGAACTACATCAAGACCTACGACGAAGGGCGGCCGCGCAGTTAGGAATCGCCGCCGCCCGCGGCCGGAGGTAGCTCCTCCTGCGGCCCCGGCGAAGGGCATTGATGACCTCGCGAAACGGCCGGCCGACCAGGCTGCCGGGACGCGCCAGAGATCGGCCGTGCCGAGCAGCGAAAAATCCGTACGCGTACGAGCGGCGTTCCCGGAACACCCGGCACGTTCTCCGGCCGAACTCGCGTCGGTGGCCGAAGATTCCAAGACCACCGAAGTCGACCTCGATCCCTTCCGGGACATAGACATCGACGTTTCCGAGCAGGACGATCGCCGTGATCGTCGTTACCCGGTGCTCGAGCTCGGTCTGCCGCAGGTCGAGGTCAGCGTCGCCGAGAAAGACGAAAGCGAAGCCGAACCTCGGTGGCCGCCAGCGGCCGGTCCGGACGGTGTTCGACAAGACGGCGACCGTGACGCGTTTCGGCCGCCGTCGCTGCTCGACGGACGTGGATCGCGGGAGGTCGCGCCCGATGGCCTCCAGCTCCTCGAACGTTCGCGCCGCGTAAGCATCGCTCCGCTCGCTCCGAGAACTCCTCCAGGGTGAGGCGGCCGGCCGCGCTGTGTTCTCGCAGAGCCAACACGGTTCGCTCCTCGGTCGGCATCGGAGGCCCGAACGGCCGGTACTCGGTCGAGGGCAGTCTTCGAAGAGGTCCGAAGCGGCGGGAACTCGACGCCGAGGCGCGGCACCAACGACCTGGTACAGCCGCACGGGCCGATGGAAGTCCTTCAACTCCTGCTCGCCGAGGTCGCGGAACTCGACCTCCAAGAGCGCATGCTCCTCGTCCTCCAGAAGCGCGACCGACGTGTGTGAGACGAGAACCTGCCCACCGTGCCCGGCGGCGCAGATCCGCGCGGCCCGAGTGGACCGCAAGCCCGACATAACGGTCGTCGGCGAGCTCAACCGGGCCGGTGTGGATCCCCATCCGACGCCAAGCTCCGCCGTCCCGGGCCAGCGCTCGGCACCGAGCGCCTGCTAGTGCAGAGACCGCCGCCAGAACCGCGTCGCCCGGACGCGTGAAGGCGACGAAGAACGAGTCTCCATGTGAATCGACCACGCGGCCGGCGTGGTTGACGAACGCGTCGCGCTGGAGGCCCTGCTGCCGCGCCTGAACCGCCGGATAGCCGTCGCCGAGCTCACGGAGCAGCCCTGTGGAGCCTTCGACGTCGCTGAAGAGGAAGGTCAGCGTGCCGCTCGTCGGCTGGGACATGAGGGCTATTCTGGCGGTAGTGGCGAAGGAGAACGGCAACGGCGCACAACCGGAAGCTGACCGCGAAGGACTACAAGACCGACCAGGAGGTCCGCTGGTGCCCCGGCTGCGGCGACTACGCGATCCTCGCCGCGCTGCAGGGCTTCATGCCGGAGCTCGAGATCCCGAAGGAGCGGATCGTCTTCGTCTCCGGCATCGGCTGCGCCGCTCGCTTCCCGTACTACATGGAGACCTACGGGATGCACTCGATCCACGGCCGCGCGCCGGCGATCGCGACCGGGCTTTCCACCTCGCGACCCGACCTCTCCGTCTGGGTGGTGACCGGGCGACGGCGACGCGCTCTCGATCGGCGGCAACCACTTGATCCACGCGCTGCGGCGCAACGTGAACATCAAGATCCTGCTCTTCAACAACGAGATCTACGGCCTGACGAAGGGCCAGTACTCGCCGACGAGCCCGCGCGGGAAGGTGACGAAGTCGACGCCGATGGGCTCGCTGGACTGGCCGTTCAATCCGATCTCGCTCGCGATCGGCGCTGAGGCGACTTTCGTCGCGCGGGCGATCGATACCGACCGCGCCCAACTGACCGACGTGCTGCGCGCGCGCGGCCGCACATAAGGGCAGCGCGTTCGTCGAGATCTTCCAGAACTGCAACATCTTCAACGACAACGCCTTCGACTTCGTCGCGCGAGGACAAGGAGAACCGGATCTACCTCCAGCACGGCGAGCCGGTGCGCTTCGGCCCCGCCGGTGAGCGCGGCGTACGGCTCCGCGGCGACGGCTCGGCCGAGGTCTTCGACGGAGACGACGACGCACTCGTCTGGGACGCGCATCACCCGGAGGCTTCGCCCGCGTTCGCCCTCTCGCGGCTGACGCGTGACACCGTCGGCGCCACGCCGATCGGCATCTTCAGGGACGTCCAGCGGCCGGTCTACGACCAGCTGATGGAAGAGCAGCTCGCCACGGCGCGCGACCAGAAGGAAGGCGAGCTCGAGGCGCTCCTCGCGGGCGGTGACACGTGGACGATCTCGTAGTCATCGAAACCGTCCCGACCGCGATGGAAGCCGGCCTCGTCTGCGGCATCCTCCGCAACGTTGGGATTCGGTGCTTTGATCGCCCGACCAACTTCGCTGCCGGTGCGAACGACGGCTGGGCTTTGAGCGGCTGGCGCGAGGTCGTCGTCCGCAGCGAGGACGCCGACGAGGCGACCAAGCGCGCTCGCCGCGCAGCGAGCCGATCCCGTGGAAAGAGGAGACCCGCAGGAATAAGGTCGCCGTTCACGCGTTTTCCCACGCTCTGCCCCCACAGCAGGAGGACCCCATGGCAACTGACGGCGCGAACGCTCCCGACACGATTGTCCTCATCCACGGCCTCTGGCTGACCCCGCTTAGCTGGGAGAAATGGATCGATCACTACAAGAGCAAGGGCTACAACGTGCTCGCCCCAGCGTGGCCGGGCATGGAAGGCGACATCGAGCAGGTCCGGAGCAACACGAAGCCGTACGAGAACCTCGGGATCACGGAAATCGCCGACCACTACGAGCAGATCATCCGAGGACTCGACAAGCCGCCGATCATCATGGCCACTCGTTCGGCGGCCTGATCACGCAGGTCCATGCTCGACCGCGGCCTGGGCGCCGCCGGCGTAGGAATCTCTCCAGCACCGATCAAGGGGATCCTTAGTGCCGTTCTCGGCCCTGAAGGTCGCCTCGGTTGCGTTGAAGAACCCGGCGAACAGGCACAGGGCCGTGCCGCTGACCCCTGACGAGTTTCGCTACGGCTTCGGGAACCTGCTCAGTGTGGAGCAGTCGAAAGAGGCCTACGACCGCCTGGCTATCCCTGGCCCGGGGCGCGTTCTCTTCCAGGCAGCCGCTTCGAACTTCACCCCGAATTCGCCCGCGGCCGTACACCCGAAGCGGGGCAACCGGCCGCCGCTGCTGCTGCAAGCCAACGGCAGCGACCACTACGGTGCCGGCCTCGGTGACGAAGAACGCCTTCAAGATCCAGCGGAAAGCGAGCTCGCCGACCGAGCTGAAGGAATACCCGGATCGGTCGCACTACACGTTCGCTCAGGATGGCTGGGAGGGCGTGGCCGACGACGCGCTCGAGCGGGCGACGCAGCACGCGGGGGTGCTCGCCGCGGCCTGATCTCCGGCATTCCCTGCCATCCTCCTCGTCAAGACCGCTGTCTAACCCAATCCACGCAGCTTGGCCGGATCGGCGACCAGGTCGATCTCGACGATGCGGCCGCTCGGCGACGCTGAAGCTGACGACCGCGATCGGCTTCTTGCCGGGGACGACGATCACGCCGGCGTTGCCGTTGACGATCGCCGGTCGCGCGTGCGGCAGCGAAGCGGCCGCCACGGCCCAGGATCGTTCCGCTACCGCGGCGGCGCCGGTGATCGGTATTCGCGCTCCTCGCGGGCCTCTGTCGGCTCGGAAGACGACGTCCGGGTCGAGCGACCTGGATCAGCCCCTCGAAGTCGCCGGCTCGCGCGCGGCTGCCAGGAAGGCGTCGACGACCTCGCCGCTGCTCGCGAAGGTCCGGATCCGTGCCGCGGCGTCGCACCGCGAACTCGGCGCCTCGCCCGACTCGCGAGCTGACGCGTCGCCGCGTCCGAGCGATCCAGGATCGCCGCGATCTCGTCGAACGTGACGCCGAACATGTCATGCAGGACGAAGGCAAGGCGCTCGGCCGGAGTGAGCGTGTCGAGCACCACCAGCAACGCCAGCCCGACGGAGTCGGCAGAGCAGCGCTCGTCTGCCGGCCCGTCACTCGATCGTGACGATCGGCTCCGGCAGCCGCGACGTAGTCCTCGCGGCGCGCGCGGCGCGAGCGCAGCATGTCGAGGCAGACGCGCGCGACCACCGTGGTCAGCCAGCCGGCGAGGTTCTCGACCGCTTCGGTATCGGAGCGCGAGAGCCGCAGCCACGCTTCCTGCACTGCGTCCTCGGCCTCGCTCCTCGAGCCGAGCATCCGGTACGCGACCGCCTCCAGGTGCCGCCGGTTGCGCTCGAACTCCTCGGTTTGCCAGTCGCTCTGGGTCACGTCACATCTCCGCGTTCGAATCCGTCATCTCCCTGACGAAGCAAAACGCGGCAGTTGTGACTGCCCGAAGGGAGTGACGTGAACGCAATCGAAGTGACCAAGCTCAGCAAGACGTATCAAGGCGGCGTCGAGGCCGTGAAGGGCATCGACTTCGAGGTCGCGGCCGGCGAGGTCTTCGGCCTGCTCGGCCCGAACGGGGCCGGCAAGTCCGACGACGGTCGGCATGCTGACGACGACGATCGAGCCGACAGCCGGCAGCGCCCGGCTCGCGGGTTTCGACGTGGCGAAGGAGCCGCTCGCCGCCCGCGGCGGTGAGCAGCGTCGTCTTCCAAGAGCCGGTGGTCGACCGCTCGCTGACCGGCCGCCGGAACCTCGAGATCCACGGCCGGCTCTGGGGCGTCGAGCCACGCGAGGCGGCGGCGAGGATCGACGAGCTCGCCGGCACGTTCGGCCTCGCCGACCTGATCGACCGGCCCGCAGACACCTTCAGCGGCGGGCAGCGCCGACGGCTGGAGATCGCCCGGGCGCTCGTCTCGCACCCGCGCGTGCTCTTCCTCGACGAGCCGACCGTTGGCCTCGACCCCGCATTCCGGGCCGAGCTGCTCGAGGTGATCGCCGAGCATGCGAAGCCGTACCGAGCTGACCGTCCTGATGACGACCCACTACCTCGAGGAGGCGGAGCGACTCTGCGATCGCGTCGCGAATCATCCACGCCGGCCGGATCGTCGCGCTCGACACACCCGCGGCCTTGCTCGCGGGCCTCGGCCGGCAGCTGCGTCGAGCTTCGCGTCGACGGCAGCGTCAACTCCGCGCTCGCCCGCTGCGCGAGCGGGGCGTCGCCGGCGAAGACGCATTCGCCGTCGGCTCGGCGGGTGACGGTGCCGCTGCACCGGCACAGCTCGGGCGACGCGATCGCCGCCATCCACGACCTTGGGCTCGCCGGGGCGATCAGCGCCCGCGAGCCGACTCTCGACGACGTCTACCTGCGGCTGACCGGCGACTCGCTCGCCGCGGCCGCGTGATCGAAAGGAGAACCAATGTCCACTGCTGAAATCGCAATCCCAGTCCCGAGGGCGCGCCCGCGCGCTTCGGCCCGCTTGCCACGCTCGCGCGGCGCCGCTTCCAACTGACTGCCCGCACCCCGCGCGAGCTCTTCGTTCCTCTCTTGACGCCGATCATGTTCGCGCTCGTGATCGCGCCGGCGCTGAAGACGGCGCTACACACGAGCGCGAGCTACGAGTCCTTCGTCGCGATCGGGACGATCGGTCTGCTGATCCCGCTGAACACGATGTTCTCCGGGCTCAGCGTGATCGTCGACCGGATCAGCGGCGCCCAGCCCGAGTTGCTGACAGCGCCGATCCCGCGCGGCTTGCTCGTCGTCGGCAACTTGCTCGTTGCGCTGGCGACGACCGCTCTCCAGGTCGGCGTCCTGATCGGGGTCGCGCGTCGCGCGCGGGATTCATTTCCATGCGACTGGGACCGGAATCGTCTGGTTCGTGGCCACCGCCGCGTTGTTCACGGTCGGGATGTACGGGCTGGCCGAGATCCTCGCCAGCCGGGTGCCTCGCCAGGAGGAGTACATCGCGCGCCTGCCGGCAATCGCGATCCTGCCCTGGTTCCTGGCCGGCGCCCTCTTCCCGATCACGGCCCTCCCGGCCTTCCTGACCTGGGTGGCGAAGTTCCTGCCGCTCACGCACGGGCTGGCGCTGATGCGCTACGGCCTGCGCGGTGACAGCACCGGCCTGCACGCCATCTGGGGCTGAGCGCCCGACCGCGATGGCAGCGCTCAGCCTTGCGGTCGTCGGCGGGTTCGCGCTCCTACTGACCGGCGGCTTCGATTCGGGTGTTCAGCCGGTCGGCGGTCCGCTAAGCCCAGAGGCGCTCGCGCGAGGCTTCCGCCGCCGACGGGAACTCCGCGCGCAGCGCCGGCGTCTCGTGAGCAGAACCAGGCGATCGCCGCCAGCCACGGAAGTACCGTGACGATCGGCAGCCAGCTTCCGACCGCAGCGCTGGCGCCCACGGTCAGAGCCACCAAGAGCAGCGGCGCAACAAGCCCAGGTTTTCGGAGCCTCTCCATGGATTCAGTGTGCAGGTAACGGGCGCCTCATGTCGAGCCTTCTCCGCCTTGTCACATCTCGACCCGCGACGCCGCTCGAAGATCGCTACGTGCCCTGCTTGAGAGGCGGCGCCGAGTCGGCGTGGTACTTGAGCCACGCGGTTCGTAGCTCGCGCGTTCGCCGTTCCAACCCTGCTAGCAGGGACCGGGCCTCATCGAGCTCCCCGGACAACGTCTCGACCCGGCGAATTTCGGTCGCCATTTCGCCGAGCTCGCTCGTGGGGTCCGCGTTCAGCTTCCCGAGCCGCCGCTCTGCCGCCCGGAGCTGGGCCTCCGTCGCCCGCGCCCAGCCGCCGGCCTGATCGGCCAGCGCGCGCAGCTACGCTCGATCGCGGGCGCGCCGCCGACGACCTCGCGTAAGCGCTTGACGAGGGCGAGATCGAGCTTGTCGGGAAGCGAAGCCACCGGGCGACGGCCGAGCTTGCCAGATCGCGGCGGCTCTCGCCGGCTCATTCCGATACCTCGGCGACGACGACGAGCCGCTCGCGCCTCGGTGTCACGAGCACCGCGGCCACGACGCCTACGAATGCTGCGGCTCCGGCGATCGTGAACGCGACCTCGTAACCGCGCAGCGAGGGGACGTTCGTGGTGGGGATCAGGTGCGCGGTCAGGATCGCGGCGCCGACCTCGCCGCCGATGACGCCGCCGACCGTGCGCATGACCGTGTTCATGCCGGTGGCGACGCCGGTCTCGGTGGCCCTCACGGCCTCGGTGATCAGAGTCGCCATCGCAGCGAAGGCGAAGCCGATGCCGATGCCGAGCACCGCCAGGGCAACGAGGATTTGCCACGTCTCGGTAGTCCAGAACGCGAGCATCACCGCCGAGATCCCGGAAAGCAGCATCCCGGCCGCGAGCGGCCACTTCGACCCGATCCGCCGGCCGATCACCCCGCCGCGGGCCCCGCGAAAAGCAGGGTGACCGAGCTCGGCAGCAGGTAGAGGCCGGCCTTCGTCGCGCTGGCATTGAAGCCGTAGTCCACCAGCCGCGCCGTGTCAGCGGCCAGTCCGCGCGGAGTCTCGACGAAGTTGGGGATCAAAACGAAGGTGCCGAACATCGCGAAGCCGGTGATCAGCGCGCAGATGTTCGTGAACAGCACCTGCCGCTGGACGAAGACGTGCATGTCGACCATCGGCTCGGGCACGCGCAGCTCTGCGACGACCCAGAGCGCGAGAAACACCGCCGACCCGGCGAAAGGCCGCTGACGCGCGCCGAGGTCCAGCCCCAGCTCTCGCCCTCGGTCAAAGCGAGTAGGCAGGCAGACCAGCCCGATGGAGAGCAAGGTGGCGCCGAGGAAGTCGACCCGCGACGGTGTCTTGATCGGAGACTCAGGCACGTACCGGTGGACCGCCACGGTGGCGATCGCCACCGGGATCGCGCCGATGATGAACAGCCAGCGCCAGGAGAGGTTGTCGACGATCAGACCCGACAGAACGATTCCTGCCGCCGCCGACGCCGAAGACTGCCGAGATCAGCCCGATCCCGACGGCAACCTTCTCCCGCGGGAACTCGTCGCGGATGATCCCGAAGCTCAGGGGAACACGGCCGCCCCGAGCCCTTGGAAGGCGCGGAAGAAGATCAGCGCCCAGATGTTCCACGCCGCGGCTGCGCCGACACAGCCGACGAAGAACAGAGCGAGCGAGATGACGAGCAGCCGCTCCTTGCCGTACTGGTCGCCGAGCTTGCCCATGACCGGGGTCGAGACCGAGGCAACGAGAAGCAGGGCGGTCAGCACCCACGTCACCCAGGTCGTGGTCGTGTGCAGGTCGCGCTGCAGAGCCGGCAGCGCCGGAATCACCATCGTCTGCTGCAGCGCGTAGGCCGTGCCGGCAAGCGTCAGGATCGCCAGCGTGACGTTGTAGTGCTGCCGCTCTCCCCTCGGCCACTAGGCGCAGGCTAGCGATGGAATTAACGCCGAAGCCCGCCTGAGTGGCGGGCTTCCGGCGCGTAGCGAGGGGAAACTGGGGTCCGAGCGCGTTAGCCTCGTCCGCCTTGGACTGCGCGTGCGTGACGTGCAGCTCGGACGGACTCTGCATTGTCCGGTTCCTGCGTCAGGTCTCTGTTCGGTGCACGTGAGCCGTCGGTAAAGCCGTCGCCGCCTGCGCCGGGGAGGCGAACGGTGAATCTCGTCCCGTGGCCGGGCGCGGAATCGACCTCCACGGATCCGCCCATTCCTTGCGTCAGCTCCTTGACGATCGAGAGGCCCAGCCCCGTCCCGACCGGCCGGTCGGACGAATAACGGGAGTACAGATAGAAGCGCCTCGAAAGCCCGGGGCAGATCCTCCTGGCTCAGGCCGGGGCCTGTGTCCTCGACGACAATCGCGCCTGGTTCCGCGAAGACCCGGACGACGCCGCCGCGCGGAGTCAGGCGCAGGGCGTTCTCGACCAGGTTCGAAGCCACCTGCAGGACGCGGTCGGGGTCGCCGATCGCCGGGGCAGGCTCCGGCGCGAAGGCCTCGAGGGTGACGCCGAACTCGCGGGCCTGCCGCTTCGTAGCGCTGGACCGCCTCGCGGGCGATCGTCGCGAGATCGACCTTCTCCCGGTGGATCGAGAAGTCGGTGCGGTTCATCCGCGCGAGGTCGAGCAGGTCGCGGACGAGCCGTTCGAGGCGCGCGGCCTCGATCGAGATCGTCTCGACCGCCTCGTCCATGTGGAAGGCGCCGTCTGCGACGCCCTCGGCGTACCCGCGAATCGCGGTCAGCGGCGTCTTCAGCTCGTGGCTGACCGAGAGGAGGAACTGCTTCTCGGCGGCGCGCGCCCGCGCGAGCTGCTCCGCCATCTCGTTGAAGGCCCGGGCCAGGCTGGCGATCTCGTACGCGCCCTCGATCGGAACCGGCTCGGCATCGCGTGCCTCGGCGAGATGCCGGGTGGCGTCGACCACACGCCGAACAGGCCGGACGATCCGGCGTGCGAGTAGGAACGCGGCGAGGGCGGCGAGCGCGATTCCGGCCCCCGCGGCGATCAGCAGCCCGACGAGGAAGGGGTAGAAGGCGCTGTTGCCTCGGCTTCTCGGCCGCAAGAGGACGAGCGCTTTCGGCCCCTCTCCGATCCGTCTCGCGGCGAAGAAATAGTCGGTGCCGTTGATCCGCTCTGTGCCGTTGACGTCTTGCCCCTGCCGGACCCGCCGGAGCGTGTCACCCGGCAGATACGGCGACGGCTTGCGCAGGTTGTTGACGGCGATGGCCTGCTCCTGCTGCTTCGCGAGCACGAGCTTGTTCAGCGGCCGTAGATGGTTGAGAGGCAGGATCGAGAACACCTCGCGAGCGTTCAGCACGTCGGCCTGGTGCGCCAGCCCTTCGAGCGTGGCGTGCTCGACCTGCCTCCGCGTCAGCACCGCGCCGACCACGAGCATCAGGCCGATCGAGAGCACAACCACGAGCACGATCGCCACGAACAGGTTCGTCCGCAGCGAGCGGCGCCGTGTCACGGCCGGACGGTCTTGTAGCCCGGCCCCGCGAACGGTGCGGATCAGCTCGGGACGGCCCAGCTTGCGGCGCAGCTGGGCGACGTGCACGTCGACGGTCCGGTTCCTCCCGGATACGTCATCCCCAGACGCGGTCGAGCAGCTGGTCGCGGCTGACCACGATGCCCGGATTCTCGAGCAGGGTCGCGAGCAGGTCGAACTCCTTCGTCGTCAGCTCGACCGGCTGGCCGTCGACGGCAACCTCGCGCGCGTTTCGGTTCAGCTCGACGTCGGCAAGCGTCAGCACATCCTCGGCGCTGCGTCCGTCGGTGCGCCGGAGGACGGCCTTCATCCGGGCGACGAGCTCACGGGGCGAGAACGGCTTCGTCAGGTAGTCGTCGGCACCCAGCTCGAGCCCGGCGACGCGGTCAGGCTCCTCGTCGCGGGCGGTCAGCATCAGGATCGGCACGTCCGAGCGCGTGCGGACCAGGCGCGCCACGTCGAAGCCGTCGATGCCGGGCAGGCGGATGTCGAGGATCACGATCCGGACCTGGTGCCGCCCGAGCTCGGCGAGCGCCTCTTCGCCGGAGCGCACCCAGACCACGCGCCAGCCGCTGCGCTCGAGATACCCGCGAGTCATCGAGCTGATCGAGTGCTCGTCCTCGACGAGCAAGACCGTACCTCCCTGGCTCCCGTTCGCCACGGGCTTGGCGCTCACTTGCCGGTCGCGTAGACCTGGTCGGCAGGCTTGTCGCCGTCGTGAATGGTCGTCGCCATCATGCCCTTTCGAAGCTGGACGAAGCTTGCATTCTTGCCGCTCAGCTTGATGCGCGCAGTCGGCGAAATGTTGATTGTCACGTCCGTCCCATCCAGCTCCCTCAGGACGAGCGTGAAGACGCCGACCTGCTTGATCCGGCCTTGGTCGACGCGGTAGTCGTAGGGAGGGTGCCTTGGAGCGCGATCTCCGCACGGAGGAGCCGGCTCCCGAACATGACCGCTGCGACAGACGCGGGCCATTTCGGCGTCCCCTGCCGGAGGCCGCGTAGACGGTGTCGGCCGGGAGATCATGATCATGCGCGACCGCGATCTGCATTCCGGCGCGCAGCCGCCGCAAGGTGGAAGGTAGGCCGTTCAGGATCACCCGCGCGCCTGAGGCGACTTTCACCGGCGTCTTCGTCCCGTCTCGTTCGAGCAGGTTGAGCGTGCCCGCCGTGTAGCGCTTGACGAGCCTTCCTCGGTCGAGTCTGTAGTCGTGCAGGGTGGTGCTCGACCCTTGACGACGATCTCGGCGCGAATCATCTTCGGGCCGAGCAGGTATCGTACTCACCGCTGCCGGCATGGGATGGCCGGCGAGCGCCGGCGCAGCCATTGCCGCCGCGGAAATGAGCACGGCGATTGTGAGACCTCGCTTGGCCACGGTCTCATTGTTGCCGCCATGGCCAGACTTCGTTCGCGCTGGTGTAAGACCAACGTAAAAAGGCCGCTTTCAACAGGGATTTCAGGCCGGTTCTGCGCGCACACCCGGCAATTTCGGTAGCGCCATCAGAGCCACCAGCGCGGTCACCGCGCCGGCGACGGCGAACGCGAGCTCGGTGCCGCCGGTCGCGGCCAGCCAGCCGGTCAGGATCCCGCCGAGCGGCGCGAGCCCGTTGAAGGCGAAGTAGTAGAAGCCGATCACGCGCCCGCGCAGGTGATCCGGGGCACGCAGCTGGAGCACGGTGTTCGAGTTCGCGGTGTAGAGCGTGAAGAAGACGCCGATGAGGAAGAGAAGCAGGATCGCGGGGCCGAGCGAGTGAAGCGGTGCGAGCACGAGCTCGGCGAGGCCGAGCCCACCGGCGCCGGCGACGATCGCCTTCCAGCTCGCCCGTGCGAGCGCCGCCGAGAGCAGCCCGCCGACCAGCGCGCCTGCGCCGAAGCAGGCGGCGATCAGACCGAAGACGCCGGGGCCGGACGAGAGCGTCTGCCGCGCCAGGACCGGCAGCAGCACGTTGAAGTTCAGCGCGATCGTCGAGATCGCGACGAGCATTGTCAGTACGAGGCGCACGTGCGGGCTCCCGCGCGCATACGAGACGCCCTCGCGGAGGCTGCCGAACAGCGTCGGCAGGTGCTCGTGCGGGGCAAAGGCGACGAACTTGCTCGTGTCCATCAGCAGCAAGCCGACGAGCACCGCGACGAAGCTCGCGGCGTTGATCGCGAAGGCGGGGCCGACGCCGAAGGCGGCGATCAGCAGCCCGCCGAGGCCTGGCCCGACGATCCGCGCGGCGTTGAAGAGGCGAAGAGTTGAGCGCGACCGCGTTCGGCAACTCATCGCGGCCGACCATCTTGAAGGTCAGCTGCTGGCGCGAGGGCGCATCGAGCACGAGCACAATTCCGGTCAGGACGGCGAGCGTGTAGACCATCCAGACCTGGACGACTCCGCCGAGGACGATTCCGCAAGCGTCGCCGCGAGCACCATCCTGATCGCCTGCGTGACGACGACGGTGCGCCAGGTGTCGAGGCGGTCGACGATCACGCCCGCCATCAGGCCGAGGACGCTGAACGGCACGAACTGGCAGGCCGCGAGCAGGCCGACGGCGAACGCCGAGTGAGTCAGTGCGAGCACGAGCCAGGCCTGCGCGACCTTGTCGATCCACGTACCGCTCTGGGAGATCGCCTGCCCGAGGAAATACAGCCGGTAGTTCCGGTGGATACGCAGGCTCGCGAACGCCCGCCGGTTGATCGTCAGCAGCGTGGCGGTCACTCGTCGATCAGTTCTTGCAGCGGCTCGATCGCGGCGTCGACGGCCTCGAGCTCTTCCTCGGACAGGCCTCTCAGCCGCGCCGCGAGCCAGGCGGTGCGCCTCGACTTGACGGAGCGGAGCACTCGCTCGCCTTCCGGCGAGACGCGGAGGCCGACCCGCCGCCGGTCCTCGTCCGAGGGCTCACGGACGATCAGCCCCTCGGCTTCGAGGCGGCCGACGTACTTCGACATTCCCGGCGCCGACATCCGCTCGAGCGCCGCGAGCTCGCGGACGCCGATCCCGGGCCGGCCCTGGATCGTGAAGAGCAGCGAGGCCTGCCCGCCGGTGACGCCGAGCGAATGAATCTCCCGCCGCAGATGACGGTTGAGCTTCAAGAGAACCGGCCGCAGCCGGTTCGCGACGGTGACGGGGTCGGTGGCTGTTGCTAGTGCTGGCATAAATCGTTAACCAGGTTAACGGTAGCAACAGCCGCAGGCTTGAGCCCGTGCTGGTGATCTAGATCACATTGAGGGACGTCTTAGACGTCGGCGAGCAAGTCGACCGAGACGATCGTCTCGGGATTGATGAACCTGCCGTCCGAAGAAAGGCCACTCGCCGTTTTCCTGGGTCAGGTCGGCGACGACTGCGTGTCCGAGAGCCGCAGCCTTGTCCGCGCCGTCGGTCTCGCCCGCGGTGATCAGGTCGCCGTTCGTCAGCCGGATCGCGATCTTGTAGCGCTCCTGCGTGGCAGCCGGGGAGGAGCCTGGGTCTCCGGCTGTGGTTCGGGCGCGGGCTGAACGGCGGGGACCGGGCGAGCCTCGATGCCGTAGGCCTCACGGAGCCGGGCAGCCTCCTGGGCGAGAATCCAACCGCGCTCGACGATGATGTCGAGCACCGGCTTGCCGGTCTCGAGGCGGTCGCGATGCGCTTGCGCCAGCTGCCCCATCGTCAGCTTGCCGGCTTCGACGAGCTCGGCCTCGGGCGGCGGGCGCAACGGAGCCGGTCCGTCGGAGACCTCGAGAGAAATTGGTTCAGGAGCTTGAAGACTCATTGGCCGCAGTGACGGAGTGCCGCTCCGCCGGGTCTCTTTATCGGTGATGGCGCAACCCGCTGCGTCCCCCGAAAGGTTGATGTCTGCGTTTCGTGCCGCATCGCCGCGGTAGGAGGGCACCGATGCGGAACCGGCGAAGCCCGGCAAGGCGGACGCGAGTCGATCAGCAAGTCGCAGGCCCGCCCGTCGTCGAGGAGGACCAGTACGTACCGCCTAGCCGGCCGCCGCTGCCGGAGATCTGGCCCTGGCTCCTGCTGCTTCTGTTGCTCGTGATCGGCGGCTTGCTCGCGGCGTACTTCGTGACCCGCGACGACGACAGCAGAAGAGCTCCGCCTCAGCCGTCACCGTTCCGGCGGTCGTCGGGCTCAAGCAGAGCAACGCCGTCAAGCAACTGGACGAGCGCGGGCTCGTCCCGCAATTGGAAACAGGGCCGAGCAAGTTCCGGCCGGAACCGTCTTCGCGCAGGATCCGGGAGCGGGCACGAGTCTCAATCGGGGCTCGCTCGTGAAGTTGTCGGTCTCGTCGGCAGCGCAGATTTTGGTGCCGAACGTCGTCGGCTCGAGGACATCCGTCGCGGTTTCGCGCCTGAAAGCCGTCGGCTTGCAATCTCAGGTGACGACGGTGCCGGCCAAGGCTGCCGCAGGCGTGGTCGTCAAGCAGACCCCGGTGGCGGGGACGAGAGTCGCGAAGGGCTCGACCGACGGCTCGACGGTGACGATCTACCTCGGCTCCTCCGGCTGAAGAACCTAGGCGCCTTCCAGCGACAGCCGCTTCAGGAACCGCCGGGCCGAGCCAAGTAACAGTCTGTTACAAACTCGAACTGCGGTCGCGCTCATGGAATCAAGCGGAAGAAAGGGCCGCGCCTGAGCTTTGGGGCCGTGCTCGAACTTAGTAACAGACTGTTACTTGGTTTCCTACGGCTCGCACTCGGTCCGCGCCGGGTCTGCCGGCAAGCGGCCGAGGAGCTCGCGAAGCGTCTCCAGCTCGTCGTTGGAGAAATGCTCGCCGAAGAGCTCGCGGATGCTGCCGACGTACCCCGCAACTCTTGCCATCGGCACAATTCTTCTTTCGCTGATCTGATTGAGCGTAGTGACCGGGCGACGATTACAGAGAGCGCGACTGGTCGCAGCATTGATTATCAACGCCGGACGCAAGATGGCGATGGCTTGCAACGAGCGACCTCGTGCTCAGCCGCCCCTGAATTGCGCGGTCAGGCAAACTCTGCTGCTGAAGCAGGGCAGCGAGGCGCGAGTTCGGCTTCACCGAAACCAGCTTCGATCAGCGTCCAGCCAGCGCCGTTGCGCCATCGCTTTTCGAGCCCGAGCCGGAAATCCACGGAGACACAGGACACGGGGAAGTGGGGACAAAGAGGCGCACTCGCCATCGCCGCCTCTTCCAGTCGCCGTCCCCGGTTGCGGCTTCCGCGGATCTTGAAGTCGAAGTCCTACGCCAATTGAAGTCAACGCCTTTCTCGGCGAACAGATCAGTGTTCAGCGCACTCCGGAAGGTCAACTTTACGTGAAAGCAATTGTTGAGACCGAGGAACGCAAAGGCCAACTGGTGCAAGCGCTTTTGGTTCATTCAAAGGGAATCCTGCCACGCGATCGATATAGAAACGGTAGCCGAATCATTGAAGCTTCAGAAGCAGTCTGGGTCCGCCCCGGTAACCACGAGCGAGAGGTCGACATCGGAAAGGAAGAGATTTCAGTTGCTGCAGACTTGCGGCAGTATTTCTAAAAGGGGAATTCCCGGTGATCGATTGAACACGAAATTCAACGGTTCAGCGCCCGTGTATACTGAATCATTCTTTTCAGGCGCGTCGGCATGCCCTGGCCCTGAAACAGATCAGCAAAGGTTCTCGCTGGATGATCTGCGCGGTTTGATCCACAGGCGCGCGCGCGAATTGGCAGCACGCGATGCTGGCTCAACATGCGCGGGAACTGCAACAAGAAACAGCTGGTTTGCGCAGGGAACTGGAATCGACTTTCACCCGATATGACTAAAGAGCCGAGCACCGATGTCACCTGGCGACAGCCCTGATCCGGGCCCGTTGAGCAGGTTTTTGGGCTGGCGGTCAACAACGATGACAACACACGTCGCCTGTCTGCGGTAAATGCTGGGAGGCAAGCGTCAGCGGCGGTGAAGACGTCTGCACTTCTGGCGGTCACTCAGAAGTGCTGAAGCCTTGTCGATCAAGATCCGCTGCTCGTTGATCTGTCTTGAACCCCGGCCCTTGGCGCGAGTTACCTGGGAACTGCTCGACTATGAGTGCGCTTGAGAAAAATCGTTCAATGTCCTGGAGGAGAGAAATCATGAGCCCCTGTCACACTTTTGCCATTTAGCCTTCGCTCTTTACAGTTCGCAATGCTTTTTGTCTTTTGCCTTTTGCCTTTTCCTTTACTTGCGCCCAATCGACCTCGGCAACATTGAGTGGAACAGTGGTCGACCAGAATGGCGCCATTACCCCGGCGTGGCGATCAATACGGTGCTCAACAGCGCCACTTACTGCAAAGCGCAAAGCGACGACAGACGGCGACGGTAACTTCGTTTTGCCGCTCCTCTCGCCAGGGACTTCATGTCCTCAGCGCTCGCCGCGACGGTTTTGCTCCAGCTGAGATTTCCACAATGTGGTGCTGAACGTGGGAGACCAAAAGGCGCTGCGGATTCCACTAAAGGCAGGTAGCATCAGCGAGATGGTGCAGGTAGCGGGCGATGCGCCGCTGATTAATGAATCACCCGCGGTGGGCACCGTGGTGGATCGGCGGCAAGTTGAGAACATGCCGCTAAACGGGCGCAGCTTCCAGTCTCTGATTGCGCTAACGCCGGGCGACTGCGACCAAAAGCACCTTTGGCGAGCAGGGGTAATTCAGTATCAATGGTCAACGCAGATGCAACCATTATACGGTTGACGGCGTTAGCGCCAACGGGGCGTTAACGCTGGCGGTGGAGCCGGTCAAGTTGTCATCGGGTTCTCTTGCCTGCTCTAGTGTCACTGGTGGTTTCAATAATCTTGTTCGGTCGACGCGCTGCAAGAGTTTCGCATCCAGACTTCCACCTATGCGCCAGAGTTTGGCCGCACACCCGGCGGTCAGATATCGATCGGTGACGCGGTCCGGCACCAACGATTTTCACGGAACCATGTACGAGAGCCGGAATGACGTGTTGATGCACGTGATTGGTTTGTCAATCAGAAAGGACTAAGAAAGCCCCAACTTAGACAGAATGATTTCGCCGGAGTGTTTGGTGGGCCACTCATGCTGCCGCGCTTCGGCGAAGGTGCAGTCAGCCCTGGTACGATGGACGCAAGCGAACCACTTCTTCTTTTCGTACGAAGGACTTCGTCTGCGGCAGCCAAAAGTCGTCGCGAATGTGCCGGTTCTGTCGTGCGTTGACGACGCGGCAAACCGCACCGTCTGCAGTGCAGACTTACTTAATGCCTATCCATGCCGAATGGCAGCGACTTGGGAAATGGCCTGGCCCAATTCTCGCGACCTATTCGGGATCCGTCGACTCTGGACGCGGCGAGTCTGCGAGTGGACCATACGATCAGCAATAGCTCTTTGCTCGGTCGATATAATTACCACCATCCAGTAGTGTGCCGCGCAATACTGCAGAGCCCAGCAATCTGACGCCCACGAGATTCAAGACTCAAACATTCACCGCGGGTACAACCCGGATTATGACCAAGATTACCAACGAACTCCTGGTTAATTGGCGCGGTATTTGTGGACTACTCTTCGCGCTGGATGACTTTGGTGGAGCTGTTCCACTTACCCAATCGGTACTACTCTTCCGTTGCTCCGCAAGGTAAAACCTTCTTTGGTGTTTCGTTATTGGGCGCGTATTCACGTTTGGATTGAACGGTTTCGGCACTCAGCGTCAAGCAAATATTGTTGACAAATCTCTCAATAATAAAGCCAATCATCAACTAAAAATCGGAGTTGACTACCGATTACTTCTCACCAGTGTACGCGACTTAATGATCTTGCCATACTTTGCCAGCGCACCGATGTAGCTGAAACGGAAGAGCAACAGTCAGCACGATTGGGAGGGAGCAGGGTAGACTGGCGAGTTCACGAACATGGCGGCTTATGCGCAGGATACGCAGGCAACCAGCAAATTAAGTCTGACTTACGGGCAGTGCACGTTAATCCTCCGCCAAAGTGTGAAATGGTGGGTGCAGCACCGATGGCCTGGATACCCCTCACTCTTGACCCTTGCTCCTGCAGGCACGCCAGGGCAGACAACCATCGCAACTTCGTAATTCACGGCTGTTATTGGCGTACCGGCTTTCGCAAAGTGGAGCGACTGTTCTTCGTGGTGGCTTTGGAGTGTTCTATGACCTGGGCAGCGGACCCGTCTCGAACAGTTCTTCCTCTCCTCACGCGGTGTCAAGACCAACGTTTGTTACAACTCTATCCGGTCGATCTGGCCCATTCCAGGCCCGCATTGGTTCTGACTCCTCCATTTGCTTCTATTGCTTGTCGATCGGCGCTCCTGAATACCTGCCACGCTTCAATGAACGTAGCTGTGGAGCATTCTTTTGAAGTCAGCAGACAGTAACGGCATCATACGTTGCCGCGACGCAACAGCTCCCGCCGCCTCAGAGATTTATCACACCCAACCCAGCTTCGCTCTGCGTCCCGATTATACGCGGCAACGTCCGACCATCACTGATGCAACCCAATACAACGCCGCCTCTCGCAGGGGCTGCAAGCCTCGCTTCGTATACCTGGGCGCATTCCGCTTGATACGGACGAACGACTCAACCGTATTGCCCCCTGTTGGTGGCAGATCAATTTGAATCAGGAGCAAATTTCGGGACTTTGATACCGCCACTTTCGGCTGCAGTGACCTACAATATTCCAGCACCACATGTCGTCAGCTCCGCCATGATAGCCTCTCCGTGACTGGTCATTGGACGCTATTATCACCGCACGGTCAGCAACTCCTGTAGATGTATCAACCGCGATCTTGGCTTCGGTACCTTCACCTTCCGGCCTGACCTGGTCACTGGTGTTCCTCTCTATCTGAGCGGATCCAGCGGCTGCAGGAGGACGTAGAATCAATAACACCGTCGCTCCCGGCAACCCGGAGACAGGTAGGTCCATTCTGTTCAAACTGCTACTGGCAGGGTACGCTGGGGCGGGCCGCGTTGCGGGATACCGCCAGCCAGCCAGTTGAATCTGGCTGTCCGTCGTCGTTCAAGTTTACGAAAGATCGGAATGCAGTTTAAGGCCGAATTCTTCAATGCTTCAACCATCCGAATTTCGCCGATCCGTCCGGTCTGCCTTGGGGCTCCGTAACAAGTGCCGGTGCGTTTGTAGTCGCAGTGACATTCGGGGCAATCAGCGTCAACCTTGGGGCAGAGTTTGGGCAGCGGCGGGCAAACGGTGGCTCCCTCTTTCCGCTACCGGTAGGTGGACCTCTGCTCGATTCAATTCTCCCTAAAGCTCATCTTCTGATGAATGTCATTTGTATGGTGGAGAATTGTTATGAGAGTCCCGTCCGGAACGCCCCAGACGATTGAAGCGCTATGGTCGCGTGTTGCTTTCCACTGTCTCTGTGCCGCGGTCATAGTTGCGCAGAGTCCTGTACCAGCTTCCAATCTGATCCGCATTGGTCCTAGCGTTCATGAGCAAGTCCATGCCATCCGATGCTCACTATGAAATGGAACTGCCGCGAATCCGGAAGATGTGAATCAATTGATGGCCTGCTCTATGATTCATCCACTGACTTCCTCCGACGGAGGAAGTCATCACTCTATGTTCTTTTGATAAGGGCTCGACCTGGAAGCCAACCCTTCTGAACGCAGGCGATGATTCTATGTCAGTAGTTGGGACCCTTCGTCGGGTACGGCCCGGGGAGCGTTGCCTACTTAGTTTCCGAAGGGTCTGGCGCGAGCTCAGCATTTGTGCGGAATTGACCGGTCGATCGACGGAGGCAAGACCTGGGAAATTAGTTCGCACCGTTCATGCAGAACGAACGTTTGTGAGAGGGATCAATCCGCAAAGCCCAAGACAGGGCTGGATGTACTTGTACGGAGATAGTGACGCCGGAGAGATCAGGTGAGTTGGTCAAGGGATAACGGCAAGACAGTTCTAAATAACCAGCGCCCTCCTGGGAAGGCCTGTCACCGTTTACGGTAGGTCCCGGAGTAATCCTCCGATGGGACCCTGGTTGTCCCCTATCGACAGTTTGAACGCGCGCGCCGGGAGGCGTGAGGATCTTCGTATCTTGCGTCCCGGCTTTTGAAAGTTCTTCGCGCCGAAATTCATGCGATAATTGGCCCCCTCAAGGCAACTACGGCAACGTTGTCTGGCTTTTGGATCGGGCGCCCAATGGCAGCCTCTATGAACGACTAGCGGTTGACACAAGTGACGGCCCATTTCGTGATCGAATCTACGTGCGACTTGGGAAGATCGAAAGACCGTCGCTAAACAAATTCACCGCCTTTCGTCCGACAAGGGGAGCTGATTATATCGAGTCCCCGCGTCATTAACGACGACGCCCGAGACTAGCCGGAGATAGTGTCAGGACCGGATGATATTCATGGCATTGTGGCCGTCAACAAAGATGGTGTCGTTGGCGTCATGTGTCGATCGACGCGAAGATCCCACTAACTCCAGGGTGGCATACTGGTTTCGTGCGTCGCTGGATGGTGGAGAGACCTTTCGCCGAGCGTGAAGGTCTCCCACCCTGATTACAATCCGGAATCGCAATGAACCCATGCCGTTGTTTTTCACCGTGAATATCGAACCTTCCTACGGGTCCTTGGTATGAACCGTTCCCATTCATGGGTGGACATACTCGCGCCTGGCGGCTGACGCAGAAGGCGATTCCATCCGTTATGGGTGGCCAACCCGGAAGCAGTTCCGCAGCTCTGGACAACCGATGACAACCGTACGAACCGCGGAAAAGAACGGTAGCCGCGAACTCGCCAGCCTGACGGATGCCAGCAAATTTGTTCGCCTGGAGTTTACGAACAGATTCTTCAGCCTCAAGACTCATTTTGCTCGATGCCGATCTTCAATTGAGAATACCGGTCGGGACAATAAGCGGCCCCTTTGAAAGTCAGGCTCTTAGCTGTAGAGTCTGATTCGGTATATCGTCACCGTTAGCATTGTATAAACACACGCGTTCCCGGAAGGGACGGTGTGGGACTTTAGTCACTACTCGAAAATGGGACTCTGGAACCGGGGCAGGTTACAACCCCTTCACCGCTTTAGCGTACGCGGATTTGATTCGTACGAGACCGGTAGAGCGGAAAGGGGTTGTCACATCTCGGGCAAATACCTGAAGACGAAAGTACTTGCCGGATCTGTTAAGGACCAAAACTCGAATGATGCCTACGAATCAAATGGTCAAAGTTAGTGCTCCTGCGGAAGGCTTTACAATTCGCCACCGTCGTCATCGAAACCAAGAGAATCCATCAACCACCAAGTGCTATCGCTGATGCCCAATGATTACTACATCAATCAGAACTTCAGAATTCTATTACGCCTATGGCTCAGGCTTTGGCTGTGATCCACATGATGCACATTTTCGCCTCGTTCATCTTGCAAATCAAGAGATCCTAGAGACATCGCTTACTGAAATAGGTCGATTCGTTAACCACATCGTCATCGCCACCGCCATTATTTCTCAAATCAGCAGAACTTTAGCATTCCCGGCGAGCGTAAGAATCTCGGCAAAAGATTTAGTGACTCGTCTTTGGGCCAGAGCCTGCGAACTCTGACACCACCAGAATGCCTTTGTCCTCCAGATCCCAATAGTTACTGATCGCGGATTCCTGGCGGAGTACGCCGGCGGAGCCGACAGTCAGATTCAATCGCAATGCCCGTCGTGAAAATTCTTAAAATACTCGGACTGTCTTGATATATTCTTCGTCGCTCTGACAGCGGTAATTCTTCGTTGAACTCCCTGTTCAGTTCGGGAAAACTGAACGCGTATCTCAGCTGCTTGATCGAGGTACGAAATTGGAGCGGGCGTGAACGGCCCGTCGAACAACGTCACAGTTTACTTCGGCGCGGAGCTCGGCCGCTCTTCGCGGCCGGCGACTTCGCGGTCGGCACCAATCCCTCGGTCACGATCGGCGACGTCGACGGCGACGGCTTCGCCGACATCTGTGCCACCGCCCAGACGGGCACCGTTACCGTGGTCCCTGTATTGTTGGGAACGGGTGCGCTCCAGCTATGGGGCGCCGAACAACTTCCCCGACGGGGAACTTCCCGGCTCTCGCGGATCGCCGACCTCAACTCAGCAATACGTAACTGAACGAAGTAATACC